>Ga0187893_10007390_pt1 | contig 18029 bp, 12 predicted proteins | sample MA1701074metaG_FD_139574 | JGI IMG/M metagenome (GOLD analysis project Ga0187893, IMG submission 139574) | White microbial mat communities from a basaltic lava cave in the Kipuka Kanohina Cave System on the Island of Hawaii, USA - MA170107-4 metaG ... | reverse complement strand
CAGAACCGCTGGCCCTCGCTTGATTTCGATATCGGCGCCATCAACGCGCTGGCATCTTCGATGTTCGTCGCCGGTTTCTACTACAAGACCTTCATGTGGCCGAAGAGCTTCTGGGAGAAGATCTACGAGCCGTTGATCCGCCGCGCCGCGGGGCTCGGCCATGCGTCAAGGGAGCCGGACCCTGATAAATACGAGAAATCCTACGCCCATTGCGATCTGCTGGTGATCGGCTCCGGCCCCACGGGCCTTATGGCGGCGCTTGCAGCTGCGCGCGGCGGGGCGCGGGTGATTCTGGCGGATGAAGGTGCAAGGCTAGGCGGTTCGCTGCTCAACGAAAATGAAGAGATCGATGGCATGCCAGGCCTTTCCTGGGCCGAGACAAGCGTGGCCGAACTTGGCCGCCTGCCGAACGTAACACTCATGCCGCGCACCACCATCTTCGGATGGTATGACGGAAATGTCTTCGGCGCCGTCGAACGGGTGAATGACCATGTGCTGGAGCCCTCGCCCTACGAACCTCGCCAGCGTTATTGGCGCGTCATCGCCAAGCGTGCGGTGCTGGCGGCAGGCGCGGAAGAACGGCCTATTGCCTTCGGCGGCAATGATGTTCCAGGCGTCATGCTGGCTTCCGCCATGCGGACCTTCGCCAATCGCTACGGCGTCGCATCGGGCAAGTCCGTCGCGGTCTTCACCAACAATGACTCCGGTTATCGCACCGCCCGCGATATGAGAGCCCATGGCGTACATGTCGAAGTCATTGTCGACAGCCGCGACAATGCGAAGGCCGATGCGGACGGTGTGCCGGTGCTCCGTGGACGGAAGGTCGCTAGTGTCAAGGGCCGCAAGCTCGTGGAAGGTGTCGAACTCGACGGCCACGCCCATGTCGCTTGCGATACGCTTGCCATGTCCGGCGGCTGGAGCCCCATCGTCAATCTCGCCTGTCATCGGGGCGCCAAGCCCCGCTGGGACGCCGCCATCGCGGGCTTCGTTCCGCCCGATGTTGGCGCTGCATTTACCGTTGCTGGTTCCGCGGCGGGCAAGATGCTGCTGTCGGAATGCCTTGCGGACGGCGCGGCCAAGGGCGCGATCAACGGCAAGCTTCCTCAGATTCCGAAGTGCCAGGATGAGGCTTTTGCCATAACACCGTTGTGGTGGGTCAAGGAGTCGACGGGCAAGGCCTTCCTCGATTATCAGAACGATGTGACGCCGAAGGACATGCCGCTGGCGGCGCGCGAAGGATACTCCGATATCGAACTGGCCAAGCGCTACACCACCGCCGGCATGGCGACGGACCAAGGCAAGCTCGGCAATGTCAACGCCATCGCCATCCTCGCGGAAGCCACCGGAAAGACCATGGACCAGGTGAGCACCACCACCTTCCGTCCCTATTACACGCCAGTTTCCTTCGGCGCGTTCACCGGCCCCTTCACCGGCCATCATTTCCAGCCGGTACGGAAGACGCCGCTCCATGCGTGGGCCGACGAAGAGGGCGCTGTCTTCGTCGAAACCGGACTGTGGATGCGCTCATCGTGGTTCCCGCGGGAGGGTGAAGACTGGCTCGCCGCCGCGACGCGCGAGGTCATCACCGCGCGTGAGCGCGTGGCGATCTGCGATGTCTCGACACTCGGCAAGATCGATGTGCAAGGGGCGGATGCGGGCGCGTTCCTCGACAGGCTTTATTGCAACACATTCTCGACGCTTGCCGTCGGCAAGGCGCGCTATGGTCTCATGCTGCGCGAAGACGGCATCGTCTTCGACGACGGCACGACCTCGCGGCTTGCCGAGGATCATTACCTGATGACGACAACAACGGCGAATGCGGCGCGGGTCATGTCGCACATGGAATTCTGCCATCAGGCGCTCTGGCCCGATCTCGACGTGCAATTTGTCTCGGTCACGGAGCAATGGGCGCAGATGGCGGTGGCGGGTCCCAAGTCCCGCGCCACGTTGCAGAAGATCGTCGATGGCATTCAGCTCAACGACACGACCTTCCCCTATCTCGCCGCGAGGGAAATCACCGTGCTCGGCGGCATTCCAGCGCGGCTGTTCCGCATCTCTTTCTCTGGCGAGCATGCCTATGAGCTCGCGGTTCCAGCGGACTATGGCAGCATGGCAGCGCGGGCCATCATGCGGGCGGGCTCCGAATTCGGCATCGCCCCCTATGGCGTCGAAGCGCTTTCCATCATGCGGGTCGAGAAGGGTCATGTGGCGGGGAGCGAACTCAACGGCACGACAACGGCTGCCGACCTCGGCCTTGGCAAAATGATGTCAGCCAAGAAGGATTATATAGGGCGCATGATGGCGGGGCGCGAGGGCCTCAGGGACGAGAACCGCCAATGCGTTGTCGGCATCCGCCCTGTCGACAGAAACGATCGCCTGCGCGCCGGGTCACATCTCCTCAAGAGAAACGATCCGCCCTCCACTGCAAACGATCAGGGCTATGTGACCGCGACGGCGTGGTCGCCCTCGCTCGATATGTGGGTGGGCCTCGCCCTTTTCGCCAATGGGCGCGCGCGCCACGGTGAAATTGTAAAAATTTTCGATGGGCTCCGGAAAATCCACATGTATGGCGAGATCTGCGATCCCATGCATTACGACAAGGAGAATAAGAAACTCCATGCCTGACCGGGGTTCACCGCTCGCGGACATTGCCGTGCAGGGCCGCTTCGGCGCGGATAAGGGTACGCCCGGCGTTTCGCTTTCGGTGCGCCATCCTACGTCGATCGTCACCATCATCGCGCGCAATGGCAAGTCCCAGGCGCTCAAGCTGACGCTCGACCGCATGCAGGGCTGCGTCATCCAGTGGGCCGGCGCCGATCAATATTATGCAGTCGCCGATGGCCTCGGCGAGGGCGAACTCTATTCCGAATTGAAATCGAGGCTCAATTTACTGGCCGCAGTCTCCGACCAAAGCCACGGCCGCGTCATCCTGCGCATTTCAGGCCCCAAGGCGCGCAATGTGCTGGCCAAGGGAACCCCGGTCGATCTGCACTCTGATGAATTTCCCGTGGGGAAAAGCGCTGTCACGCAAATGGCCCATGTCGGCGTCCATCTCACCTGCACTGGCGAAGATGCCTTTGAGTTCTCCGTGTTCCGCGGCTTTGCCGAAAGCTTCTGGGAATGGCTGACAGAGCAATCAGAGGAGTTCGGATATCAGGTGAAATAGCCGCTTTTCATGGGCCAGGTTTTTCCCTTCTCATCATGCCCGGGCTTGACCCGGGCATCTTCCTAGCTGGTCGCGAAAAAGCATGCCCGCATCACGTGCGGGCATGATGAGAAGATAGAGAGACTTGGCGTGGCGATATTCTCTCCGCCAGCCGCGCGATTCGCTTGCAGGCCTCCTTGATCTGATCCTCACCCACCGTGAGCGCTACGCGCAAGTGGCCGGCGCCGCCGGCGCCGAAGCTCTCGCCGGGCATGGTGACCACACCTTCTTCCTCCAGGAGCCGCTCAGCGAATGCGACGCCGGAAAGGCCGGTCTTGCGTACATCAACCATTACGAACATGCCGCCTTCCGGCATGCGGGCGGATACGGTTTTGGAGTGCTTGAGGCCGGCCACGACGGCGCGGGCGCGGGCCTCATAGGTCCGCTTCATGGTGTCGACTTCGGGGAAGTGACTATCGATGGCGAAGGCGGTCGCGTCTTCGAGGAAAGGCTGTGAGCCGAACAGCATGGTTTCGGCGATGGGCTGCGCCTTTTCGCAGAATTCTTCCGAGGCCGCGATCCAGCCGCAGCGGAAGCCAGGCATGGCGTGGGATTTCGATACGGAAGACACAACGACAGTTCGGCTTTCAAGCTCCGGGATATCGAAGGGCGAAGTGAAAACCGTGTTGCCGTAGGTCAGCGTGGCATAAACTTCATCGGAGACAATCCACAGATCATGCTTCTCGCAGACCCGGCCGATCTTTTCGATCTCGCTACGGGTAAAGACGGCGCCTGTTGGGTTGCTTGGCGTATTCATCAGCAACACGCGCGATTTTGGAGTGATGGCGCGCTCAAGATGAGCGGCCTTGAGATGAAATCCCTGATCGGGATCGACGCGAAGGGGCACGGCCACTGCGCCGGAGGAAGCGATCACGCCCTCATAGGTCGCATAATATGGATCGGCCATCAGCACTTCATCGCCTTCCTCCGTGAGGACATTCATGGCGATATAGAGTGCCGTTTGCGTGCCCGGCAGGAACAGGAACTGATCCGTGGAAATGGTGCGGCCGGTGCGCAGCGTATACATGCGGGCGAGAGCATTCAGCACCGGCGGCTCGCCCCGGCCGTTGGAGTAACGGGTACGGCCGGCGCGCATTTGCCTTTCCGCAACGTCCATGATGGCGGCTGGCGGCGGCGCATCTGGTTCGCCGATCGACAGGAATATCAGGGGTTCGCCCAAGGCGGCGCGGCGTTTCCCTTCAATGTGAACGGCCCATTTTTCCGAGCCGAGGCTCGCGAGCCGCTCGGTGACTTTCGCGTAACGCATGATTCTCTGCCTGCAATGAAGGGCGCGTGTTACACGTCTTTCGCCAAAATTGCACCCCTGTGGGAAATACGCAATTTCGCGGCCCCTCGGAGGATTTCAAAATCACGGGCGTTCACGGACAGCACGGGACAAGCCTTGCCGTAAAGCGTTTCAGCAACCTGCGCGCCGATCGCAAGATTGACGTCAGGTGTCACCAGAATGATTGCAGCGGGCGCTGTCCCGAGCCGAATCGCCTCGGCAATGGCGCCCGGAGCGGAGCCTGAGCCCTTTGCTTCGCGCATTAGCAGAATCACACCCGCAAGGCTCAAACCCCGCTGCGGATGATGCACGTCCAGAATTTTTCCGGTGCGCGGATCAAAGCCGCCCCAGAAGCTCAAGGGCGCGTCAAGCGCCAGCACAGACCCTTCGGCCTCGCCGGCATTGACAATAGTGGCGCTTATTATCGCATCAGCCATGAATTGGGTTCGCGCCAGACTTCGCCCCGCACGGCACTTTCAATGCATTCACGCAAACTGCCGAGAGCCACCTCAACGTCGAGCATGCCCGGCGCGTAATAGGCCCATTTCGCCGCATTGGTCATAACCCGCCCGCGCAGCGCCGGAATGCGCGGTGAGTAATAGGTGCAGACATCGAGGGGGATTTGAAATCCCGCAGCTTCCAACGTGCCAAGCCATCCCTTGGCCGCGATGACCTCGTGCACGGCGCGACTGGTGGAGATGAAACAGGACAAGCCCGTTTTTGCGTGCCGGCCATCGAGAAGCCTCAGCACCTCTCCAAATTCAGCAAATGAGAAATGCGGTGTACCCAGCGCAATCGCATCGAGCGGCCCGTCGCGCGCGGTTGAAAGTTCGGAATGGGCACGGCGCAAATCATCAATGTGTACCGACGTCGCATCACCGCTGGAAAACACAGAGGCGAGTTCAGGCGCTTCCGGCGTCACGCCCACGCCGTGCCAAAGCTCAATGCCACCGGAGGCGGCCGCGGCAGCGCTGATGGCCTTGCCGCCATCCTTCGTCGTACTTGGTGAAAGCCCCGAGACCGTAACGACCCGGCTCCCGGCGATTCCTCCCATGTAGTGGCCGAGCAGATGGGGAAATAGGTCGCTGGTGCGGCAATCGTCCGGCAGCTCCCTGCAATCGAAATGCAGACGCGCCCGCCTCCCTTCGTCCGTGTGCAGACCAGCGAACGGCACTTTGCCAACGAGAGCGCAGGCGACATCGAGATAATCGCCATATTTGTTGGTGCGGCAGCCCACAACAGAATTGTAGTAGGAGACGGCATTCGATTCCCCTGCCGCGATATGATCGCCGAATTTGGGACCTCCGGGCAATTGATAGGGTGCGCAGGTCCAGGTTGGAACGCAGCCCAGCTCGGCGTAGGCCCGCATCAGTTCATGGGCGCTGCTCACCATCCCGGATGTATCTGGCCGCAAATCAGGGCTAGAAAGACTCGCTACGCTGCTGTTGGTCCAAGTTGGTATGGCAAGCTTTGCGCCATTCGCCAGAAGGTAGCGCACGAAATCAACATGTGCTTGGCCCGTGTAGAAGCAGGCGTCGATATGAGCGAATTCGATGGGAATGAGATAGGGAGCCTCCATGATCTCCGCTGCTTGCACCAGGAGCCGCGTGGCAAGTTGCATGGCTTTCCCCTCGCGCCCCGCAAGGCGAGCGGTGTCGATGCCGTCGAGTTCGAGGCTTACCACCCTTCTGTCATTGCCGGGCTTGTCCGGCTATGACAAAGGCTGAGTGAAGCTCACTCCTTCACCTTCTCACGCGCCAAGCGGTTGAGCGTTACATAGTCGGTCTTGCCGGACCCCAGCAGCGGCATTTCCTTCACTGCGCCGATGCTGCGCGGGATCATCAAATCAGTCGCGCCCGCGTGCTTCATCCCTTCGGAAACCCGGGCACGGTCCAAAGTGTTGTCGGTCGTAAAAAGAACAAGCTGCTCGCCCTTCTTGGGATCGGGCACGGCGACCACTGCATGCAACGCTTCCGGAAATGCCGTGTGCAGCTTCCCTTCCACGGCGGAAAGCGACACCATTTCCCCGGCGATCTTGGCGAAGCGCTTGGCGCGGCCAAGGATTGTCACAAAGCCATGATCATCGATCTTCACGATATCGCCGGTGTCATACCAGCCATCGGGCGGCGGCTCGATCACGCCGGGATTGTCGGCGCGCAGATAGCCCAGCATGATGTTCGGGCCTTTCACGAACAACCGGCCACCCTCATCAATTCCCTCGACAGGCTCCAGTCGATATTCGATCTGATCAAGCAGCCGTCCAACAGTGCCGGTGCGATGGTGCATGGGAGTATTGACCGCCAGCACCGGTGAACATTCGGTGGCGCCATACCCCTCAAGGATGCGAAGCCCGAATTTTTCCATCCAGATATCACGCGTTTCTTGCTTCACGCGTTCAGCACCCGCCACCACCAGACGCGTATTGAAGAAATCATAGGGATGGGCGTTGCGCGCATACCCCATGAGGAACGTATCGGTGCCGAACATGACTGTTGCATTGGTGTCGTAGCAAAGCTCGGGGATCACCTTGTAGTGCAGCGGCGAGGGATAAAGGAAGGTGCGCACGCCCGCCAGCACCGGAAGCAGAATTCCTGCCGTGAGGCCAAAGGAATGGAACATAGGCATGGCGTTGAACACGATGTCCTGGGCGGTGAAAGCGATGCGCGCCGCAGCCTGATGCCTGTTGGCGTGAAGATTACGGTGCGAGAGGACGACTCCTTTGGGCAGCCCCTCGGATCCAGACGTGAAGAGAACGACGGCCGGTGAATTCGGATCGCTGCCTGCCGGTTTCAATGCCCAGCGCGGGAAGGTCCGTGCATAAAGGCCGTAGAGTTTGTCGAAGAGCCCAAGACTCGCGCGGACATCCTCGAGGTAAACAATCTTGCGATCGCGGGCGAGAAGTTCGAGAGTCTCCTGCATCTCGCCCGCCTCGATGAAGCGGCGCGAGGTGACGATTGTCGTTACTTGTGCGGCGGCGCAGGCTGTCGCCATGTTCGTGGCGCCCGTCGAAAAATTCAGCATGGCTGGCACGCGGTCCGTGGCCTGGAGGCCGAAGATCGTGAGGAGACAGCCGATGGCGTTGGGCAGCAACACGCCCACATTCGTTTCTCCAGGCGTAAGTCTCGCCAGTTTCCGGCCCAGTACGAAACTTCCCGCAACGAGGCGGTCGTAGTTCACGGGCTGGCGCTGGATATCCTCGAGCACCAGATGCTTGCGGCCATGGGTGGCGCGTGCATCGAGCAGCGCCTCGAACAGGGTCTGGTCGATCCGCGAGGTGCGGAACACCATGTCCGTCATCACATCGTAAAGCTTGTCGGCCTGGTGCTCGCGAAGGGCCGCACCCCGCAATCCGGGAGGTGAATCGAACTTCACGGGCGGCAGGAATGTCAGCGTGATCTTGGGGAACCAGCGCAGCCTGAGCTTGCCGCGCATGCGCGAGAACATGGAATATTGCGCGCCATCGATCCTCACGGGCAAAACCCTGGCGCCCGCCATCTGAGCAATAGCGCCCGGTCCCTCATAGACCTTCATCAGCGTGCCCGTGACGGTGAGGCGGCCTTCCGGAAAGATTACGATCTTGCGCCCTTTCTTCAATTCCTCGACAAGGCTTCGCAGCGCCATGGGATTGGCGGGGTCAATCGGGATCATGTCGAAGAAAAAGAAGGCGGGCTTCGACCACCATCTCCTCCCCACATGCGTGTTGATGGCAAAGCCGCAGCGCTCCGGCAGAAAGGCCGATAGCAGGGGGCCATCAAGCATCGAAGTGTGATTGGGCACAATCACCGCCCTCCGCCCGGAGGCGGCGAAATTCTCGAGACCCTTGACCTCTACGCGATAGAGCAAGCGAAACACCTGTCGCATCACATTCGCCACAAGTTCCTGCGGCAGCAGGCGGCAGATGAGAAGCGCTGCAACCGCATTGGCGAGACCAAGAGATAGAAACAGGCCGCGCGGCGTCAGGAGTTGAAGGAACACCACGGAGGAAAGCGTCGCCGTAATCATGAAGATGGCGTTCACCACATTGTTGGCGGCGATAACGCGCGAGCGCTTGGGCGGGCTCGCCCTGTTTTGCATGATGGCGTTCAGCGGCACCGCATAGAGGCCGCCGAAAAAGGCCACCATGAAAAGATCGAAACCCACATGCCAGCCCTGCAGCAGGGAGAAGAACGCATAGGGCCCGTTGAACGCCGTGCCAGCCAGTGACGCATTCACCGAACCGGCGGCGAAATAGAGATCGATCAGGAACACCGTCATCATGATGGCGGCGACGGGTACGTATTTCGCTGACACCTCGCCCTTCAGCAGAGTGTTGGTGAGGAGCGAGCCCGCGCCGATGCCGATGGTGAAGGTAGCGATGAAAATATTGGCGACGTCGTCGTTGGCCAGCAGCACATCCTTGGTGAAGACGGGAAACTGCACAAGGATCATGGTGCCGACAAACCAGAACCACGATGCACCGAGCACCGCCCAGAACACGTCGTGGCGCTCCTGCGCGTAGCTCAGGAGCTTTCCCGTTTGCCGAACGATATTCCAGTCAAACTTGAGATCGGGTGTAGATGAAGGAGCGGGGGGCATCCTCGTCGCCGCAAGCCAGGCCAGGATTGCAAATGCTACCAGTGCTGCCGACAACACGGGCGCACCCCAGACTTTCAAAACGAGGAAGCCGCCGAACATCGTTCCCATAAGAATGGTGACGAAGGTGCCGAGCTCGATCAGGCCGTTGCCGGCGATCAACTCTTCGCGCCGCAGATATTGCGGCAGCACGCTGTATTTGATCGGGCTGAAAAAGGCGGCCAGAGTGCCCGCGAAGAAGAGAACGGCAAGATAGAGATAAGGGTTATCAAGCCAGAGGCTAACGGCGCCAAATGCAATTGCGGCGATTTCGATGAACTTAATGCGGCGTGCCAAGAGAGCCTTGTCATACTTGTCGGCAAGCTGGCCTGCGATCGCTGAAAACAGAAAATAGGGCAGAATGAACAGCGCCGTTCCCGCCTGCACGAAAACGGTCGCATTTATCCCCTGTGTCAAAGCCAATTTGAAGGTGATCAGAATGGCAATCGCATTGCGCAAGGCATTGTCGTTGAAAGCGCCCAACGCCTGCGACACGAACAGCGGCAGGAAGTTGCGCGTCTTGAGCAGCGCAAGCTGATTGGGCTCACTCATGATTTCAGCACACGGCCCTCATCCGCCCCTCGGCCTCCTTCTCCCATTCTTCGAACGGAAGAAGGCGCATCAATGTTGTGCCTTCTCCCGCGCGGAACGTGTGGGAGAGGTGCCCGACAGGGCGGATGAGGGTCTCTTCGGTCACCCATTCACCATGCGCGGCGTCATCTCGATCAACGTGGGGCCGCTGGCAGAGAGGGCAGTCTTGATTGCGGCCGTTAGCGCTTTCAGGGAAGGAGGTTTCTCAGCGATGCAGCCATAGGCTTTGGCAAGCGCTTGGAAGTCGGGATTCTTCAGCGTCACGGCATTGGGCTGGATGCCCTTCATTACCATATCATCCCGAATGGCGCCCAAGGCATCGTTGTTCCACAGAAGGATGACGAGGGGCAGCTTGTGCTCCGCTGCTGTGCCAAGCTCATTGAGCGTGTACTGAATGCCGTAATCGCCAATCAGCACTGCGACGGGAGTATTGCCAACACCAAATTTCGCTCCAATTCCCGCCGGCAGGCCGAAGCCCAGCGTTCCGAAACCAACGGGATGAAGCCAGGTGCGCGGCACATGCACCGGAAACACTTCATTCGCGGCATAGGCAATTTGTGTCATGTCAGAGGCAATAACAGTTTTGTCGGGCAACGCCTCCCGGATGACGCCGAGAACCTTGGAGAGCATCGGGCGATGCTGATCGGATTCACCGAGAGGGACCGAAGCAGATGCGGGGCCGGCCCGCACTTTCACTCCTGCAGCGATCATTTTCAGGGCTTCGTTTGCATCAGCCAGAATAGCGAGCTCCGCCGTATGCGGCCGCGCCAGTGAGTCCCTGTCAATGTCGATGCGGACAAGGTTCTTTTCGATGAGCCTGCCGGTGTCCCAGAAATCGGTTTCGGAGAGTTCGGAACCAGCGCAGAGAATGGCGTCCGACTCCGCCAACAGGGCTTGACCCTCCTCTCGGGCGAGGCGATAGCCCACACACAGAGGATGATCGGCGCGGACCGCACCCTTGCCTGCGGTTGTGGTGAGGATCGGTGCTTTCAGTTTTTCAGCAATTACGATTGCAGAATCACCGGCATGCAGCGCGCCGCCGCCCAACAAAATGACGGGGCGCTTGGCCGCGTTGAGTTTCTTGATGGCTGCGGCGATCTGTTCAGGCGAAGGTGAGGCCAATGGGGGAACGTTGCGCACATGCCAGCCCTCGCCCGCGGGCTGCTTGAGGAGATCAAGCGGGATTTCGAGATAGGCAGGCCGCGGCCTGCCCCCGGCAAAATTGGCAAAGGCGCGCGCCACGCCGTCGCGCACGTCCTTGGGTGTATAAGCTCTGATGGCGAGGCTGGTGACCGTCGCCGCAGCCCCGCGCTGATCTAGCATTTCATGCAACCGCCCCCGGCCTTGCGCCGCATCGCCGATGTCAAGCGCGGAGGAAATGACCAGCACGTTGCTTGAATCCGACCACGCCTGACCCATGGGTGTTAGAATGTTGAGAAGCCCCGGTCCCGTTATGGTGAAGCACACACCGGGCTTTCCCGTGGCCCTCGCATAGCCATCGGCCATGAAGCCCGCCCCCTGTTCGTGGCGCACTAGAATGTGACGTATCTTCGAGCGCGGCAGGGCGCGGTACATTTCGACGTTGTGAACGCCGGGAATGCCGAAAATTGTGTCGACACCATAGGCTTCGAGCAGACCGACGAGGGCTTCGCCGGTTGAGAGTTCGGCACGTTCGGACATGTCAGGCAGCCTGCGATTCCGGTGGGTTCACCGCGTGACATGCCACAAGGCTTGCATCATGGGCAAGGAGGGCCGGTTTGATGCGTGGGCATACTTCGAAACACAGCGGGCAGCGGGGATGGAACGTGCATCCAGACGGCGGCGCGATCGGGGAGGGCAGCTCGCCCTTGAGCACGATGCGATCGCGCTTGCGGCGAGGATTGGGCTGGGGCGTCGCCGACCACAGAGCCCTCGTATAGGGATGCTGCGGATTGGCGAATACTGCATCGCGCGAGCCGTGTTCCACAGCTCGGCCCAAATACATCACCATCACATCGTTGGCGATATGACGTACCACGGAGAGATCATGGCTGATGAACAGATACGCCAGATTGTGCCGCTCCTGAATGTCGGCAAGGAGATTGAGCACCTGCGCCTGGATCGAAACATCAAGTGCTGAGACCGGCTCATCAAGCACCAGAATATCGGGATCAAGCATGAGCGCTCGGGCGATGGCGATGCGCTGGCGCTGGCCGCCGGAAAACATATGCGGATAGCGGTCATAATGTTCCGACTTCAGGCCAACGCTGCTCATCGTGGCGCGCGCCCTTTCGGTGCGTTCGCGTTTCGATAATCTGGTGTTGACCTTGAGCGGCTCTTCGAGTGCGTGGCCTATCTTCTGGCGCGGATTGAGGGAGCCGTAGGGATTCTGGAAAACGATCTGCACCTTGGGGCGGAGGATCCGCAACGTTTCGCTGGAAGCCCCTACGATCTCCTGGCCTGAAATCACGAGTGACCCGGATGTGGGCGGCTCGATCATGGTGACGAGACGCGCCAGGGTCGACTTGCCGCATCCCGATTCACCCACGACGGCGAGCGTCTTGCCGCGCTCAAGCGTAAAGCTTGCGCCATCCAGCGCCTTGAGCGTTGCCGGCGCCGCGAAGGGCCCCCGCGACATGCTGTAATAGCGGGTGAGACTTGTGGCGGTTAAAACTGTGCTCACGCCGCCCTCTCGGTACCAGGATGACCGCGGGGTATCCCGTTCTTCAATGGATAGTGGCAGAGCGCTCCGTCGAGGCGGGGAGGAATCGTGCTGACGCACAGTGCCGTTGCAAATTTGCAGCGCGGGGTAAAAAGGCAGCCGGGCGGCCGGTCAAACTGACCCGGCACCACTCCCGGAATTGCAGGAAGTTTGCGCCCTGCCGCGCGTTCGGGCAACGCCGACAATAGTGCTGCTGTATAGGGATGATGGGGATCGCTGAAGAGGGTTTGCACATCCTGCTCCTCGACCTTCCAACCGGCGTATTGCACGCTCACGCGCTCCGCAGTTTCGGCGACCACGCCCATGGAATGAGTGATGAGCACCAGTCCCATGCCGGTGTCCCTCTGTAGGCGCACCAGCAATTCGAGAATCTGCGCCTGGATGGTGACGTCGAGCGCGGTCGTTGGCTCGTCGGCGATCAGAAGTTTCGGATTGCAAGCAATCGCCATGGCGATCATCACGCGCTGGCTCATCCCTCCCGAAAGCTGATGCGGATAGGACGACAGCCTGGACTTGGGTGCTGGAATGCCGACATGGTCCAACAGCTCGATCACCCTTCGTTCGCGCGCCTTGCCGTCCATGTCGAGATGGGTCTTGAGCGCCTCGTCGAGCTGAAAGCCTACGGTGAAGCACGGGTTAAGGCTTGACATGGGCTCCTGAAAGATCATGGCTATATCCTTGCCGGTGATCGTGCGGCGCTCACTAGCGGACATGGTGAGGAGGTCGCGGCCATCAAAAGTCATGGCGTCGGCCGTCACCCTGGCGGTCCACGGCAAAAGCCCCATGACCGCCAGCATGGACACCGACTTGCCTGAGCCCGACTCGCCCACGATCGCCAGCACTTCACCCTTGTCGACGCTGAGCGACACGCCATCGACTGCGCGAAACCAGCCGGAGCCGGTCTTGAATTCTACGGTAAGGGTTTTGATTTCAAGAAGTGGCACGAATATCGCTCTTTGTTTTATTCAGTATTGGTACTATATTTACCCGATCATGACACGGCCCAAGCCTCAGCCTACGGGTTTTCAGAAGCCGGGATCAGGTCCGCTCCCGGGCTACTGACCGCGCGTCCGTCCAATCCGAGAGACTCCCGCAGCGCCCTGCGCGCCTGTTCTCCTGTTATGACGATCGTTTTGATCTGCCATACATAGTCTTTGTAGATTCTTGCCTTCCGCTCCTGTTCAAGTTCGCGGTAACGGTCGCTGCGCAAGTCTTCCACCAGTTCCCGCAACTTGTACTCCTGCTTGTAGTAGGCCACGACATCGTCAATGGTCTCGGTTGGCAGGATGTGAACGTCAGGCAGAACCGCTTCAAAAACAATGTCTGGCGCATCGCGTGGCACAAAGGGCGTGAACGCTTGCGCCCGACCTTTACGCAGTATCCTGCCGGTCATGTCCGCCACATGATCATCGAGATCGATTTCCTCGTAACGAGTGAGATTGCTTTCGATCTCCGCCAGTAACGCCGTTTGCACATCGACAATCTTCTCGTCGCGCCGCTTGGCTTCGAGGCGTGTTTCGCTCCAGTGTGATGCAAACCAGCCCAGTGCCGTGACGGCGGCGGAGACAATTGCGGCAATAACAATTGTATCGATCAGCCCTGGCACGCTCAACTCCGCCGGAGCTTGGGATCGAGCGCGTCGCGGAGGCCGTCGCCTACGAGATTGATCGAGAGCACGGTGATCAAGATAGCGATGCCGGGAAAAGCCATCACCCAGGGATGGGAGACCATCAAATCGCGGGTATCGGCCAGCATGGAACCCCACTCCGGCGTTGGCGGCTGAGCGCCGAGACCGAGGAAGCCTAGGCCGGCTGCCGCCAGGATGGCGTCGGAAACACCCAAAGCGGCTTGGACGATGAGGGGCGCCAGGCAATTGGGCAGCACCGTTACAGTCATGAGTCGCCACCGCCTCACACCCGCGACTTTGGACGCCGTCACGTAATCGCGGGTAAGTTCGGTCAAGGCTGCGGCGCGCGCCAGGCGCACGTAAAAGGGCAGGCCGACGATGGTAACCGCCACGATCGTGTTGGTGAGGTTCGGGCCGATCACCGCGATGATGAGGATCGCCAGCACGAGACTGGGAATCGACATGATCAAATCCATTATGCGAATGATGACCACATCGATAATGCCACCGAACCAGGCGGAGGCCAGGCCAAGGGCAATGCCCAATACCATCGACACGGCCGTCACCGAAAGGCCGATGAACAGCGAAACCCTGGCCCCATACATGATGCGCGAGAGCATGTCGCGCCCCACCGCATCAGTGCCCAACAGAAAGCGCGGGTCCGATCCTTCGTTCCAGAAGGGTGGCATTTTGCTGAAGCCGCGGAATTGTTCGAGCGGATCATGGGGCGCGATCACGCCTGCGAAGATCGCAGTCAGTACGATGACAACCACCACCGCCAGCCCCATGGTGGCGCCGCGATTTTCGCGGAAGGCATGCCAGAAGGCGGTGAGCGGTCCCGGCGGAGCCGTTGGAACGCTGATAGTTGTATCAATGGCCATGGCGGATCCTCGGATTGATCAGGCCGTAAAGCAGTTCGACAATCAGATTGACGAAGATGACGACAATGGAAATCAGCATGATGCCCCCCTGAAGAGCGGGGTAATCGCGGCGCCCGATCGACTCGACCAGCCATTTGCCAACTCCCGGCCATGAAAAAATCGTCTCCGTGAGAACAGCGCCGGCAAGCAAGGTGCCGGTCTGCAAGCCGATGACGGTGACCACGGGAATAAGCGCGTTGCGGAGCGCATGCAGTCCGATCACCCGGCGCACGGCCAAGCCCTTGGCCCTGGCGGTTCGCACATAATCCTCTTCCAGCACTTCCAGCATGGAAGAGCGCGTCATGCGGGCGATGATGGCGAGCGGCACGGTACCGAGCACGATGGTAGGTAAGATCAGATGGCGAACTGCGTCAGTGAAAGCATCTTTCTGGCCGGAGATAAGTGAATCAATCAGCATGAAGCCGGTGACCGGCTGGAAATAATATTTGATGAGATCGATACGGCCTGAAACCGGCGTTAAATGCAGCGTGTTCGACATGATGAGAATGAGCATGAGTCCCCACCAGAAGATCGGCATGGAATAACCGGTGAGCGCCAGGCCCATCATAGACTGATCGTAAACGCCGCCGCGTTTGGAGGCCGCGATGACTCCCGCCGGCACGCCCAGCGCCACGGCGAAAATCATGGCGCAGAAGGAGAGTTCCAGAGTCGCCGGAAAGAGCGTCAGGAATTCGTGGATGACCGGCGTCCGCGAGATCACCGAGATTCCGAAATCGCCATGCAGCAGCGCCCAGACATAGTCGAAAAACTGTTTCCAGATGGGCTGGTCGAGGCCCATTTCACGGCGCAGCAGCTCAAGCCGCTCGGGCGAGATGCCGCGCTCGCCCAGCCTGACCTCGATGGGATCGCCCGGCACCAGGCGGATCAGCATGAAGGTGACGAACATCAGCGCAAAGAAAGTTGGCAGCGTAAGCGCCAGGCGTTTTAAGAAAAATCGGACCATATTCAGCCCTCGCCCTTTCCCCCTCGCGGGGGAAGGTGGATCGCGCAAAGCAGGCAAGCTTGCGCAGCCTGCGCGAGCTTGGCTGGTGTGGCGCGAGACGGATGAGGGGGCTGGTTCAGCGAGTCCCCGTCATGCGTCGAGATGCTGAACCGCCCCCTCATCCGGCATTCCGCGCCACCTTCCCCCACGAGGGGGAAGGTGCGCTTGTGTCTTACTATTACTCGGTCACATCTACGCCATAGAACTCGTGGCGGCCGAAGGGGCTGATCTTCCAGTCCACCACCTTCTTGCTCACGGGCTCGAAGACGGTCGAGTGCGCGATGATCACATCGGGCGCGTCTTTCTTCTGGATCGCCTGCATCTCCTCATAGAGCTTGGTGCGATCCTGCTTCTCCGAAAGCGATCTCGCCTGGAGAAGCTTGTCGTCAAACTCCTTGTTGCACCACTTCGACAGGTTCTGGCCGCCCTCGCGGGTGGCTGCGCAGCTTCTCAGGAAGAAGAAGTTGTCGGGATCACCATTGTCGCCGGTCCAGCCCAAGAGCCCCATCTGGTGCTCGCCCGCCTGCATGCGCTTCCGGTATTCGCCCCACTCGTAGGAGACGAGCTTGGCGTTGATGCCGACCTTGGCCAGATCCGCCTGCATCATTTCTGCCATGCGCTTGGCGTTGGGATTATAGGGCCGTTGCACCGGCATCCACCAGAGGTCGGTTTCGAGGTTCTCGACACCCGCGGCCTTCAGCATCTCCTTGGCCTTTTCCGGATTGTACTCATAGTCGGTCACCTTGTCGTTGTAGGACCAGATGGTGGGCGGGATCAGGTTCTTGGCCTTCTGCCCGGCTCCCTGATAGACCTCGTTCAGGATTGAATCGCGGTCGATGGCCATGTTGACGGCCTGACGCACCTCCAACTTGTCGAAGGGCGGCTTCTGCATGTTCATGGCCAGGTAGCCCACATTGAGTCCGGCCTGGGACAGGAGAGTAACGTTTTCATCCTTGCCCATGGCTTCGAGATCGGCCGGGTTGGGTCCCATCATCACCTGGCACTCGTCGGCCTTGAGCTTGGCATAACGCGCGGTTGGATCGGGCGTTATGGCGAAGATCAGATCGTCGATCTTGGCCTTGCCGCCCCAATAGCCGTCAAAGGCCTTGAAGCGGATCACGGCGTCCTTCTGGTAATCAACGAAGGTGAAGGGGCCGGTGCCCACCGGTATTTGGTCGAACTGCTCCGGCGTGCCCTTGTCCGACAGGAATTTGGCGTATTCGGCTGAATGTATGGTGCCAAAATCCATGGCGAGATTGGCGATGATCGGCGCGTTGGGCTCGCTCAGCGTGATCTTCACGGTGAGATCGTCGACCTTTTCGACCGACTTCAAGAGGTCCGGCATGCCCATGTCGTTGAAGTAGTCATAGGCGCCACCGGAAACCTTGGCGTAAGGATGTTCAGCCTTCCACTGGCGTTCGAAGGACCAGACCACATCTTCGGCGTTGAAATCGCGCGTTGGCGTGAAGCCGTTAACGCCGGAATGAAACTTGACGCCGGAGCGGAGCTTGAAAGTAATGGTCATGCCGTCGGGGGAAACTTCCCAGCTTTCAGCCAGCCCGGGAACGACATTGGTGGAGCCCCGTTCGAATTCGACGAGCTGATTGAAGACGGGCCGCGCCGCATCGAGGCTCGTGCCGGTGATGTTCATGGCGGGGGTGAAGTTCTCGGGCGAGCCTTCCGAGCAATAAACCAGCGATTTCGCATTGGCGGCTCCGGCGGCGAGCATGGTCGAAACAAGCAATGCCGCGCCGAAGAGTTTGGTGAGTTTCATGGATACACTCCCTGAGTTTTTCTGGACGCCCAGCCCGGGCGTAAAAAACATCTAAGCACGTTTTTTTTAAACGATCAAAACGCACCGCCCATAAATAAAAAGGCCGCGCTGGGATTGCTTCCCGGCGCGGCCCCGTCTTGCGTGGAGTATCGGTCTTAAGTCGGGTTAGCCCACAGTCACGGTCGAAGCGCGGGGCGGGACCTGGCGTGAGACGGCAGGCGTTTCCTGCCGGCCCTCAAGTTCATCCATAAGCGCCCGCCAGAGAGAAACGCACAAGCCTGCCATCACCGCGAGGAAGGGTGCCGCCGCGAT
>Ga0187893_10007389_pt1 | contig 18035 bp, 14 predicted proteins | sample MA1701074metaG_FD_139574 | JGI IMG/M metagenome (GOLD analysis project Ga0187893, IMG submission 139574) | White microbial mat communities from a basaltic lava cave in the Kipuka Kanohina Cave System on the Island of Hawaii, USA - MA170107-4 metaG ... | reverse complement strand
GCTGCAGGCTTCAATGGGGCCGCGATCACAAGGACCGCGGAAGACCCACTTCGCCATCCTCTCCCTGGTCTGCAGCCAGGCTTCAATGGGGCCGCGATCACAAGGACCGCGGAAGTTGACTTTGGCGGCGCCGGACGTAGGATGGGGGGTGAGGCTTCAATGGGGCCGCGATCACAAGGACCGCGGAAGCTGGCGTGGCTCGACCAGATGATCCCGTCGCGTCTCAAGCTTCAATGGGGCCGCGATCACAAGGACCGCGGAAGGGGCGTTCGTTTTGGGGGAGCCGGAGGCGCTTGATCCGCTTCAATGGGGCCGCGATCACAAGGACCGCGGAAGATTCGCGCGGTCGCTTGTCCTCGGGAAACCGCGCCTCGCTTCAATGGGGCCGCGATCACAAGGACCGCGGAAGTTGAGCGCGTCCGCGCACGCCTGGGCCGCGCGGCGGGTCGGGCTTCAATGGGGCCGCGATCACAAGGACCGCGGAAGTTATATGGAAGAATGGGATACATATTCATACAATAGGCTTCAATGGGGCCGCGATCACAAGGACCGCGGAAGCGCGACGATTGCAAAAATGTCTGACTGCGCCTTGGTTCGCTTCAATGGGGCCGCGATCACAAGGACCGCGGAAGGAAGAATAACATGATCGACCTTTCGCTCAGAGAGACGCTTCAATGGGGCCGCGATCACAAGGACCGCGGAAGCACATCCTCGACGTGATCCGACGACTGGTCGTCCACCAGCTTCAATGGGGCCGCGATCACAAGGACCGCGGAAGATATTGGTCGTCAGAGTCGTCGTGAGCGCGACGGGACCGCTTCAATGGGGCCGCGATCACAAGGACCGCGGAAGCGCTAAGCAGTGGGAAGCCAGGTTCTCCGCCGTCCGGCTTCAATGGGGCCGCGATCACAAGGACCGCGGAAGCTCCAGCAGCGCGTCCCAGTTGCCTTCGGCCCAGTCTAGCTTCAATGGGGCCGCGATCACAAGGACCGCGGAAGCCTCGAAACAGCATACCTCAGAACACTGACCCTGGCAGCTTCAATGGGGCCGCGATCACAAGGACCGCGGAAGGATCCTAGATGACCGCAAGTCGCAGCGGATCATCGCCGCTTCAATGGGGCCGCGATCACAAGGACCGCGGAAGCGTAGGCTTGACGCTACACAAGTGAATTTGAAGGGGAGCTTCAATGGGGCCGCGATCACAAGGACCGCGGAAGGTCAAGACCCGTATACTTAGGGCATGCAAAGGAGGAAGCTTCAATGGGGCCGCGATCACAAGGACCGCGGAAGATCCTGGCCGTGGTGCCGGACAAGTCGCACTCGGTCCAGCTTCAATGGGGCCGCGATCACAAGGACCGCGGAAGCAACAGCGCCGCGACCAAGCCGCTCACCGCCCCCGCCAGCTTCAATGGGGCCGCGATCACAAGGACCGCGGAAGATGGAGAGAGGAGGAAACAGAGAGGAGATCCGAGAATGGCTTCAATGGGGCCGCGATCACAAGGACCGCGGAAGCTGGTGATACGTGGAAGATGAACTCTCCCTTCTAGAGCTTCAATGGGGCCGCGATCACAAGGACCGCGGAAGTTCCCTGGCAAACTCCGCGACGGACTTGGAGAACGTCGAGCTTCAATGGGGCCGCGATCACAAGGACCGCGGAAGCCTTCTGGAGGAAGAGTTCTCGACCAACAAAAAGAAGGGGCTTCAATGGGGCCGCGATCACAAGGACCGCGGAAGCGCCCGCGCCAAGGGCGAGGGGGTGGGGCGTGAGTAAGGCTTCAATGGGGCCGCGATCACAAGGACCGCGGAAGCCCCCGCCCCCAACCCCCTTGGGGGCAGGCGTTTGGAATCGCCGTTTCGAGACCCGTTGGTATTACATCGATTCCGGCATTTGCAGTCAATTCGTACCTCCTTCTAAAAAGCGGTCTGTGTCCGATTCCTCCAGCCCGATCGCACCGCGAGCGGCTCCAAGAAGTCGGTCGTCACCGGGCCGCTCGCAAAGCCCAATTGCCAAAGATCGGTCCGCAAATTTGGCGGGCAATGCGCTAATCGAAGACCATCACTTTAAGGATTTCAAATACCCGGCCACCAGCTCGCACTGCTGCTGTCCCCGCGCCGTCGTTTCGACCCTCAAAGGAAATTCCATTCCGTCGGCGCCGTGTCGGAATCCTATGATCCCATATTTCGCGTCCATGACTCTGACTGAATCCCCTCCGAAAGCCGCCTCTTCGTATCGGACGCTTGTCACGCAATCAATGCTGCAAATACGCTCGACGACCCTCTCCCAACCCCTGGGACGATGGTGCGACTTTAACGAAACGTTGTTCTTTTTCTCAGGGGGCCGTGGGTCCGCCTTGGGCCAAAGCACCGGCGCGGGCGCCCTCTCTCGAAGCGCCCGAAATAAGAGGTTGCCGGCCGCGCTCAAGTAAGTACACCCATCGCCGGCGTCCTCCACCAACGGGCGCAGCTCCGGCATTCCCTTGAGCCGGCCTTCCACTTCCGCGCTCGACCGTTCCTTCTCTTCGATCCATTCATAAAACTTCCAATGCCTGGCCGCGAACTCGCTATCCCATGCCAACGGCAAGACCGGCAATCGAACGAGTTCTCGATGAAGTTCATGAATGTAATAGACCTCGACTTTCAAAAGCGCCCCGAGCAGATTAATGAAAGCGATTTCGGCCTTAAATCCGCCCGTCGCGGCGAACACCGGAGTCGCCTTGCGTTTCCGCGCCTCGCGAACCAGACCTACCGCCGCGTCCACCAGTGTCTTCAATCCCTTTCCGAACTCGGCGGCCGCGTAGCGAAGATTCCCGATTCTTCTCAGAGAATCCCGCTGGACCTTCGCCTTCCACAAAGTCTGGAGCCGCTCGGCGCAGAATCGCCCCTCCTCCGTGTTCGAATGAAGCAACGCGATCGTGTCGCCCGAACTCAAACTCATCTGATGAACGGTATGGATTTCGGCGCTCGCCATCATCGGATCGGCGCCGCTCAGCCAGCGATCGACACCTTGCGCTTTCGGCAGCGACGCTCCACGCCTCCATCCGGACCACGGCCGCTCGTCCCAATTCGTCAATAGTGACGTTCCGACTGTGCAGATGACCACGCGGCTCACCGACCCTCCGCTCCTCCGTCTTGGAGAGTGGGCAAGCCTTGGTCTTCGGTAAGGTTCGGTAGGGCATACTGGGCACCCTTCCGCTCATTCGCGACGAACCACCTGTAAGATTCGCCGTCCGGGTTTGGTGCGTCAGATGTCCTGGGATAGCGCACCGGCAGGTCGTCCCCGTATCCGCGGCAGGCGGTCAGGAAGGCTTTTATGAACGAAACCTGGTCGAAGCCGCCGTTTTTCAAAGAATACACGCGGGCCAAGGCGTCCTTGAATTTTTTCGTGGCATCCGTGCGCGGATCCTTCGGTGGTTCCTCCTGGTGCCACGCAGTGTAGCGATCGCGAAGTTCATTCCAATTCCGCAGGTCTGAGGACTCGATCTCCAATCTCACGCTTCCGAACCCGAAAGGTTTCCCGCTGCCAAAACGGAGAAAGCAATCTTCCGGCATTGTGAGAAGCCACAGCATGGCGCCAAGCTCTGCCTCCGACAGGTTGAGGACGTGCAGATCGAAGGAAAAGCGAGCACCAAGCTTGACCCAACCCAAGATCGAGCGATTCTGGTCGTCGCGCTTCTCTTGGAGCCGGCGAAACTCCTTGTAGTGGGGAGGCGTTCCCTGCGCCTGTTGTGTGCGGTCTTCAGTCGGATTCTCCCAGTACCCTTTTGGCAGGCTCTTCTGATGAGGATACACCTTTCGTCCTCGCAGGGCCTTGTCCTCGGAATAGCCCGCTTGCTGCTTCGATAGACGGTCCTCCTGCGCTTCGCCATTCTTGGATTTAGCGACATAAAAGCGACCCTGCTGTGGCTTTGGCGTCGAAAGAATGGCAAGCGGGATTCCAGGAGGCGGAAACAGCTCTGCGGCGTCCGACTTGCTCGATTCGCAGCGCACCCTCCCAACGCGTAAAAGCCCTCGTACCGCCACCTGCTCAGTCCCCTCCCGTCCTTTTTTTCCGTCAACCTTGACCCACCCGAACACCCGATCGGCGGGCGAGAGTTCGTCGATGGCCGTCGCGGGCCGAAGCGATTCGTCGAGAAGATCCCATACCGAGGCTGGAAATTCTACTTTGCGATATGGTTTCTGACTTTCGCGATATTTATGCTTTTGCTTATGAGATTCAGAAAAGCGACCAAAGCGAGAGTTGGTTATGGCTTCGTAGGCGCATCGCAGCATCCCGCGGACGCTCGACGCCGGGATCAGCGGCTTGCCGTCCGCGTCCACGCGAAGAGGATAGGTTTGGTGTCCATTAGTACTCTTTTGAACATGTTCGGGTTCGGTACCAGGCACGAGCAGCGGGGTCTTGACGGTCATGCGGACGCGAATAGAACCCGTGTAGCGGTCCGCGAGGAATTTGTCTTGGTCGACAGGGGGGCAGTCGCCCAGATCGGGATCCTTAACGTTTCGAGGAGGAGCAGGCACGAAATTATAAGGGTTATGAAAGTCCCCTTGATGGCTATGCGGGGCCTTTCCGTGATCCTCCTTCCCTTTCGGGCGGTTCGTCTCGAATCGGTCACGCCGTCCCTTCCCGCCTGCACCCCGATCACCATCCCCAACTTGTCGGCCCGGTGGAATGAATGACCCGCCGATTTCGCGGATCTTCGTCGGCTGGCCACCCACTCGCTCGAACTCGACCTCCTTGTCCGCAAGCTCGGTAAGACGGTCGAGCACTGACTTGGAGACCTCTCCGTCCCTAACGTTCATCTCCTTCTCACCAAGTCGGATGATAATGAGAGGTCCTCTGTTTTTCCGCTTCCGGACAATGAGCAAGCCTCGCTCAACGTCCATAAGCACCTCCCGAAATGAGTTTGACGAGGCGCGTCGCCGCGATGCGGACGGCGCCGGTATCCGGATCGGACGCGTAGTAGTGGCGCACTACGAGGCAAACCTTACCTGCTCGAAGCTGCTCGGAAGCGACGGCGAGCGGCAGAATCTGTTCCGCCCCCGCTCGGTCACGGACATGGCTAAAGCGGTCTTGGTATTGCGAAACTACCTCATCTCCCCGCAAAATGCGCGGCTCGTCCGAGGAGGAAAACGCATCGGGGACAGGACCGGCGTCCCGAAGGATGCGGCCTAGAAGGCCCGCGTCCGTGTGCCAGATCAGGACCTCGCCAGGCTCCCCGAAGAGTCGGAGTTCCTGCAAAAAATCGGGGCGTATCTGCGGCGAGATCCCGGGCACGGCTTGATTTCCGAGATGCCAGACTCCATTATCCTTATCGCGACACCCCCACGTCACGCCGTTGTCGCAGTGGGCGAGCGCCCAAATTGGTCCGGGGGCCTCTTGGGGCACAGCAACCTTTTCCCCGACCAACCAACCGAGGTACAGCCGGCATGTCTCGGAATCAAGAGGCGAGAGGCTGCAACCCGCAAGAGACGATTGAATTCTGATCATGGCGAAACCCTTATTCCAATGGCCGGGGCATCATGAAAGGCGTGAATGGCTTTGTCTATCTCTTCCGCGGCATCTGCTTCGGGTTGTTTTCCCGGTTCAATGCTTGCGGTACGCGCGACCGCCCGAACGTCGTCGTGCCATGTGACGGTAGCCGATCCATGCAGAACGCCCCGGCCCACGCTGGAACTACCGCCGACGGCAAGGGATCCGTCGAGCAGATCCTTCACAACGAGTAGCACAAGGCCAAGCTCGCCATTTTCGAAATTCCGCAATTCCAGGCGCACCGTCGCTTGGCCGCCGACCTCTGTCTGCTCATCGAAGAGGGCCGTATCGACGACTCCGCCCGTGAATCGGTCGATCGCCGTCCGAGTCTGTCGCTGGGGGCGGCTGTTATCGAGGCGAGCTTCGCCGATGTGCAGTCGCGAGGCTTGAGGTTTGAATTTTCCCGAGGGCCGCCTCCCCTCAATACGCATGCCGAATAGGCGATCGACCCAATCGGGGCCGTCGCTTTTCTGGTCGCGAACAAGTTTGGCGATACGCAGGGCCTGCGCACGCATGACGCCCGCGAGGCTCGTTCCGGGAAGCACGGCGAACCCGCCGCTATGCAGGTGGGAAACGTCCGGAGCGTCCGGGTCCGTCCCGGGGCTGCGGATGAGAATGTCGTGATCGAGCCTCAGAACCAACTCAATGACAACCCTCTTGCGAGCATCGCCCAACAATGAAAGCGGCTTCAGGTTCTCCGGACACGCGGCTTCGAGGACATCGCGCACACAAGTCCGATCCGGTTCGGCCGCGAGCGGGAACTCGTGATCCGAGAGAATCCATTCGAGCCATCCCCTCCGAGTGCCGAGTTCGAAGCGTCTCGCCGCCCAGACGGCGCGGACCCGCCCCAGTCCGCGGGAGCGCCTGGACCCCAAGGCGCGCTCGGCGGAAGAGAACGCATCCAATGCGGCTGCGAGATGCTCTAGCAAAGACTTTTCGACCTGCGCGGCGGGCACCAGGAGATCGACTCGCACCGGAAATTTAGTTCCAGGCGGGAGCACTTCATAGTCGTACTTTTCGTGATCCTCGGCCACGCCGGTAGTCGGCGAAATGGAAACGCCGTCGCGAACCTCAACTCCTTGGCCCGATGGGAGCTCGCCGAAGGCATCGAAGACGATTAGGGGGCTCTGAGAGCCGCTTTCGTTTCCTCGCATCCCTCCGAACAGCTCAGCTACTTTCGAGGGCTCTTGCTTCGCGTACCCAGCCAAGCGATCGGCGAGCGCACTGCGTAGCGCCCCGGCGAACGTCGATCCCGGGAGCAAAGGCCTGCCGTCCACTGCATTGCGGAGGACAGGCATGTCCACCCGGTTGGTTCCCTCCCCCCCGAGGTGGAGGGCTGTCTTGACCGTCAAAGTGCCGCGGATCACCCAGCGCGCCGCCAGCTTGCGCGATGGCATAGCGTCATTCAGCATCTGTTCACCCATGGATCGTTTCCGTCTTCTTACGATTGCGTCGTGCCAAAGCAACTAGAACGCCGTCGATGAGGTAAACGCACAACTCTGCCCCGTGCTCATCAAGGCGTCGTTGAGCCTGCTCCTCGTTCGTTAGCCAATGAGTCTGAGCGATAGGGCTGAGCCGGTTGGCAGAGCTTCCCACCGCGTCAAGCATCGCCTTCCATGCCGATTCGCCCGGGCCGGCGGCGCCCAGTTTCTTCAACCAGTTTAAAAGCGCGCTTCCGGACACGTTGCATTCCTTGAGCTGCCTCCGTGCTTTTTCCTTGAGGCCGTTATCGCCCTCGCTACACCAAGTGGCCAGATTCTTCAGAGAAGCCGCCGCAGTAGGTTCGTCCATGACCCCGCGGAACAACGAGCGAAGTCGGCCGAGAAGGCTGTTTGAGGGGGTTTTTCCAGAAACCTTTTTTCCGATGTCAGCAGCGGCGATCTGATCCAGTTCGGCCCGGACCGCCGCGACAAGGATGCGACGCTCCACCAGGGCGAGTTGTTCTTGATCTTTCTTTCGCGCGGGTTGTGTCTGCACCAGAGGCTCGTTCTTCGGTGGAAGTTCGTCGCGCAGTATGAGTTTACGCGGGTCGGCAGAATGCTGCAAGAACAGCACGCGCCCGAACCCCTCGATTCGACGTTCGCCTAGTCCGTCATTCTCGATCCCATACAACGTGTCGGCACGTATCGGAGAAGGAGCTTTAAGAACCAGCAATGCTCCTGCGGCGACCGCCGACGCCTGCGGAACCTCCAGGCGCCATTTCTGGTTGAACCCTCCCAAGGTTTCGAAGGTCCATCGCGTGCGCAGAACCTCCACTCTTTGACCCAGACGGCGAAGCAGTTCCTGCACCAACGAATTCGGATCGATTTGACCGGTTGCCGGGTCACGGCCCACATATGCGGAGGTCAAGAATGCCCTGAAGGGTTTCCCGGCAGGCACGTCCTGGAATATCGATTCTGAGACATTCTCGTACTCGCGCTTTGATGGCCCGATGAATTCAATCTTGGCTTCGCCGCCGTACCCCGCTCGACGAGACTTGCCGACCAGCACGGGTCCTGAATTAAGTACGGACATGATGCGCTCGGGCTCTGTTGCCGCGGCGGGCATGATCTGAATGACGCCGCGGAAGACCTGATCGGCTTCGAGGTATTCACAGGGATAAATTGCGCCGCGGCGTTCTTCGATATTCCCGTTCTTCTCGATCCAGGATCGACCCTTTTCGCGGTCGCGCTGTTGATGTATCCGTGACCCGACCCGCGCCGCAAACACACAAACGGCGCTTCCGCTCGCGTTTCGGAACGGCGGTATCGACGAAGAAAGCGACTCCGTCGGCCAAGCGGCCTTGGAGTCATCATCGATATCGTCTCCGCTGTATTCGGCCAGATCGTACACTTTTTCAGGATCGCCCTTTTCCCTCTTCCAACTAGTCGGAGTAGGAAGCGCCCGCTCATCGGCAATCTCCGGGTACGCGTGAAGGTAACGGACTTGGCCGGACAGGATAAGGCCCCGAAAGTCTGCACTGTCCCCAAGGACACCGGTCGCGAGAAGCCGAGCAGCCATGGCGCCGCGTATGGCGGCGCCCGGAATGAAGCGCTGGGTTGCAGCGCCGTGGATGTGGCCGGACACGCTTGCAACGATCGCCGGCGACTGGAGCCTTAGCTTGTAGTGCAGATAAATCGGGGCCCCCGAGGCGATCATCCATTCACCTCCGCATATCTCCTGGTTGCTTGGAGGTCGCCATCGAGCGTCATGCGGATGTGGCCGCGCCCGCGGTTGCGAAGCAGCCCTCCGTGTCGCGTCGCAAGCGCGCAAAGCGCCAGCACGCTTAGATCTGCCGGGACCGGTTGATAGCCGTCAAGCCAGGTTAGACTTGACTCGAAGACGAAACCATGGAGCACTACTCGTGAGGACCGTAGCGTCGAAACCTCTGCGGCTCCAGTCTCACGATCCTCGGCCGTCTGATAGCGGACGCTGGTGAAGCCGTCCAAGATTACGCGAGTGGCAAGATGGTTCTTATCCCGCTCCACCGCAGTTCGAACGGCGGCCCGGATTGCCTCGGGGAGGATCGCATCTCCGATCCTAAGCCTGCATGACTGATCGAGGGCTTGGCTCCGTCCCAGGACGCGTTCGGCCGCTTCATCGAGATCAAAGTGCCGGGCCATCGAGAGCCAGGAATCGCGCAACAGGCCGCGCACGGTTTTGCCGCCGATGCAGGGCATTCCGAACTTGTCCCGCTCCACCTCGATGTCCACCACGCCGGCGGACCCCTCGCCACGGCTGAAGCTGGCATCGGAGAGAAGTTCGATTTGGAGGCAGGAGGGGGGTACTCCGGTCGTCATTTCGGTTCCTCCCTAGTTGAGACCGGGTGCCAATCGCCTCCCGGGTCAGGCTGCAACCGCAAATGGAGGTCCAGCAGCTCGATGGCGTCGAGCAGCGGCGTTCGATTGGCGAAGAATCCATTTTGGGGCAGCCCAGCGGGCAGTTGGATCCCCTCTTCTATCGCATTCCAGGAATCGATTTGGCGCCCAATACCGCCCCCACCAGCGGTTACGAGCCCCCCCAGCCGCTTCACACGGCTGCGGCTTTTCGCCCAAAACTTCGACCCGCGAAATCCCTGTTCGGCCATCGCCACGTTGGCGCCAGGCCCAAGTAGCTTCGTGTCGAGCCATTCCCAGGACTGATCCCGATCTTTGAACTTCACAAGGGGATAGGGGCGCATCGTCAGGTTTCCGCTCTGGTAATCGCGGGTCCGAACCTGATCTACGGTTTCGTCTGGCCTCGTCGAGCCGACATGCCAGTCTAGCCAGCTGGTGATACTTGCTCCCAGCTTTTCGTTTTCTAGGCGCCTCGCACGCTTGGCGGAGGCACAAAGGTCCTCAGCGAGGGCGTAACTGCGATGGAAGGGAGCGTGGGCCTTGACGAGCGCCACGCCGGCGCATGCCGTAAGCCTCGTGGGACCTAAGTGCGGGATCGTGCGGCTCTCGAATTCCCGCAACGCTGCGACCGCAAGATCAAGCGCGATCCGGCCGTCGCAGACAAAGGTAAGGTCGTCTCCTCCAAGCAGAATCGGACGGAGGGGCAGCAGGACCGAATCCCCCTCATCTCGAAGGAAGAAATTGAGGTGATGGGGAGTCCCAAGCAAAACATGATGTTCGTCTTTCGGATTGACCTGCGAATGAACACGCTGAATGACGGCTTTAAGGGCGCCCCTGCCGAGTTCATCAATTGCTTGCGACCACTCTCTGTACTCGGAGCGCACACGTACGGGTTCCGTCCGCTTCTCAATGCACTGGTCCAGCCAGTGCACGACGGCTTGGCCCACATCGTTGCCGTCAATATGGACGACCCCGATCAGGCTGGTATCCCCCACGGTGCGGCCCATCCGGTCGAATTCATCCGGAAACTTGCGCTGTGGCGGCAGATACTCCCTCCAGCGATCCTTCGCCTGCTCCTGGATATTCGGGTCACGCAGCATGGCAATCGTCCGGCACAGTGGATCACCGTCGTGGTGGTCAAGTTCGGTCGCGGGTAAGCCTGTTACGGAACATGAAGCGGTAACGCTCAGCCCAAGTTGCGGCGCACTCGGGCAACGCTCTGTCTTGGCTCGGGCAAGATCGACCGCAAGCGCCTTGAGCTTCGAAGCCAAAAAATTCTCATTGTAGGGTCTATGGCAGACAACGACCTCGATCCCCGGTGCCTTGTCGTGTAACCAGCGCGTATACTTTGCGGTCCACGCTCTTGCGGCCGCTAGATCGCCGAAATCGAGGACGGCGTTCCCGCCGGCGGCCACCAGGACGCGGTCGTCCGTCATGCCCCACTGCAGAAGCGAGTCGGACTCGCGCCTCATCACGTGATCAACCATCCATGAAGCGGAAAGCACGTCGCGGAGGCGGTTCGACGCAAAGACGTACCGCTGAATGCCCAGGACGTCGATTCCGGTCAGTACGGCCATATCAGCTCTCCAGCCATTGCTTTAGCGAGCATCGGTTCGGCTGCTTGCCGCCAAAATCCGACCAATCGCGGATGTCCGACAGACCGAACACTTTGGTCGTGTTCGTCGCGCCCCATACGTCGTTGATATCACTTTGCAGCGCCGAGACGGTTCCGTCATCGGCTAGGCAGACCAGCGCGGCACGGGCGAGATCGCCGCCGAGTTGTCGGGAACGGACGGACATCTCGAACAACTTTGACTTGCATTGGCGCTTCGTCGTGTCGGTCGTGCAGGAAACAAAGTATGAACGGTGGCCGCAGACCACGGAAAGGTCTATTTCCATCGGTGGGTCCTCCTTCTTCGCGCCGATTCGCTTGGCGTTGACGCCGATCGTAATGTCCTTCTCCAGATCAAGATTTAGATCCTTGGCCAGCGCCCGAATCTGCCCGCCCAGCCAATCTTCCAGCCACTCGCCGCCGATGAAGGAATACCATTGCTTGAACCAGGATTTTTTCTTGTCCGCACTTTCCAGCCCTTCGAGTTGCACGTTTGTAGGGAACTCCGACAGACTGAGTGTCAAACCAAAGCAGTTCGCCCGGAACGGGTTCGAGACGGCGTTCTTGGGATTGCCGAACTTCTCAAGTCTCTTACGCTCTTCGTAGAGAGTGTCAAGCAAGGGCACATTCTCCAGACCTTTGCAGAGGATATCGCGCGCATCGGCGAGAGTGGGAGCAGGGTCTTTCGGCTTGCGCGGTTCGTGGGCGATGCCATGAAGCGCAAGGAGTGATTTCAGATCCAGCCGTACAGTGGGGTATTCGGAAAGCAGTTTCGAAGTATTGCTGTCGAAGCGCAGTCGTGGGGGATTTTCTTTTCCGCCCTCATCCAGATAGGATGCACGCTCCGGCTTTCCTTTTCCGCATTTGAATGCCATCCGGGCATGGACCGCCATAATCTTCGTTCCGCCCGTGTAATGCAACGACACGTCTCGATTCCCGTCGCTTGACATGAGGCGATCGATGACTCTGCGGACCTCGGTAGAGCACGTAGCATCGTCTACCCACACATCCTCAAAACGAACCTTGTCGACGAGCGTTTGTGCGAGTTGGTCCCGAAGGCGATCCTTTGCGTCCTTTGTTTCTTTGGTAAAAACAAGCGCTATTCGATTTGGGCGCAGCGCGCAGCCTGCGAGATAATTCGGCAGCGGGTTGGATCCAACGAGGAGGATCAACAGGTCGTCAGGGCGTTCGGTCATCCTCGGGCCTCCTCGTTCGCGGGCAGAAACAATCCCATTCCAAAGTGGGCCGAGTGGCCCAGCGCCAGAGGGCCGCGGATTTCGCGCGGGAACTCGATCCGAAACGCGCCCGCCAGGCGGCGCCCGCCGTCGTCGCCCCACTTGCTGCGGAACCGCTTGAACTGGATCGCTCGCCAGCGGCCCGCCACCCGAAACGTTTCCCCCTCGACGAGCGGCTCAATCTTCGCCCCGGCCGGTTCACCCCCCAGCGCCGGAAGGACCAACTCGAGCTGCCGGCGAAGGTCCTCCATCAGAAATTCCCCGCGACCCTGCACCGACCGCGTGTCGGCCTTGTGCCGCCCCCGGCTCTTCGGATGGCGCGCTGCGATGTACGGAGTCGCCGACATCCACACCTTGGACGGCTTCAGCGGCCCCGGCGCATACTCGTCGAGCGTCCCCATTCCCAGTAGAAGAACCCGCAACGTATGGCCGCCTTTGTCGCCCCGCGTTCCCTTGATTACGCGAAACCCGTCGATCGCGCGCAGTTCGTCCCGTCCGAATCCGGCTCGGCAGAATAAGGTCAAGTGGTCCAGCCTGTCGTCTCCGTCCTCGTCCGTCGGCAAATAGTACGCGTGCCCGTGGCCCTCAAGAGTTTCGCCTGCCGCGTTCTTGCCCGCCAGCGCCTCCGATTTGCCCCGAATCCCGCCCGTTTCGGTCATCCTCCCGTGAATGCCCATGAGCATCCGCCTGACCGCCTCCGCCACCGGCAGGGTTTCGGTCGCCAAGGGAAGCACCGTCGAATCCAAAGCGAACCGGGCCACCTGGATTCGAGGCCGCTCGGCCGGGCGCCGAGGGCGGGGCTCCACCTTGAAACAGTCGCGCGGCCGGACATATCGCACCCAGACCGAGCCCGGAGGATCCGACCACCGATCCCGATGAAGCTGCAGAGTCTCGACGCACAAATTCCACGGGGGATCGTACCTGGCGGTCGCGCCCTCTTCCGCCGCTGGGGCAGCTCGCCTTCCCCTATTGAGCCCGGCAAAAGCAAGATCACCCTCGAACGCCCGCACCGGATCGGCGCAAAGCACGCTCACGATTTCCGAGTCGGGCGGGACCTCCCCGATCAACGGAACGCTTCGAAGCATCCGGCCCTCATAAAGCATCCGCCCCTCGTCGTCCGCCAACACCCGCGCCTCGCACCACGACTCGGAACGCCCCAAGACGTTTACGTTCGAAACGACCTCGGATAACGTCTTGAGTTCGTCGGGGTCAATCGCGGGATCCGCCCACACGACTGCCAGTGTGGCGTCCGGCGGCAAGGCGACGAACGTGTCGAAGATCAAAGTTCGATCCGCAGGTCCTTTCTTGAACCACGGCATGAAGTGACGCGAGTGGCCGACGGAGGCGGGCGGCAGCGCAAACTCGGGCGGCTTAGTCAACGCCCGAAGGATCGGCTCGATCCGACTCTGAGGCATCGTCGGCAACGTACGTTTCCACGACGCGACCAGAGCGCGAAGAATCCGCCAAGGGGAGGGCGGCCATTCGGGCGCCCCCTCGTTGACGTGGCGACCCCAGGGATTTGCGTGGTATCGCCCGGAGAGAAATCGAAAGCCGAAGGCGATCATTCCGCGTCATCCTCCTCGTCGCCGGCTTTTTCCCTCTTCGCGGTCCGCTTATCAGGCTCCCACTTGACCTCGGTTACCGGGGGATCGGCAAAAAGTGATTTGCACTTGGATACGAGTCCTCGGCATTCCGCCAACGCTTGTCCTTCCTCAGGGAGCGCGAACCCTTTGGGGCGCGCTACGGCGATCGGACCGTCAACCTCCAGGTCGCACGCGGTGCGGAGACGAAGGCCCGCAGACAGGAATTTCCGCACTTTGAACAGGGAAAGCGCGATCGCGAGCCGCGTGGCATCCGGCCCGAGCCCGTACCCATGGAGCAATGCCAAATCCAGGTTGAAAAAGGCCTTGATCTCCGCCGCCACAAACTCGGTTCGATGAAAGGGGACGTTTCCGAATCCCTCTTTGGATGTCTGCCCTTCCTCGCCCTTTTCCGGTTTGACCCTGTCGTTTTTGACCCCGCCGCTTTCGGCTGGCCGCACGTCCCGCGCCTCGATGAATCCGCTCAAGAGGCGCGGCAACCGCAATCGGCCTCCCGCAAGATCGCTTTTGGCGAGAAACACTCCGTGAACCACGGCGTTCGGATCGTACTTGAACACCAGCTTCGCCAGTTCGCGGATCCGGACCGGCCCCTCCTCCATCCCCGCCGCCTCCTGCTTGAGCACATCGAACACCCTCTTGTCTTTCCCTTCCAAAATGTAAGGCGAGTTGATCCGATGAGCTTCCAGGATGGAGTTGGTCAGGGCCCCGTTTTTCCCCCGGACGCGAATGTACGGCAGACCCTTCAGCTCGGGGATCAGGTCGTCGCCCGCTTCGTCCCAGCACGCCAGCTCCATCCGATTGGCGACCGACTGGGCGGACTCGACGAGGAGCATCTCGGTTCCGTCCGGGAGCGTGTACCGCGCGGGGCCGAGATCGGCGAACCCGGTGGACTGGAACCTATGCCCTTGCAGCGGCTTGAGCTTGGCTTCGATAAGAAGTCGCGGCTCGCGCGTGAGCGAATCGTAGGCGATCGTCATGAATCTGCTCCAAATAAAGAAACGGTCTTTTCCAAGTCCGCATCGGTCCATTCCCTGCAAACCATGCGGATCAATCGGTCTACAGATCCGGAAGACAGCGGGAAGAGCAACGAAGCCGCGAGGCGGGTGCCGCGGCCCGCGTCCGACCCAAATCCCTCCCAATCTGCGTCCCTTGATGTTCCGTCGAGGAGCGGCCCGGGCAGAGGCGTCAAGCCCGATGTCCGAAGGCGCTGCGCGGCGATCCGGCAGGCCTCGCCGATCCGTCCCCCCCTCAAAAGCGGAAGAATGCGAGACTCGGGACGTACGATCACACCGCGTTCCATCGGCCCCGCCATGCGCCAGATCGGCTTTCCGTTTTGTACCGCCGCAATGAGCGGGGACGGCAAGAACCCCAGTTTGAGCAAGGCATACTCCCGCGGTAGAGGCTCGGCCTCCTTTGAGGGCGGCATCTTCAAGGACGACCTGTCGGTTCGGGCGACATTCACCGGGACGAGGCCCCACAATAATCCCTCAACTCGACGCTCATCGAGCCGGCCCGCCAGGTAGGCCGAAATGATCTGCAAAGGAGCGAAAATGGAAGAAGCGATCGGCAGGCGCAAGCACCCGCAACGGGCTCCGTCCATCAGCCGCCGATCCAATACGGCGGCCAGGTTCGTCGCAAGCGGCGCTTTGGTCCATACGACGGCTCGATCCTCCTTCGCCCACGCGACGAACTTTTTGGTCCAGGCGACCGATTCGAGATTCGATCGCAGAGGACCGAGTTTCTCTTCTGGATCTCGTATGCCCGCGAGGGACAGCGCCGCCGCGAATTCCTGAGATCCGTCGTTCGCCGCCGTCGCCCAGGCGGAATCCAGTATCGGAACCGGTTTGACGCCCTTGCCACGGAAGCGCTCCGCGGTCCCCAGTTCGCGCTCCGCCCGGCCCAGCGAAACCAGAATCTCCTGAAATCGCCGCCCTCCGCCGTACCGGCAATAGTCGATAATGGCGTCATCGATGCGGCGGAGGATCCCCCCGAATCGGGCGGGAGCCCCCTTGGCGCCGCACGCCCGGCGAAATGAATCGAGCCACGGATCCAACGGCCCCAGCAAATCGACGTGCGCGGTCTGTCTGACCATGAACCGGCCAACCGGGGTTGCCAGGAACGCCCTGCCGCTTCGCTTGAGAAAACCGACTCGAACGAAACCGTCGATCCCGCGATCCACCCCCAGGCTCGCGACGGCTCGCGCGAAATCGGTCGCCGTTCTTGCCGGACGATTCGCGACGGTCGCGCGCCCCTCCCCGAAGAGATGCCGCAGCTCCGGTGAGCTCACCGGCCGTCTCCACAGCGGCAGCCATGTCTCCCCCCGAGCGGCCGCCTCGTCCATTGACGAAGCCGAATCGAAGCCCGCGGCGACGGAATTCACCGTAAACGGGAAGGCGGCCCGGCCGGACGCCGTCACGCCGAACCGACACGCCACAGCGCCGGCCAAGAGCAACGATCCTTCAAGCATGAGGATAAAATCCCAGGGATTGATCAGCGAACCGCCCTCGAACCCTTGCGTTGCGTTAGGCCCTCCGATCTGGCCCGGCGAGAACTGACCGATGGCAGATTCCGCCAATGCAACGGAGCCGCCGAGAAGGGCCTGCTTCACCCACGCGGCGCTCACTTTCGCTTCGCCGTCGAACACGCGGCGAACGTTTATGAGGAAGTTCGTCCCAAAATCGAGCTTTCCATCGACTCCCCCGGAACCCAACAAAGGCGACGGCGTAAATCCGTTCACATTGGCTGCCATGCAGGCATCAAGCCATGCGAGGCACTCTTCCGGAAATTCTCCTCGGATCGTCGTCACCACGCCGCGCTTAATTTCCTTGACGCGAGCCTTTGCCTCGGTCAATTCCCGTCTTTCGCCGTCGGTAATCGTGCGATTCGTCTTCTTCTTTTCGAGCGCCTTCACCCGTTCGCGCCCCTCCTTGAATTCGGGCATGACGCCAATGCTCTCGACGGTCGCCACGGCTTTCTGGACGTCTCCAAGCCGCGGATTGGCAGCGTTCTTGATCCACTCGACGACTTCAACGCTCGTCCCGCCATCCGAGAGGAATCCGCCGGCGCCGTTCCAGGGAGAGAAGATCGGCAGCGGGCGATACTCGTCCGTGAAGAAGCGAAGTAAGCCTTCTCGGTCAAGCTGCGATCGCAGCCAAAACACATCCTCCTTCCACCACCCTCGCGCCCCAGAATCGTTCTGTTCGCCCACGAGCCGCAAAACGCCGAGAGCCTTCAGATAGGCCATCAAGGGCTCGGGCGCGCAGCCGTCCAGCGGAATGTCGTACAGCAGACGAGTCATCGCCCGATCCCATGAATGCCAATGCGCGGACGCGGCGGTTGGGGCGGAGGCAGCAAAAGCGGCCGCATTCTCTCGTACAGATCGCGCAAGGCCGAATCGTCCTCCACCAGGATCGCCTCGATCCTTGCCATACGCTTCTCCTTCTCGACCCGGCTCATCATCTCCCGGCGAAGTTCGACAAAGGCGCGTACCACGTACACGCTCATTCGCATCGCGCGCTCGCTGTTCAATACGTTGGCCGCCATGAGCGCTCCGCGCTCGGTGAAGACACAGGGGCGGCATTTCCGGTGCGCGCCTCGGCCGCCCACTAAGGTCGAGTTTTGCGAACTTAATGCGGCGTGCTCTTCCCACGTCATGCGGAACGCAAAACCCGGCGGAAATCGCTCGGCATTCCGCTCGACCTGTTCGTTCAGCAGCTTGATCGTCACGCCGTACACGGCCGCCAAATCGGCATCTACAATCACTCTCTTCCCCCGAACCAGAACGATTCCGGTTTCAGTCCCGCCGATCGGGACGAGTTCGAGAATTCCCGCTTCGCGCTCGGAAGCCATGCCCTATTCCTTCTTCGCTCCGGGCGTTCGCGCCGCGGCCGCGCTCGCCCGCCAGTCCGCCGCTCGGAGCACCGCCTCCAAATAAGCCAGCCGGAACGGGCCCAAGGAATCCCTCAAACCCAGCATCCGCTCCGTCCAAGACGGCCTACCCTCGAAAGGAGGCTCCTCGCACAACCCCAATTCCATCGGCTCCAGCGAAAGCGCGATTTCGGGAGCCGTTACCCCTCCCAGATCCGTAGCCGGCAGCACGTCTCCCCCCCAATTCCCCCTTGCAAACCGCCGCTCCCGCCCGTTCGCCCCCGGAGGCCTCGGTTCGCCGGGCATGGACCGCATCGAAAGGCGGACTTTGCCGTGATGCGCCGCCGCCAGATACGCCACCAAGTCACGCGATTCGTC
>Ga0187893_10007388_pt1 | contig 18038 bp, 14 predicted proteins | sample MA1701074metaG_FD_139574 | JGI IMG/M metagenome (GOLD analysis project Ga0187893, IMG submission 139574) | White microbial mat communities from a basaltic lava cave in the Kipuka Kanohina Cave System on the Island of Hawaii, USA - MA170107-4 metaG ... | reverse complement strand
GAGTCCAGGCTGTTGGTCACCACGACGCTCGTGTCATACGAGCCATCCGGCGCAGAGGATGGCGAGGTGACCTGTACCGTGGTCGATGCGGTTGCACCAGGATTGAGGTTGAGCGACGGGGTCCCGCTGCTCGCCTGCCAGCCGGCCGGCGGGCTGGTGGTGATCGAGAAATCGGAAGCCGTACAACCGGTGTTGTCTTTGTTGGTGACGCTCAGGGTGTAGGTTGCTGTGTCCCCTGCTTGGGTGACGACGCCTTGAGCCGGCGCCACCGACAACAGCGGGATGCCGCGTACGCAGGTCTGGGCACCCAGGTTCACGTCAATGGCTGCGGTGGTCCCTGTCAGCCAGGCCACGCTGAGCCCGACCCCCGCTGCCTGGTCTTGATAGGGCTGCTGTGAGGTGAGCGCGGGGTCATACCAGGAGCCGGTGTTGGGCGTCATGTCGAGCAGGAAACTCGTGTCGGGACCCGATTCGGACCCGGTATGGATTACGACCCCGTTAGTCACATTGCTGTTTCCGGACAGGAAGCTGTCGAACCCGATCGGCTGGCGATATTCGACGTAATACCAGGTCTTCTTGCCGCTCCCATCGGTGGATTTGAGGACCTTTAGAGCCTTGGGTGTCGTGCCGGGCGTTTCATAGGCATCGAGAAGGTACTGGCCACCGGATAGAGCCGTGGTTATCGGCGGCGTCCCGATGCTGTTCAGCCAGCCCAGCCGTTCCTTTTGATAGGCATTGAAGTGGCCCGATGATGCCCCCATGACATCCACGGTATCGCCGTACTCAATATTCTGGCAGCCGGAGCCGATGATCGCATTCCCGCACTCGAGCGCGTGGGAGTGATAGAGGCCGAAGTTATGGCCCATCTCATGGGCCACCACCCGCAACTGCGGGTCGCCGTTGATCCAGGCATGGGAGGGGTTGCCCCCAACGGTTCCGAGGCCCCACCACTGACAGGCGTTCTGCGGGAAAATATAAACATAGCGTTTGTACGCCGACAGGTTGACTCCGGCGGCCGTAGCGGCCGCGCGTGCTTTGCTGGCGAGCGAGTTGTAGTCGCAGACACCACTAGTCAGGGCGATGGTGTACCACCCGAACACATCGCCGTTCAGCCAGGCTTGCTGATAGGAATTTTCCTTGTCGAAGTCGCTGGTGGTGGTGAAGACGAGTTGCCTGATCTGGTCGAGGGTGTAAGGCTGAGAATTCTTGTCGCTGAAGTTGACGAGTAGGACGATCGTGGATTGCGCGCCGGCGACCAGGGGAGCGGGCAATACGAGCGGCTGGACGTCGTTCTGGCCGGACCCGACGGCCATGGCCTTCTTGAGCCGCACACCCTTGACCTTGATGCGGGCGCCGGTCTGGAGCTCCGGAGCGTCGGCGGCGAAATGCACGGCAAGCTCGCCGTCGGCAGCCTGGAGGAAATACCGGTACTGGCTCCAATTCACATAATCTTCATGTAGAACCTGGACCGTTCCCTCAGTTTCCGTTTCCTCTTCCACCTCGGGCTTTACGGCGGCCGGCATCGCATCACGGAGTTTTTTGGGCAGGGCCAGCTTGAGGAACTTCTTCGTGTTCTTTTCCATGAGCCGCGCGAGACGTGCTTCCCGTTTCTGGGCGACGGCAAGAAGGTGATTGAGTTTCTTGGTCCGCTCGGGAGAGTCGGCCTTCTGGTATTCGCTGCTCGCCACGATCACGGAGTCGGTCAGTTCCACGGCATCGGCTTCGAGGGAGGAATCAAGGACAGTTTGGCTCCAACCGGGTCCTGCCGATCCGACGACGATCAAGCCCAGAAGTGCCAGACTAACAATTTTACCGGGTTCCCTATGCATAGGAAGTCTCCTTGCAAACCGTGAAACGAGCTGCACAGCATCTTTGAGCAAGCTCCATGCCGGGAGCCGGCCTTCCTTGGCCGCTTGCCGGACCCATCAGGACCCTCCTGTTGTGGATTTGGAACTGCTCAGAAACTAAGATGGTTTCGACGGCATGGTCGATTGGGTTGCGGAGATTCAGGAAGGAAATACAGCCGGTCGGCCCGCGTGGTCGGGGGCCTGTCCCAGACGCAAGGGGGCAGGCCGCTGCCGGAAAATGTCAGGGGTGGTGGATGGGGGGGAGAACGGCGGGGTCACCGATGAAGCTGGTTCATGGGTGACCCCGTCCGTCAGTACGACGATTACTTGAGTGAGAGCTTGACGCTGATCGCCCCGCCGAGATCGCCTTCCTTCGCCCCTTCCTTCTTATAGCCGGAGATGTCCTTTTCGCCCTTGGGCTCGCCGTGGCAGCCCAGGCACCCTTTCCCATAGAAGAGAGGCAGCAGTACGCGAAGAGACTTTCCACCTTCCACCCCTTCACTGATGATCTTGTCTCCCGCGCGGGGGTAGGATGCGTCGGCAAACTTCTTTAGCACGGTCGCCTCAAAGTCATCGGCCTTGTTGCTCGGGTTTCTTAACAGCCCATCAGTCGTTGTCTGTTTCATGTACGTCCCGGTCTTGGCACTGAACGCGGCGGCTGTCTGGGTGCCGAAGTGCGCGGGCGTGAAGCCCTTGTACCCCTTTCCGGCCACGTTGATCACCGCCTGGTTCTTCGTCACCGTCTGTTTCGAAGCCTCGACCAGTTGGGGCAGGAGCTTCTTGGCTTCCGCGGGGACGGTTGCGCTTCCGAGGTTGGCCAGATCGACGCCGGCCCGGGTTTTGAACTTTTCCTGCAACTGCTTTTCGAAGACGTCGGCGGTAAAGCCCTTGTCACCCTTGGTTGGGTCGTTGATGAGCGGCTGGTTGGCCGCAAGGACCCCCCGGCCCGAGTCCAGGAGGATCGCGAGCAAGCGGCCGGTTTCGATGGCGTCGGGGCTGGCCAGGGCAGGGCCTGCAGCCATTCCAGTCACTAAAAGGACCGAGAACAGGGTTGCGAGAATCAGGGCTCGCTTCTTCATTGCTCACCTCCTCATGGCTAAAATGACGGCTCTGCGACGCATCTCCCCGGCGAACGGGAAGGCAAACGTCTGCGTAGTGTAAGCCGGTCCGCCGGCAATTGCACGAATCTTTTTGCCGCTCGGATCAGGGAATTCCTTGGGGTGCGTGACTGTCGGATGAGGCTGATTCTCCGTCGAACGCCTTGTGGAGCCAGCCGCGAAAGCCCTCCCAGAGATCCTGGACTCGGCCGAGGAAGCCGTGCGACTTCTGCACGGGCTGGATCAACTCCCCCTCCGCATGGGCCCTCGCGACTTCACAGGGGTTGTCTACACCGGTGCCGAGCTTGCTCAGACCTCCTGCGACCCCGATCGCGACTCCCATCGCGAGCCCGAACGGGGGGACGACACCGAGGGCCAGCCAGCCCGCGCTCATCGCAATCTCCTTCGGATCCGAGGACACGTCCGGATAGGAGAGAGAGCCCCGCACTCGAGCGCTGTGCGCCAGGCTGATGAAGGCCGCGTCTTTCGGCTTCGGCGTCAGGACGAGGTCAAGCTGCTCGGTTCCCAAGTGCACGGTTCCGACGCCCGCAACCGTCACGCGAGTCGTGTCGAGGAGGATCGCATCACTCTGCGCCATGCCCTCCGCCAACCCAAACCGGCCGACGAGGCAATTCACCGTTGTCGAATCCTCTCGCTTCCAGCTCGTCGTCAGGAGCGACGAGACCAGATCGGCCGCCCAGTAATCCAAGAGACGCCCCTTGACACTGCCGGGTCCGCCGACAAACTCGATCCGTCCGTTGGCTCGGGCGAGGAGTTCTCGAAGAGTCGCCCCCTGACCCTCCAGGTCGAGCTTGATGTCGGCGACGCCCTCGATCGAGTCTGGCCCTTTCATTGCCTTCAGCAACCGGCCGAAATCCAGATGTTGGACCCACGTCGTGAGGATCACGGTGGGCATCTGTTCGCGCGCCTCCAAACTCAGGCTTCCGTCAATGACCCCACCCGAGAAGGTTGCGTGAAACGGCGCCACCTGTAACCGCCCATTCTCAAGCCGGGCTCTGAGCGCGACTTCACCTAGATCGGCTTCCCCGGTGACGAGGCGCTTGACTTGCCAGCCGAGATCAACCTCTACCTCCACCTCGCGGAGCCTGCTCACCGGGACCGTCACATCCGGGATGACCCGGGTCGCGCCTGGTGTGGGGGCGGGAGCGGGGGCGACAGTCTGATCGGAGGCCGGCAGCCTGAGCGTCTCGGACCTCAGATCCCCGGTGAGTCGTGGGCGCGGACCGTCGACCGCGAGGGTGAGGCTGCCGTGGATATCGTTGCCCTCGATGCGACCGTCCATGTCGGTGAGCCGGTATCCCCTCTTGGTATCGGCCAGGGTGCCCGTGATCTCGTAGGGTCCGAGAGCGGGCAACTGCCGATCAAGGACCGGATCGAGCTCATTCAGGCGGTCGCCTTTGAGATGAGTCCGGAAAAGGAAGTTGTCGCCATCCAGCGGGAGCCTCAGCTCCCCCTTCAGATCGAGGGAGGTGCCGGCGGTCCGCGTCGTAACAGCCAGCGGCCAGGCCCCTTGATGCGAAACCAGGCCGGCCAGGGCGCCGCCGGCTGCGGTGAGCGTGAAGGGCCGGGTGCGAAAGACACCCTGAACAGTGGCGTTCAGCGGGCCCCCCTCCTTGCTAGCCGCCCCGGCTTTGCCTACCTCGAGCTGCAGGTCCTTTTTCTTTTCCGGGTCGTGCAGGGTGATCGTCGTCGGCCCCGTGGCGAGAGAAAGAGAGGCGTGCTGGAGCCAGGCCTGAAACGTCCTTCCGGTACCCGCCAGGGTGAGGTCGAAGTCGGCTTTGCCTGCGAGGCGTTCGGTGATCCCCATCGCATGGGTCAGTCGGCCGTAATCTAGCGCGCGGCCTGTCAAGGCGAGGGACGCAGTTGGGGGTATCCTGCTCCCGTCCACATCGAGGCTGGCCCGAATCGTCCCGCCCGATAATAGGGTTTGCACCGGCACTGCTTGGAGGTGGCCATCCCGGAGCTTCACGGTGAGACCGAGGTCGCCCATCTGAATCACTTGCACGATCAGGCGGGACACGCGCCAGGACAGGTCGACATCAAGCCGGCGGAGCCCCTCGATCGGTATCTCAAAGTCCAGGGGCGGCGCACCCTTCCCCCGTCTGGTCGTGGGGGGACTTGTGTCAACGAGGTGATCGAGTACGAAGCTCTTGGAGGTCAGCGTGCCGGTCAGGCGTGGGCGCGGGGAAACCATAGCGAGGGTCACCGAGCCGGCCAGGTCGCTGCCCGCGAACCGAGCGGCCAGGCGCGAGACACGGTAGGTGTCGCGGGCTCCGGTCACCTTGCCGGTCAACTCGTAGGGCCCCGCCGCCGGGAGGATCTTGCCGAAAGCGCTCAAGCGCGCCCCCTTCAACGTGACAGACAGGTCAACCCCCGGCCGATCCCACGGGGGCGCGACCGTTCCCTTCACGGTCGCTGCAGACTCGAGGGCTTGAGCCGACAGCGCGATGGGCCATACCCCCGACTCCTTCACGAGATGGGCAAGAGGGCCGCCGGTTGCCGTGAGGGTCAGCGGCCGGCCGCGCAGAAAGCTCTTGAGCCGCACAGTGATCGGTCTGGCCGGGGCTACCGACACCTCTGCGGCCGTGAGGCGGAGAGAAGCGGGGCTGCCATGCGGCTCCGGGTGCAACAGGAATTTCGACGGCCCGACAGCCGCTCGGAGCGTGGCCTGAGCCAGGAGTGAGCCGAATGTCGAGCCGCGACTGCTGAAACTGAAGGTGAGATCGGCTGTTCCCTCGACCTGATCGGTCACTGTCAACTGAGCGAGCGTCCGGCCAACATCGAGACGGTGCGCCGCGATCTCGACGGCGAGGGCCGGCTCTTCACCCCGGGCATCAAGGTCCAAGGCTCCCACGAGGTGCCCACCGAGATGGTCTGCGGCGAAGGGCTTCACGACCAGGTGACCGTCTTCAAGCCGCGCTGCCAGGCTGACTTCATCCAGGACCACCGAGCCAAAAGCCACGCGCCCAGCCTTCCACTCCACGGCTGTATCGACGGCTCGCAGGGCGGCAACGAAGGAGGAAAGGTCCGGAGGTTTGGGTGACCCGATCGGTCCGTTGACGGCTTCCAGGAGTTGATCGAGCCGGACGGTTCGTGAGGCGAGCTTCCCGATCAGGCGCTTGCGCGGACCGGTCAGGGTGAGGGTCGCATCGCCTGCGACATCGGTGTCACCGAGTCTTATCCGGAGATCATTCAACGCAACCCCCTCCGCTTGGTTCGAAACCCGGCCTACCACCTCATAGGGGCCGAATGCGGGCATGGATGAGCCGAGCAGCGGATCGAGCGCATTAAGGCGTTCCCCGCTAAGAGAGACCTGAAGATCAATGCCGCCGGCTCCTGCCTGCAGAGGCACCGTCCCCTGGGCGGTCAGCGACGCGTCGGGAACGCGCAACGAGAGGGTGATCGGCCAGCGTGCAGTCGGCGCGCGAAAGTCGGCCGGCGTACCGGCCTCTAGGTTCAGCGTCAGCGGGACACCGCGGAAGGTGCCCTCAAGCGACAGGTGAAAGGGGCGATCCTCAGCCACGACCGCCTGGGCTGTGGCCAGGGTAAGAGCGACGTTCGATGTTGGAGAACGATAGGCAAGGGTTGAATGCCGAACGGTGATCGTCAGCGAATCGGGCGCTTGGGGAATGTCGGGCAGTTCGCTTGGTGTCTCGCCGAACGTCCAGTTGTCTGCTCCATCCGCGTTTGTTTCGAGCAGAATATCAGCTCCATCAAGACCGATCTGCCGGACCACGAACTGTTTCCGCAGCAGCGGGAGGAGCTCGATCTGAATCTCGGCACGCGCCGCCTCCGCAAGATGTGGGCGTGAGGCCCAGGCCGGATTGGCGATGCGGACCTGTTCGGCGGCGATCGTGGGTGTCAGGGAGAAGGCAAGGGTGAGGGGGCCGCCTAACGTGACGGCCCGGCCGAGCGCCCCACTGGCGGCGGCTTCGAGCGGGCGGCGGTACTGGTTGGGATCGAAGCTCAGGACGAATACGGCGAGCGCTAACGCCAGAACTCCAAACGCAATCGCGGACCAACGGATAAGTGTACGAAATCGCATTTATTTTCCAGAGCGTGGAGGGCGTCCGTGATCCGTATCGGGCAGGAACGGTGCGATCACGAACGCGCCGAGCGTGAAGACGGCGGCGACCATGATCAACGGCCCGATCTCCTGATGAAACAGCCGTTCGTACAGATAGGCGCCGGTGATCTGCGAGAGCTGCCCGGCGGCGTTATAAATGGACATCAAGGCGGCGAAGGTAAATCCAGCGGCCTGAGGTGGGCAGACCGCGGCGGCCAGGCTTAGCAGCGTCAACAGCGGGATCATGCTCAGAAGGCCGGTGGTGAAGTAGAGCAACACGGCGCTGGTTTTATCGACGAGCAGCAGGTACGCCAGGGTCGTGCCGGATCCCAGCAGGACGCTGAGGTAGACCAGGCTCTTCGTCGGATACTGACCGGCAAGATAGCGCCGGTACACAAAGGCCCCGATCACCGCCCCGACCGACGCGATCGATGCGAGTTGCCCGATGAAGTATTGCTCGAATTTCAGATGATCGATCATGTGATAAAACAGCGGCGTGCCGAAGCTCGGCGTGAAGTTCCAAAAGGCGAGGAAGCCGGCGACGATCCACAGGGTCCTGGACTTGAGCGAGGACATCAGCCCTCCGGTGGTCGAGCGCAGAGCCTTGAGCCCCAGTTGGGATTTCTCCTCGCGGATGAGGAAGCCCGTGGCCAGCACGACCGCAGCCGGAGCACAGGCGACCACCAGCGCTGCGGTATGAAGGGCGCTTGCCGGCTGAAGCACCTGGCTGAGCCACCCGCCGACGAGTCCTGAAGTGATCGCGGCGATGTTGAACCACATCCACTGCTGGCTTTGGAACTGCTTGATCAATCCCGTCTTCTGGCCGTTCTCGACCATCAGGGCATCCACGAGCACGTCGGAGGAGGCGATGCCTAACGCGGTCAGGAACAGGGCCATGACGATCATGTTCGGCGCCGTCAATCCCGTGAGCCAGAGAAAGCCGCCGGCTGCGACCCCGTTCATGAGGAAGAGATAGCTTTTCCTCCGATAGCCGAACAGCGGAATGAAATCGCTGATCATGCCGTACAGCGGCTTGATGATCCACGGCACCGTCAGGACGGCGAGCAGCGCCGCGACCTGGTCGGTAGTCAGGCCCAAGGATTTCAGGTAATACATAAGGGGCTGGCTGATCAGCCCTCCGGCCTGCCCGATCCCCTGGGCAAAATACACCAGACCGAAGTAGAACATCAGCCGGCGGACGGTGGAGGCCGAGACTCCCCCGGTCGCACTGGAAACGACGGCGGTGTCTCCCGAGTCAATCATGGTCTTTCCGCTGGTGGTCACTTGCGCCTGAACGGTCGGGTCTGGATTTTTCCGGCGGCCCCAGTATACTCGTTTGCACGGGAAGGCTCGAAACGTGCTTCAGTTTCCAATCAGACAGAGAGGTAGTGCAGCGATGCTCGGAAGGAATGTGTCGAGGCTGGTTATTGCCCTGTTCGTCAGCCTCCTGAGTTCGGCGGCGTGGCTCGGGCCCGCCTCGGCGAAAGACAAGGCGGGCGCACCTGCCGGCGCGCTGCGCCTGCAGACGCTCAGCGTGCATGACAAAGCGGCTGCCGGCGGCATCGAGGCCTTCCACATGTTGATTCCCGTGGGCTGGCAGACGAGCGGCGGGGTCGAATGGCGGCATAACCAATCGAATCTGGCGACCGTCGTCATGCGCATCTGGAACCCCAAGGGCTCCGAAGCCCTCGAGTTGTTCCCGATCGTCCCCTTCACCTGGACCCAAGGGGGCATCACGTTCTTTCCTCCGGGGAGTAATTACATGGGGAATATCGTGATGCCGGTCGTGGCCGAGCCTGGCGTCTTCGTGCAGAAGGTTGTCCTGCCGCGCCACCGCCAGAAAGCCGCGGGCCTTCGTCTCGTGGAGCGGACTCCGCTGCCGGAGGTCGCCAAGGCCGTGGCCGCGGGGATCCAAGAACAGGGCGTCTCCAAGCAGGTCAAAGCCGAAAAAGTCCGCATCGAATACCAGGAAGGCGGCAAGGCCATGCAAGAGGACGTCTATTGCGTGATGGTCTATTCCATCTCTGCCATCCTGCCGGGTACGACCTTCTGGGGACCGGAGCGGCTGTACAGCTTCAAGGCGGAGAAGGGCAAGCTGGACGAGACGTCCAAACTGCTTCACACGATGGTCGCCTCGATGAAAATCAATCTGGCCTGGTTCAACCAGTACCTGCAGGTGATGCAGTTGTGGCAGCAGGGCCAGCGGCAATCCATCCGGAGTGCGGGGGAACTGAGCCGTCATATCGCGAAGACCAACGACGAGATCAGCGCCATGATCCGGCAGAGTTACGAGACCCGTCAGGCCTCGCAGGACCGCATCAGCGCGAATTTCAGCCGCTCGATTCGCGGCGTGGAGTCCTATCACAATCCTTTCGAAGGGAGAGCGATAGAACTGCCCTCCGGCTACCGGGACGTATGGGTGTCCGGCAAGGGTGAGTATCTCTTCTCCAACGACGCCGGGGTGAACCCGAACGTGGGTGACACCCAAACCTGGAAGTTGATGAAGCCGGAGCACTAATACGCGAGAGGCGCGGGACGAGCGAGAGGAGCGCGAGAGGCGGGAAAGGCGAGAAAGGCGGGAAAAGCGAGAAAGGCGAGATGGGCGAGAGGGGCGGGACGAGCAAAGGAAGTGGGCGAAGGTCGCAGGTACGGCGTTGCGACTGGGCGACGAACGACCTGTCGATCCGCTATCACGATGAGGAATGGGGCGTCCCCGTGTATGACGACCGGCTCCTGTTCGAGTTCCTCATTCTAGAGGGGGCCCAGGCGGGATTGAGCTGGGCCACGATCCTGAAAAAACGCGAGGCCTATCGCAAAGCCTTCGACCGGTTCGAGGCGGCTGTGGTCGCCCGGTACAATGCGAAGAAGGTGGCGCAACTCCTGATCAACCCCGGCATCGTGCGAAACCGGTTGAAGGTCGCCGGTTCCGTCCTGAATGCCAAGGCATTTCTCACCGTACAGAAGGAGTTCGGGAGCTTTAGTGCCTACATCTGGCAATTCGTGGACGGGAAGCCCAGGATAAACGCCTGGCGGTCGGTCAAGCAGGTTCCGGCCAGGACCCCGCAATCGGACGCGATGAGCGAGGATCTGAAGCGCCGCGGCTTCACGTTCGTAGGCTCCACCATCTGTTACGCCTTCATGCAGGCGACCGGAATGGTGAACGACCACATCGTGCCCTGTTTCCGGTACAAGAAGATCTCGCCGGCTGGTGGCTACGCACGAGGAAGGAGCAAGAGATGAAGGCGCGATTCGTGATCGTCATCCTGATCTGGCTGAACCTCATCGTCGGCGCGGTTCTGCCGGTAGAGCCGGGGCGCGCGCAGGAGAGTGTCCCCGATCGCCAGGCGCCGCTGTTCGAGAATCTCGGCTGGTACCATCATCCCATCTCGACCAAGGTTGCGCCGGCGCAACGGTACTTCGATCAGGGGATGGTCCTGAGTTTCGCGTTCAACCATGCGGAAGCCATCCGCTCGTTCCGGGAAGCGGCGCGACTCGATCCCGCCTGTGCGATCTGTTACTGGGGCGCGGCGTTGGCGCTGGGCCCCAACATCAACGCGCCCATGAACGACGAGGCGGGGCGCGAGGCCTATCAAGCGGTCCAACAGGCTCTCCGGTTGGCCGGGCCGGCCCCGGAGGCCGAGCAGGCCTATATCAAAGCGCTGGCAACCCGCTATACCGCGGAACCGCCGGCTGATCGGAAGGCCCTGGACCTGGCCTATGCGGATGCGATGCGGGCGCTGGCCCGTCGCTATCCCGACGACTTGGATGCGGCCACGCTCTTTGCAGAGGCGTTAATGGACACGACGCCCTGGAACTACTGGACAGAAGACGGAAAGCCGGGACCGTTGACGACCGAGCTGGTGTCCACGCTCGAGTCGGTCCTCGCGCGCGCGCCCAACCACGCTTTAGCTATTCATCTGTACATTCACGCCGTGGAGGCCTCGCCTGACCCGGGGCGGGCGGAGGCGCCGGCAGATCGGCTCGTCAATCTTGTTCCCTGGGCCGGCCATCTCGTCCACATGCCGGCACATATCTATCTCCGGGTGGGGCGGTACCACGATGCGTCGGTGGTGAACGAAAAGGCGGCGGCGGCCGACGAGTCCTATCTCGCTCAGACGCACGCCCAGGGCCTGTACCCGGCGGCCTACTATCCCCACAACATTCACTTCCTCTGGTATGCCTCGATGATGGAAGGCCGCAGCGCGCTCGCGCTTCGGGCCGCCCGGAAGCTGGTCACCGTGATGCCCCAGGATCAAGTGCGGGCCTTCCGAGGGATGGAACAGGCCCTCCCCGTCCCCCTGTTGACCCTGGCGCAGTTCAAACGGTGGGATGAGGTCCTGGCCGAGCCGGAACCGCCGGCAGATTTCGTCTACTACCGCGCGATGTGGCATTACGCCCGTGGGCTGGCCTTCACGGCGAAGGGAGGGCTGGATGACGCGATGCAGGAGAAGTTGAGGCTGGGGGCCTTGGCCGGCGATCCTGCGGTGCAGAGCCTGGTCACGGCGACCCCTCCGCTCCCCGCACCGCGCCTGATCGAGATCGCTCGCCATGTCCTGGCGGCCGAGATCGCCGGGCGGCAGGGACAGACGGACGAAGGGGTCCGGGAGTTGGAGGCGGCGGTGCAGGTTCAAGACGGGCTGCCCTACATGGAGCCGCCCTATTGGTACTACTCAGTGCGGCAGTCACTCGGCGCGGCACTGCTGCAAGCGGGTCGAGCGAAAGATGCCGAAGCGGTCTTTCGCGAAGATCTGCGGCGGCACCCCCACAGCGGCTGGTCGCTCCTGGGCGTGGCGCAGAGCCTGCGCGCGCAGGGCGCGACCGAAGCCGCAGCCAAGGCCCAACGTGAGTTTGAAGCTATGTGGGCCCACGCGGACGTCAAACTTTCCGACTGAGTCAACGCATCTTTGCCCGGAGATTCTTGACCCGCTGGGTGACCTCCTCCAGGGCCTGCGGAGGTGGGCCCAGCGCAAGCAATCGGTCATAACTGGCAGAGGCTTCCTCGAGCCGGCCTAGCCCCTCCAGCGCCAACGCCTCATTGTAGTGTCCGAGCAGGAGTTGTGGATCTGTTTGTAAGGCCAGTTGCGCTTCCGTCAGACCCTCGGCGTACCGCCCCTGTTCGATCAGAAACCGGCTCAACAGGCTGTGGAACTCGGCCTGGCCCGGTTTGAGGGCGACTGCGTGTCGCCAAGCTGCCTCAGCCAGGGCAAACTGTTCTCGCATTCGGTACGCCCGTCCCAGATTGAACCATGCCATCTCCCACTGGGGCCTCACCTCCACGACCTGCGTGAGCAATTCGACGGCGCGGTTGTTCCGGTCCAGCTTGATGTAGAGCACCCCCAGATTGTGGGCGAAGAGGGGATCCGCCGTGATGAAATCCGGATAAATGTGCAGGGCCGTTTCGTAGGCCTGCAGCGCTTGGTCCCAGTCCTGCCGGGCGGTCTTGTTCTGAAGCGCGTCGCCAAGCAGAGCGTGGGCCTTGGCATTGGTCGGGTAGGCGCGAGCTGCGCTCCGGAACAGAGCCTCGGCGCTGGCCCAATCCTGGTTGCGAAGCATGGTCCGCATGGTGAAAGCCACGCAGATGGTTATGACCAGCACCCAGCCCACGCGGCGAATCGACATTTCCATCCGGATCAGGCGCTCCCAGCCCACCCCGACCAGCAAACAGAGTCCGGCCGAGGGAAGGTAGAAGACCCGCTCGGCCAACGGTGCGGCCAGAGGAATGAGCAGGTTGGACGTCGGGAGAAACGCGACGGTCGTCAACCCGACGCAGAACGCGACAGCAGGATCTCTCCGGAACGCCCTGGCGCTGAGCGCGAAGAGGAATCCCCAGGCCAGGATTGCCCACCAGAGGCCTCCATCCCGCCACGAGGTGACCAGGGGAATGGCGTTGTACGAATAGTCGCCTGCCGCGAGGGAGACGGGCCAGACCCACAGCCAGAGATAGTGGCCGGCCATCTTCACGGTGCTGAGGAGCCACGATACTCCCGTGACATACTCGAGCGGGTTGAGATGGAAGGCGGCCCGGGGTGGCTGGAGTCCGCCGAAGACGATCGCGCGCCAGACCAGGAAGGCGCCCAACACGAGGACGTAACCGCCGTAGCGACCCACAGCGATACGCAGGCGCTGTCCTGAAGACCGCGCGTCGGCGAAGACGCTCCCCATGCAGAGGTCGTAGGCGAGGAGGACCCCGGGGAGCACGACCGCCTGTTCCTTGGAGAGGAGGCCGCAGGTATACACGAAGACCGACAGCCAGAGGCGTCCACGCATCGCGAGCCAGAGCCCGGCGAGCACGCTGAATGCCATCATCATCTCAGTCCGGTGCGCCACCACCGTGACCGCTTCCGTATGCAGCGGGTGGACGGCGAAGATGGAGGCCGCCACGGCCGAGGAACTGAGGGAGAGGCCCAGTTCGAGCGCCACGAGTACGATCATCCAGGCGACCGCGAGGTGCAACAGCAGGTTCACCACGTGGTAGGGCGGCGGATAGAGTCCGCTCACAGCGTAGTTCAGGGCCAAGGTGACGGAGGCCAAGGGGCGATATCGCTTCTCCCCCATCGGAAAATCCGTCCCCTCGTACCAATCCGCGATGAAGAGCGTCGGGAGGTAATCCAGCCGCTGGATGAACTTGTTGCTGGCGACCAGCACCTGGTCGGCATAGATGAACGCATTGCCGAGGCTGTTGGCGTAGGCCAGGGTGATCAGGACGGCGAGTAGGGCAAAGAGGAGGAGACGTTGACGACGAGGCGCCTGCGCGGCGTCGAGGGGTGGCGTCATGGCGTCGAGCATGGGTGAAGGACCGGAAGGCGACGCATCTTGCCGCCTGCCCTCGAACCTGTCAAGGGGAGCTAAAAGAGTTGGAGCGGCTCGTTTGAGAGGACGGGGGCTGGATAGGTCAGGGTTCCGTGGCTGATTGCTGCGAACGAGGTCAGGTGATGCGGGTCTGCTTTGTCAGACGCGAGGATGTGCCGTACCGTCCACCCTCGACTGGTCAGGGCATCCGCGATCAACGAGCGATGGCATCGCCAGGGTACGGCCTCGGCACACATGATGGCGGTTCGCGTGCGGGTGGCCGATTCCATCAAGTTCTCCAAAGCCTGCCAGAATACCGGAGTCTGCATGTAGTCCGCATAGCCCCGGAAGCTCGCATTCCGCCAGCCAAGGTTGATCGAATCCGGCTTCGCTTTCCGGCGACCGCCGAGCTCACCACAGGTCAAGTATTGGATACCGGCCTGCTCCAGACTCTTGCCGAGGGAGTCGGTATTGAACTGGGGGTTCCGCCGGGAATAAGGGATGACGCGGACATCCGCCAGCAGGTGGATGTCGTGTGCGCCCAGGAGCTTGATGAAGTCTTCCACCGTTCGCGTTGAATGTCCGATGGTCCAGAGGACTTGCTCCACGGATGAAGGTCTCTCCTGGTCGGCGGTCCAGTTACCCTTTTAGCGGCTGAAGAGTTTCGCGCAGCTCTCCGAGCCGCCTGCTGAAGAGATCGAGGTGCACGTCTCGCAGGGCTTGATCGTTCCGATTCCACCACAGGCGTTTGAAGATCGTCCACAACTCCTTGTCGATCGTCACAGCCTTGGCATAGGTCGGCGTCTCCGACTGTGGCTTGCCCACCTGACAGAACGCATCGTGAAGTGCGTGGAATTGGTTGTGCAGATCATCCATCGCGACCTGATAGTCCTGACCGTGGGCGACCTTTGAGCTCGCTTCGAGCATGGGGATGAGGTTGAGGATGGTGTCCACCCCGGTCTGGCCTTTCGCCCGCTCCAGGTATTCGCCGGCGCGTGGGTAGAACAGGTAACTGCACCCCGTGAGGCCAGTCACCACGATCAGCATGACCGCAATTATGAATGTCCGCATAGTGCCCTCTCTCGATTGGATTATAAGGTGGTTTGCTCCCGACAGCATACCATCAATGGGGGCGAACTAAGCCAGCGGACATCATCCACACCCGCTTGCCCTCGCTGATCCCGGAGATGTAAGATTGACCCCCCAGGCGATTTACAGGAGGTGTCATGGCCACGACTCGCAACACTCCCAAGAAACCACGGGTCTCCCTCGACCGAAGCATCGAGCGCCTGCGACAACAGCTTGCCGAATTGGCCCCGTATCTGGGCAAGGGCACGCCGACCCGCAGCTTGGAAGAATTCGACATGGAAACGGAGCGTTTGATCGGGGACCTCCTCGGGGAGGCTTCCGCCTTGTTGGAAGCGTATGAATATGCGGAACTGGGCGAGGCGGCCGGATTGGTGAACATGACGGATGAGGCGCCGGAAGGTACAGGAATGGATGGCCAGCGACAAAGGCTCCTCCAACGCAGCCGGGTATTGGAAAGCTGCGTGTCGGAATTGGAGGCGCGCCGGGCCGCCGAACCGAAGAAACCAAAGGCAGGTCGGCAAGCCCTCATCGGCCCGCAGATTGCCGAACACATGTCCCCCGAAATCCGGAGCCTGCACCAGGATGCCAGCCTTCGAGAGGCGGGGCAGCTCATGCAGAAATGGAAGATGGGCTCCCTCCTCCTGACGGACAACCAGTCCTACGTGGGATACATCACGGATTCCGTCTTGGCGCGCGAGGTGGTCGCCAATGGGCTGAATCCCAGCACGACGCCCGTCAAAACCTGCATGAGAAAGCCGCTGGTAGCCATTGAAGGCGATCGCCCGATTATCGAGGCTGTGCGTATGATGAAGGAGCAGGCCACCCGGCACCTGGCCGTGACGCAGGACGGAGCCATCATCGGCGTGATTTCGGTGTCGAATATCTTGCGGTACTATTCAGGAGTCGTCTAGCCCGCATTCTTCATGACGGTTCATCGCGAAAGCGCGCAGGCCCGCAGGACCAAATCCTGCGGGCCTTTTTATGTGCCGAGATGGCTTCGAGGTGTATCAGGCCGCAGAATTGGGGACAGATTTATTTTTCTCGAGGCTTCCTCTTGCGCAGCATCGGATTGACGACCTCGCCTTCTCTGGGCAGAATGATGCGAAAAATGAATCTGTCCCCAATTCCAGAGGCTTGGATGAGGAAGGTCAAACATGCACACCCATGATCAAGTCGTTAAGAAGCTCCTGCGCCGTCCCGGTGTTCGCGCCGAGGTTGAACGGCTGGAGCGCGAAGAGTTTGCCTTGCTTGGCGAGCTGCTTAAGGCAAGGCAAGAGGCTGGCCTCACCCAAGCGCAGGTGGCGCAGCGAATGGGCACACACGCTCCCGCTGTTGCTCGTCTAGAACGGGCGCTCGCCAGTGGGAGGCATTCCCCATCGATTGCGACTTTGCGCAAGTACGTCAAGGCTTGTGGCAAGCGCCTGGTGCTACGAGTCGCATGAGAACACCGATTCCGCTCTATCGAATGGACGGTCACCGTCCCCCTCTCCCATCGGGAGAACGTCGTGATTTTCCCTCACCCATCGGGAGAGGGGAGGGTGAGGGGCGGGATTAGCCCGGCCGCTCGATCCAATAAGCGCCAGGAATCCGGTGCGTACTACAACTCGACCAGGCTGAGCCGTGTGTGGCGGGCGATACTCTCGAAGTCACTGTCCAGGTGCAGGAGAGAACAGCCATAGGACTCAGCGAGCGTCGCGATCAATGCATCAATGGCACTGACTGTGATCCCGGCGCGGCGAAGTGCAAAAGCTGTCTCGCCGGCCTTATACCAGTGCTCCTCCTCGGTCCTTAGCCAATGCAAGGCGCGTAATCGTTCCTCCAGCAGTGTTCGCTCGGGCACTGTTCGGCATCCCTGGATGAGTTCCAGCGCGATTGGACTTGCCGTGGTTACCAGGTCAAGATCCAGGAGAGTGCCAAGGTGAGTCTTTATGTTCTGGTAGCCGGTTTTAGCAAAGAAACCGATCCAGGCACTGGTATCAACCAGGATTAAGTCCCCCCGACCTTTCCGGCTCATTAACGGGTGTGCCTACGCACGCGGCGCAATTCCGCCAAGGTCATGTCAACAGCACCCGAACCAGCCATCGCCTTGAGGGACTGCCGACGGCGGGTCCGGATTAACTCGACCAAAGCACGCCGAATGGTTTCTTTCTTCGTCGTGGTGTCGGCTAACGACATGGCCTCTTTGAGGAGGGAGTCATCAATGTCTACGAGCGTCTTCATGGATACCTCCTTGCCGGTATATCCAAATACACCATTTTCGGATATCCGTCAAATCGGTTCAGTCCGGCAGCGGTCGTCCGATCACTTATCTGCTCTATCGCCCATCTTGTCTCGCTTTCCCCGCCTTTCCCGCAGGGCTCACCCGTCCCGCGCCTCCCGCGCTCTTCCCTTTCGCGCCTTTCCCGCCTTTCTCGCTCTTCACGTCTCGCCCCTCTCGCCCGTCTCGCGCCCCTTAAGAATACAGCCATTCTCAACCGGTGGACATGGCTTTGCGCGCTCACTCGTATTGACCCGACAGAGCCTCAGGCATAGACTCGTCCCGCAGAGACTCCCCAGGCACCAGTTTGTAGTTCGCCTGAGCGTACTATGACGGTCAGCATATTCAATAGTTAGACGTCGGGAGCATATATGCGCGACACAACACAATACGGAAACTACTACTGGTGCGTTAAGGTCACCAAGGACCTGTCACCCAATGGCGAAATCTACGTCATGGCAGACGAAGTCAAAGTGGAAGACGGGACTCTGCTGTTTCTTCGGCATAAAAAGGAACCTGTGGAGTCACGAGAGATCAACCTGATTATTCCAGCGCTGAAATGGACGGCGGTCTTCGCGGCGTCATTGATGGATGGACATGCTGTAGCGGTCGAACACTGGGCTGGTGAAATATATGAGCCAGGGGATCATGGTAGTGCCATACCAGCGCGCAATACCGCTCTAAAAAAAAAGACCAGATCCCGCGGAATGACAAAGGCTCTAACCTGAAAAATTCATCACTCGGGCGAAAAAAAAAGCCACCGAGACCCCAAACTGTGCTATAGGAGCAGCGACGAAGCAGCTTCTACGTACAGCGAAGGAGGAGCCCCGATGGCGACAGACTGTATACCGCAACTGACGTTCACATTCCAG
>Ga0187893_10007385_pt1 | contig 18044 bp, 14 predicted proteins | sample MA1701074metaG_FD_139574 | JGI IMG/M metagenome (GOLD analysis project Ga0187893, IMG submission 139574) | White microbial mat communities from a basaltic lava cave in the Kipuka Kanohina Cave System on the Island of Hawaii, USA - MA170107-4 metaG ... | reverse complement strand
TCGCTCCGCCGTCACGAGAAGGCCATCGGATGCTTGCCTTGCTGCTGCGTTTCTGGCCCTGTTGTTTGCGACCCGGATCGACGCGATCTTTCACACCGTTGTGTTCGTGGCCTTCCTGGGAATGTTGTGGCTGACGAACACAAGAGCTGAGCGGCTTCTCTCGGCCCCTCGTGGCAGGTATGTCTCGGCGCGGGCGCTCATCGCGCCGCTCACTGTGTTTTTCCTCCTCTACTTCTTCTTTTATTCGATCTATCCGGGACAGCTCATGGGGTTCCGGGATAGCAGCGTGGCGCTCTTCCGCTTTTGGTGGAACCGGCATCAACAGCATCTGCTCCCCGGTCCCGCAACGTACTATTTTGACCTCATGTTCGAATATGAACTTCCAATCCTGGTGATTTTCTTTCTTGGTCTCAGGCGACATCTCGAATCCACGCCATTGTCACGGCTCGTCTTTCGTGGCGCGTTCCTCGCCTTCGCGGCCCTCTTTCTCTACGGAGGCGTGTCGTTGCCCTTGTTCGGCACCTACCTTCACGCGGGCACGCTGCGGGAGGTGTCCTACCTCGCCTACTGGGCGTTCTTGGGGGGCTGGGCGACGTTCGTGTTCCTCCGGAAGAGACAGACCCTGTTCGCCTTCCTCGTGTTTTGGGGGACTGCAAGCAACGTCTTCTATGCCTTCGCGGGCGAGAAGCAGCCGCAGATCGTTCTCTTGCCCTTGCTACCCCTTATCCTCATCGTGGGGCTGTTTCTTTCGGAATTTATCGAGGCGACCGACTTCGGCCGACGGAGACCGATCTACGCGACGATCTGCGGCGCAGGATTCGTCTTCTACGTCTACACGTCTCTCGTGGTGTCCTTCGTGACCCATTACTATCCGAGCGAGCGGCTATCGAATGCAGCAACCTCTCCGGATATCAAACAGCTTCGTGATCTGCTCGTGGAGACATCGAAGGAAACCGGCCTGGGCGAAGCCATGCCGATCAAATTCATGTTCTCGTTCTCGTCGGATACGCTGGCCTGGTACCTCAGGGACTTCACCAACAGACTCTACTCGCACGACCTCGAGCAGTTCTATCCCGTCATCATCTTCTACAACCACAAGCGTTACGAATACCGGAGCGTGCTGGCGACGCACTACGATCACTACAGGATTCACACGAATCTCGGGTCCGGGTACGTTCGGAGGCTGCAATGGTGGCCACCCAAGGCGCTTCTCGCCAGTCTCTACTGGGAGATTCGCTTTCAACTCCTGCGGTGGAGATTTGTACCTGTCGGCGCAGCCTACATCGATGTCTACGTGCAACACCGCCACGCGGCGATCTCTCGAGAGGATGAGGCCCGCCTCGCGGTCATCAACAGGATCTACACAAGACGGGCGCTCCCCGTCGTCGCGCAATTCGGAAGTCTCGGCTCGCTCCCTGGAGAGCTGAGAGGTGCCAGCGACATGGCGATCGACAGCGGGATGAATCTGTACGTGGCGGATACCCACAATCGTCGCGTCATGAAGTACTCGCGAGACGGAACGCCGCTGCTGTCCATACAGGATGACAAGGATCAATTCTCCCCAGAGGGCCTCGGTCTCTGTGAGGCGACGGGACACCTGTACGTCACGGTCCCCAACTTGAACCAAGTCAGGGAATACACGTTGGATGGGGACCATGTGCGATCATTGCCGTATCCGTTCGTAAGGCCGATGGATGCGGCGTGCGACAGCACGGGTGGTATCTTGGTTGTTGATCACTCCCCGAAGAAGATCCTCAAGTTCGACAGGGCTGGGCAGGCCGTCAACGCATGGGGGGGAACAGGTTGGCTGCTCCAATCGCCGGCAAGCATCACGATCAACAGACACAACGGGGAGATCCTTGTCGCAGACATCTCCCAGCGGAAGGTTGTGAAGCTGGATCGGAGCGGACGGCATCTCGTCTCGTTCGATTTGCCGGGGATATCAGAAGCCCAGTGGCAGCTCTATGTTGACCTCGATTCGGTCGGGAACCTGTATATTCCCGATCTCTCGAATAGCCGAGTGCTTGTACTTGACCGCGGTCACGTCCCCCTGATGGTTGTGGGACAGGAAAGTAGAGGGTATGGCGGGATCCTGGCGCCTCTGAGCGTCGCGCTCCGCGGGAGAACGCTCTACGTCTACAGCCGCTCTCTTGAGCGGATCACGGGATTCAACGTCGACGGGCTGCCTCTCTATCACGGATTCGGCGGTCGGAGGTAAGGCCTGACACCTGCACCGACCGGACGACGCGAATGGCTGCGATGACGTCTGCGATCGCTGATCCGGTTCCCCAGGGCTGGCGCGGGGGCCGCTGGATACCATGGCCGGACCGACTTGCCCTCCTGGTCATTATGGGCTGGGCGGTATGGGTCGTTCGCCCACTCTTCGATCCCGGCTATCCCTCATCCTGGGACGGGGATTCGCACTTCGCTCGCCTCAAGGTCATGGCCGATCTCTTCCTGCCGCGAGGTCGCACGGACGGGTGGTGTCCGTATTGGTACAACGGATCCACCCTCTTCTTGTTCTACCCGAAGCTGTTCTTCCTCCTCGCGGCCGGCGTCTTCCTCGCCTCGGGGGGTCTTGTACCGCTTCTCCTTGTCTTCAAGATCTTCGTTGCCAGCGCGTACGTCTTCCTGCCGCCCGCGCTGTATATCATGGCGCGCTGCTACCGCTTTACGCGGTTTGCCGCCCTCTGCGGGGCACTTTGCACGCTGGCGATCTCTGCTCCGCACGGAATCGGCCCGGAGGGGCTGTTCGCCACCGGGCTGATCCCTCACGGGTTCGCGTTGCCCCTCCTCCTGTTTGCCCTTGGCACGTTTCATCTCGGTGTGACACTCGGAGGCCGCTTCTTGCCGATTGCCGCGCTGCTCTCCGCGATGCTGATTGAAACCCATTTCATCTCGGGGGTGTATCTCGCGCTCGCCTGTAACCTCTATCTCGTGGTTGCCTGGTGGATGGACCGGCGGCCCCGGCGCACGATCCGCCGAGCCCTGACGATCGGCGGTCTCACCACGGGGATCTGCGCAGCCACGCTGATTCCGCTCGTCGTACACAGCGCGCTCCGAGGTCCCGGTACACGATGGCTCGACTTTGAGTTCTTTGGACCCTTCCTACGAGGCGACTACCTTGGCGGATGGTTGATCAACTGGCTGGCCCTGGGCTTTTTGCTGACGGTACGGCGGAGGCGGTTCGAGGAGGTATTCCTGGCTATCCTTTCGGTGCCGACCTTTATGCTCGCCGCAGGGATGATTCGAACGTGGATTCCTGAGATCGACCACTTCCTCTGGCAAGTCCTCAAGACTCGAGGCTTCGCCTTTCTTGGCCTCCTTGTAGCACTCTTTGCCGGCGGCACGTGTGGCGCCATTCGGCGCTTCGTGGAGCTTCGCAGCGCCGTGCTCCTCGATCGCGAGACGCGAGGGCAGGGCGCTCGGGGATGGCAATCGGCACTCGTGGCGCTGGCACTGGTCGGCTTCCTGCTGTTCGACATTTCGGTGAAGATCGACCGGCTGAAGCCCTTGGTTCGGGTTGACGCCCATTTCCGGACCCCGGAGAAATCGCACTACCTGGACGCATACGGCTGGCTTCGAGACAACGCGCCTCGGCCTGCGGTGATCGGCTTCGATACTCGGTTGAAGGAGCTCGGGGACCCCGGGTACAAACACATGGCGGGCCGGATCGTCCTTGAAGCGGACCGGTTTTCCCTTCAAGGGATCCAAATCGAAGCAACCCGGGGCCACAATGCGGAGGTCCTGCGCCATCTCCATGACTGGGAACCGACGCGGATCCATCAGGCGCTTCTCCGGTATAACGTCTCACTCCTGCTGACGTGGACCGCCGATGTCGAGGCCAACCTCGGCACCTCACCGGACTTCGCGCTGGTGCACCGCAATGCCAAGGCGCGGGTCTGGGAGGTCCGGGGCCACGACTTCCGTTTCGTTCACGGTGAAGGCTTGCGGACGGAGTCCCTCGATTTCCGTCCAGAGCGGATCACGTGGGTCCTGACCAACCAGGGGAGCCCCCGTCCCGCGGACCTGGCAGTCTCCTACCACCCATATTGGAGGGCGTGGCTCAACGGGGCCCGTATCCCGATACGAGAAACGCAGGACCATCTCATGGAGGTGCAGATACCTCCCGGCACGTCAACTCTGACCCTCGTGTTTCGACGTGCGTGGTGGGAGATTCTCACCGCGGCAATCTCGCTGGCCTCCCTTGGCCTCAGTCTCTGGCTGTGGCTCGGGGGTCGGAGGCGAAGCGCAGGCCGCAACCTCGCACGTGGAACCCGAAACGAGACAGCACGTTCTTGGAGGCGAGAATGGTGACCAGCCTGTTTCGAGTGTTCCTGCTCGTCAGCGATCTGGGGCGCTCCGTGGCCTTCTATCGTGAGCTTCTGGGGCGAGCCCCCACGTCTGAAGACGCGCAACACGCGCGCTTCGACCTGGACCGGATCTCGCTAACCGTCCACCAGGATCTCACGCACGAGGAGGCATCGACGTGGCGCCTCGACGCGGCGCCGGAGCACCGCGGTTGGGGCGTCTATCTCACCTTTGCAACGGATGACCTCGAGCAGGCATACAGAAGGCTGACTGAGTTGGGGGCCGAGATCCTGATCCCGCCTCGGACGGCCCCCTGGGCCATGAGGATGCTTATCGCCAAGGATCCGGACGGATACCTGCTCGAGCTGTCCGAGGGAGCTTGACGGGAGAGACGGCAGGAGATCGGTGTCGAGCCGGCCTTACTGCGCCTCGCTCGGAACCGTAACCCGTCGCGAGCCGACCTTCAGGAGATACCGGCCGGAGCCGGCCTCTTCGGTGATAAAGGCCGCGAGTTGGCGGTATGACTCGGCCGTGAACCGCGCCTTGTGAAGACCGGTTTTCACGCGGCAGTAGGGCACGCCGTCCTGGCCGATCCAGAAGGTGGCCGGATCGAACGGCTCAAGGCTGCCATCGTTGAGACGGACGAGCAGGGGCGGCGCGGCATCCGAGTCTCCGACGACCTCGATCCCGAGCGCGCGATACGGCGCGTCCTCGACTTCCACATAGCGCCGATCCCGGCCGGCCGCCACGAGGTACCGTCCGTCCTCGCCCTTGATCAGGTGGGTCAAAAGAAACTCCGCGAGGCGGGGGTTCGTGACGCGAACCCCCCGATCGGACCAGCGCCCCTCCCGATCCAACTTCAGAGGAGGAACCTGCTTCCACCACTCCTCGTCCAACGGCCCTCCGGCGGCCACTACGGCACCAGAACGAGCTTCCCAAACAGCTTCCGGTCCTCCATTGCGCGCTGGGCATCGGCGGCCTCTTTCAGGGGGAAGATTCGGTCCACGACCGGCTTGAGCGTTCCGCGCTCCATCTCCTTCACGATCTGCATCAGCTCGGCCTTGGAGCCCATGTGGGCGCCCATGATGGAGAGCTCCCGCATGAACAGGTAGCGGAGATCTGTCTGTGCCAGATAGCCGGCGGTGGCGCCGCAGGTGACCAGCCGGCCGCCGGCCGCCAAGAGAGGGATCAACGTCTCGAACACGGATCCGCCGACATGCTCGAAGATCACGTCCACTCCCCGCTTGGACGTGAGCCGCCGAACCTCTGCGGGCAGATCCTGGGTCGCGTAGTTGATGCCCTCGTCGGCGCCGAGCGCGGCGGCCTTGCGCAGCTTGTCATCGGTACTCGCGGTGGCAATCACGCGGGCGCCGAACAGTTTCGCAATCTGGACCGCCGCGCTCCCGACACCGCTCCCGGCCCCCATCACCAACACCTCCTCGCCCCGCCTGACCCTCGCCAGCGTCACCAGCATGTTCCAGGAGGTGAGAAAGGTGAGGGGGAAGGACGCGGCCTGCTCGAAGCTCATCCCTTCGGGCAGCGGCAGGATATTGACCTCCGGGACCTTGACGAACTCGGCGTACCCGCCGTCCACCCGGTATCCCCCGATGATGGCGTACGAGCGGCAAAGGTTGTCACGGCCCGACAGGCAGTAGGCGCACTGGCCGCAGCTCATCCCCGGCGAGACGACGACTCGTTGGCCGGGCTTCACACGCGTCACGATCGTTCCCACCGATGCGACCTCGCCTGAGATGTCGCACCCCGAGATGTGGGGCAACGGGACCGTCACCCCTGGCATCCCCTTCCGGACCCAGACGTCGAGATGATTCAGGGCGCACGCCCGTACGCGAACCAAGACCTCGTGCGGGCCGACGGTCGGATCGGGGGCATCCTCATACTTCAGGACCTCTGGTCCGCCATGCTCATGAAATCGGGCCGCCTTCATCGATCTCTCTCCTTGTGGTCACGTGGATGCACTGGAGCCATACTACGGACTGGCGCAGACGGTGATTCTCACACCCTCGGCTGCGAGCCCAATGACGATCGCCCCGCCGATCCTCTTGCTTGTCGCCGCCACGATTGCCGACTTGCCTTTCAGTCCTGGCTCCACGACCTGCTCCGGAGAGCGCACCAGCCGCGTCGGTCCACCTGTGTATGACTGGTCGCCTCGATGCGCAAGCGTTCTAGGAGGAGAAGAGGGCCGGAAACGCCGGGATGCGACCTAATCTATGCGGTAGTGACAACCCCGGCTCTGCCGGCACTCCATCGCAGCGAGCAGGATCGCGAGCGCGGTCTGTATGCCGTTCCGGAGGCCGATCATGGCATCGGTGACCTCGGATTTCTCATAGAATCGCGAGATCTCGAGATCCAGCTCCCGCAGGATCTCATGTGCCCTGTTCAACCGCTTGGTGCTCCGGACCAAGCCGACGTAATTCCACATCGTCTGATGGATGCTCAGCCAGTCCTGAGCGATGAGTGCCGGATCGACCGGTTCCCGCTCGTACCGCCATTCGGCGATGCGCGGAAAGTAGAACTCACCGCCTCGCGCGATGGCTTCTCCCGCGTGGTCGCCCGCCCGCGTGCCCCACACCAGGCATTCCAGGAGCGACGTACTCGCCAGCCGGTTGGCGCCATGCAGTCCCGAACAGGAGACCTCACCGGCCGCGCGCAAGCGATGCAGGTTCGACCGCCCCCACTCGTCAACGGCGATTCCACCGCAGCTGTAATGCGCGGCCGGGACCACCGGAATGGGCTGTTTTGTGATATCGACTCCGTGCTTGAGACAATGCGCGTAGATCCCCGGAAACCGCTCCCGGACATGGTCGGCCGGTTTGTGGGAGATGTCAAGATACGCGCACGGCTCACCCGATTCCAACATCATCTGGTGGATCGCGCGCGCCACCACATCCCGCGGAGCCAGCGACGCGTCCGGATGAAACCCTGACATGAAATCCCGCCCCTTGCTGTCCACCAGGCGTGCCCCCTCCCCGCGCATCGACTCGGAGATCAGGAATCGACCACTGGGGTGGAAGAACGTCGTGGGGTGGAACTGCACATACTGCAAATTGATGCAGCGGGTGCCGGCCCGCTGGGCCATCGCGATGCCATCGCCCCTCGCGCCCGCAGGATTCGTCGTGTGGAGATACACACGGCCAAGCCCGCCGGTAGCCAGTATCGTCTCCTTCGCCAGGACAGGAAAGATCTCGCCGCTCGCCTGGTCGAGGACGTACGCCCCGATGCAGGTTGGCGGTCGATACACATCGAGCGGTTCCAACGAGTGGTGAGAGATCGTGAGGAGATCGATCGCGGTCGCTGCCGGCAGCAGCTTGACGCGCGGATGGGAGGACAACCGTTCGATGAAGACCCGCTCGATTGCCGAGCCGGTCTGGTCCTTGTAGTGAAGGATGCGTGGAAGCGAATGGGCGGCCTCGGCGGCCAGATCCCACCGCCTCGAACCCCCAGACGACTCGTCAAAGCGAATGCCGAGCTCATCTATCAGGATGTCCTTGACGAGCTTCGGCCCCACTCGGCTGAGCAGTCGTGCAGCCTCGGGGTCACTCAGGCCTGCGCCGGCCGCCAGGATATCGGATTCCAGTATTTCGGGGGAATCGTCCTCCCCCTCATAGATAATGCCACCCTGCGCCCATAAGGTAGTGCTCTCTTCCGGCCTGGGCGATCTCGTGAGCAACGTGACCTCGAGGTTCCGCCTGGCAGCCGCCCACGCTGCGGCGCATCCCGCGAGTCCACTCCCGATGATCAGGATGTCCGTATTCATAGGGCCCAACCCGACTTGAGTCGACTCTTGGTAAGCAGCCGGTTAGCCCGGCCGTACCCATCCCCGCCATGCGCGCTCAACGGGTCATCGCGCAGGGAGCTGACTACGTGGATCGAATCTCAAAACTCACGTCAACGGCTGGAGCCGAATGCGTGAGTGCGCCGATGGAGATCCAGTCCGCCCCAGCCTCCGCGAACTCCCGCACGTTCGCGAGCGTGATGCCGCCGGAGGCCTCAACGATGATCTCGTCCCCACCGGGTCGCGCGCGCACGAGCTTTACCGCGTCCCGAACCATGTTTGCACTCATGTTGTCCAGGAGCACCGCCCGAGCCCCGCACGTGATCGCCTGCAGCAGCTCCTCGAAGTCGGTCACCTCGACCTCAAGCCGGTTCACGGGGGATCCGGCGGAGGTGGCGGCACCGATCGCGGCGGCGACGCCGCCTGCAATGCGAATGTGGTTATCCTTGATCAACATCCCGTCATCAAGCCCGAACCGGTGATTCATCCCCCCGCCCGCCGTCACCGCGTACTTCTCAAACACGCGAAGCCCCGGGGTCGTCTTTCGCGTATCGAGAATCCTCGCCTTGGTCCCGCGGACGGCATCGACGAACGCCCTCGTCAGGGTGGCGATGCCGCTCATTCGTTGGAGCAGGTTGATCGCCACGCGCTCGCCCGTCAGCAGTGCGCGGGCCCGACCCCGCACGCTCGCCAGGCGCTGCCCCGGTGCGATGGACTCGCCGTCATGATGCCATACCTCCGCACCGAGATCCTCGTCCAGGATCCGGAACACCTCGATCGCGACCTCGATGCCGCCCAGCACCATCGACATCCTGGCAACGAGGTCTCCGATGGCTCGCTGATGAGATGGGACCACGGACAGGGTGGTGACGTCGCCCCGGCCGATGTCTTCATCGAGAAACTTTCGAAGAGCCTTGCGGTGGGCCGTATGTTCGAGCGTGCGATCCATCAGAGGCCCGGGGAGGAGGGGATATTAGCTCAATTCCAGCATGCGCTGGATAGGCAAGAGTGCCCGGAGTCGGAGATCCTCATCCAATGTGATCGCCGGTGCGCGGTTCCTCATGCAGAGGTACAGCTTCTCGAGGGTATTGAGTTTCATGTAGGGGCATTCGTTGCAGGCGCAACCGGCATGCGGGGGAGCCGGTATGAAGGTCTTGCCCTGGCACGCTTTCTCCATCTGATGAATGATGCCCGCCTCGGTGGCGATGATGAATTCCCTGTCCGGGCTCTGCTTCGCGTAATTCAGAATCCCGCTCGTGGAGCCGATGTAATCGGCATGTTGAAGGACACTCGCCTCGCACTCGGGATGCGCAAGGACCTTGGCGCCAGGGTGCAGGAGCTTGAGCTGAACGAGCTTTTTCTCGGAGAACATCTCGTGGACGATACACGTGCCTTGCCACAACCTCAGATCTCGACCAGATTTCTTCATAAGATACCGTCCGAGGTTCTGGTCCGGCGCGAAGATCACAGGTCGGTCCGGCGGGATATGGTTGAGTATCTTCTCCGCATTGCTCGACGTGCAAATGATGTCGCTCATCGCCTTGATCTGGGCGCTGCAATTGATGTAGCTGACCACGACGTGATCCGGGTACTTCTCCTTGAAACGTTTGAACAGATGGGGCGGGCACCCTTCCGCGAGAGAGCAGCCGGCCTTCAGATCGGGCACGAGCACCAGCTTCGTCGGATTCAGGATCTTCGCCGTCTCGGCCATAAAGTGCACCCCGGCGAAGACAATCACATCGGCGCGTGTCTTGCCGGCCTGCTGGGAGAGTTGCAGGCTGTCGCCGATGAAATCCGCTAGGTCCTGGATCTCCGAGTCTTGATAGTAGTGCGCCAGGATCACCGCGTTGAGATCGCGCTTCAGGCGTTGAATCTCTTCTTCAAGATCGATCAGCGCGCTGACCGGAGAATCTTCACCTACTACCGCGGGTCTCATCGCCGCCCCCAACGCCCTCTCTCACAAGCTCTCCCTACCGATTATACCACAGCCCGGCGTCGTACGAGCGTCTCGCGAGTTTCCGACGACGCGCGGTGGCCTGAAGAAGCTCCTTTACCTGTGCCCGCGCCTCACAGGTCTGCCTAACGCGGGCCGACGCCCCACAAACCCGGCTCGATCTCCAATCAGCGTATCTGGAATCCCCGTGGTCACGACAGCGCAGTGTCAAGCCTGGCGTGGCTCGAGTCCGGAGGCACTAGTGCCGATCCAATTAATTTCGCCTAGCGGCGTTGCTGGCCCCCAGGGCGCTCCCTGCGACGTACCGGAGGATGTACGCCGGGTACCCGCGCAGCGGGTGCGGCCCTGGGGTCCGCGCCTGCACCCACCTTCGGTGGGTACCCGGCTCGTTTCTTGGCCCGGCACGATGCCCCACCAAGTTAAGCGGAAATAGTTGGAGGAGCACTAGTTCATGCTCTTCATGATCTCATCGCGCATCCGGCGAACAGCCCTCGGGCTCATCATAAGAAAGTGACGAACGGTGTAGCCGCAGATTCCACACCGCTTATAAATGTAGAGCCAATTGCCATCCTCCTCCACCCCCCCGACCTGCTTCATATTCGCAAAACAGCAGCCACTCGGATTGGGTGGCGACACGATCCGATCCGGGTAGTCGTTCGCAGTCTGTTTTCTCCCATTGTATTCAACGATACTGGCCATTCGATCCTCCTTTGATTGTCAGAGCGCTCATGTCACGCGGATGTTTATGTGCCAGCCTCTTCACGATCTAAACGGGGTGCATATTCCCATCTTCGGTCATACCACACAGCCGCAAACCAACATCACGTAAAACGACGCAGCCATGCAAGGAGATGGGGCGATGTTTCAGGTTCTTTTGCCTGAAAATGCCCGTTTTACCAGCAAATCAACAGCATGACAAGCTCTGAATACCAACCGGTTGGTACACAGAATTCCCAAAAAAAACTATCAGCGGGCGCCAACCTCGTAACCAGACAACGCTGCCTTACACCCATTAGACGCCGTGACACCCCTCTTGGAGTCGCGCCGAAGCTGTCAGACGCGCTAACCGCAGTTGACCCACCCCTGCGCAAGTCCGCACAAAGTCGCAATCTGATGGTCGTGCCCCCCTCATCCAGCATCGCCGCCATTGTGTAGCTAGTTGCCTCTCCCGACGACGTCCTGATAATCGAAGCGGGATCCTCGCTTCATGATCAGTTGTGGATCTCGCCCGGTCACGTGCCGCACAGTGTAACCGCACTTTCTGCAGCGCTTATAGATGAAGCTCCACCCCTCTTCTCTATGTTCACCGCCGATCCGCTCCATCTTGGAGTAGCAGCAGATGCCTGGCGCCAGCGGTGAGACGATCCGCTTGGGATAAGAGTTCGTCGGCTTTTTTTGGTTGGTGTACACAACGATGGTCGCCATGTCGCCTTTCCGCTTTTCCTCACCCATCAAGACAAGCTCCGAAGGCCCCTCGCGAGTCGGGCGCTTTCATGGACAGTGCTGGAGGACTCCCGGCTTCTTCTCTGTATACGATATGACCTCGTTATCTGTTTCTCAGTTTAATGAAAAACGGTCCGAACCTACGACACGTACATCCGTACGTGCACCTTCAGTTGCGCGAAACAGTTCTCCAGGACCCTGATGTCCTTCTTCACCTTCGTCAGGAGGATACCGCCCTCGACGCCTGCGATGATGAACTGCGCCAGCCGCGCCGGATCCATGGTGTCCGTCAGCCGCCCGGACGCTTGTGCCCTGAGCAAAGCCGCCGCAACCCGCTCGCGCCAGCTCTCGAAGATCTCCTGAAACCTCTTTCGGAAACCCTCATGAATATCACTCATCTCCATGGCCATATTGCCCATCGGGCAGCCACCCAGGCAATTTCGCTGCCGATGAAGGCCGAGGATAATATCCAAAAAATCATCGATCTGCGTCAAGGGGTCGTTGGGGTTCTCAAAAGCGTTACTCAGCACGCGGTCAGAAAACCGCTTCAGGTTGTTCTCGATAATCGCGTAGCCTAACTCCTCCTTGCTTTTGAAATAATAGTAGAAGTTTCCCTTTCCGACCCCGCTTTCCTTAAGGACCTCATCGACGCTCGTATTGTTGAAGCCCCGAAGATGCATCAAACGAGTCGCGATCTCGATGACATGTTCTTTCGTACTTGACATGCTTCCCTCTCAATATACCGACTAGTTGGTACAACACAAGATAAAATAATTACCTGAGGAAGTCAAGAGAATAGTCTGCTCCGAAATCGGAAGTAACAAGAGTCGGCTTAGCTTGGCGAGGACTATTGGCGTGCGGAAGTAGCGAACTCGGGGAAGCGATGAACTGATCGACTTGTGAGGTGGTTGAGGAAGGGGACCTCCGGGGGGTAGCGGAGGTGCCCCTTCTTCAACCGGTAGAACGCGACGAGCGAGTTGGGGAAACGGTCGCCGGTTTGGCGATCCTGCGACTGCCGCGATGTCTCAAGTAACCGATCGCGGTCATCGCAGCCAGCGACCATGGGAAAAACACGAGTATAGCGACGGTCGTTAAAGATACCGGCGAATCGACCATAACGTGCATGTGCCTGTCACATTTCTTCACGGAAGCCCAACTGTCCATACATGAAGGCAACGTTCGTGCCAGCTTTTTCTATGCTAGACTCGCCGTCCGCGCTGGCCAGAACTATGTCTATCTGCCTATTTTATTTGAAGCTATGCGGGTTACAGCGCCAACGAGGCGAGTTCGCGGAATCAGGTGGCGTACCTCATCAGGTACACTCGCGAATCAGAAGTGATACCGTCGGGACCTGCCTGCCCTAGCTCCGTTCATGGTCTGGCGGGCGTTCCGACTTGAGCTCCAAGAGCCTGATGAGTTTGGCCAAGTAGGTGCGCTGCAGGCCAAGAAGCTCGGCGGCGCGCGTTTGACTCCCCTGCGACTGCCTGAGCGCGTCCCGAATCATCCAGCGCTTGAACTCCCTCACGGCGTCGTGAAACGCCTTGCCGCGCAGCGGCTCGCGGGGAAGGCTGCTGATGATTTGAACCGGCAAACTCTCCACACCGATCTCATCTCTCCAGCTCAAGACCATGGCGCGCTCGATGACGTTTTCCAGCTCCCGCACGTTTCCCGGCCACGAGTACGCGAACAAACAATCGAGGGCCTCCGGCGTCAAACGCTTCGGATGTTGCTTCAACTCCGCCGCGTGCTTCTCAAGAAAAAATTCGATCAGTCCAGCCAGATCCTCTTTGCGCTCCCTGAGTGGCGGAAGCTTGATACTGACCACATTCAGCCGATAGTAGAGATCCTCCCGAAATCGCCCCTCCTTGACGGCTCGGTCAAGGTCGCCGTTCGTCGCGGCGATCACTCGGATGTCTGTCTTGATCGACCGCGTTCCTCCGACGCGCTCGAACTCATGGTACTGCAACACCCTGAGGAGTTTCGCCTGTATGCTCGCCGGGATCTCCCCGATCTCATCCAGGAATACGGTCCCGCGATCGGCCACCTCGAATTTCCCTTTCCTCAGCTGGTGCGCGCCCGTGAAGGCCCCTTTCTCGTGGCCGAAGAGCTCGCTTTCCAGCAACTGTTCCGGGATGGCCACGCAGTTCACGACAACGAACGGAGAATCCGCCCTGGGACTCCAGTGATGAACCGTCCTGGCCACGACCTCCTTTCCAGTCCCGCTCTCGCCCAACAAAAGGATCGTGGAATTGCTGGCCGCGGCACGCCGGGCGACCTGGATCAGGCTCTTCATCGCAGGATTCTCCGTCACGATCTCGACAAAGCGACCCTGCACCTCCGTTCGCAAGAAGCGATTCTGCTCCCGCAGCGCCTCTCGCTCCAAGGCCTTGCTAAGGACGACCTCTAGGTGCGTCGCATCCACGGGTTTGGTGACAAAGTCATACGCCCCTTCCCTCATGGCCTCCACGGCTGCCTCGATGGTGGCATGCGCGGTCACCACGATCACGGTCGTCTCGAGACCTTCGCGTTTCAGGGCCTTCAACACGTCCATGCCGGACACCCTCGGCATCTGCAGGTCGAGCAGGACGACCGAGGGGGTCTCCCGGCGGATCTGCTCCAACCCCTCGGCTCCACCGGACGCGACAAGAACCTCGCACTGCATCATCCGCAGCCGGCTCTGAAGGATCTTCCTCGCCGAGGGATCGTCGTCAACGATCAGGATCTTTGCCCGGTACTCCCCCATCCTGATTCATCCTCGCCGTCGCGGCGTCAGGGCGACCGTCGAGGGTGTATCGCACCCACTCGTCGGCGCGCCCGCGAGCGGTCCCCGCAGAGACGGCCTACGTGCCGACCAACTTTGTAATCATCTCCAACAGCTCTCGCGGCCGGAACGGCTTCGCGACGTAGGCGTGGCACCCCGCGTCAATCGCGCGCTGGTCATCGCCGCTCAGCGCGAACGAGGTCAACGCGATGACCGGGATCCCCGAAAGGGCGGGATCTGAGCTGATCCTCCGCGCCACGTCCAGTCCGGAGAGCTTGGGCAACTGGACATCCAGCAAGATAAGGTCGGGCCGGCGCCGCGCCAGTTCCGCGAGCGCCGCTTCCCCATCCCGTACCTCCACAAGCTCATAATTGCCTTTCGAAAGAAGGTCTCTGACGATCTTTCGGTTGTATTCGTTGTCCTCAACGTGCATGATCACCTTGGCGCTCACATCCTGATCTCCGGTTGGGCTTCAAGCGGAACCGTGAAGTGGAAGATCGACCCCTTTCCCACCTCGCTCTGAGCCCAGATAGATCCCCCGTGCAGCTCCACGAACCGTTTGGCAATGCTCAGCCCCAGGCCGCTTCCCTCGTATTCCCGGGTGATGGAGCTGTCAACTTGGCGAAACTCGTTGAAGATGTTCTCCAGCTCCTCGGCGGGAATGCCAATCCCGGTGTCCGCCACCGAAACCTCGACGAAATCACCCGATTGGAGCGCATGGAGTTCAGGATCCCGGGAGGCGTCCCTACGAGACGCTGGCCCCCAGACCCGGGACCCCAATCTAGCGGTGACCGTGACGGACCCGCCTGCCGGCGTGAACTTGATGGCGTTTCCTACAAGGTTCATCAAGACCTGCGTGATCCGCTGGCTGTCGCCGAACGCCTGGGGCAGTCCCACCGGGACGTGGCTGATCAGGTTGAGCTGTTTTTCCGCCGCCAGCGATCGGGTCGCCGAGACGACCGAGTCGATCAGCTCCTGAACCGAATACTCCGAAAGGCTCAAGCGCATCCGTCCCGCCTCGATCTTCGACAGATCCAACACGTCGTTGATCAGCTTCAGGAGATGCCGGCCGTTCGTATGGATATCTGAAATCGACTCATGCAGCTCGCCAGGAACCTCGCCGTACACCCCATCCATGATCAACTCGGTAAACCCCAGAATTGCGTTGAGAGGCGTCCGCAGCTCGTGGCTCATGTTGGCCAGAAATTCCGATTTGTGGCGGCTCGCCCGCGCAAGCCGCCGGTTCGCCTCCTCCACCTCCTGGAAGAGCTGGGCGTTGTCGATCGCCACTGCGGCCTGTGACGCGAAGATCCTGAAGAGGTCAAGACTCGGGCCGATCGGCTTGCGACCCACGGCGTTATCTGCCGCAAACACCCCGATTGATCGACCACGAGAGATCAGGGGCAGGACGACGAAGTTACAGGATCGGAGAACCGGGAGAGTGTCGTACGGGGGCGTCACCCGAAGCTCAGGCGGGACCGAGGGAAGCCCGTCGATGATGATCTCCATCCGATCGCGGTAGGCCCGTGCCAGGGCGGGCACCTGATCGCCGATCGGAACCTGGACTCCGTGGGGCGGCGGTGGCGTAAAGCCCTCCGCCGCCGCCAGCTCGAAATAGCGCCCCTCCTGCTCGGGGAGCCAGATGATCACTCGATCGAACCCGATGATCTGATGGACCCCCTTCAGGATCAGATTCAACCGATCGGCGAGGGGCAACGGCTCCTGCATCGACACGCCGAGCCGATAGAGCTCCCGCAGTTGCGATGTCCGCTCTCGGATCCGGTCCTCCAGGCTTCGGGCGAGGTCCCTCAGCTCGGCGGCGACCCGCTCCCGCTCACCCAGGGTCTGCCGCAACGCCTTCGCCATTTCGTTGTAGGTCTCGGCCAACGTCCCGATCTCGTCGCGAGACGTCACCGGGATCGTTTGATCGAGCTGCCCCCTGGCCATCCTGGCCGTAGATTCAGTCAACTGGGTGATAGGCTGAGTGATCCGCTTCGACAGGGCGTAGGCAGCCAGGGTCCCCGCAGCCAGAAAGGCGATGGACAGGACGATCCAGAGTTTGATCAGGTAGGACGAGTGGGCATCGATGTTTCGTAGCGAGAGGCCCACCCTGGCGATCCCGATCACTCGCGGCCGATTCTCGCCGAGCGCGCGACCCGCTTCCGGGATCGTGAAGAACTGCTCCTCAAGGAGCTTCACCTCGCCCGACACGATCGGCGCATGAAACTCAAGAAACGACTCACCCGTCTCCACGGTGAGCGCGGCCATCGTCGGCTGGCGATCGGCCACGATCTGCGCCCGGATCTCCTGGCTCAGTGGTTCGGGGATCGGCGCCAAGACCGGCGCGGTCAACGCCCTTCCCCCCTTGACCAGGCGTCTCCCGGCATCCGTATACATAAAAATATACGCGACATCCTCCTCGCCGACGATGCCCCGCAGCGAGGCATTCAACAATCGCTCATCCTCGCTGAAGACCCCAAGCTCGCCGCTCGCCGCCAGATCGCTGGCGAGCGCCTTCCCTCGCTTGACGAATTCCCGCCGGAGCAGCTGATTGTGCTGATAGAGCGACATCCCGCCGAAGAGGACGCAGAGCGCCAGAATCATCGGAATGATTGATATCAGAAGCTTGGTTCTGAATCGGGTCGCCCGCCACAGCGCCATCCCGTTCTCCCATCCTTCCCTATCGTATCACCGGAGCTATCGAATCACCAGATCGGCTCGGTCCAGGATCTCTTTGGGAATTTGCAGGCCCAGCTTGCCGGCGGTCTTCAGGTTGACGGTCAGCTTGAGCTTCCTGGCCGAAGTAAATGGGATCTGATCGGCACTCCGTCCCGAAAGGATCTGGTTAGCCAACTCGCCGGCCTGGTTCCCGATGTCCTCGCCGCTCCCGAACGACAGTCCAAAGAGCGCACCCATCCTTGCCTGGTTTTCGGAGAGGCCCAGGAGCGGGATCTTGTTGCGGAAGGACAGCAACAGCATGTACTGGACCGTTTCCTGAGCCAGGACGGTCAGATCCGGCAACACCCAGAGCGCGTCGATCTCTCCCTGCATCGCATCGAGGGCGGCGAAGGCGTCCTTCGATGAGGCGATCGCCTTCGCGACCAGCCTGACGCCCTGCTGCTGGGCGATTCGTTCCGCCTGCCTGACCAGAAAGCCGGTCTTGGACGGATCGTAGACCACGCCGATCCTCCTGACTTGGGGGGACACCCTCTTCAGAAGCCCGATTTGCTGCTCGATCGGCACGTTCATGCTTGCCCCGGTGATGTTTCGGGACTCTTGCCCGATCACCGTAGGGGGGTTGAGCACCATGGCAAAAACCACCGGGGTATCTCGAACCTCCTCTACGACGACCTGTAACGCCCAGATGCCTATCGCAAAGATCAGGTCAGGTTTGGGTCCGGACTTGAGTCGCCCCAGGAACCTCCTCCCCCGCTGGAGGTCCCCCTCCATGTCGTACTCCGACACGGGCGACTGACCGGTGGCGGACTTGAAGCCGTCCAGCGCCTCATTGTACACTTCGACGTCGGCGCTCTTGAGGACGACGATCTTCGCCGCTTCCACAGGCGGCGGGAGGCACGCGAGCGCCAGCAGCAGCGACATCCCCGAGGAGAGGCGGAGCATTCGTGCTGTCAGGAAATTCATCCAGGAGATCCTGAGCAACTAGAAGATGTACTCGACCCCCACCGTGGGGATGAAGTCGGCCCGAAGACCGCTATTCTTGTCGAGGGGAATCTGAATGTTTGCGCGCAGGGTCAGCGACTTGACGGGGTTCCACTTCGCGC
>Ga0187893_10007384_pt1 | contig 18045 bp, 11 predicted proteins | sample MA1701074metaG_FD_139574 | JGI IMG/M metagenome (GOLD analysis project Ga0187893, IMG submission 139574) | White microbial mat communities from a basaltic lava cave in the Kipuka Kanohina Cave System on the Island of Hawaii, USA - MA170107-4 metaG ... | reverse complement strand
GTCGCAAGCCACACCCAGAAGATCATCGTTAAGCCGTGTGCCGGAAAACGGCACGCACGGTTTGAAAGGGGAAATTAGAAACGGGCTGGCGTAAGCCAGTACCGCGCTAAACTCTACCAATGCGAACTGTTACTGCCTGCGTGTTGATGGCCGCCGGAATGGCTGATGCTCAAACGCCCAAGGGCTGGGTAAAAGGCAAAGGGTACGGCTGGGTCTATGGGTCCAACGACGAGGTGGGTGCGCTAAACGGCGTTAACACTCCTCCCCAGATTCTGGCCGCATTGCGTTCGATCAGGACTGGCAAGGTGTACGATCTCGGGGTGCCGGTCGACAGGCAGTCGTTCAAGTGGCCGGGCCACTCATCCACCGAAATCGTCCGCTATCGCAGCCCGCAAGGCGTCAAGACACTCAAAGACATGCCAGCCTTCGCGGGCAACAAAAGCGCCTTGGCTTGGCATAGTTGCGCCATGTTCCTTTCCGATAATGTCGGCACTCAAATCGACGGGCTCGGCCACATCACCAAAGGCAACGACGACCACTGGTACAACGGCTTCAAGGAGACGCTGCATGCGGGTGATTTCGGTATCTTGAAAGCGGACGCCGACTCGATCCCGCCCATCATCGTAAAGGGCGTACTGATCGACGTCGCCGGCTGGAAAGGCGTGGACGCGCTACCGTCCAACTTCGCGATTGGCTCGAAGGAATTGCAAGCCTCCCTTGCCAAGCAAGGAGTCGACGTCGAACCCGGGGACCTTGTAATGATCCGCACCGGCACGCTGCGCTATTGGGGCGCCAATGGCTCCGATCACGCCAAGATCGCCCAGCACGACTCGGCCGGCCTCACGCTCGAAGGAGCCAGATGGCTGGTCGAACAGAAGGGCGCGGTGATGATCGGCGCCGACACGAGCGGGGTCGAAGTTGGCGAAGACCGGTCCCTTCCCGGCCGCGTGATTCCAGTCCACGAGTATCTCCTGATCGACCAGGGCGTGCATCTGGGCGAGTTTCACAACCTGGAAGGATTGGCGCGCGACAGAGTGTACAAGTTTGTCTATGTCGCGATGACAAACCGTCTCCGTGGTAGCGTGGCGGGCACGGCGCTACGGCCGATCGCGATCCACTAGCTACTTTCCGGCGCAAGATTGGCAGTCCAGGCACCTCTGGGCCATTAGCCAGAGGAAAACCAGCCGGACGCCAGTCGACCCTGATTTAGGTCCCCGCTTTTTCCAGAGGCCAAACGGTGATCTTCCGGAACTCGACTGGTCCATGATCCCCCTGCAGCGTAAGCGGGCCCGGCTGATCCTCATTCGGATCCGTCACCATCGCGGTGAATCCCTCGATTTCGCGTTTGTCGATCAGCGTCTTTCCGTTCAACACCACCGACACCTGCCGCCCAACCAGCCGGATTTCGAACACCTGCCATTCGCCGGGAGGACGTGTGGCGTTGACCGCCGGCACGATCAGGGAATACAAGGCTCCATTGCCATGCAAGGTGGGAGGCTCTCCATGATCGCCGTAAATCTGCACTTCGTAGCGACCGCGCAATCCGATCCCGCCATTCGACTTCTGGGCGACCCGGAATTCGACCCGCAAGTCGAAGTTCCAGAACTTCCCGGTTGAAGTGATGTCGCCCGCGCCGTCGTTGTTCTTCATGACACCGTTCTCGACTCGCCAATCCATCGGACGATCGGGGGCACGACCAGCGCGTGTCTCCCACCCCGTCATGTCTCTGCCATTCAACAACTCGACTGGCTTACGCCGCTTCCACTTGCCATCGTCGGTCTCCCGCAAGACCGGCGCGGCGGCCGGTGAATTTCATCCTCGTCTCAGGCCTGCCCTGCACCTCGAAGCTGCCTTCGATCCCAGCGCCTTTCAATCGAGCGCGATAAACACCCTTCGCTCTCTCCCGGTCATCGCGATTGCGCCGGTACACCCGTTCGAACTCCCACAACAGCTCATTGCCTTCGAAGGAGATGCGCGGGATCTCGTCCATCTGCCCGCCAGGCGCGCCGACGAATCGCCCCTTCAATCCGGTGGTGCCCGCGCCCGTCACCTCCAGCCACCAAGCCCGGCCACGCGAGTCGCGTTCCAAGGTCAGATTCCATCGTCCATTAAACTCGGCCTCGCCCGCCCAACCCGGTACCGCTAAGACGGTCCAATACAGGATTCTCTTCATGCCAAGAATTCTATCTGAACCGCCGTGATCCCGTGCGAGTGAATCCCTCGCGTTGTGGGCATTAGGAGGAACCATGCTTTTGAAACCACTCAAACAGGTGGGTGCTGCGCTCCTGTTAGCCGGCCTCGCCTATTCCACGCCACTCAAACTGGATTACACCGGTGGCCCGTCGAAGTTCACAAGCCGAAGCGGCCGCGAATGGGAAATTCCACATCGGCACGTTGCTTCGGTTCCCTATCAGATCGGCAGGCAGAACTGGGAAGTCTGGACTGACCCCGACCCTCCTCGTTATCTGCGCGGGACGGCCAATGCCGGCGACTACTTCAACATTCTCAGCTCTACCTACAAGCCCGCGGACGGCTGGGTCTATACCTCCGCAGTCCGCGAGCTTTCCGACGATTCGCTGATCGTCCACTGGTATGAGGCCTTCCACGGGGGGACCTCCGTGGGAGTGAACTTCGGCATTGAATACGCTCCCCACGAAGGGGACCCGGCCGACGTGCATTGGCTCCAAGTGGTCGTCAGTAATCATAAGATCGGCGCCCGTCACGGGACGCCGGAACGGACGGTCGATGAGGCCAACCCGAACTGGCTTTACTACGACAATGGCGGCGCCGCTAACAACCGGTTCCTCCGCGACCGTCCGCGTCGCTCTGATCACGGGGAAGCTCACGATTGGCTCGCCTACTTATTCCTTGTCTCCGGCCCTGCTGTCAATAACAACAGATCCGTCACGCCTGGCAACATAACCTTTTACGGCGGCGTCGAGTGGGGCTGGCACAACGCGTGCCGCGCCCGCAACGGAGAGTTCTGCTCCGAGGATTCAGGGGAAGTTCCAGAGCCTTCCACATTAACCATGCTGGTAGCCGGAGCGATCTTGATCGCGATTCGTATCATCCCGTTACGCCGGAATGTCGATAGTAGGTCAGTTTGAACTCCAGAGCAGAGGCCGCGCGGGTCGAGCCTAACTGGCCGTAAGCCGAAACTCGGCCAAGACTATCCGAACAGGTTCCTAATCAATTCCCCGGCCACAATGGTGGGCCTCTCTGCTCGACCGTTGTGCATGTAGGTGAGTTGTACGTGGTTCAGGCCGAGAGTGTGGAGAATCGAGGCGTGAATGTCGTGGACGTGGACAGGTTGCTCGACCGCCTTCAGACCGAGTTCATCGGTGGCACCGATACACTGTCCTCCCTTGACACCAGCGCCGGCCATCCAGATCGTAAAACCCCAAGGATTGTGGTCGCGCCCCTTGCTTTTCTCACTGAAGGGCGTGCGGCCGAACTCGCCGCCCCAGACCACCAATGTATCCTGCAGCATCCCGCGCGCCTTGAGATCCGTGAGCAATGCTGCAATCGGTTTATCTGAAACACGGCACCACTTGGAATGGTTACGTTCCAGATCGGTGTGAGCATCCCAGCCACTACCGGAGCCGCAATAGAGTTCCACAAAATGAACGCCACGCTCCACCAAGCGGCGAGCCAGCAGGCAGTTGGTCCCGAAGGCTGCCGTCGTTTCTTCGTCGATGCCGTACATCGTCTTGGTTGCGTTGGACTCCTTACTGAGATCCACGGCCTCCGGCGCGGCGCTTTGCATCTGATAGGCGAGCTCGTAGGAGCGAATCCGGGCCTCCAACTCGGTATCCTCCTGTTTGTCTTCGGACCAGATCTCGTTCAGGCGCTTCAACACGGCCAGTTTCCCACGCTGCTGGGCATCGCTCGATCCGGCGGGCCGTTCCAAGTGCAGGAGAGGGGTATCGCCCTGACGGAACTGGGTTCCCTGATACGTTGCAGGCAGGAAGCCCGAACTCCAGTTCTTCGGTCCACCCACAACGGTTCTGTCGTCGATCAAAACGACGAACGACGGCAGGTTCATGTTCGCGCTACCAAGCCCATAATTGACCCAGGAACCCATCGATGGCCGTCCGCCCAGGATAGAGCCGGTATTCATCTGCAGCACCGAGCCTGCGTGGTTGATTCCGTCCGCCCAGCAGGATCGGATCACCGCCAGATCATCCACGTGCTGGGCGATGTGCGGATACCAGTCCGAAACCCAAAGGCCGCTCTGACCGTACTGCTTGAATTCTCGTCGCGAGGCCATCAACCCATTGAGGGAGGTCCCCGGCATAGCAGTCTGTTTTGGCCGGATCGATTCCGGCAACGGTTGTCCGTCAAGATCCTTCAGCTTCGGCTTGGGATCGAACAAGTCGATCTGGCTCGGACCGCCCTCCATGAATAGCCAGATCACTGCCTTCGCGGCCGGACGGTGATGCGGAGACTTGGGCTCGAGAGGATCGGCGTGGGTGGACGCGGCGCCGAGTCCTTCCTGGCTCAGCAGGTGAGCCAATCCAATTCCCGCCAGGCCGCTACCCGCTTGCGTGAAGAACTCCCGCCGGGTAGTGACCGGAAGGTGGTGCTCGAGCCTGCGCAGCATTGGAAAGATCTCCTTAGTTCAAGTAAAGAAACTCGTTCGAGTTCATTAGGGCGTGACACAGGTCCACGAAAGCGGCCGCATGCGCTAGCTCTATACCTGCCGGCACCTGGTCTGGCAAAAGAACCTTCTCTTTTCGCGCCAGCCGCTCTCCCAAAATCGCTTTCTGGCTTTTCAGAAATTCCATGACCGCCTGACGTTCTTTGGTTTTGGGGGTCCGGGAGAAGACGATCCGGTAAAGCCGGTCGACCTGGGCGTTCAAAGGCAGCCCGGCATCATTCAGGACCCGGCCGGCCAGCGTCTGCGACCAACCCAGCACCAGCTCATTGTTCATCAGTGCGAGTGATTGGGTCGGAGTCACCGTGTAGTATCGGCGCGCGCAGCTCTCGTGCGTATCCGGGAGGTCGAACGCGTCATACATCGGGTAAGGCAGGTTCCGTTTCACCACGATATAAATGCTGCGGCGGCTGGCTTCCGCCGGGTCCTTCTCTTCCAACCAGGCGGTCTCCTCGACTGATCTTGCGAGAATCGCTCCTGGCGGCAGCGGCGCATACACGCCCGGGCCTCCCATTTTCGGGTTCAACCGGCGGCTGGCGAAGAGCATCGCGTCGCGGATTGCCTCGCCCTCCAGGCGACGGCGGTCAAACCGCCATAGCAGCTTGTTGGAAGGATCAGCTGCGGCAGCTGCCGGCTGATAGGCGGACGATTGCTGGTAGGTATTCGAGAGCAGAATCATCCGATGAATCCTTTTCATGCTCCAGCCGTTCTCGACAAACTTCACGGCTAGATGATCCAGCAGCTCCTTGTGAGTCGGCCGATCGCCCATCACGCCGAAATCGCTGGTGGTCGCGACGATGCCGCGGCCGAAATGAAAGTGCCAGATCCGGTTGACCATCACGCGGGCAGTCAACGGGTTCTCCGGATCCACGATCCAGTTGGCCAGAGCAGAGCGGCGGCCGCTGGAGTTGACGTTCTGCGGCGGAACAATCCTGGCGGGCGACGGATCAAGAATCGTCAAGAAGCCCGGTTGAACTTCCTCTCCGGGGGCATCGAAGGCGCCGCGTGCCAGTACATACGTCCGGGGAGCTTCGCGGCCCTCATCGATCATGGCCTGGGCGACCGGAGGATCCGGCGGCTTCAGACCGGCAAACTGGTCCAGTTGCTTCTTCAATTCCTCGTAACGCTTGTGGGCATCCCCGCTGAGCCGCTTGCCCATCGCGTCCTGATCCTCATTCGTAAAGCTGCGAACCCTGGCGAACATGTGCTTCTGAAACGGTGTGCGCTCCTCCGGCCGCGCAAGGAAGGCCTGCTGGACCTCCGGCTGGAATTTGATCAGTTCGTTCTTTAGCCTTCTCTGTCTCGAGTCGGCCAGCAACGCGTCGATGCCTGCCCGGATCTCTTTGGTCTGCGCCTCCCAATTGGCAAGCCGTTGCTGGTAGGTGCGAGCGGTTTCACCAGTCAGAATACTGAGCGAATTTTCGTTGCGGGTGTTGGCGAAAAAGGCTTGGAGGCGATAGTAATCCTTGTGCAAGATCGCATCGAACTTGTGGTCATGGCAGCGGGCGCAGCCATAGGTGAGGCCGAGAAAAACCGATGCGACGGTGTCTGTGACATCGTTCAAGATCTCTTGGCGGCGCTGGACCGGGTCGTTCATGTTGAACTCGTCGGAGAAGTGGCGGTTAAAACCAGTAGCGATTCTAGCCGCTGCATCGTCCGGGTAGAGTTCGTCGCCGGCAAGCTGCTCCTTGACGAACCGGTCGTAAGGCTTGTCTTGATTCAGCGACTCGATGACGTAGTCGCGATACCGCCAGACGTTAGGCCGGAACACATCGGTCCGAAATCCTTCGCTTTCGGCGTAGCGCGCCAGATCCAGCCAATGCCGCCCCCAACGCTCTCCATAGTGAGGCGAGGCGAGCAGCCGGTCCACCAGCTTTTCATAAGCCTGGGGGGAAGTGTCGGATAGAAAAGACTGGACCTCTTCCGGGGAAGGCGGCAAACCCGTGAGGTCGAGTGTCGCACGACGGATCAACGTGATCTTGTCGGTTCGAGGATTCGGCCGCAGGTTCTTCTCCTCGAGCTTGGCGAGGATGAATGCGTCGATTTCGTTTCTTACCCATTTCCGGTTGTTGACCTCAGGCACGGGCGGCTGGATGACCTTCTGAAATGCCCAAAACCGCCGTTCCGCTTCTCGAAACGGACGTTGCGCGAATTGTGGGGCGGCCCCAAGCAGTGCCATTAGAGCAATGGCCAGCTTCATTCGGGAATCTCCTCCTGTCAGTAAATACATTATCTCGCAATTAGTTGAAGAGTGAAAGACCTTACGCCTCAGAATTGAAAGCGCAGGGCCAATTGCATCACGCGCGGCGCCAGCGCTGAAGTAAACTCGCCCAACCGCATGTTTACCTGATTACCTTGGGGATCGAAGCGCGCCGTCGTGTCGAGCCCGTTGAACTGTGCGTGGTTAAACGCGTTGTAGAGCTCCCAGCGGAACTGGAACCGCATGGCCTCACGAACCGGGAAATCCTTAAACACCGCGATGTCCCAGTTGTTCCTGCCCGGACCGCGGATGATTGTTTTCGCGGCATTTCCGATGGTGCCTCTGGCGGGCAGCCGGAACACATCGGTGCGGAAGTTGCGGCTGAAGGTCCGCTCACCCTTCGGCAAAACCGGGTTGCCGGTGACGACGATGCGGGGACCCAAGGATGCCGTGCCCGTGATGTCGGTCGCCGCCGTCGTGGTGAAGCCGACGGTCTGTGGCGCTCCGCTCACGAAACTGGTGATGCCCGAGAGCTGCCAGTCATTGAAGACCTGACGCAAGAACGGATTCCGCACCGACGCCTTTGGGGCGTTCCAAAGCCAGTCCAGTTTCAAGACATGAGTGCGGTCAAACCCGGCCAGCCCGTAGTGCCACACCCGCGTATCCACGAGCGCGCTCACCGCTGCCGTGTCGGTGTCAACGAAATCCAGCGCCTTGGACCAAGTCCAGGCCAATCCGAACTGGAGAGAGGACGTGAAGCGGCGCCTGGCGGTCACCTGCAACGAGTGATAATTCGAGCTCGAAGCCGCCTCGCCAATCGTGATGTTGTTGAATCCAATGGTCGGCCGCAGGAATGCGGCCGGCAGCGCCACCGCGCGATTGGTGGGATCAGCGTTCGCCGGGTTGAAATTGGCGCCGAAGGGAATCGAGTTGTAATCGCGCGTCCACATGAGGTTCCGCCCCAGAGAACCGACGTAGGCCGCCTCCATCACCGTCCCGAAGCCCACATTCTGCTGGACCGACAAGCTGAAGTTCATCACCTTCGGAGTTCGCAGCCCACGGTCGATGCCAGTAATATTTTGCGGGAACAGAATACCGGAAGAGGTACTCAGTGTGGCGAGGGTGCCGTAGAAAAGGTTCGGCGTTTCGGCAAATGGCGTCTGGGCGCCCGGGTAGTTGCCCGTGTTCAGCCGAGTGTAGAATAGAGCCCAACCGCCGCGCACCGCGGTCTTGCCAGTACCGAAAACGTCATAGGCGAAGCCAAAGCGTGGAGCGACATTGACGCTATCGCCATCGATGAAGCCACGCGGTGTGCCATCACGGCCGGCCAGCACGATGCCGTTGACCGCATCGCCGCTGTTTGGAACAATGGCCCCGATCTGAGCCGGCAGGTAGACGGTTCCAGTGGCTGGGTCGATGCCGGCCCGCCGTCCATCGACGAGGGCCGGCGTGACAAGCCTGACCTTGCGGGCGGGGTTGTACAGCGACGGCACGAACGCGGAAGCCACGTCGTCCGAGCGAAAAATCGGGGTGAAATGATGGAAGCGCACACCCAAGTCGAGCGTCAGCCGGCGCGTTGCTTTCCAATTGTCCTGCGCGAACCATTCGTCAGTGAACTGACGGCTATGTCCGGGAGTTATGGTCGTTCGCTCGCTGTACGTGGCGTAAACGCCTACCGCTGCGTTGGCATAGGCATAATTCGCGTCAAACGGATTGTTCACATCGCGCGCGAAGCTCAAAGTACCGTTGACCGTGTCTGTGTTCGAGCCTAAGAAATGGCGCTCGATCGTGACTCCGAACTTGAGTGTGTGAGCGCCCATCGTCTTGGTGATGTTATCCGTGAGCGCGAAGGCGTTCAAGGCTTGGCTAAAGACGTACCGCTCGGTCCCCTGCAGATTGCCCGGGTTGGGGACACCGCCGAAAGTGGCTTGCGGGATGAAATCGTATGGATTGTTGATCGGATTGAGCTGACCCGCGGCGTACCCCACCGTCTTGCGCTGGTTCTTGCGGATCTCCGCCTCCGCCACCGTGTTCCTCTCAGGCCGGCGCGTAAACCCGAGGCTGGTTTCATTGATCAATGTCGGGTTGAGCACGCCCGTGTAGCGCAGGATGTAGGCTTGGCCATGGAGACGGTAGGTCCTCCTCATCTGCGCCCAATTTGGGTTGTCGGCAGTCAGCACGCCGACCGCGCCTTCCTGCTGATCGATGAACGAGGCGATTGAGCCCGAAAGCGTATGCCGCGCACTGAGGTTGTAATCCGCGCGAAGGTTCTCCAGGCGGGTCGGGATGATGTTTTCATCCTGAAAAATGTAGTTATAGTTGCCGCCGGAGACAGTACGGTTCAGGAAGTTCGGCGCCGGGAACACCTTGAGCAGCGCCTGCCCGCTCGGGTCGATCCGGTTGGCTGGAATACGATTGCCGGGGAATGGCTGGCGGGAGATCGGATCGGTGATGGGAATCAGGCGGTTGTTCAAGTCCAAAGTTTGCGAGAAGTCGCCCGCGCGCTCGAGATCGGTGGGCACGGTGATTTGTCGAATAGGGCTTGGTATCTTCAAGGGCCAGAACTCCTGCGACCAAAAGAAAAACACCTTGTCGCGGTTCCTGTTGAACTTTCCTATTGAGATTGGCCCGCCGACATTGTAATTCCAGGTGTTGTAGCGGTAGCGAGGCGTGGGCTGGCCCAGCCGGTTGTTGAAGAAGTTGTTCGCGTTGAACTGCTCGTGACGCCGGAAATGCGACCCCAGTCCGTGGAAGTCCTTGCCGCCGGACTTGCTCACAATGTTCACGGTTGCCCCGGACGCATGCCCATACTCGGCCTGGTAGTTGGTGAGTAGGACGCGCACCTCCGCTATGGCGTCCTGGCCCAGCACGACCACCGTGTTGAAGTTATTGCCCATCGGATTGACGACCATGCCATCGATGGTGACCGAGTTGTTCGCCTGGCGATTGCCCTGCACGAAGATGTCGAAATTGCGGTCGATCTTCTCCTCGCGATTCTGCAAATCGACGACGCCCGGCAGCAACTGGAGCAGGGACATCGCATTGCGTCCCTTGATCATGAGACTGTCGACCTGGCTCCCGACGATCGTACCGGCGCGCTCCGAGCTGGCCGTCTGCACCGTTGCGCCCTGCGCTGTCACAGTGACACTCTCGGTGACGGCGCCGACTTCGAGTGCAATCGTTCCCACGGGCAGCGTCTCCTGTGCCGAGAGCCGGATGCCGCGCTTCTCGAAGCGCTTGAAACCGGAAGAACTCACTGTAAGACGGTATTCAGCGGGTTGGAGACTGGGAAAGATGAAATTGCCGCGTTCGTCGGTCTGCACCTGCCGCTCAGCGCCGGTGGTGACCTGAGTCAGCGTGACGACCGCGCGGGTGACTGGCAAGTTACTGGCATCAACGATTAAACCTACGATCGAACTGGTAATGGTCTGCGCGCCGAGGATGCCGGCTAGCGCGATCGTACCCAGCATGGCTTGCGCCAACTTCATACCTACCCCCTTTGGGAACCAAGTATAGTGGTCTATGAAGCGGACCTGCAAGGCGGTTTGTCCGGGCGGTGTTCGGATACGCCCCCGGTTGGCGTCGAGTTTGGATTAGGATTTACGGTGAAACAGTGCTAAACTACTATCGTTTTTGCCCGCATCCGTCTCACCACGAGTGCCTATCCGGCCACCAGGTTCTTCTCCTCCGAGTTGACTCAAGGCAGTCTGACAAAAACGAATTCAGCAAAGGAACCAATCCGTGACAAACATCTTCGTCGGAAATCTCAGTTACCAGACCACCCAGGACGATCTTCACGCGGCATTCTCAGCCTATGGCACTGTCGAGCGTGTGAACATTGTGACCGACCGCGATAGTGGCCAGCCTCGTGGCTTCGCCTTCGTGGAAATGACGGAACGGAAGGACGCCGAAACTGCCATCGCGCAATTGAATGGTGCCGAACTCAACGGTCGGGCCTTGAACGTGAACGAAGCCCGGCCCAAGCCGTCCGGGGGGTCCGGCCATGGTGGAGGCGGAGGCCGTGGACGCGGTCAGGGCGGGCGCGGTGGCTCCCGCTGGTAGGAGGACCGATGGCTGGACGCGGTTCCCAAACATTCAAAAAGCGCCAGAAAGAGCAACAACGGAAAGAGCGGATGCAAGAGAAGCTCGCGAAGCGGCAGCAGCGCAGGGAGGATCAGCGGTCTCCTTCGACGACTGAGAATCCCGCTCCTTCGCCACCCGAAAACGATCCATCTTTCAGCTCCTGACCGATTCTGCTTTGCTGAGCGGCTTGCAAGATAGCTCTTGACGATGCTCGCCTCTTGTGCTAGTTTCATAGCATAGTGCTAGGAAAATAGCATATGAAGGTTTCTCCGCTCTTCCAGCAGCTCAGCCGCCGCGAGCGCCAGATCATGGATGTTCTGTACCGGGGTGGGGAGTTGACTGCCGCGGAAATCCAAAAGGCGCTCCCCGATCCGCCGGGCTACTCGGCTGTGCGGGCCATGCTGCGCACGCTCGAAGAGAAGGGTCACATCCGTCATGAAGAACGCGGTCCACGGTACATTTACTGCCCCGTAGTGGCCCGGACGAAGGCGACCCAATCGGCCATCGGCCATCTTTTGCAGACGTTTTTCCAGGGATCGGTGAGCGACGCCGTGGAAGCTCTGCTCGGAGCGGCCGGGGGCCGACTGAGCGATGAGGAACTTCTCCGGATGGAGAAGATGATCGCGAGGGCGCGCAAGGAGGGCCGGTGATTCTCTGGCCCATACTCGTGTCTTGTGCCTGGAAGGCAACGGTGGCCGTTACGCTGTGCTTCGCGGCCACGTGGTGGATGGGCCGGGCTTCGGCGGCTGCACGCCATTTCATCTGGGCGCTTTGCTTGTTGGGGCTTCTCTTCCTTCCCGTTCTCGGATTCGTTCTGCCCCGCATCGGCGCGCCGCAGCCGGAACTCCCGGCAGTCGTCGTGGAGGTGATCACGGTGACTCCTGATTCCATCGGACAATCGGTTCCATGGCCGGAGTGGATTGCGTTTGCATGGTTCGCGGGCATCGGTGTGATGGGTGTGCGGCTTGTAGCGGCGCGATTTTCAGCCGTTCGGCTGGCCCGGGGAGCAACGGCCTGGGCGGCTTCCGGGTTTTCGGATGTCCGCGTGCGGCTGGCATCGCACGTGGCGGTTCCCGTATCGGTCGGAATCTGGCGTCCGGTCATTGTTCTCCCCGAGGAGGCGCTGACGTGGTCACCCGACAGAGTTCGCGCGGTGCTGCTCCATGAATCCGCGCACGGAGAGCGCCGGGATGGGCTCACTCATTTCCTGGCGCAAATAGCCGTGTGTGTCTACTGGTTTCATCCGCTAGTGTGGCTAGCGGAGAGAAAGATGGCTGGGGAGCGGGAGCGAGCTTGTGATGATCGTGTGCTGGCTTCCGATATAGCCGCCTGCGATTACGCCGAACAACTGGTGTCGATCGCGCGAGAGGCGCCGCGCAGTTTGTGGCGCCCAGCCTCGCTTGCGATGGTGAAGACTTCGGAACTGGAATATCGAGTCCGGGCGATTCTTGCGCTTGGAATCCGGCGGGGAGCACTTAAGCCGCTGGCTGTGTTCGCTCTCGTCTTACTTGCCGGCGGGATGATCCTGCCGCTGGCGGCAACCCGGACGGATCGATCCGGTAATCAGAGAGGAGTTGGTATGAAGAATCAAATTCTCGCACTGGCCGCCTGGGCGGCTGGCGCCGCATCCGGCGCGGACATCATCGGCCGTGTTTACGATCCGAGTGGGGCCGTGTTGCCCGACGCGGAGGTTTTGGTGATCAACTGGGACACAGGAGCGAAATTTTCGGCGCGCAGCGGGTCTGATGGAAGCTATCGGGTGCCGGGGTTGGCGGCCGGAAAATACGATGTGCACTATCTCGCCAAAGGATTCACCGCTGTCCAGCGGCAGAGTGTGGCGGTGGCGGAAGGCGGCGAAGTCAACTTGCAGGTCGTGCTGAGGCTGGGTGAAGTGCGCGAGCGACTGCAGGTGACCGGCCAGGGCCAACCAAGGCCAGACGCGGCAATGGCGCCAAGCCGAATCCGTGTGGGAGGGAACGTGCAGGCTGCGAGACTGATTCATCAGATTCGGCCGGCTTACCCATCTCAGGCGCGGTCGCAGGGCCGCCAAGGGAACGTCTTGCTGCAAGCAGTGATTTCCAAGGAAGGCGACGTGCTAAGCGCCAGCGCTCTCGAGGGCGCCGATCCGGAGTTCACAAATGCGGCGCTAGAAGCCGTGAAGCAATGGCGCTACCAGCCGACACTGTTGAACGGTCAACCGGTCGAGATCATCACCATGATCGAGGTGAATTTCACACTGTCTCCGCAGTAGAGATTGAGCGCCGCACTTCAGCAACCGCTAGAAACTCAGAAATAGAACTTGAGCGCCAATTGGATCTGCCGCGAGGTCCGTTGGAGCGACGATTTGGACCCGGCGCTCGAGATTCGTCCCACGTTCACATTTCCGATGCCAGTGGCCGGATTGTTGAACTGTGGGGTGTTGAAGATGTTGAACATTTCCCCGCGAAACTCGAACCGCTTGTGGCCGTCCGTATCAAGTAGTAACTTCTTGAAGGCTGAGAAATCGAACTGGACGGTACCGGGTCCGTTAAGTATCCCGACACCACTGTTGCCGAACTCGTAGAGTCCAGGGACAGCGAATGCGGTGGAATCGAACCAGCGCTGCAGACTGCGCTCGCCCTTGGACAGTGTACCGTTACGGAGGCGGTCTGCACGTTGGGAACCACTGCCATTCAGCGTGTTGATGGTCGTGCTCACGGTGAGCGGAAATCCTGAATACAAGCTCGCAATGCTGTTGATCTGCCAGCCGCCGATAAACGCATCGGTGGTCCGATGGATGTTCCCACCCCACCTCTGGCCGCGGCCGATGGGTAGGTTGTAGCTCCACGCGCCAGTGAACCGGTGACGCAAGTCATAGTCGCCATTGCCTCGTTCGGATCGCAAATCGTATAGATTCTGGCGGCCGGCGATGAAGTTCCCGTGGTCGATGGCGTGCGCCCAGGTATAGCAAAGCTGGAATCCAAGGTTCGAGCTCATCCGCTTCTCGAAAGACGCTTGAAGGGAATGATAGTTCGAGCTGCCGGAGCTCGACACTTCGCGGATCGTGTTGAAGATCGGAAAAGGCCGGCGGGGCGGGACAGCTCCAGGACCAGGGCGGGGTTGATTGATATCCGGTGCGAGTATAAGACCGGTTCCCTTGGTTCCGACGTAGCTAACTGAGAGCAGAGTATCCATCGGAAGCTGATGCTGAACGCTTGCGTTCCACTGCTGGGCATAGGGAATCGAGAAAGCGTGCTCGTTTGTGAACAGCGCGGCGCCGGCAGTGGGGAAAAGAGTGACGTTAGCGAGAGGAAATCCCTGATTCAATTTTCGCGAGCCGCCGAAATCCGCCTGATCGTTGTTGAAGCCGGCCGATCCGGTGAAGGGTGGGTTGACGCCGGGAAGATTTGTTTCAGGAACAGGCTCGGCTTGATAGAAAATGCCGTAGGCTACCCGAAAGGCGGTGCGATTTCCGAGTCTGTATGCAAGCCCGGCGCGCGGACCAAAGTTGTTCCCGTCGAGTTTGGCCGCGCTCCGCTCGGGAAGGTCCGGTGTGTTGACGGCGAAGACATCGCCCCGGTGGGGCAGAAAGTTGGCCTGGCGGTCGTAGACCTCGACGTAGGGCCAACCGGGATACGCTTCCCAACGGAGGCCAAGGTTTAGAGTGAGGTTGCGGGCAATTTTCCAGTTGTCTTGAACATACAATGACAGCTCCGAGCGGCGGAACCCGCGCATGCCCGCCAGACTGTTGATGTTGCCGCTGGTGGGGACACCGAGTAGGAGATCGGCGATGCCGTTTCCAGTTCCCGCGGGAGCTGCCAGATTCTGAGTGAAGACACCGGTCATGTTGTATATGCCGTGCGCCGCGGTGGTCTGCAGCAGGTTGTAGCGGCGGCGCAGGAACTCACCGCCAAACTTGAGCGTGTGGCCTGCACGGAACCAGCTCAGGTTGTCGCTGTACTGCCAGTTTTCCGATACGATAACGGCCGGGCGGAATCCGCTGTCGCCGATGGTCGGCAGGCCGCTGATCGCCATCTGTGGCAGCCCGCTGCGCAATGGATCGTTACCGCCGTTAATTCCTGGAATTCCTACTTGCTCGGCTACGTTCACTCCGTAGTTGGCGTTGCGCGCGTCGATGAGCAGGCGTCCAACACCGGCGCGTGCTTCATTTGTGATAGTGGGAGAGAACACGCGGGTCCAGCTCATGACGAACTGATGCAGAGGATGGCGGGACAGGCCCGCATCCGTGCTGCCCCACAACGGTGGCGGCAGTGCGCCGGGGGCGTTCTGATCGTAGTCGTGCTGAGAAAACCGGAAGAACGCGTTGTCATGATCGCCAAAGCGATGGTCGATCTTGACGTCATAGTTGTTCGAGTCGGCGGGCTGGGACGAGTTCAAGAGAAAGTTATTGGCAACGCCCGCCGCATTGGGATCCGGAAAAAGCGCGAGAATGTTACGGCCCACGCGATCGTGCTGGCTGGTGGGAATCGAGTTGCCGGGATAGGGATCGCGGACGAATCCTGTCCCAACACGCCGGGTGGTGTTCGGGTCGTAGATGCGATTGGGATGACCGGAAAAGTCTCCCTGCTTCATCGCAGACAGGGGAACCGTCGAGACGAACGTCTGGGCCTGCCGGTTGCGCAAACCCTCGTAGTCAGCGAAGAAGAAAGTTCTGTCGCGGGACTTGTTGTAACCTCCCACGCTCACGGGACCACCCACTACAAACCCAAACTGGTTTTGGATGAAGGGTGGGATCTTAAGAGTGGGCGAGTCGAAGAAGTTCTTGGCGTCGAGAGCCGCGTTGCGATGAAACTCGAACAACGTGCCGTGCAGTTCGCGGCCGCCGCTGCGGAGGCGCACATTGACGTTGGCTCCGCCGCGTCCGAATTCAGCGGAAGGAACGCTGGTCTGAATACCGATCTCCTGGATGGCTTCCACTGGCGGATGAATGAGAATCCCCTGACCATTGTGATTCTCGGTGTTGTCGAGACCGTCAACCAGGAAGCGGTTGGCGCGGAAGCCCATCCCGTTTGAGGAATTGGCCGTTTCCCCGCGGCGTGCGGTGAGGGGCGGGCCGGCGCGCTGGGTTTGCGCAGGAATAACACCGGTTGTGAGGCCCAGGAGCATGGCGAAGTTACGGCCATTGAGAGGGAGGTCGCGGACGGCCTGCGACGTGCGCAAGTTTCCGAGCGTCGACGTCTCGCTCTCGAGCAGCGGTGCTTCCGAAGTGACCGTCACGGCCTGTTCGACCGAGCCGAGCTGGAGCTGAAGATCCACGACCAGGCGGCGATTCAACTCGAGAGTGACCTGAGTCGAGGTACGTCGGAAACCGGTCATTTCCGCCGTGATGGTATGAAGGCCAGGCTGAATCGGAGGAGAAACGTATTGCCCGAGGCTGTTGGTAGCAACCTTTGTTTCGACGCCCGTTGTCTCGCTACGAATCGTGATGGAGGCGCCGGCAATAACGCTTTCCGAAGAATCGCGGATGGTTCCCGCAATGGTGCCGGTGTCGACTTGGGCCATTATCGAGCCCAGAGCCAGTACCGAAACGGTGTATAAACGGGCCACCTGCGCTAGAAATACACCTTCAGACCAAGCTGCATCCGCCGCGGCTCGTTGAGCTGGCTCTGCACCCGTCCGAAGTTCACGTCCTGAATATTGGTGCTGCCGGGGCTGGGGCGGAAGCGGTTGAACGCATTGAACATCTCCCAACGGAGGTCCACGCGCAGAGCCTCGGTGATAAGGAACTTCTTCGCCAGAGAGAAGTTCTCGTTCAGGTTCCAGGGCTGGCGTGCCTTGGGGTTGTGGCGGGTGGAATTGCCCGCGCGATCCGTCGGTTGCGCCGGGAAGAACGAAGGCGGCTGGAAGAAGCGGTCGGCGCCCTTCCAGTTGGGATTGTTGTACTGCGCGATCCACCCATCGTATGTACTTATGGTGGCGGCGCTGCGGCCGTTGAACATCACGCTGCCCAGCGCAGCGTTATTGCTCAGCGTCAGCGGAGCGCCGCTGGAATAGAACTGGCTGCCGGCGATCTGCCAGTTGCCCAGAATCCACGAGGCCAGCCCGGTGCTTAGCCGCTGCTTGCCCCTGCCGAAGGGTAGCTCGTAGATGTACGTCATCTTCAGGTTGTGCGTCAGGTCAAACTCGCCGATGGATTTCTCCAGGCGCCGGTTGTAGTGGTCGAGCGTCGCGTTGTCGGGGTTGTAGCCGTCGGCGTCGGTAAACAGCTTGGAGAACACATAGGAGCCCTGCAGCGTAAGGCCTTGCCCGTACCGCTTGTCCACTTTGAGCAGCAGGGCATGATAACTGGAGTGCCCGCTCTTATCCCCCGCTCCGGAAGAAGTGTTGATATCACGGAATTGGGGGAAGGGGCGCAGCGCCTGGGCCACGCTGATCGGGGCGCAACTGGCGCTGAACTGGCAGTTTATGTCTGCATACGGAAGCCGGATTCCCGCTGCCTGTGCCGCCGGCGAATTGATCGAACTCGCCAGTAGGGTCCTGCCGTAGCGCTCCAGGAGGCTGAAGGGAAGCTGGTTGTAACGCTTCAGACCAGCCACGAGATGCGCGCCGATGGTGGCGTGATAATTGGCTTCCACGACGGTCGAACTGGTGAGCTGACGCTGAGCAGAAAGCGTCCACTGGTAGTTCTCGGGTAGGCGGACAGCTTGTCCGTCCCAATAGGGCGGCGAGGCGCCGTTGGAGAAGCTGGGATCGATCACCGGCGGCCTGGTGTACGGCGGCAGTCCCTGGTCGTAGATAAAAATCGGCGTGATCCCATTGTCGAGGCTGGTCGCCAGGAAGACCAGTGTCGAGCCCTCAAAGTGAGCGCTGCCGGTGATCGTCTTGGCAACTCCGAAGCTGCGACCGAGGCTGGCGCGCAGGACCGTCTTGTTGCCAAGCGCGTACGCCAAGCCGAAACGCGGGCTGATGCCGCCGTACCAGCCTGGCGTGATGGACCGTGAATTCTCGCGCCCGGGGCCGAAACCTGCGAACCGCAACGCGCCCGGCCGGTTCTCCGCCCGCGGGTTCGGCAACGTCATATCCAGATCGCTCCATTTGTCCGTCTGCTCGAGAGGCGGCAGCGTAAACTCGTAGCGAACGCCATAGTTCAAGGTCAGGCGCGGCG
>Ga0187893_10007383_pt1 | contig 18047 bp, 18 predicted proteins | sample MA1701074metaG_FD_139574 | JGI IMG/M metagenome (GOLD analysis project Ga0187893, IMG submission 139574) | White microbial mat communities from a basaltic lava cave in the Kipuka Kanohina Cave System on the Island of Hawaii, USA - MA170107-4 metaG ... | reverse complement strand
TTGGCACCGGCGCCATCACGTCGGGCTTGCCGACTTGCGTGAACGAGATCGCCTTGCCCTTCTCGATCCATAAGACACGATGCCGTCTCACGGTCCGATGCAACTGCTTATTAGACGTCAATGCCTGTCTCAACGCTTACGTTCCATGGGATTCTCCCGGGAGGTCTGCTGCCCCAGCTGTTGGGCGAGCCCGATGAGAATTCCTTCGGGACCCCGGATGTAGCAAAGCCGGTAGATGTCCTCGTAATTGACGACTTCATCGACCACAGTGGCACCGAGCTTGCTGAGCCGGGCGAGGGTGTCGTCGACGTCCTCGACGGTGAACATGACGCGCAGGTATCCCAACGAGTTCACTGGGGCTGTGCGGTGATCGGACGCAATGGCCGGGGCGTCGAAGCGCGAGAGCTCGAGGCGGCTGTGGCCGTCGGGGGTGCGCATCATGGCAATCTCGACGCGCTGGCCGCGCACTCCGGTGACGCGGCCGGCCCATTCGCCCTCGATGGGCATGCGGCCTTCGAGGGTAAGGCCGAGTTCCGTGAAGAACTCTATGGCCGCATCGATGTCTTCCACTACGACGCCGACGTTGTCCATACGCTTGACTGTCATGATGTTCCTTGGTGTCTAACGGATTGAGGCTAACCCGCCGCAACGTAAACTCTCCGCCACGGAGAATGCGCGGGGAGCAATGATTGATATTTCAAAGTGTGTTCGCATTAAACTCATTTGTCGCTCACTCGGCCGGGTTGGGCTGCTGGTTAGGGCGCATTTTACGATTCACTTCTGCAATATCATCTTCATCGTTTGGACAAAACCACCAACAGTTAAGTGACAGAAGTATATACCGCTTGCCAATTCGCCCGCATCCAACTGAGCAGACCTCAGACCTGAGTCTTCGACTCCGTTCACCAATGTCGCAACCTCCCGACCCAACACGTCAAACACTTTGAGTGTAACACGAGACCGTTTAGGCAATTGATATGTTATGGTCGTCCTCGGGTTGAATGGATTTGGATAATTCTGGGCGAGTTGGAATGATTGCGGACTTGGATCGCCCGAGGTATTGACATACGTCTGAAGTTGCTTTGTTCCATATCGTATGAGAAGGTTCGAAAAGACTTCTGACTTGCTGTAAACGGAGTCGTTTAAGTCCAGTCGAATGCGGAAGCCCGAATCTCGATCCACTAGAACTGCACTATCACAAATGGCTCGTATTCGTAATGGCGACCAATGCAGTGTATATATTGTTGGCCAGTTAACGCCAAAACCTATTCTGTGTGTGTCCGTCTGGGCCTCACTAGAGAACAGACGGAAGTCCCGTAGAACCCCATTTCCCAATCCAACGCGTCCCGGAATATTCACGAATAGACACTGATAGTCAAGATAAGGCAATTCCCATTCGCACAACTGTGAATCGATGCCATATGTCGCAGAAGTGTCAAAGCCAAACCAGAGTGTATCCCAGCCGAAACCGTATGTCTCAGTAAGGTGAATCCAACTCCGTGTTGTTGGCATTGAGCATGAAGTTTGACTCCACGAATGATGGCCCAACATCGTGCCGATGACAATGAATGCTATGAGGCGGCCTTTCATATTTCCTCCGAGCTGTCTGATGACCGATACTTGTGCGCCCTAACGGACCGCGGCTAAGCTGCCTGCCGCCTACGTGATTCATGAAGGTCAGGCGGACGGCAGCGACTGCTACAGTTCTGTACTGCCGATACCGCGCCGAACCAACATGTATGATTGACGAACATCGTTTACATTGATTGAAGCTTGCGAGTAATTCTCCACTACGTTGCCCAATGTCCATTTTCTCTTGCTCGTCCAAAAGAAAATGGAAGAAAAGAAAACGATGCTCGAATCAAACGCGCAACCGCCGGTGAACCTGTTCAGTGGTTCATGCGGTTTCAGCACCACACCAAAAAGCACCCGGCGATCTCGTCAAAAGAGTTTGCGTGAAACTCGTGATTGCATGCCGCCGCCCAGTTACCGGCAGGTCATCGGCTTCATCTCTTCCTTGTTGTTGTAATTCAATCACCTAACGCTGGCGAGCCTCGCGAAGCGAGGCCCGTCCCAGTGAAACGCGTTGTTAGTTTTTATTCGCATAGACGGTTGCGATTAGTGGGCTCACGATGGCGTAATGGACCAACATGAACCCCGTTTCGATCACCAAGAAACCGCTAACCGACGCCATCTGATGTTTTGCACCTATGGCGAGGACCATGAAGCTCCAGGCCAACGGGAAGGCCAATGCGGCGAACTTCATGGCACCCTTCAGAATTGGTTCGCCCGGAAAAAGGCGCTCGTAGATGACTGACCAGATGACACCCTGAATCAGCATTGAAACGACGCCAAACGGGATGATGATGTCCTCGCGGTACACGTCTAGAGACCTGTAGTAGTCCGCAAAGATCGTCAGGTGCCAAAAGAAGCCGAGGGGGAAGGTCGGCAGTACGTAAGCCAAAACTGCGAGAACGCGCTTTCTCATGACATTGTCCTCTTCTTGCAAGGATAACTAATTGATTAATTCGTTTCCAGACAATATACGGCCCAGGATTGCCTGTAACAAGTTATTAAACGAGCCGCAACCAATTATCAAATACAGAATGTGCGGGATCCCGTAAGCGCGGACTTTCCGCCGCTTTCTCTTCCAAAGAGAAAGCGGCAAACCCCAAGCACCCTTTGACACTACTTCTGATAATATGTTCATTGGTGCGGTTCATATCCCCCTTAAACTTTTTAAGAAAAGAGTTTCCAAATGGCAACGAGAAGAAGAGCGGCGCGCAGAAGAGTTGCTAAGAGGAGAGTCGTAAAGAAGGCAGTAAGAAGAAAAGCGGTTAAAAGAAGAGTTGTAAGGAAGGCAGTAATAAGAAGAGCCGTGAAAAGAGCCCTCAAGAGAAGAATAGTCAAGAGGGCGGTTTGATGAAAAGCAATTGAGTCCGGTCTCTTTGGCCAGATGTAAGAGGATGGCCTTGAGAATGTGGGGCACTTCATAAGAGTAGACTCAGAAACAGCCATATCTCTTTATATTATCCGATGTACGGTTTTGATTGACCTACAAAGGGCACTTTTCTACCCCTACTCTCCTTAAAAAAGCGTACCCCTCTAGAGAAAGGTAGTTACTCGCACTCTTGTTACACTTGTCCTACCGAATTGGAGGCGAGTGAGTGCAAGGAGACCTCCTGCAGACTCTTCCGGATTCCGACAATATTAATGATTGAGGCGTTGCGATTCGGGAAAGTTCTCTTTTCGCCGCTTTCTCTTCTGAAGAGAAAGCGGCATAGCGTCAGCCACCCCCGTTTGATACTTCCCCCCTCAATCGTTATCTTTTTCCGGTTCATCCATACTTCATGCGAGTTGAATGAAAGAACGTTCGAGGGAACGAAGAGCGGAGCTTTTGCTTGAGGAACTATTCGAGCAATTGGCCGAGCGGGAAAACGTCAAGCAGATGCTGGTTGATCTCACAGCATTGCCGATTGACGAGGTTGTCGAGGCCCTGATCAAGGATTTCGAGATCATCATTGCCCGTCGCCAGGTTGAAGCCCTGCGCGCAATAGTGGCCCGGAATGAAAAGCGGCCCCCGCCGGGACAAACCGTTACTGTAAGTCCTCCTGCTGAACCGCCCCAGCCAAGAATGGAACCCGAGTTCGTGGTGCGTCAACAAGCGCCGCCTCCACCCAGCGCATACGTTGAACCGCCTCCACCACTGCCTCTGGTTGAACAGAAACCGCCTCTGCCGGCGCCTGGTGAAATTCCAAGGCCTTCTCCGCCTGTTGCCAAATCCGAGCCGGAGAAGAAACCACCTGCGTTCTGGGACAAGATGGAGGAAGAAATCAGGGTTGGAATCATTTCGGATCGTCCTAAGACTGCGCCCGTTCCTCAACCACAGGATACTGAAGCAGAACCCGAAGAAGATGAAGCCATTGAAGCAGTTGAGGCGCCCTCATCCGAACAACTCCGCAGCCCCTGCAAGTTCACGGATGACGACCTTGCCTATATTCATGCAGTGACAATGATTCCTGAAAATGATCCTCCATCTCCAAACCCATTTATGCTTGAGGAAAAGGGAATTGACTCAAAAGAATTCGCGTTTGCCTTCGATCATGACGGCATGCGCTTTTATCTCAGCCGTGTTCCGTCGAGTTTTAGTGTGAGCAAGGTTGGCGTTCTCCTGCTCAGCAAGCAAGAGTCGCTGGAAATGCGCGGCGTCCACGAATCCATTCTCAATGACTTGCGCCTGCATGGCATCATTCTCCCGTTTGATTTCGGGACCCTTGCACGCGGTCGGGATGCACTCTTGAGCAGGATTGAAAAGCATCGGGACAAACTTCTGGATGCGCTGGATACGATAATGGCCACAAAGTGGTGGACTGTATCCCTGCACGTCCTTGATGCAAAGATGTCGCAGTTGGTCGGGAAGGACGACGTCCAGGCTTTGCGGCGAACCAATGAACGCGCGAGTCATTCCAAAGTTCCTGTTACCAAGAAGTATGACATCAAACTGCTTGAGCGGATGCTGAGCAAAGAGAAGAAAATCGCCGAGTCAGTACACGATGAATTGAAGAAGGTTGTCGCGCGATCGGATGTTGATTCGATGGTCAGTCTTGGCAGTGGTTCCTCAGAAGACTGGAAGCAGATATTGAAGGCCTCATACGAAGCGCCCGGGGATCAATCGGCAAACCTGTTCCGCGCAATTACTGATCTGCAATACCACTACGTCATGTTTGATCTTATGTTGTCGGTATCCGGGGACTCGGTATCCTTCGGGTTTGTCCACAAGTGATCATGATTCCGGTACGGCCGAAACCTCGGCGTCGCTGAGGTCATCGGAAAGCAGTATCGTCAAGCTGTTCGGTCGGCAACAGGTCTGACAATCCTCCGTGTACTGTTGGCGTTTTCCGCCGTCAGGATCGATCGTGATCTCGTTGACGGAAAAACAATAAGCACACTGGTATGTTGTTTCAATCTCCATGGCGGTAGTTCAATCCCCGGAAGTAATTGAGAGTGATCATGTCCAAAGAATCCCTGGCTGGTGAAGTCTACAACCCCTCCGAAGAGATACTAAGAAACGCGAAGGTTTCCAACTGGAGTGAACTTTCCGCAAAGGCAGACAAGAACCTGCAGGAGTTCTGGGCCTCGGAGGCGAAAGAGTTGCATTGGTTTTCCGGCTGGTCGCAAGTGCTGGATGAATCCAGGAAGCCGTTCTACAAATGGTTTACCGGGGCGAAAACCAATATTTCATACAATTGCCTCGACCGCCATATTTCATCGGCGCGCAGGAACAAGATAGCGTTGTTGTGGGAGGGGGAGAATGGAGACTTTCGTTCGTTCTCTTACTTTGCCCTGCATCGCGAAGTGTCGCGCTGTGCCGGAGTTTTACGCAGTCTCGGAGTGGGCAAAGGAGACAGGGTGACGATCTACATGGGAAGGGTACCGGAACTTCCAGTCGCAATGCTGGCATGTGCCCGCATTGGCGCAGTGCACTCGGTGATCTATGGGGGATTTACGGTTGAAGCTCTCGCCGAGAGAATTGAGGACAGCCAATCAAAGGTTCTGATTACTTGCGATGGGGCATACCAACGCGGGAAGATTGTTCCATTGAAACAAATCGCCGACGATGCTCTTCGTCGCGCGGGAACAGTGCAAAGTGTTCTGGTTGTCAGGAGAACAGGTGAGCCTGTTGCAATGGAACAGGGTCGCGACATGTGGTATCACGAACTGATGAAGCTTCCGATTGCAGGGAACAACTCACAGCTTGAAATCATGGACGCCGAGGACCCGCTTTTTCTTTTATACACATCGGGAACGACGGGGAAACCCAAAGCAATCCTTCACACGCACGGCGGTTATATGGTCGGAACATACACGACCTTGAAGTATGTGTTTGATATTCGGGACGAGGATCGCTATTGGTGCGCGGCGGATCCGGGTTGGATTACGGGACACAGCTACATTGTTTATGGTCCGCTGTTAAATGGCGCGACGTCATTCTTGTACGAAGGCGCTCCGACGTTTCCGTTTCCGAATCGCTGGTGGCAGATGATCGAGCACTACGGAATTAACATCTTGTATACGGCCCCGACTGCAATTCGCGGTTTGATGAGATTTGGGGAATCGTGGCCTGAACGTCACGATCTCTCCTCCTTGCGATTGCTTGGTTCAGTTGGCGAGCCGATTAACCCTGAGGCGTGGAAATGGTATCATCGCGTTATCGGGAAAGGGCGCTGTCCGATCATGGATACCTGGTGGCAAACCGAAACCGGAATGTTCATGATTACGCCGGTTCCGTCAGTTCCCTTGAAGCCGGGTTCAGCAACGATGCCTTTCCCCGGATTGAAGATGGAAATCTACAGTGAAGCGGGAAAACCCGTCGGCCCTAACGAGGAAGGGTTCCTCGTGATAACAACGCCGTGGCCATCCATGATGCGAACGATTTACAACGATCCTGATCGCTACGTTCAGCAATATTGGAGTAAGTTTCCTGGTGTGTATCTGACAGGCGACTCAGCACGCAGGGATGAAGATGGTTACTATTGGGTGATCGGCAGAGTGGATGACGTGATCAAGGTGTCCGGGTATCGGTTGGGGACAGCGGAAATCGAAAGTGCGCTTGTCAGTCACCCGACAGTTGCGGAAGCAGCGGCAATCGGGCTTCCTCACGAAATAAAAGGGAATGCAATTCATGCGTATGTTATTCTCAAGGTTGGTCAGACAGCGCATGATGGATTAAAAGATGAACTGCGCGCTCATGTTGCCCGCGAACTTGGACCAATCGCCAAGCCGGAACATATCGATATCGTCGATTCGCTTCCCAAAACCCGAAGCGGCAAAATCATGCGAAGGGTGCTCAAGGCAAAAGCTCTCGGCCAGGACCCCGGCAATCTCATGACGCTGGAAGAATAAGCTGTCCTCGCGTTCATCTCTCACCCGATTAACCAACAGTCGAATTTCAAACGTGTCACAATTCAAAATGCAGGAAGGCAGGAAGGTCGGCGTTGTCCTCTTCCAGCTCGGAGGCCCGGATACGCTGGAGAACGTTGAACCGTTCCTCTATAACCTCTTTTGCGATCCCGATATTATTGAACTTCCGCTGGGGTTTCTCTTTCGCAGGCCGCTTGCGCGATGGATTGCACGGACTCGCGGGGCGAAAGTGAGAAAGTACTATGAACAGATGGGGGGAGGTTCGCCGATTCTCAAGCTCACCACGCGTCAGGCAATGGCTCTTCAGGAACAGTTGTCTCAAAAGATGAACGTGAAAGCATTTGTCTGTATGCGTTACTGGCATCCAATGACGGAGGAAGTGGTTCAGCAAATCAAAAAGGAGAGCTTTACGGACATTGTTCTGTTGCCGTTATATCCGCAGTATTCAATGACAACAACCGGCTCAAGCATCAATGAATGGAATCGCGTCGTTGAAAGGTTCGGATTGAATGGAACACGCGTGAGAACGGTGTTGGAGTATTGTGATCATCCGCTGTTTGTACAGTCGTTCGTCGAGAATATTCAAACAGCCCTGAAACGTGTTCCTCACGAAGACCGATCTAGAATGCATCTTGTGTTCAGCGCGCACGGAACGCCGCTGAAGCTTGTAGCAAAAGGAGATCCGTATCAATCCCAGGTTGGACGGAGTTATCGCGCGATCCTAAACGCGGGAGACTTCAAACTTCCTCATCATCTCTGTTACCAGAGCAAGGTGGGTTCTGACAAATGGCTTGAGCCGTCGCTGCACGAGACCATCCATAAGCTTGGCCATGCGGGAGCGACACACGTGATTGTCGTCCCCCTGTCTTTTGTATCAGACCACAGTGAAACACTATATGAAATCAATATTGAGACACGAGAAGAAGCATTGAAAGAGGGAATACGCCATTTTGATATGTGTCCGGCGTTAAATGCGAATGCTCATTTCATTGGCGCGCTTGCGGATGTAGTCCTGCGCCAGTGGCAGGCTGAATAAAGAAAAAAGGCCGACTCGACGAGTCAGCCTTTTCATCCGCAGCCAATCTTATGCTATTTCTCCCACCATGACACCAATTCGTACTTATCCGAGAATGGAAAGTAGGGAGGGGATTGGGTTAAGAACCTCGAATCATGTCTGAAGTTCTTGGACATCCCGTTCGTGATTGAACCTCCACTAACAGTGTTGAAGTTCGTAGAACCACTCAGTGCAAGCCCTCCGTGAAGAAAGAACTTTCCGTGGACTCCACATCCGTTGTAGTTCTCAACGGAGAAGGTTCCGTTGTGTGTATAGATAGCTGCCTGAACGGTAGTTGTTGAAGCCGAAGTTCTTGTAACGCCGGTCGTGGCAATGTAGGCCATTCGTTCAGCAACAATGCCCATCATATCTGTTGAGTTAGGGTTGGTAGCCGGATTAGTCGCTGCAACAAGATTGTCCTGGAACCAGACATTTCCCTTCAGGGCTCCAGTCGATGTTCCAGTCCGTGCAACAACTGTCGCCTGTCCCTGGTAAGTTCCCTGAACTCGAATATCAATGCTCTTTCCCACGATGATGCCGTTTGGGGCAAGAGCGGCTATCGAAGCATAAACGGTATCCCTAACGGCGCCGGTGCTCCACGGGATTTTCACGCGAACTGAACCGCTGGCATCGAAGGTAAGGCCAACATCAGAACCGCCGTTGAAAAACCTTCCGTTCGATGAGGCGAGGGCCTCCAATTCGTTGAGTCGTGCGGCAGGTCGACTAACGGTGATCCCCCATTGGTAACCCGCGTTATACACAGGGTTTCCAGCGCCGCCAGGTCCACCGCTCAATAACGGGGATGTTCCGGCGGTAACCTTGTCGTGGAAGTAAGGGGTTCCACCCAGATTCCACCGAAGATTTGTGTGGGCTGGACCAAAAATAGAGTCTCCCGTGGTTTTCCACATGTTTCCGCCTGAGGTTGTGTTGCTTGTGGGAGATCTATATACGTTTCGCTCGGATTCTGAGAAGTAACCATATTTTGAAAATGGTGTGCGTCTGAAAACCGCTTTCACGGTGTCTCCTATGGTTGATTTCTCAGAGATATTATCATAGAGCCGTATTTGTGCGGAAACAGTGAGTCGCCTGTCTCCTTGCGGGTTCAAGCTGTCGATCTTAAAGCTGTACGATCCGCCCCCAAAGGAATCCTTGCGAGCTGTTTTGTATGTCGGATCCGCAAGAAGCAATTGCGTCCCAACATTGGCGCCCGCTAGCGCTATGTTATGTGCCATCGTGCGTCCGTAGTATTCAGAGTATGAGTCTGCTGAATCGGTGCTCGTTTTTCCCACTCTCATCAGGATCGTGGTTACGATCAGACTCAGTCCGGCAATAAAGATAATGCTCGCTTTTCCCATGTGGTCACCTCAATGTGTTTGTTTCTCGATTCAATGTTTTTTCTTATCCGTGGCGCTTGATGTTTCGAGATGCAAGCCGGGTTTGCCGCCAAAAAGCTACGGCATTCACCATCCTGTCTGTTCCCATAACCTGGTCCGCAACCTGATAGGGACTTTCAACCTTCAGGGTGGTCTCAATAATCCAGATACTACTGAGTTTGTTTGAAGGAACAGGATACGTCGAGCTAACAAGTGCGCCGTTCACGTCGCGGAAAATCATTTTGAATTCCACAATACCCAATCCCGGAGCCGTGACAAAGTTTCCCGGGGAAACCCTTCGGTACAAGGCGCGTACACGCGGGTTCGGCATTCTATTTCGTTGGGGCCCAACATACCATTCGACAGTATCAACTGAACCGTTGTTGTCCATGTCCGCAAGAAACCGGAGGCGGCTTGTGTCCGCGTAAATGATGCTCATCTTTGGATCATTTACCATGTAACCGATTTTCCGGAAATCGTACTCGACAGTCCCGACGACGTCAACGAGTGTCTCCTGAACGTTCAAGTCTGCGCCGGACGCATCCGCGGTGGCGATGACGCTTTCATTTAGGTTCAACCCGATGAGTAGCACAAATGCTCCCAGTACCGTCGAACCGATAAGATCAAGAATAACAGTCATGCTCGTTCTCCCTCAATCATTGTGTTGGATGACTAATTCCAGTAGCTCATGACAGCCGGGAACACGAGCGTCCTGGAAAGCGAGTCCTGTATTTGTTGCGCAGTGGTGCCGATTTTTGGATACGGCGTTGATACAGTGACAACGATTTTCTTATGCCATGTCCTCACGCTCGATGTGCTGTTGAGGTTACTGATATTCACATACGTTACCTTTGCGCGGACGTAATACTTGCTCCGGATTCCGGGAACGATGAACTCATAATCGGATCCGGTTGTCTTGGCCGTGTCACGGGGATGATCGCTCTTGTACACAAGGAATAGGTTGTGGAAATCGTCAAAATCGTTGAAGTCGGATGTACCGGGTTTTGTACCCCGGAATGACTCAGCACCGGAATGACCAAGGCTCCCGGGTGCGGTCAGCTTGGAAATGGAAGTATCGACTTCAGGGGATACGGTGTCTCCAACAGAAGAATCGAACATTGTTCCCATCGCCTCCTCGACAATGGATGTTGCAAGCGAAACTGCCGTAACACCAAACTCGCTATTGTTCTGGACTTGGTTCGCCTGGATTATTGACGAGTTGGTTCTGAGGGACAACAGACCAAGCAGCGTCATTGCGCAAACCACTATGAGCATTTGACCAAGATTCATGTAGCCTCCTGCCAACCGGGTTTTTTGGTTAGACCACCTACATACTATTGGATACTAATTTACTCTTTTTATACGATTTGTCAAGTGGGTAAAATAGGAATGTTGATTCAGGGCACGCCATGCGTAGAAACCCTAAAAACAGGTAGGAAACGGCAGGAAATTGGAGCTGCTTCTTAGGACGCTCTTAGTGCTGACAGGATGTCCAAGCGTGCAGCCCGGGCTGCGGGTAGAAAGCCACCAACAAGTCCCATGGCCAAGGAAAAGAGCAGGGAATAAATTGAGATTTCGGGTGAGAGACTGAAATTGAACGCAAGCTCAACGAAGGTCCCGAAATTCATGGTTGAGATCGTGAAGAACTGAAGCCCGGACGCAATAACGAGACCCATAACGCCACCGATGGTTGCAAGGAGAACGGACTCCATCAGGAATGCAAACATGATGCTTCTGCGCCTGAACCCGAGCGCACGCAGCGTACCGATTTCAACCGTTCGATTTGCCACTGCAGCGTACATGGTAATCATCGCACCTATGACTGCACCGGCACTGAATCCGATAGTAATCACCAATCCAAGAATCCTGATGAAAATAGCCATGAACCGTGACTGACGGTCATAATATTCCTGCTCGCGTTCAACCTTCAGGGTCTGCAGGCGGTTATCGGTCTCAAGTGTTGCCTTGAAGTCCTCAAAGGCATTGTTATCCTGCAACCGCATCGTGACCGAAGAGAATGCCCCCAACCGGTTGAGCGAGCCCATTACCAATTCTACATCGCCCCAGATTTCCGATTCAAAGCCGGTTCCACCCGACTCGAATACTCCGACAATAGTCCAGCTGTCGCCGCTGATTTTTATCGACTGACCGAGTTGTGCCCCCTGAAATCGCTTCTGAATATTCCTTCCAACGATGACTTCATGAGAACCCTCTGAAAACATCTTTCCATCCACAACCTTCACAACCGGTCGCATGAGCATAGCTTCCTGATTTACGCCGCGTACGGTGACATTCCCCATATCGTTACTGGAAAACTTCAGGAGGTTGATGATGGTTACAACTTCTTTTGTAGCAACCGGTCTGCCTGTTGCAGGATCTTTGGCAATATGAGGCAGGGCCAGCAACGTGTTTGCAAGGTCGCGGTCCACGCCGCTTGTCAACTCATTCTCAGATCCCTTGCGGAGTGCGATGACATTCTCCGTGTATCCTGTTGACTTGAGCGTCTTCTCCACGCCGTAGGCTAGCATGAGGACTGCTGCAAATACGAACACTACCAATGCTATGCCGAGGATGGTCAGAGCAACGGTGAGCTTGCGTGTAAACAGGCTTCGAAGTGTATAGGTAAAGGGAATTGCCATTTGAACCTTTCGGGTGGTTTGCTATGCGACCTGACGCAAGCCCTCGACAATTCTCAAGGAGGTTGCGCGCCACACCGGGAATACAGCCGCAACAACTCCAACAACAATCGCTGTCAAGCTTGCCAGGACAACGGTTGTCGGGGTAACCTTGAATATCGGGAACATTCCCGAGGGAATGTTCGCCGCAATTCCATCCACGGTGGGAAAAATCAGGGAAAGGCCAAGCATCCCGCCGGTCAATGAGATTGTCAGCGATTCGCCTGCGATCAACGTGATGAGGTGACCGCGGGTAAACCCGATAGTTTTCAGAACCGCATACTCGCGAATTCTTTCACGCGCAGTCATGACCATCGTATTTGCCAGCACAAGGAGAATGATTCCCACAATAACGAACGAGATGAAATTCATCGCTGTTACAATTGCCCCGGACATGGAAACAAAGCTCTGTTGGAATGCCGCCTCCGTTTCCGACTTTGTTTCTGCAGGAGAGTTTTTGAAGAGTGCATCAATGGAGGTGGAGACGCTGGCTGCATTTGATGGGTCTTTAATGGTAACAACGTACCATCCAATCTGGCCGGCCCTGCTTGGCGAGTCCTGACGCATACGTTCATCAAGATACTGCCAGTGAAACAACATTTGTGTCGCGTCTGTTTTCTCATCCCGTGGTTTGTAGACTGCCCGTACGACAAACTCCCACGAACCCGGATAAATATCTCCCTCAATCGGCATGATGTCACCTATCTTGAGGTTGAATTGATTTGCGATCTTTTCTCCGAGAATACACGCATTGCGTTCCTTCTTGAACGCCTCCAACTGGTCCTTCTCGACGAGAAACTCCGGGTATGCATCAAGATAGGTATCGGGTTCGATCGCCATACGTGCGAAGAAATTCTCCGGCTTGATATACACGCCGCCAAACCAGTTCGCAAATGTCACGCCTGACACCCCGGGGATCCGTAGAATCTGCTCCTTGTATGAATAGGGGAGCGTAAAGATAAAAGAAACTGCATGCCGCGTGATCAGCCGGTTGTTTGCGGATGCGTCAACTCCCGCATACCACGCATCGACAACCGTTCTCAAGACGCCGAAGAACATGATCGCGATGGCAATTCCCAACACTGTGAGGGCATTGCGTAGCTTATGGCGAAGGACGTTCTTGAATATGAGTTTGATGATTTTCATGCTTGATGGCTTTCGTTAGCTTGTCAACTCGCCTTTGTCGAGATGCATAACCTTGTTTGCTTTCTCGGCAGCGCGAGGATCGTGTGTTACCATCACGACAGTTTTCTTGAACTCCTTATTCAGCCTGTCGAGCAAAACCATGATTTCGGCGGCGGAGTTCTTATCGAGGTCGCCCGTGGGTTCATCGGCCACGATGATCTTGGGGTCGGTGACAATCGCGCGGGCGATTGCAACTCTTTGCTCCTGCCCACCGGAAAGCTGTCGCGGGTAGTGCCCCATGCGTTCCGCAAGTCCGACAACCTTCAGGGCCATTTCGACATGCTGTCGCTTCTCGCTCTTGTTCAATTTTGTAAGGAGAAGCGGAAGTTCAACGTTTTCAAACGCCGTTAGAACCGGCAACAAATTATAAAATTGAAAGACAAACCCGACGTTATGCGACCTCCATTGGGAGAGAGCTGATTCGCTGAGCGACGTTATTTCGACACCCTCCACCTGCACCTGCCCGGAGCTCGGCTTGTCGATGCCGGCGATCAGATTGAGAAGAGTCGTTTTCCCGGACCCGGAAGGGCCCATCAATGCAAGGAACTGTCCTTCGGGGATCGACAAGGAAATGTTAGACAGAACAGGGATTGTTTGCGTATCCCTGCGATATGACTTCGAAACATTCTTGACTTCAATCAGCGACATTAGATCTCCAGCTATGATGGCAGTTTCACTTTTGTGCCCGAAGCCAAATCGGGCCCCGGGTTCACAACAACGTTGTCTCCGGCCTGTATGCCCTGTGTGATCTCAACACGGTTTCCCACGCGATCGCCTATCGTTACGGTCACGATTTCCACCTCATCACCCCGCACCGCATAAACGAATCGCTTTCCATCTCGCGTCACGAGCGCATTTGAAGGAATGGTAAGCTTTGGAGCACCATTCTGTGCGCCGGCATCGAGTTCTTTCGAGAGGAAAGTAACTTTGGCGCTCATTTCAGGAAGGACACGCTCATCGCGGTCCCTGAATTTCACCTTGGTGAGTACGGTGGCCTTGGCACGATCGGCGGTCGGGACAATTTTGCTCACTTCTCCCGGATATCGCCTGTCAGGATAAGCGTCAAGAATGATCTCACAAGGTTGCCCGACCTGCACGCGTGTTATGTTTGATTCAGAAACATCGGCTTCCACTTCGAGAGACTTCATATCTGCCATGGTGACAACCGCGCCGCGCGAACTGGAAGAGGATGCAAACGGAGCGACAACCTCTCCAACATCCGCGTCCTTAGTGAGAACCGTTCCGTCGAAGGGTGCGCGTATGCGCGTATTTTCCACAGCTACTTCTGCCGATCGGACCGCGGCCTCAGCGGATTTGATTGCAGCGCCGACTCTCAGGAAGCGCGCTTCCGCCGCGTCAAACTCCGCCTTTGATGCAAGTCCGGAATCGAGCAATGTTTTCAACCGGTCACGTGTGCGTTGGGCGTCCACCAAATCGGCTCTTGCGAGATCAACATCAGCTTTGGTTTGTTCAAGCGCGGCGATCACATCGGCGTCTTCAAGCCGCGCAATAATCTGATCCTGCTTGACGCGGTCACCTTCTTCGACTCCCAGGTACTCCAGTCGCCCGGTTCCCTTCGATGCAACCGAGGCCTTCCGTTGTGCAACGACGTATCCACTTGCCGTCAGAACGGCATTTGCCTGCGAAGGGTAGGAGAGTACCACGGTGGCAAGTTCCACTTCGACCCCGCCCGAAAGCGGATTCGCGAAGTAAACGAACGCGGCAATTGCGGCCACCGGCAGGGCCACAAGAGCCCACTTCCATCTGCGCGGACTCTCGGCTTCGACGGTCCTCTGTATTCTCAGCGCACTGAGATCTGCTTTTTCTGTATCAGTCATGCAACTATTATGTGATTGTAAAGCGGAGGGTAACGCCGTGATTACTTCTTTTTTTAACGCCGGCAACGTAACAATGTCCTACTTCACCTTTTGTGGTTCCAGGGATTTTTGATAGGCCCACTGAATGAACGGCAGTCGTACAACCACACGATCCTTGATCGATTTCTTTTTGCTGTTCTTGCTTGCCCCGAAATTAATACCGCCGCGTTTGTTATCCGGCCTCTCATCCGGCGCTTTGTAATCCGGTGAATTGAACATCGGTTCACGAGGTTCGCGGGATATCAACAATGTTTCGCCATCCGGATAGACTTTGGACGGAGGTATCGAATACACGGAATACATTCCAGTCCACAACCCGAAACCCAGCCAGAGACATACGCAAACGAGCGCAATCAACGCAATCACTGAGAGAGTTTTCATGGCGTCACATCCTCCGATGCTTCATACTGCCTGAAAATCAAGTCAAAAAACATGGGGACTCCAAGCCCCTTAGCATACGGCTATTTCCCTGAGGCAATCCAGCTGCCTTCCACTCCGGTAAGACGGCTGTCGCCCCATGTGGAAACCTTGATCACAAATCCTTCGCGCGAGATATTCTCATGCTTGATCGAAACGCGAACGTTTCCATCCTTCCCCGCGGCCCCGTCGTATCCCGTAAGAGAGAGAGTGACGGTCGGCGGTGCTGTAAATGGTTTCTGAAATTTTACAAAAACTATATGTGTTCTTGATCCGGATCCACCGTTCAGAGTCCAGCTTTCAGAACTGACGTTTGCAGAGAAAGTGCCGCTTTGCAATGATTGGGTAAAGGATGTCGCTGTCGCGAGAACCATACAGAAGGCCACCGCCGGAATACTTCGCATCGTCATTTACCCTTTCATTCGATTAGGGTCATTTCAACCACGTGCCAATATACACTTTTGGATTTGGAAAGGCCAGCAGCGTCTGTATGGGAAATGAAAACGGGTGAATACTTGAAAGGAATGCCAAAAATGATGCTTTGTTACGATGACTTCCACACAGCAATGGCAAAAAACGCCCAACCGGCGACAAAACAAATCCCGCCAACCGGCGTTACCATTCCGAGCCACCGTACATTCATCAGCACAAGCGCGTAAAGGCTACCACTGAACAGGATTGTTCCGCTAGCAAAAAGGGCGGAGGCAAATCTGAACTGAGAATTCGTCTTCAGTTTCGATTGACTTGCAATCATTCCTGTGACAATCAGTGCAAACGCATGGTACATTTGGTACCGCACCGCTGTTTCAAAAACCGACAGCATTTCCGGCGACAGGATTTGCTTTAGCCCATGCGCGACAAAAGCGCCGGCAAGGACGGCCATTGCCGCGGAGATCGTCCCCACAATTATCGAGAGCTTTGAACCTGATTTCATAGTTTTCCCGTGTGTTAGTAGTTCCAATCTTGGATATTCCAGGGTGTTTTTCAAGGGCCGTAGGGATCTCGACCGCAAAACTGGTGCGCGTACACCGGTGAAGCTGATTTTTGTTGGTTCTTCGTACGATTCCCTTGACAACTTCATTGTTCTGTAACACATTGTCGCCAGTTTTCCAGCCTAAAATTGCTGATTGCCAGGAGACTTGGAGAGACGTCCAGCCCGTTCACCATTGCCATTTTTTGCTCGGATCAATACAAAGTAAATGCCGCCAAAAGGTTCAGCCGGTTTTCAGAACAAGCAAAGCCGAAAAATACTTTTCATCCCGGTCGCGTTAGTACACACGGATGACTTATACGGAAGAGGAAATGCCTCACTCACTAAACAACGGAGAAACAAAATGAGAATTCCGCTCGCTGCAATGTGAATATATTCTTCCTCGCTGCAGTATCGTTTCTATCATGTCGGCAAAGCGGACAGGAGAAGCCGGGTGGAGCATCCGGAACTTCAGGTGACATCTTTGACAGAACCATACTTCCGATCAAAGAGCCGGTGTATCCTCCAATTACGGAGTTGGACGCGCGCAACGCGAAAACGCCCCCGCGTTTTGAGGTCAAGCCGCCTCAGGGTGCACCCAACATCATCATTGTATTGATTGACGACATTGGTTTTGCCCGAAGTGTTTGTATTGGGATGACGCCAAAAGTATTTTTCTTTCAGGGAAAATAGAATATTCATGAACAAGGGTGGGCTGAGTCTCTTGTTCCTGGTACCAGTGTTCTTCCTCTGTGCTGAAAAATCCTTTGGGCAGGATAGCCTATACAGGTCGAGCAGACAAATTGCGGCCAAAATCGGTAGTGAAGGAATTGGACTGGATCTGTGCCTGTTCGATCATTTTGGAATAGATGCAACCTCTTCATTGTTTGTAACGCTGTGAAAATCCGGTTCATGATTCTTTCAAACGATGCAACTCCGGTTTTGGGGTTTGGAATAGGCAGCCGATCGGCAGGCTCGGGCGGGACAGACGGAAAAGAATGGGCAGTCGTGTTTGTGGGATGGGAACACGGATGCAAAAGTATTTTTTTTTCGGTTCATCGCGCAATACCCCGTTCACCAAAACAATTATGAGGGAACTCCGCCCTTTCCTCTTAATGTAGGAATGGGGATTAGGTTCTAAACATGGGACATAGAATACTATATCTCTGGAAGAAACTATCGTCTGCTAAATTCGGATCGAAACTGTTCGGCAACAAGAACCGAAATTAACTACCAGAACATAAACCCCTGGTCTGCTGACGTGTATCGACTTTCCAGTATAATCTGGTTTTTGCGTGATTGATCCACAGTCGAATGGTACTCCGGGGAAGACTCCTGGATGGTAATACCATCGGTAAGCGTAGGTAACAGAAGGATCTGTCGGTGTTGCTGTTAACTGATAAGACAAGCCAGTGACTCTACTTCCCACTATATCTTTGTTAATAGTGAAACCCGGTGACCTGCCCCCAGTTTATGTACCAACTTGAATGTTAGTATTTTCCCGGTTCAGTTCAAGTTGGTTTCTCTGAGCAGGGAGCGTGGCTTCTGGTGCTGGTGGTAAATATCCGAGTGAAC
>Ga0187893_10007382_pt1 | contig 18048 bp, 22 predicted proteins | sample MA1701074metaG_FD_139574 | JGI IMG/M metagenome (GOLD analysis project Ga0187893, IMG submission 139574) | White microbial mat communities from a basaltic lava cave in the Kipuka Kanohina Cave System on the Island of Hawaii, USA - MA170107-4 metaG ... | reverse complement strand
GCTCTGCTAAACCTATGTTGATGTATCAAGACATCCCTGTATTCCGTAACGATTTTATTTCACGGGCACAACCTGTAAATAAAGTCGCTCTTACTCTCGCATCAATCGTTGACGCTGACACTATTACTGTTAGCGCTGACCCTGCTTCCACTCTTGGCGCAGGCAACGTTAAACACGTTTTGATGAGGGGTTCTGATGGTCTCTTGTACCGTTATCCAGTAACCAGTGCAGTCACTGTTACTCTTGATTTGACCGTAACTGGTCAATTCATGGACCCTGAAACCAATAAACTACAAAGTCGTCAAGCAGTCAACACTGCTTCTCTTTTCACCGTTGGTCAACAAGTTATTGTTGCCGAACGCATTGATGGTTCTACCATTTATGCCGGTGCTTGGGGTGAGCTAAAAGGTGTTGTCGGATTTACTTCCGCCAACAACGCTGGCTTGAAGCTTGAGTATGTTGGTCCTCGTGAGAACGAGAACGCTTACCAATACCGTATGAAATGGTACTGCGGATTCGTTCTGTACAACAGATTGAACCTCGCACGAATGCAATACATTCTACCACTCGGTAGCGAGTAATCTAAACTAGGGGAGGGGAGCTTTATGGCTCCTCTCTCCTTTTCTTTCTAATGTGTAATAAACCACAACAGGTAGAGCCTGGAGGAGATATATATGTGGGGAATTAAAGCAAGCGGTAGAGACCGCAACTACGTAGTGATTAAACATGGTCTTAGAGGGATCAATGGACAAATTCACAACGTCAAATTTAGAGACAGTTACGCCGTAGTTGATAAAGATAGCAAAGACTACTTTCGATTAAGAAAGTTTCCTAATCTTAGTAAAGCAAAGGAATTTCCTTTAACTTATCTAAGATCCTTACCTTTTATCGGTCGAACAAAAGACATTGAGACTGTGTACGGTAAAGATGTTTATTTGAGTTACTTGAAAGCTGTAGAAGCTGAAAAAGAAGCTAAAGAAGCTCAGGATAAACTAAACAGGGAACAAACTAATGCAGCAGAGCAAGCTGCACGAGAAGAAGAACTTTCTAAAAAACAAGCTATTGAAGCTAAGATTTCTCAGTTAGAAGAAACTATAGAAAGTGCTCAACAAGAAGTTACTGAAATTAAAGAGGTTAAAGAAGAGATTCAAGAACTACAATCAGAACTTCCTGATATCACCAAATGTTCTTTTAGGGTTCAAGGCGGCACACTTTGTAAGTATGATGCCGCTGAAGAGAGCCCAAGCGGACATTGCAATCTACATATCTTAAAAGATCCAAAACTTCCTGAATTGGGAATTGAAGTTAAATTCGTTCCTAAAAAAGAACTTAAAGAATATAGAGATCAAGTTATTGGTCAACTAGCTAAACTTAAAGCAGAAGGGAAGTTTTAATGTATATACATTTAGATGCTCAAAGAATGGAATTGCAATTAGTTGGAGATGTAATGGAAAGTTACTCTCCTAGTGAAGAAGTAAAAGAGATAGATAAGTCTGTAAAAGAACTTAAAGCTAAATGGGCTAAGTTCATCTCTGAAGAAATTCAACCTCATTTAGAGGCCATTAACCAGAGAATAGATGCAGAGAATCAGAAGAACGTCTTAAAAAACGAGTAAGTAAATGAGCACTAAGAACAAATCCGCAGGAACTCAATTTACTCCCAAGGGCGTGACCCAAGGGACAGTATTAGTTGATCCTGTAACAGGAAAACCTGTTTCAACAGTAGAGGACTCCAATGGAGTTCGTCGTATTGCTGTTGATGGTAACTTCGTTGCTCAAAATGTTCAAGCTCAAGTAAATCTAGATTCAGACGAAGATGAAGTAGCAGTAGAAGATCCCGATACTGGCGCACATATACGAGTAGAGCCAGATGGGTCTATTAATGCTAATGTAGAAGTTGACGCAGCAGACGGCGACAATATTGGACTTAAAGTTCAAGATAGAAATTTAAGTCCCAGCGATACCCAGTATTCTAAAAGAGTAACTGCTAAAACTGGTACTGGAGCTAATGCTAATACTACTTCCCTTGATGTATCCCTGCACGATCATCAAGGTAATGAATTCACAGAAACTAATCAATTTCCTACAAATTCTAGTATAAGAGACGGTACTAATCCAGCAATCAAAGCTCAAGTAGATTCCGACTTAAATCTTCATGTAGAAAGTCATGGAAATGATCCCGCTGGAGTAGATAAATCTCAGAGATTGAGCGAACAAGGAGAAACTGCTATCGACGGGACTTACGATCCCGTTAATAATACTAACCCTGCCAACGTTGGGGTTGTTACTCAACAGAGAAATGCCTCTGCCAGTGATATTCGTCAAATAGAAAAGCCCACGTCTGTACGTGGCACTAACGACACTACTCACGTATCTATGGATGTTTCAATACATGACCAGAATGGAGATGGTATTGATTCAACTAAAGCTGGTACAAAACGTAGACTTAATACTGATAACGATGGCATATTTGATGGAGCCATTAATACAGATCCAGCTAATATAGGAATCGTAACTCAACAAAGAAATACGTCTGCTGCTGACTCTAGACAGACTATGCGTCCTACCTCTATCAGAGGCACGGGCATAGGAAATGATGATACCGTTAGCGTAGACGTAGCCTTACATGATTCTGAAGGTAACGATTTTAGTTCTACAAATCCTCTGCCTGTTGTTGTAGAAGAGCCTATTTGTTTAGAAGTTGAGGCTCCTGTTCCAGTAGAAGTAGATGGAGTTTATAATGGAACTACTAATGTAGACCCAGATAATACTGGATTAGTTGGTATGCAGAGGGCTGTGACCCCAGATGATAACCAACAAACGGAGAGAATTACTGCTAAAAGAGGTACAGCCGACACAAGTACTGTTTCTCTAGATGTTTCTTTACATGACCATAGCGGAAATCAATTTACTGAAACTAATCAGTTTCCTACTAATACTACTATCAGAGATGGGACCAATTCTGCCATAAGAGCTAAAGTATCCAACAATAATGATGTTGGTGTATCTGATGTGTCTAGTGCTGGAGGAGTTCAAGGAGCTATAACTGTAGGGACTACAGCAGTGGAAGTTAAAGTTGGTGGTTCTTCTTTAGCTAATAGAAAATTTGTCACTCTACATAACAATAGCCTAGTAACTTGGTTTTGGGGATACACTAATTCGGTTAGTACTACCAGCGGCACTCCTTTATTTGCTAATCAATTTGCATCGTGGAGAGCGGGGACTGGAACAACCATATTTGTGATTGCCGCTACTGCTGGCAATAACGGTAGAGTGACGGAGGCCGCATAATGGATAGTCCAGTTTATTTGAGTCCAGTTGCTAAAGCGGTACCGTTTGATAAAGCTACCAATAATTTTGATTCTTTAGACACCCAAAGCGCTATAGAAGAAGCAACATCAATTGTGCTTTTTGGGGACGGGTCAGATGGAATAGTATCTCTTTCTTCTGGAACTACTACATTATCAAGAACTATGTTCTATTCTAGTCTTACCTTATCTGGAACAGCCGTAGTTAATACTAATGGATTCAAGATATTTGTAAAAAATAAATTAACTATTTCAGGTAGCGCTAGGATATCCAACAATGGGGCCAACGGCAACAATGGAGTAGGTAATACTCCAGGAGCGGCTCCAGTGGCTACTCCAGGAGTAGAATTTGGAACGGGTCAATCTGGAGGGGCTGGAGCAGCACAAAATACACAAGCTCCAGTGGTTACTGGAACTGTAGGATATGGAAATAATGGAGGATCTGGAGGAGCGGGAGGTGCTAACGGAGGAGGAACTCCTGGTGGAGCTTCTCAAGCTGGAGGGGTAGTTACTTTCAGGCCAGAAAGAGTGTTGCGTCAAGAACATCAACAAACAGCGGGTACTTTTAAAGACGTAGGTGCTGGAGGTGCTGGAGGTAGTGGTGGTTCTAACTCTCTTTTAGCAACAGCGGCGGCTGGAGGTTCTGGGGGTAGTGGTGGCGGAGCAGTTTTGATCTTTTCCAAAACATTTGAGAATACTAGTTCTGCTGGAGTCACTGCCATTGGCGGTAATGGCGGTAATGGAGGCAATGCAGTCAGCGGTAATTCAGGTGGCGGAGGAGGCGGAGGAGGAGCTGGCGGCGGTTTTATATATATAGTTAGTTTAGATATAATATCGGTAGGAACTTTAAATGTTGCTGGAGGTGTTTTTGGTATCGGAGGAGCCCCTATAGGAACTGGCACTGCCGGATCTAACGGGACTTCTGGTACTCAAGGACATACTTCGGTATTTCATATAAGACTAGGTTCATGGACGGTAACTTAACATGATCAGAAATATACTTGACTACCAAAACAATGTAATAGGTACCTTAGAACTTCCAGATGATACACCAGAAGATGTGTGGCAAAATAAGTTACAATTATATATGGTCTCTCCTAGTGATAATACAGGAATGGACATAATTGCACTTGAATGGCTTAGATTAATAAAACTTAGAGAAAGTATGTTCTTACAAACAGAATGGCTGAAATTAAGACATAGAGATCAAATAGACAGAGGAACGACAACCAGTCTAACATCAGAACAATACATTGAATGGTTAAATTACTGGCAATATCTTAGAGATCTAAATCTTACGACTGATAGAGAAAATAGAGATCCATTTTCTATAGTTTTTCCTGAACAACCGACATTAGGAGAGAGTTAATATGCCATTAAATCCTTGCAGTAAAATAGAAAGTTGGAGAAGACCAATAAGAGTTATTGATAGAGTGTCTACCGTTTTTCCTACTGGAACTTCAGCGATTATTGATGGAATAACTATAACAAATTCTGATAGGGTTCTTTTTACTAATTTATCAGATGCAACAAAAAATAACAGAGTATATGCTACTACGGGAGCTGGCTCCTCTTTACTTTTTGTCCTCGAAAAAGATGGACAAACCAAAAATGGAGCACCAAATAAAGGAGACTTTATATTCGTTGTAAACGGAACCCAATGGACTAATACTGTTTGGCATTTTAATGCTTCTAATGTTTGGGCTCAGTTTTTTATTCCTAGTGGTGGCGGATCGCCAGTAAAAGAAAGATTTTATATAGCTACCGATTATAACAGTAACTTAGGAGATTTTAGAAATAGATCTGTAGGTTCTGCTGGAAACTATAATTTCACTTTCTCCATACCTAATGATTTTATTTCTTTAGTATCTATAGAAGCTGTTGGCATAGTTTCCTCTGGAGCAGCTCAAACAAATAGAAATATTGATCTCTCTTCTGACTACGCTTCTATAGGAGAAAATTTTCAACAACATTCAGAAACTAATACTACCATATTGTATGATTTGAGTGGAAAATCTAATCAATTAGTTGGACTAGACGTTTCTTCAGTATTTAGTCAAATAGTAGCTGGAGATTTTTGTGGTTTAAATATAAATCATATCACTATAGGTGGATCAATAGAGTATATCGGAATTAGATTGAGGTATATGTAATGATATACCAATTTGTTAGATCTTTGGTCGATGATAGTTATGATATTGATAACCCTTTACGCACAGACCGATTAGCCGTAGAGATAGAGTCCACTCTTCCAGGTAAAGTTTTTGTGGTTCGTTGTAACAGTACTGTGTGTTCCATAGAATTTACTGAAGAATTAAATCAGAGTGAATCAAACATTTTAGATAATGTAGTGAACGCTCATAAAAATAATTTATAAGGTATTATAATGGCTAGACATAATAGAGATGGTAGACATCAAGTAGTGGTCACCAACAAGAAAAGTAAACTTCATTTATGGATGTGGTTACAATCTTTAATGATTTTAGGTATTTATCTCATTCTAGCCAAAATGAATGGTTGGATTTAAGATGAGTAAAACCAAGGAAAATCGAAAGTTTAGAAAGTGTATACATAATAAGATAGAAGAGATATGTCAGACCTTAAGTGAGATTTCTACAGAAGCTACTGAAATCATTAAGGAATGTCGTAAAGATCAGGAAACACAAAATGGCAGAAAATCAGACGAACGAGAGACTAGCGAGCCTGGAAGCAAAGCTAGAATTTCTTAAGGAACTTCTACAAGAAATACGAGACGACTTAAAGACCCAGCCTACTAGGGCAGAACTAGACGACCTTGCAGAACGCCTTGCAAAGGCAGAGGACAGGCTAGTAGACCTAGAGAAGGCAAAGGTAGAGCTTATGGTTAAAATGAGCCTTTTAACAGCCGCAATTGGCGCTGCCGTCAGTCTTGCTATTAAATTTGTAGGTTAAGGAAAACTAAAAATGAGTACAGTGCTAAGCCCTGTTTCGGGCACTAGAACGGAACCAAAAGACGGTTATACATTCGTTAGAGGGACTACTGCTACTTTTAAGATCACTTTCACCAATGATGGTGTTAAGACTAAAGTAGACAATTTGACTGTTCCTGTGGCTAAGATTCTTAAGCCTAGGTTCCTTCATGATTCTGATAGTCCTGTACCAATTGTAATTGCTACTTTGACTGGATCACTGGTTCCTGGTCAAGAGTTTGAATATCAATTTAGCTGGGACATCCCTGCAAACTTGACTCCTCTTGACGAATGGATCATAAGCTACCAAGGAACCCTAGGTTCTGTAGAATATAACTTTGGTGACGAGTTCTTTCAAGTTACTGCTCATGCAGGACAGATTGGAACTCATGAACCTGCATATGCAACCGTAGACGATGTTAGGAGAAAGAAATTTAACATTGACGACTTTCTTCCAGATCTCTATAAGAAAGATCTTAGTAAGAGAAATCAACTTATTGAAGATCATTTAAGAGACGCTTCTCTTCGTTTGAGAGAAGAACTTAATTTGAGCAAGCAAAGAGGCTTTAGTGAAAACTATAGACTTTTTGTTATTTACTACACGATTTGGAGCCTATTGCTAGCGGCTCGTGGAGAAGATGGAAGTTCCGTATCTGACCAAAATATTATGTTTTGGCGTCAAGAATGGGAACGAATCCTATCTCAAGAAAAACGTGAAGGAGTAATGCAAGGCATTCCTCTTGGTAGGGGTTAATGTTTCAAGTAGAACTTAAAGCTAATTTAAAGGCCAAAGAAGACTTAGAGAAGTTGACTGTAGCTATTCGTAAAGACGTAATAGAAAATGGTCTTGATAAAGCACTTACAGAAGATTTAGAGAAACTAAAAGCTTCTCTTAAATATATTGTAAACGAAGGTATCAGGAGAGATACAGACGTTCAGGAACAAATGGACCCAAGAGAACTTAAGATTAGTATTCCAAGATCTGATGAAGAGATCATAAAACACCTAACAGGATTGGACCTAACTAAGTTTATGAAAACCAAAGACTTCAGTAATTTGACAGATGCTGGAGTAGTTATGGCTTTTGACAGAAAGAGACATGGATATAAAGTAGACGAATTTACCGGACATCCTATGAGTTCTGGAGTAAATGTCAGAATGCCAATGTCAGCTTTAGATACTTTTGAAGCTCAATATAATATGGCAGTGAACTATTTCAATAGCTCACTATTCATATTTGAAGAGAATGGCAAACTTACTTATTACTTAAACCCTGGCATTAATATGACCCAGTATGTAAAAGTAGTATGTAGCAATCAATCTGGAGATAACCAAAGATCCAGAGATAAGTTTGAACAACATAGACTTCGCAGAGGATTTGCAGATTGGACTATGTTGGCCGAGGGATTGGAAGTAGTTAAAAGTAAGTTCATTAACTTGAACGACGTTATCGACCGGATCAAAGAAGGGGATTTCTCTGAAGCAGAAAATATCATGAGAAATAACGGCCTAAGAACCCATAAGGCTACGGACCTACTTGATAGAATGGATAACTTAACAAAGAAAAAAAAATTAGATCCGTCTACTGAAGCTTACGTAAATATAGTCAATTTGATTAAAAATTTAAAGATAAGTAAAAGGATCACTAAGGAAAAGGTTACTTACACTTTAGTTAGTTCTTATAATGAAACTGACGAAGATCCAGGTGATTTCTTTAAGAAAATGGACTCAGCTATCAGTTACTGGAAGATTAGTAATCATAGAAAATGGTTTACTGCTTTAGTACAAGAAGCTGAAAAGGTAATCAAAAGGATAGCAGTATAATGATTTGTTGTGGAAATAAAATTTACAGCAGATCCATGTGCAAAAAATGTTATCTAAAGTGGTACAAAAATAAGAATAAAAGTAAGATATTTGAATATCACAAAAAGTATAGGGAAGAACATAAAACTGAACTTAAAGAATATAATAGATTGTGGATTCAAAATAATTTAGGAAAACATGCAGCGAAAGAAGCCAAACGAAGAGCAGCAAAAATGCAGGCTACTCCTAAATGGGCTAATTTAGAGAAAATTAAAGAGATCTATAATAATTGTCCAAAAGGATATCACGTAGATCATATTATTCCTTTGAAAGGTAAAAATATTTGCGGATTGCATATAGAAACCAATCTTCAATATTTACCTGCTATTGATAATCTCAAAAAAGGAAATAGAGCGTAAATATGAGTGTTCGTATTTTTAAAGACATAGAAGAAGCTCTATCTCGTGAAATCCGAAGAATTACCTTTCATAATTCTAGGACTCAAGATGAAGTAGTACTTCAAGATCAGTTTGATCCTCTTACTGGAGAATTGGTCCAAGTACCTATTGAACCTAGATTTACCGACAGTTCCGCTGACGCACATCACATACAGTATCCTCATTTTTTCATTAAAGTTTTAAAAACCTTTGAAGATAGATTTACTGGAAGAGTGGTGCCTCAATACGGCAGATGGATGCAAGTTCCTGTTTCTAGCTCTCCTAAAGCTTATGAAATAGTAGCTTCTAGCTCTGATGGAACTATTTCCGTGGCAGGCAATGAATTGAAAACTTCAATGTTTCAAATTGCTAAAGTACAGCCAGGAATGCTCATTAGACTATTGAATGGAAATAACGTAGGGACATATACGGTTTCATCCGTAACTAAGGTCTCTATAGGTCAACATTCAATTTTTGTATCTAATACACTATTGAGTGCTTTGCCAGCTTTTGTATTTACTCTTGGAACTAGAGTTATTGTTTTCAATGATCCTGTTGACTTGAATACTATAAAAGTTGGTGATAATTTTGTTGATTCTGTAGCAGCTAGCTTTCCTATTACAGCAATTGACATTAATACGAACTCTATCACTATTGGAGGGGTAGGATCTCCTAATACGGCTGCCAATGCTACTATCACTAGAACTGGTAACGTATTTCAGATATCAGACCCCAGCTTAGTTCGGTTCATGATTATGGACCCCACTAAACCCATTAAGGTGCCTCTAGTGACCTGTGCAGATCCCGCCCAAGGAACTACTGCAAATGCAGGAATAAGTCCTCAAATTCCTGTAGATGCGTACTACTTAGTTAGGATTGACTCGAAAGAGCGCAAAGTTCACGTAGAAGTTCTAAATAGAGTATGGGAAGAATTCAACCCTCCAAGAACAGGATTACCAATTGTCAAACGTACTAAACTTAGTGCGGAGCAGTTAATAACTGCGGACATACCTCTGGGTGGCAGCTCAACGGTAAACGTCGCTGACAATAGTAAGTTTAATATAAACGACCCTGTTTTTCTTTTCAACGACCTTTTCCCGACAAAAAACGATTTAGATGAAACCTTTATAAGGCCATTTGAATCAAAAGTAGTTGGTTTTGTTGGAACTACGCAAATAGTTCTAGAAGATATTGTACCTGATACCTTTAAAGTATCAGATAGCTCTAAGATCGTCAGTAACGCTGAATTTCAGCTATTGATGTTTCACTTTAGAGACCATAACACAAGAGATGTAGAAGGATCTAATTATTGGGTCCATGAATTCGTCTTTTGGGTTCAATTCTGGGTTGACAGACTCGGAGAGGTTTCTGAAACAGGAGTTGTTACGGATATCGCTACGCCGATAGGCGACAACGAAACCGAAAATACAATAATAGATGATATTTAAGGGAGATAAATAATGGCACTACTTAATACAAATATCGGACCAGAACGGGTCCAGGTGTTTGACGTTCCTGTGGGAGTCGTACAGATTCCAGGTGCCGCCACAAGCGTAACTGCGTTTTTAATTTCCAGTTCGTTTTTGGGCGCTCCTGTTAATTCGCCAGTCACCATTAATAGCCTTGAAGAGTTTGAGGCTCAGTTTGGTGATCCCGATGATGTTCTTTACGAAGCGTATTATGCGATCCAGGGTTATTATGACAACGCTGGTATCGGTGCTACGGCAATTATCGTAAATGTTGGAGTTTCTCCAACCGCTAACTCATTCATCGGATCTGCTGCGAATGGCACAGGTCTTCGAGCACTCGATGCTGTAGACGCACTAGGTTTAGTTTGCATTCCAGGATTACCCCTGTCTCTTGCTTACCTTGTGCATCCAGCCCTAATTGACTATAGCGAAACCGTTAGAGCAGAATTTGGCGCTACTCTTTCGACTACATTTTCATTGGCTGCTATGCCTCGCCAAATCACCAGAGCTAACACTCGTGCAACCTTTTTGGCTGCTCAGCTATTAGCATCTGGAGCTATTACTGGTAATGTTGTTAGTTTACAGGGGTCTCCTGTTTTAGCTAACGTCACTCCTGGAATGGTAGTATATAAAGCCTCGACCTTTATTGGGACTATTACTGCTGTAGATGATGGCGCAGACACTATTACGCTAACAAGCGTTACAGGTCTTGCGGACAACGATATGATTACTATCGAAATTCCAACCGCAGTAGTTTATAAAGACAACGTAATTAATAATCCCTCTAGGCTTATGGCTTGGTATTTTAATAATGTATCTGTTACCGATAGATCAGATACTCCTCCTTCTCCTACTGTGGTTGTTGACCCTGTAGGCCACGTTGCAGGTGTTATTGGTCGAATTGACGCCAATATTGCTATCGGTGGACCAAGCCACGCTCCTGCTGGCATCAAATTTGCTGGCCTCGCAGGTGTAATTGGTTTGTCTCTATCTCTTTCTGAGAGACTTGATGCGGCTCCATTGCGATTGGCTTTCATTAACAGGCTCCAGGAATTTCCTGGTTCTGGCCGAGTTATCTTTGGCGGTTATACTGCCGGAGGCTCTGCTGTAACTGCCAGTGAACAGCTAATTCAGGTTATGAGAACTTTACAATATATTAAAGCTTCTCTTGAGCCTGGTCTTAGGGCTTTTATTTGGGAGAACTTTTCTCCTCAAACTCAGTCCGAAGTCGAAAGAGCTATCGGTTCATTTTTAAGGAATAACATTCACTTGTTTCCTGCTGGTTTACCTGAGTCGGAGCAATTCCGAGTTCTCAGAGTTGAGCCAACACAAGATGAGCTAGATCAAGGTCTTCTTCGAGTCCGTGTACTTGTCAGACCTAACACAGCGGTAAGATTCATTGAGATTGCTCTTGAATTTCCGCTCCCAACTAGCAATTAATTAAAGGAGATATAACATGGCTAGAAGTTCTGTAGTAGATCCTTTAGAGAAATTTAGATTTGCTGTGTCGTGGAGTGCTGATGGTGCTTCGGAAAACACTGCGTTGGTTCGTCTAGGTGTTCATGATTTTCAGATGCCTAAACGTTCCACTACAAAGGGCACGTATCGTGAAGGTATTGATCCTGATATCAACCAGCTTTTCGCTGGCTTGAGTTCTATGGAAGATGTTGTACTAGGTCGTGGAGTAATTATCAACGACCCAAACAATGAATTCTATAAATGGATGAGTGCTGTACACAATCCTACCACTGGTCACGTTGGTCGAGAAGCTTTGGCTGCGAGAGCGCCAGATGCTGCTGCGGCTAACTATCGTAAGGATGTAACAATCCAAATGTTAGATCGTGAAGGAAACGTTGCTCGGCAATGGACCCTTCATAACGCATGGCCCACTAACTTCGTTCCTGGTTCAGATTTGAATGCTGGCGAAGATGGTGAAAAGTCAATGGAATCATTGACCCTTGCATATGAGGACTTCCGAGAAGAAGCTCCAGGTACTTCTAACGCAAGACCTGTCTCAGGCTCTTTATAAGGATAATTTAGAGGGGGGAGTCGAAAGACTCCTCCCGATTCTCTGAGGTAATAATGGCTAGGCCCAGTACAGTAGATCCAGTAGAAAAGTTCAGATTTAGATTAACTGTTATTGCAATTGATCTAAGTTTAGAAGGATTAGCAACCACCGTAGGTGGATTAGTTCGTCCTTTAAGAGGACTTTCTATTATCACTAGGGCTGGTTTTAGCGAACTTACTTTACCTAAAGTTACCATTAACGCTATGGATTATAGAGAAAATTTAGATGCCCAAAGATTCTCACGAATGCCTGGGTTAGCTAAATATGATCCTATAACTCTCAGACGTGGAGTAACTAAAAATAGAGATTTATACGATTGGTATAGATTAGTTAATGACGAAATCGCACTCACTAGTGTCGCCCAAGAATTAGCTAGCAACGCTAAATTTACGGTTGTACAAAGTGAAAATTTTCGTAAAGATGTTATTATAGAAGTTCTAGATAGAGAAGGAACTCCCATAAAAGCATGGTATATGTTTAATGCTTGGCCTAGCTCTTATAAAGGCGGAGACGACCTAAACTCCCAGAGCGACCAAAAGCTAATTGAAGAATTAAGCCTCACTTATGAGTTCTTTCTAGAACTTGAAGGTGGCGCTGGTGGATTTGCTAAAGAAATAGCTAAAGGCGGACTATTAGTGGCCGCTAGTGCTGTTCTTGATAAACTTCCTTTCTTGAGGTAACGATGGCTAGACCGTCTTCAAAAGACCCACTAGATAAATTCCGATGGACTGTAAGTATTCAGTCTGGGGGAATTGAAACGTTTACTAGACTTGGATTCTCTTCAGTAGAGACCCCAGAAGTAAACATTAACGTCAAATCTTATGCAGAAGGTGGCGCACACTTATTTCCAAAGCAAATTATTGATTCAGTTCAATATAAACCAGTTACTCTTATGCGAGGAGTAACATCGGATACTAATTTCCATGAATGGGCTATTCAATATATTGAATTAGTCTCAGGAAATAGAGATCAATCTAGGTTGGGGAGTGCTGCCGGTCCACAATTACCTCCGAGTGAATACCGTAGGGATGTAATTATCGAACACAAAGATAGGGCTGGTAGAACTGTAAAACGGTATGTTTTAAAAAATGCTTTTCCAATCGAATATAAACCCGCATCTAACTTTTCAGCAGATGCAGATGATATGCTAAGTATGGAAAAGCTTGTATTAGCTTACGAGAGCTTTTCAGTCGAAACGACGAGCGTTGACACTAATCCCTTTAGCGTTAAGGATATCGCTAAGAGGCTTATTCGACGAGCTTTTTAAGTATAACTACTATCGAGGAGTAAAATATGCTTATTAAATTACCCAATGGCCTATTAGATGGCCAAGATCACTTTAGATTCGCAGAGATCGACGAACTTCGTGGTAAACAGCAAAACTACCTAGTGGACAAAGACCTAGTTGTTGGAAACATTGGTCACGTTCCTAGGATTCTAGAAGATATGATCCTTTCACTTCAAACTGAACAAGGTTTAAAGTGGAAAGGTAAAATATCTGATGCAGTTCATAAACTGACTGCTGGAGACCTAGAAACAGTTTTGATTAAAGTACGGGAGAACACATATGGTCCCCGTTTTTATCATGAAGCTCAATGTCCTCATTGCGAAGCTAAGAATAAAAACCTCAGGCTAGATCTAGATAAACTAGAAATTGATGAGATGCCTGTGGAAGAAATGATTAAAGATAAAAAGGTTGAACTTCCTAAATCTAAAATGATTGTGGAATTAAAACCTCTTTATATGAATGACTTATTCGAGATTCTAAAGATTACAGATAAAAAGCAAAAGACACTAATCACTTCTTTGCTTACTGTTTCTATGAAAAGTCTAGCTGTTCCAGTTGATACTAAAGCTGAGAGCATCGAATATGACGTTAAAGATAGAATCAATGAAAAAGACACAGAAACTATTCCTGCATCTGATTTAATGTACTTGCAGGATAAAGTTAAAGATTTTAAGTTGGAGGGTGGTATTGATACTACTGTAGAGGTAACTTGCTCTGAGTGTAGCAAAGATTTCTCTTTCAAACTTAACGTATACGAGCCAGGTTTTTTCGACCCTACCAAGGGATCACAGAGCTAACCTACACTAGCCACCGTGATGATCTCTTGGAAGATTATGTTTTCTTTGGGAAAGTGTTTAGGTGGCCTCCCAGTGAGATAGATAATCTTGGGTGGTCTACCAGAAAGAAAATTAAATTGGCGTATACTGATTATCTAAGTTCTATTAAAAAGGACTAAATAAATGGCAAGAAGTAATATAGACATAGCCGTTAATGTCCACGATGCTGCATCGGGTAAACTCCGTGGTGCGAGCAAAGAGGTTGACAATTTCGGTCGGTCTGTAAAAAAAGCTTCATTGGATGTTACCCAGTTCAATAGGGTGATGTTCTCTACCACTGCTTACATTGGCCTGTTCACCGGAGGTTTCAGAAAGTTTTCTGAGTTCCTAACGGAAGGAGCCAATCTTGATCGTTTAACTAATCAGTTTGAACGAGTTATTGGTCCTAGGGGAGAATTTTTCCAGCAAATTAAAGGATTCACTACGACAGCAGTTGATCGTTTTGAAGCCATGCGTGCTGGTATAGAGCTTAAGTCTCTAGGAATAGTTCACAGTTCAGAAAGAATTGCAGAATTAGTAGCTAGGGCTGGAACTGCCGCTAAGCTGGCAGGTAAGGATTCTGGAGAAGGAATTAAAAACTTCACCAAATTCTTAAAAGATGGTTCCGTAACTAATTTAGAGTTTCTAAATTTAGTAGCAAGAACTAATCCAGCGCTACAAGCTCAAATGGCAATTCTCCAAAAAGCTGGAGGAACTATGGGAGGAGTAATCAGTACTCAAGCTAGATTAGCTTTGGGTTATAGATTGCTTCGTGAAGCCACTAGAGGAGCTATGAGAGGTCAAAGAGATTTGGCCGATATTATGATGGATTTACGACAGAGCTTTACGTTTTTACGTGGCTCTATTGGAAGATTCATCGGAGCCGCCCTTGCTCCACTTCTAGAAAAAGTCGTAGACATTGTTGACAAGTTTACTGACATGCTAGATAACATCAGAAAGAATGAAAAGAACATTCTATTTCTGACTAAAGCTATAATTGTTGCTACTTCTGCTGTAGCTGGCCTTGCTGCTGTGTTTGGTACGTTGAGACTAGCGACTATAGCATTGGGTTCTCTTGGAATTGGTTTACCTGCTCTATTGGGTATTGTCGGCGCTCTATCATTAGGGTTTATGGCAGTTACTAATAGTGTTGATGGTTTCATGGAGAAATTGAAGTTGTTCGCAGCTTTCGTAAGAGGAACGTTCCAGCTTGTTCACTCCTTCCTTACCGACCCTGAAAATTTTGCTAAGGGTATCGGTAAGATGGACGAAAGTATTGCTAAACTTTTAGATAAACACGGATTACTAGGACTTGCTACAAATTTAGCCAGAGTTAGCGCTATTATCATTAGATTCGTTTCTGATGTTGGCGCAAAACTTATTGGTTGGTTTAAAGCTATTGATAAAATAGTAGGTGACTTTGTTGGCACCATTGCAAAACTATTAGGTATTGATGCTGGACCTTGGTCTAGAAACTGGATCGAATCTGGAAACCTAGTAAGAGATACTATCGTTACTATTACTGCTGCCACTATTGCTTTAGGCTCAGCAATGAGACTATTAACTTTCGGTGGAATCTTAGGTCGTGTAGCTGCCGTAATTGGTAGGTTTACAGGACTTGGAAACGTAGTTGGAAGCTTAGGTGGAATAGGTGGAATATTTTCTTCCTTAGGTAATGTGATAGGATTAGTAGCTAGAAATTTTGCTCCTTTAGCAGTCATTGGTTCTGCTTTATATGGAGTATTCAGAGGTATTGTAGAAACTTCAGATGAATGGAAGAAATTCTTTTCTGGAGTGTTTAATTTAAGTAAAGCTATATTTGATCTAGTAATTAACTTTGAACCATTAAGAAAAGTTGTTGGCGTTATCGTAGATGGTTTCACTATGCTTGGTGATGCAATTATATCTCTGTTAAAGATGATTGCTGAAGGCTGGGAAAACATCGCCGGATGGATTGGTATAGGTGCAGGAAAACTTGGAGAAACGTTCCAAGGATGGGCAGATCAGCTAAGTGGCAAACAAAAAGAAGCCAGAGCTAATGTCCCAGGTACACAAATACCAGCATTACAAGCGCAAGAAACTTTAACTACTACTGGCCAAACTGGAGCCGCTACTTCTGTAGCCAATCCTTCAATGCCAGAACAAGAAGAAGAAAAGCACGAAAAAATCAGAGACTTTTTAGGCCAGGTTGACGCAAATCAACAGGCTCAGGTCAAAGATGCTTTCTTTCAAGCAATGAGTAAAAGCTCCGCAGGATCACAACTGATTACTCCAGAAGAATGGGTAAACATTTTTGCTGCCGGAGTTGACCGATCTCAGAATATCAAGAAAGTGGCAGATAAGCAGGATAAGTCAATTCCTGCCAATAGTATGCCTAGGAGATAACAGTGCCTTTAAATCAGTTCAATAAGCTTAGAGGCGGAAACTACTTAGCAGATACTAGTAGCGAAAATACTGGAGAATTGCTAAGATCGGGAATCTTTACCATCGACGAAAGAGGTAATATTAACAAGAACAATCCTTGTGGAGTGTTTTTGCTTAACCCTTCGTCTTGGGAAGAAAGTAAATCAGCTAATTGGGTTCCTCAGAATATTCCAGGACAAAGTGACCAAATTCTACAATGGATTTCTTCTGGACCTAGACAAGTCAACTTTGACGCTCTAGTTACAGCAGATACTTCTGACTTTGCGTCAGACGTAAAATTTGGTAAACCTGGAGCAGATAGTAACCCAATAAATAAAGCTCTCAGCGTAGTTGGAAAGATTGCTTCCAGCTTTTTTAATGTTTCAGTACCGGCACCAAGAGCATCTCTTGTAACTAAAGATAACAAAGGCGATAAGTTAGATATCTCTAACTATTTGAATTATTACCGATCCCTTTTATACCCAGTGTACGACGATAAGTTGTTACCAGTACCTAAGAGACTAAGAAATTCTCCTCCCCTTTGTGTATTGTTTGCAGGAAATAGTTTATCTAATTCTCCTAAGGGAGATAGAGTTAGCAGGAATAGTGAATTGTGGGTAGTTACTAATCTCAGGATTAGGATTACTAAACAGTTACCAAACTTGTCTCCTATGGAGGCTGTAGTTTCGTTTCAGTTAACTCAGTATACAATCAGATCATTTGATCGCAGACGAATTAGTGACAATCTATAATGGCTAATTTTAAAGATTTATCTAGATATACTGGTGGAGAGGTTGTTAAGAACAGAAGTGGAAAAGACTTCTTGGTTCTTCGTAAACCTTTAAATCTGCCTCAATCGGACGGCGACACATTCGTTACCATAACTAAAGACTTAGAAAATAGACCAGATTTGGTATCTTCTAAGGCTTATGGAAATCCAGATTTGTGGTGGGTAATATACGAGTTCAACGAAATTCGAGATCCTTTCTTTGAATTAAAAGAAGGCACTACACTAAGAATTCCAGAACTCGAACGAGTTACTGACGCTATTAATGCGCTGAAAGACTAATGGCTGACTACGATAAATTCAGAGACCCATTTTTTGAGATAAAGATAGGAGATTCCAGCGGTAAACGCATGGTAAATCTTCCTCATCATATTTTGCGTCTCTGTGAAAAAGTAGAAATAACTGAGACTTTTGAGCCAGATCAATACTCAACTATGCAGTTGATGTTTATTGAAGGCTCAAGAGAGCCAGGTTCACCTGATCCCAGACTTGGCACTAAAGGTCTATACCAACTCCCCGTTGAAGGCGGAAGTAGGTCAGACTTAGATATTTCTGGCTCTATAACAAATAGAGTTGGCGCATTGGGAGATCTTAGATTTAGCGGAAATTCTGGAATCACTTTTATTACAGAAAAAGAGCGAAAATTAGGAAAGATCGACAATACTGTTCAAAAGAACGTAGACGAACAAGACGTTACCCGAAGTCACAAAAGAGAACCTTCTG
>Ga0187893_10007381_pt1 | contig 18052 bp, 13 predicted proteins | sample MA1701074metaG_FD_139574 | JGI IMG/M metagenome (GOLD analysis project Ga0187893, IMG submission 139574) | White microbial mat communities from a basaltic lava cave in the Kipuka Kanohina Cave System on the Island of Hawaii, USA - MA170107-4 metaG ... | reverse complement strand
GGCTACCTGTGGCGGCGCTTCCGCCGCAACCGGCTGGCGCTGGGCGCGCTGGCGTATCTTCTCTTCATCCACATGGTCGCCGCCGCCGCCCCCTACCTGGCTCCCCACTCCCCCGAAGCGATCGACCTGCTCAACCAGCTGGCGCCGCGCTCGCGCGACCATCCGCTGGGCACCGACGAGAGCGGTCGCGACATCGCCTCGCGCCTGATCTTCGGCGCGCGCACCTCGCTCGCCGTGGGGCTCGCGGCCATGGTCGTGGCGATGACCGTGGGCAGCGCGCTCGGCGCGGTCAGCGGGTTTTACGGCCGCGCGGTCGACGCTGTTGTCATGCGCGTGGCCGATGGAGTCCTGACGATCCCCACCTTCTTTCTCGCGCTGCTGGTCCTGGCGGTCTTCGGCTCCAACATCGCCAACGTCGTGCTCGTCATCGGGCTGACCGGATGGATGGTGGTGGCCCGGGTCGTGCGGGCCGAGGTCCTGCGGACGCTCCCCCTGGAGTTCGTCCAGGCCTCGCGGGCCATCGGCGCCAGCGACCGACGCATCCTGTTCCGGCACGTGATTCCTCAGGCCTTGCCGACGATGATCGTCGCGGCTACCCTGGGAGTAGCCTACGCGGTGCTGACCGAGTCGGCGCTGAGCTATCTGGGGTTGGGGGTCCAGCCGCCGACGCCCACGTGGGGGAACATGCTGACCGGCGCCCAACATTACGTCTGGACCAAGCCGGTCCTGGCCGTATATCCGGGCGCGATGATCATGCTGACGGTGCTGTCGTACAACGCCCTGGGGGATGCGCTCCGCGATACGCTTGATCCGAAGCACGCCGGTTCGTGAACGGACCGGCGTCTAAACAATTCCTGCAAGGAGGGACATGACGATGAAGCGAGTGCTGGCGTTCCTGCTGGCGGGCACAGCAGCGGCGGCCCTGAGCCTGGCGCCGACGGCCCTGGCGCAGGCGCCTCCTGGCGTGCTCCGCATCGCCATCATCGGCGACGTGACGCTCAACCCCTTCACGCTTCCGCAGCAGCTCCCCACGACGATGGTCGCGAAGGTGGTCTTCAGCACGCTCACGCGGTACCGGCCGGGCGACCTGCAGCCCGTCGGCGACCTGGCCACCTCCTGGGTGGCCGCAGACGAGGGGCGCGTGTGGGTGTTCAAGCTCAAGCGCGGGGTGCGCTGGCATGACGGCAGACCGTTCACCGCCGCGGACGTCAAGTTCACCTATGAGAACATCGTGAACCCGCGGGTGCGGGCGCTGTTCCGGAGCACGTTGCGAGGCCTCCGCCAGGTCGACGCCCTCGACGACTACACGGTGCGCATGGAGTTCAGCGAGCCGTATCCCTCCCTGCCGATCGTGCTGGCCTGGAACATCCCCATCGCGCCCAGGCACCTCCTGGAGGGCAAGGACCTGAACGACCTGAGCGACTTCGCGCAGAGTCCGATCGGCACAGGTCCGTTCAGGTTCAAAGAGGCGGTCAAGGGGGCGCACATCACGGTCGAGGCCAACCCTGACTATTACGGCGGGGCGCCCAAATTGAAGACGATCGTCTTCAAGGTCATCCCCGAGATCAACACGGTGGTGGCGCAGCTGCGCACCGGCGAGGTCGATCTCGCCGTCGTCGAGTCTCTGCACAAGCAGGCCCTGGGCGGCGCGCAGCATCTGAGGTTCAAGGTGCTTGAGCTCCCGAGCGTCTTCTACATCGCGCTCAACAATACGCGCTTCCCGTTCAACGACCGCCAGGTGCGCCAGGCGATGATGCACGGGCTCAACCGCGACCTGATGGTACAGCGGATCCTGAAGAACGACGCGCCGCTGGCCACGGGCGCGTACGCGAAGTCGTTCGGCCCCTTCTACAACCCGAGCCTGAAGCCATACCCGTTCGACCTCAACCGGGCGAAGCAGTTGCTCTCCGAGGCGGGCTTCCGCCCCGGGTCCGATGGCGTGCTGGCGAAAGACGGCAGGCGCCTGGCCTTCGAGCTCATGGTGGATCGGGGCAACCCGGTGCGGGAGCAGATCGCGCTCTTCACCCAGCAGGCGTGGAAGCAGCTGGGCGCCGACGTGAAACTCACGGCCGAGGAGTGGTCGGTCTACATTCGCCGGGGCAACGCGCTTCCCGGGGACTACGACGCGCGCACCGCGTGGCGGATCACGCCCCCGGATCCTGACAAGACCGCCGAGTACACCACGGGTGGCGTGAACAACCACTACGGATATTCCAATCCCGAGGTCGACCGCTTGATGGCGGCCGCCCGACAGACCATCGACAAGCAGCGGCGGGTGAGCCTCTACCTCAAGATTCAGGAACTGCTCTACCAGGACGTGCCGGTGATCTGGATCAACTACCAGACCGAGATCCTGGCCATCAACAAGCGCGTGACGGGCTATCCAGAGCTCGGCATCCGGGACGCGCTGCAGTGGATGCATCTCGTCGCCGTCCCATAAGGCAGGGCGTGATGCCCTAACGATGTTTGCGCCCACGCGCTTCGCGCTCATCGGCGCCCGCCTGCTCGACGGGGCGGGCGCCGACCTGTCCGGCGTCACGATCCTGGTCGACGGCGGCCGCATCGTGGCCGCGGAGCCCCGGCTTGCCGTCCCCGCGGAGTACACCGTGCGCTTCGAGCTTGGCGGCCGCACGGTCATGCCCGGCCTCATCGACGTGCACACCCACCTGATCGGCGGTGAGCCGCTTCCGTACGGCGACTACGCAGTCTCGCGGCGCCTGAGCGAACCGGAGGGACTCCACGCGCTCCGCAGCGTCGAGGCAGCGCGGCGGACGCTCCTCGCCGGCATCACGACCGTGCGGGTCGTCGGTTGCCGCGACTATCTCGACGTCCACCTGCGCGAGGCCGTGCGCGAGGGCCTGGTGGTCGGCCCGCGGATCGTCGCCTCAGGCCTTGGCATCACCCCCACGGGCGGGCACGTCCACTGGCGCTGCCGGAACGCCGATGGAGAGGCCGAGGTCCGGCAGGCGGTGCGCGAGCACCTGGCCCGGGGCGTCGACTGGATCAAGGTCATGGGGGTGACCGGCGGGCTGGCTTCACCGGGGCAGGATCCCCGCCTCCCTCAGTACCGTTTCGAGGAAGTGCAGGCCGCCGTGGACGAAGCGCATCGCTGGGGACGGCATGTCGCGGCGCACGCGCACGCCCGCGCTGGCATGGAGATCGCCGTGCGCGCCGGGGTGGATACGCTCGAGCACGGCTCGTTTCTCGACGAAGAACTCGCCAGGCGTATGGCGCAGCAAGGCACCTGGCTGGTGCCCACCCTCGCGGTGAACTACTTCCTCGATCCGGCCCGTTCAGGCGGATCGCTCCCACCAGCGCAGATCGCCCGCATGCGCGAGCTGGAAGCGATGGGCTTCGTCGTGCCCTCCTACCAGGAGCGGATGCGCCTCGCCCGCACGCACGGCGTGCCCGTGGCGACCGGCACCGATGCCGGGGGGAACGCGCTGTTCCGCCACGGCGCCGTGGGGATCGAGACTCTGATGCTGGCCGAGTGCGGCTATCCGGCGCAGGAGGTCGTCCAGGCCGCGACCGGCCACGCGGCGCGGGCGCTCCGCCTGGAGCACGTCACCGGGACGGTGCGGACGGGCCTGCACGCCGATCTCCTGGTGCTCGGCGCAGATCCACTCAGCGATCTGCGCGTCCTGGTGGCCGGCGACGGCGCCCGCATCGACGGCATCATCGCGGGGGGCCGCTTCGTGCGCTGGGACGCGCAGGATCTGATCTAGAGGAGCCCACTTAGTGCGCACGCGCGTCGGCGTTGCGCTCGGGTACGACACGTCGATGACCATCGCCGACATGGCCGAGGTGGTTCGGCAGGCCGAAGAGCGCAACTACGAGATGGCCTTCTTCTCAGAGACGATCAACCTGGTCCGGGATTCGGTCAGCGCGTTGGCGGCCTTTGGCCTGGCGACACGCACGCTGGCCCTGGGGACGACCCAGATCGTGCGCCTCCGCACGCCCATCACCATGGCGCAGACCGCCGCGTCGCTGGACGAACTGACCGGAGGGCGTTTCGTCCTCGCTCCGGGAGCCTGCACGCGCAATCACGCCCGGCTGCACGGCCTGGATCACATCGATCCTGCGCTGACACTGACCGAATGGGTGCAGGCCATCCGGCTCCTCCTGACCGGCGATAGGGTGAGCTTCGCCGGCCGGACCGTGAGGTTCGAAAACGTCCGGCTGGCCTGGACGCCGGTCCGGCCGCGGATCCCCCTGTGGATTGCCGCAACCAGCCGCACCGGCCTGCGCCTGGCCGGGCAGATCGGCGACGGTGTCCTGCTGAACGCAATCGCCTCACCCGAGTACACCGCCAGCGCGGTCCGGATCGTCCGCGAGGCGGCCGAGGAAGCCGGGCGAGACTGGAACACGTTCGAGGTCGCCAAGATCGTGAACTGCTCACTCGAGGACACCCGCGACGCGGCCCGGGATGCCGTCCGATGGGAGGTGGCCAGCAAGTTCCATCCCATGCGGCTGTCCTACAATGCCCGCATCCGGATGGGCGTCGGCGAGCCGTACATCAGCGCCGCCGACCTCCCGGCGTTCAGAAGCGCATACCAGAACGGTGGTCCGGAAGCGCTCGCGAGGGCAATCCCTGATGCGTATGTTGACGGCCTGACCGCCAGCGGGACGGCGAGGGACGTCGTCCAGCGCATCGGCCGCTATCGCGAAGCCGGCGTACGCCTCCCACTACTACGGCCCGCCGCCCGCCACCAGATACGCCCGCTGCTCGATCTATGTGCGCGCGCTAGGCCCCGACGGTGGAACACCTTCATCTGATCACCTCGGCATCCAGACGAGTGATACCATTTTCACCGTGATCTGAGTTCGCTTGGGCCGAAGCACCGTTGCTTCCAGCGGCTCGGCGAGGGCGTCGGCGGTTCCTTCCACGGCATCAACCTCTGACTTGAACTCTGCTTCAAGCTCGGCGAGCTGACCCTGAAGGGTTTGAAGAGTCTCCTCGGCACGCCCCACATCCTGTGCCTGTTTGTACGCTCGCCCGGCGCCCCTGGCGGCGGTGGTCGCTCTCCCCAGCGTTCCAGGTGTAATTCTCTTCCTGCCCAGGAAGGCGCCCACGATGGTCGTCCCAATTGATACCGCGGTCTGAACCTTCTCCTGCTGCGCCTGGTCCCGCTCCCGCTGCACGGCCTGCTGGGCCCTGCGAATGCGCTCGTTCAGCAGCGCGATCTTCGGCGCGTACTTCTCGCGGAGGCGCTCGGCAATCTCGTCTCGACGCTGACGAACCGCGTCCTGGAGTCGGACCCTGAACTCGCGTTCGCTCTCTCCGGGCGCCGACACCTGACCAGAACGGGGGCTGCGCAGCAGTTCGAGTCTGTGGGACTGCGCCAGCCACCGCGCAAAGTCCTTGCCCCATGTCTCATAGTTTTTGGATTTTGTCGCGGCGGGCGGTAGATTGGTGAACTCCGCCCGAGGTACCGGCTCGGTCTGCAAGTCAGATGGCGTCAGCGCAGTCTCGACGGCGGCGCTCCAGTCGACGGGGATGGGGCCCGCCGCGACAGCGGTGACGAAGGCGAGTTCGCGGTCGATCTCGACGCCGAGCTTGGCGTCCTGAAACTGAATGTGTCCCACCCCAAAGAGCATCGGAGCGTATCGAACGCGGCCATCAACCGACGCTGCCGGGGGCGGCGCAAAGTACTGCGGAATCCCCGGCGGAAGGACGGGAGCCGTCGGGCGAGCGCCCAGCCCGCCGACTTCCTCGCCTGTTGCGCCCGGTCCTGAAGACTTGCCGGCCGGCGCGGCGACGGCCTGCGGCAGCGGCTCCGCCGCGGTCGCTTTGAGCGGATCCATCAACCGTTTGATCTGCTCACGCGTCAGCGGACCGCGCAGGTACGACATCGCCCATCGTGTTTCGAAGACTTGCGGTGCGTCCTCGTGGACGTTGTGCAGCAAGAAGATCCGCTTGCCCAGCCCGGACAGGAGGCGGTCGATGGCCCCGCGGTCGAATCGGGTGCCGCTCTCACCGGCCGCGCCTTCAAGCCCGTCCAGCACCCGGGCCTTATCACGTTCCGTCTGCAGGCGGCCCAAGAACCAGGTGCCGGCGTTGGACAACCCTTTGTAGTCGAGGTCGACAGGATTTTGCGTGGCGAGGACGACGCCCAGTCCGAACGCGCGGGCTTGCTTGAGCAGCGTGAGCAGCGGGGTCTTTGATGGCGGGTTGGCAACCGGCGGAAAGAAGCCAAACACCTCATCCATATACAGGATCGCGCGCAAGCTCGCAGTTCCCTGCTGACCCCGCATCCAGCCAAGCACCTGGTTGAGCAGGAGCGAGACGAAGAACATGCGCTCCGCGTCGTTGAGGTGCGCGATCGAGAAGATCGAGACCCGCGGCTTTCCCTGCTCAGTATGCAGCAGCCGGCCCACGTCCAGCGGCACGCCTTCCATCCACACGTTGAACGTTGGAGAGGCCAGCAGGTTGTTGAGACGCATGGCCAACGCAAAGCGTTCGGTCGACGGAAAAAACGACTCGAGGTCAAGCACACCGACCCGGCCGATAAGGGGTGTTTGGATCTTCTGGATCAGCGCCGGCAGATCCAGGTCCGTGCCAGATCGCCAGATGTCCCCTAGGATCGCGGAGATCAGGATGTGCTCGCGGCTGCGAACAGGATCGGCGTCCAGACCTGAGAGGGTCAAGAGGCTTGTCGTCGTCGTGTTGACGCGTTCCCCCAGGAGCTCGGGATCATCCCGCACAGCCGGAGGCGGCGCGGCAAAGGAGGACAGGATGGACACCGGGATGCCCGCGTTGCTTCCCGGGGTGTAGATAGCGAAGTCGGCGGCCCGGCGCAGGCGCTCGATTCGCGCACCGTCCTGTCCCCAGGCCGCGAGGCCGCCCTTCCAAAGAACTGCCTGCTGCCGGGCAAACTCGTCGGGGGAGACGCCTTCCCTTTGGGCCTCGTCCTCGTTGATCCACGGCCGGAAATCATCTGGCCGCAGCTGCGGGAACGTCAGGAGGAGATTGGTGAGATCACCCTTCGGATCGATCGCGATCGCGGGAATGCCGTCCAGGGCCGCTTCCTCGAGCAGGCAGATGCACAGACCGGTTTTGCCGCTGCCGGTCATCCCCACACACACCGCGTGCGTGACGAGATCTTTGGAGTCATAGATGATGAGGTCCTTGCCGGGCGACTCGTCCTCGAGATCGTAGGACCGGCCGAGATAAAACGCTCCAAGCTTCTCAAAGTCCTGCAGTGAAGGGCGGCCCGGCGTCGGCAGCTGCCGCTTACTGCGGGTGGTCCGTGCCATCACGCCCTCAGGATCATCGTGTGAAGTATGTTACCGGATATCAAGCACGAAGTTGAACGTTCCCACTCGGCCGCCTGTCGCATCCCGCGTGTTCAACACGAGCCTGGGATTGAAGATGCCGTCGCTCTGATTGCGCGGCTCCCCCGGGAAATAGAGCTGGGTCGTGAGGATCGGCTGGTTGGCAGCCTGGACTTTCACATGGAAGTGACGTGTCCGGCCTGTATAGATCCCCGGGACGACGGTCTCCAGGTAATACCGGCCGGCTTCGTCCGTGAACTGGTGCCCGCGGAGGCGAAAGCCAGTGTTGTCGTATTCGCCTTTGTCGTCAGCATGCCAGAAATCAACTAACGCGCGGGGGATCGGCCTGCATGCTCGCGTGAGGACGTACCCGGCGACAACCATCTTCGTTCCAGGCATGCCTGGCTCGAGAAGCGAGGTGCGCTGCGGCGACCGCGGCTTGTAGAAGGGACCCTCGGTCTGAGACAGGGTAGCATCTTCCGCATCGGGACAGGCCGGCGTGGGAGGCAACACCTGCTGCGGTGCCGCGAGCACTTGTGAGGTGGCGAAACTGAATACGTCTCGCGCGGACGATGCCACGAAGTACGCTGCCGGTACAGCGAGTGCGGCCTCGAGGAACTCACGACGTGTGGGGCTGTTCTGCGTCTCTTTCTTCATTACCGTACCTCCTTTTCCCCTACCAAGGTTGGCCTTCAACGGTTGGCCTTCAACCCGCTAGTCAGGAACACATGCGCCGCATTCAACGTTTACTCCATCGTGTAGATAGGCCATAGTGTAAGGGTCGTTTTGTCTTTTGAACATCCCATGAAGGCCCCGCGCACAGTGTTCACGGGCCCTTCACAAGCGGCCCATATCGTGGGGCGGAACAGCGTTTTCGGAAAGAGGTGCACACGATGACACAGATCACGTCATCTATAGCCATCGCGATGCTGCTGGCCCTTGCGCTTCCCATGACGGGCGCACCGGAGGCGGCGGCGCAGGCCAGCCCCGCGGGCGTCCTGCAGCGGTTTGTCATTGTCCCCAACGAGTCCCAGGTTGTCTACCGTGTTGGTGAGGTCCTCATCAATCAGGGCAACCGCTTCAACGTCGCGGTGGGGACCACCAATTCCGTTCGCGGTGAGATCATGATCGACCGCGCGCGTCCCCGAAACAGCCGGATCGGCACGATCACGGTCGACATCAGCCAGTTTAAGTCCGACAGCACGCGGCGCGACAACGCGATTCGGGACCGCTGGCTGGAGTCGTCCAGGTTCCCCACGGCCGAATTCATGCCTACGTCCATTGAAGGGCTGCCTGAGGCCTACACCGAGGGGCGGGACCTCAATTTGCAGGTGATCGGCAACCTTAAGGTGCGCGATGTCTCGCGGCCCACAACGTTTGCCGTCACGCTCAGGCTCCAGGGGGGCATGATGACCGGCACCGGCACCACCACGATCAAGATGACCGACTTCGGGTTCGATCCGCCGGCCATCTTCGGCATCCTTCGAGCCGAGAACGACGCAAAGCTGGAGCTTCGCTTTGTGGCCCGTCCGGGTCAGTAGAAGGTGCCCCACGAGTTCACGGCCCCTTCAAAGTCCCGTGCTTACGATGGGGTAAGTTCCAATCTCAAGAACAGGGGTGATGATGCAGTGAGTCGATGGGGGCTGCTTGCGCTGGCCGTCTGGATGAGCATTGCCACCGCGGTCATTCCCGCGGCGGCGCAGACCACTGTCCTCGATCCGCAGGCTATCTACGAGCGGGCGGCGCCCGCGGTGGGACTCGTGAGAGCGATGGTCAACGGCCGGACGGGGATCGGAACCGCATTCTCGATCGACCGGGATGGACTGCTGCTGACCGCGGGACACGTGGCCCGCCGGGCGGACGAGTTGGTCGTAGAGTTTCCCGGCGACCGGGCTTTGCCCGCCAGGCTGGTGGGCTATGACGCGCGGCGTGATCTGGCGTTGCTGCGGGTGACCGCGCCCGCGCTTCTCCCCGCCATCGAGGTGGTCAACGGGGGTCTTCGCGCCGGAGAGCCAATCGTCGTGATCGGTACGCCGCGTGGCCGCCCTGGCGTCATGACGACCGGTGAGATCGTCGCCCCGCGCGCGTCACTCCCGGGCCTGGCCAGGGAAACCTTGATCAGGATCAACGCCCCAGTCGCCCCGGGCAACTCGGGCGGTCCGGTGCTCAACGGGCGCGGCCAGGCCGTCGGCCTCGTCATTGCGCGTGGCAACGACGGCTCAGCACTCGCGGTCTCGGCAAGCACGATTCTCGCCAGCCTTCAGGCGCTGCGCGATGGTGCCCGCGTAGAGCGTCCGTGGATCGGGATCGCCGGGCGGTCATTGACGCCCGAGGTGATCCGGGAACGCCGGGTGACCGTGGATCAGGGCGGCTTGGTTGAGGACATCGTTCCCGACAGTCCCGCGGCGGCCGCCGACCTGCGGCCTGAGGATGTCATCGTCGCGGTGGACGGGCGCGCGGTGGCGTCGTGGGAGGATCTGCTCGGCGTGGTAGCCGAGCGCGAGCCGGGGCAGCGAGTCCGCCTGATGGTCGTGCGAGGGAGCGCCCGTCTGGACGTTCAGGTGACATTGGGGGTTCGGCCATAACGAGCTTCCACAAGGTGGCTGTCTCTATGAGCAGAGTGCTGGTCGTTGAGGATGAACCTGAGATTGCCCGGCTGCTCCAGTCACATCTCGAGCAGGCGGGTTTTCAGGTCCTCACCGCTGGTGACGGGCAGGCGGCCCTCCGCCAGTTTGAGGAGACCGCGCCCGACTTAGTGATCCTCGACCTCATGCTTCCGCGCCTGGATGGCAAGGAGGTCACGCGCCGTATTCGCTCGCTCTCGACGGTGCCCATTATCATGCTCACCGCCCGCGATCAGGTGCAGGACCGCGTCTCGGGATTGAGCCTGGGGGCCGATGACTACATCGCCAAACCGTTCAACCTGAGCGAGGTCGAAGCCCGGGTGCGGGCCGTGCTCCGCCGGCACCGGCACAACGGCCGCGACGCCTTGGAGGTTGGCGACCTGCACATCGACTTTCGCGGCCATGAAGTCGCCCGAGGGGGAACGCCGCTCCGGCTGACGCCGACGGAGTGGCGGCTGCTGGAGGTCCTCGCGGGCCATCCGGGTCAGGTCTTCACACGCCTGCAGTTGATCGAGCAGACCTACGGGCATCTCTTCGAAGGATTCGAGCGTACCGTCGATGCGCACATCAAGAACCTGCGGCAGAAGCTGGAGCCGAGTCCACGAACGCCGCGCTACATTCTCACCGTCTACGGGGCTGGCTACAAGTTCACAGGGAGGGCCAATGACTAGTCGCGGCGGCGCGGCCACCGCACGGAACGACGCTGACCAGCGGCGATCGCCGAGCCTTCGAACGCAGCTTGCCATCGCATTCGTGAGCGTGGCCCTCTTGTCCGTGGCGGTCGTGGCATTCTGGGCTAATCGCATCACCGCGCAGCAGATTGCCGCCTACCACGACCGCATCCGCCGGGGCGACGCTGCGTGGGTGGCTGACAGCCCGCCTGGTGTACGCGAGGTGTTCCTGCGCAACGCTAAACCGAAGCACTTCGTGGCCGCCCAGCGCCGGTTTCTGGCGGGCTTCAATCGATCGCTCTGGTTCGGCGGTGCGACTGCCAGCCTGCTGGCCCTCGTCGCCGGGATGGTGCTGTCGCGCCGGTTTGCTCAGCCCCTTCGAGAGCTCCAGGGCGCGGCCTCCGGCATCGCGGCGGGCAACCTCCAGCAGGCCGTACCGCCGCGCGGCGGCAGCGAGTTGGAGGACGTCGCCGAAGCCTTCAACACGATGGCGGCGCGCCTGCAGGAGAGTGAGCGCCTCCGCCACGCGCTGCTGGCCGCGGTCGCCCACGAGCTGCGCACGCCGCTCGCCATCATCCAGGGGAACCTCGAGGCGCTCATGCTCCGCACGGCCGAGCCCACACCCGAGCGGCTCAGCGCCCTGTACACGCAGGGCGCGCTCCTCAACCGGCTCATCACTGATCTCCGAGATCTCAGCCTCGCAGAGGCCGGCCAGCTCCAGCTTCACCGCCGGCCGACCGACCTCGCGGTGCTCTTCCGCGAAGCGGTCGATGTCATGCGCCCCTGGATAGACGAGCGTAAAGTCCGGGTCGAATTCGAAGCGGCCGAATCTGTCGTGGTGAACGCGGATCCCGACAGGATGCGGCAGGTCATCCACAACCTCTTGCACAACGCCATCCGTTTTTCGCCTGCAAGTGGAGAGGTCCGCGCACGAGCCGCCGCCGTCGACGCATCGTCGGTGGAGCTGGTCATCGAAGACAATGGCCCCGGCATTCCCGCTGACGATCTTCCCTGGGTTTTTGAGCCGTTTTACCGCGCCGATCCTTCACGATCGCGCGCGAGCGGGGGCATGGGTCTAGGCCTCACGGTCGTCAAGCAACTCGTGGCAGCCCATGGGGGAGCCGTGCACGTCGAGAACCTGGCGGAGGGCGGCAGTCGGTTTACGGTTAGGCTTCCGATCGACAAGGTCTAGACGAGCTGCGCTTTCAGCGCCTCCGGATTGGTCACCGGGAGCTTACACGCAAAGTTTTCGCAGACAAACGCCGTCGCGTGGCCATCGAGCGGAGCCCGTCCGGCCATGAGTGGAACCCGCTGCTGCTCACCCGGGCGGCCCAGCGCTACTACCTGGTGAGGGCGGTACCCCGCGCGCACCACGTTCAGTAGCGCCCGCGTGTCCGGCGCGTCCGGATCACCCACGATCGCGATCTCCCTGGTTCGGGTTAAAGCGAAGTCGTGTGCGGACAGCCATTGCGCAAACGCGGTAGGATATTGGGCCAGTAACGGCTGCGCAAGACGCAACGCCCCCTCAGCGAGATCACGGTACGTTCCCTCACCTGTGAGCGCCGCAAGCCGGAGGAGTACCGTCGCCGCCAGCGCGTTTCCGGAAGGCGTAGCGTTGTCCTGGATCCCCTTGGGCCGCACCGCCAGCGCCTCGTGATCATCGCTGGTGTCGAAGAAGCCGCCGGCCGGATCGCGATAGCGCGCGATCATGACATCGGCGAGCCGTTGGGCTTCGACGAACCACCGCGCATCAAAGGTGGCTTCGTAGAGCGCCAGGAGGCCATCGACGACGCCGGCGTAATCTTCGAGGTAGGCATTCAGCCGTGCCGTCCCCGCTCGCCAGGCGCGGAGCAGACGGCCGTCTGGGGTCTGCATCGCCTCGAGCATGAAGGCCGCGTTTCGCTCCGCGGCCACGCGGTACGCAGGGCGATCGAGAATCCGGGCGGCGTCGGCAAACGCCGCAAGGGTCATCCCGTTCCAGGCCGCCAGCACTTTGTCGTCCAGACCGGGGCGCACACGCCCTTCCCGGCGCAGGAACAGCGTTCGCCGCGCCGCTTTCAGCCGCCGAACGACCTCGTCGACGTGCAGGCTGTGCCGATCCGCCAGCACCTCTGGCTCCTGGGCGAGGTGGAGAATATTCTTGCCTTCGAAGTTGCCGCGCTCGGTAACCCCGTACGCCTCGCTGAACAGCGCGGCGTCGCTGCCCAGAATTTCGCGTAATTCCTCCGCCGTCCAGACGAAGAATTTCCCTTCCTCACCCTCGGAATCGGCATCCTGGCTGCTGTAGAATCCGCCGGCGGTGTGGGTCATCTCCCTCAGGATGTAGTCGAGCGTCTCCTCCGCGATCCGGCGAAAGAACCGATCTCCCTGTACCTGCCACGCGTGCAGGTAGACGCGGGCAAGTTGCGCATTATCGTAGAGCATCTTTTCGAAATGGGGCACGAGCCAGATGGCATCGGTGGCGTACCGGTGAAATCCACCCCCGAGTTGATCGTAGATGCCGCCGCGGGCCATCTTCGTGAGCGTGGACGCGGCCATTGTGAGCGCAGATCGTTGGCCGGTGCGCGCGTGCATCCGCAGCAGAAACTCGATGGTCATCGGCTGCGGGAACTTCGGGGCGCCGCCCCACCCACCGTGGGCCAGATCGTACTGGCGCTCTAACCCGGCAAGCGCGGCATCGAGCGTGCCGGCACTGAGGGCGGCCGCGGGCGCGCCGTGACCCTCGCCGCGGCGGAGGATGTCGAGCAACCCGGCACCGCTGCGCTCGATCTCTTCGCGGCGGTCACGCCAGGCCGCGGCGATCGCTCGCAGCACGTCGGCAAATGCGGGCATGCCTCCCCGGGGGACCGGCGGATAGTACGTGCCGCCGTAGAATGGCACACCGGCCGGTGTCAAGAACACGCTCATCGGCCAGCCGCCATGGCCGGTGATTGCGACGACCGCCTTCATGTAGATGTCGTCGAGGTCGGGCCGCTCCTCGCGGTCCGCTTTGATATTGATGAAAAGCTCGTTCATGACCGCGGCGACCGCCGGATCTTCGAATGACTCGTGTTCCATCACGTGACACCAGTGACAGGCCGCGTACCCAATGCTCAAGAAGATGGGCTTGTCTTCCTGCCGGGCGCGGCGCAAGGCCTCCTCGCCCCAGGCGTACCAGTCGACCGGGTTATCGGCGTGTTGAAGCAGATAAGGGCTCGTCTCTGTGGCAAGTCGATTGGGCATCAATACAATTGTACCAACTCGGTTGGCGAGGTGCGCGACATGAAGCGAACACTCCTCCTTGCGGCCGCTGCGGGTCTGATGCTGGCCGCCGTCCCCGCCGTCGCGGCCCCGGTGTGCAACTGGACCGGCGCCTGGGAGTCAAACTGGGGACGGATGGACCTGGCGCAGTCAGGCGACAACGTCTCCGGCAGCTACGTCAGGCAGTCGGGGAAGCTGATCGGGCGTGTGTCCGGAAACGTGCTTTCGGGCAAGTGGTCAGAAGCGCCCACGTACAAACCGCCCAAGGATGAAGGCGACTACGAGTTCACTATGGTGACCGGCTGCGGCGCTTTTGACGGCCGGTGGCGATACGTGGGTGAGTCCCGCTGGCGCCCCTGGACCGGGACGCGAGGCCGCTAGGACTCAGAGATGGGGCGCGGGCCCGCTTGCCCGCGCTCGATATCCAGCAGGAGCTGTTTTCGCCACAACCCACCGCCGTAACCGCCGAGCTTTCCGCTCTGGTTCACGACGCGATGGCACGGGATGACTATCGCGACCCGATTCTGCCCGTTGGCGTGCCCGACCGCACGGTGCGCCCCGGGGGCCCCGATCTTCTCGGCGAGATCTGCGTACGACCATGTCTCACCGTAGGGAATGGTGAGCAGCGCGCCCCAGACGCGTACCTGGAACGGGGTTCCCGGGTAGGCGAGCGGCACGTCGAACCGCCGTCGCGCCCCGCTAAAGTATTCTCCTAACTCCTTGGCAAGCTGCCGGAGGTACTCGTGCTTCCCGGGAAGGATCGCACGCGTAAACCGCGCGCGCAACGTGTCAAACTGTGTCTCGAGCATGCGACGATCTGTGAACTCCAGAAGGCAGATTCCCTCGCTCGTCGCCCCGGCAACCAGCGGCCCGGCGGGGCTTTCGATCCAGGAGACCGTGATGTTAGTGAGACTCTTTCCGTCTCGGATCTGTGTGAGGGCCTCGCCGAGCCGACGTCCGCGCGCATAGGCATGAAAGGTCATACCGTAGTGTCTCTGGAAATGCCGCCGCGCGCGCTCCGGAGCGATCCCCAGCCGGCGCAGATCGGCGTCTCTGATGCGACGAGTGGGCGCCCGATTGACCTCGTCGAGCAGTTGCCTGACCCACTCGGGGTGGCAGCTCGCCACCTCGAGCGGACGGCATCGCAGGCACGGGCGGTACCCTGCAAACAGAGCATCGTGTACGCTGGCGAAGTATTCGACGTTTTGTGGGAGCGGCTTTCGCGCTGGGCATGACGGCCGGCAAAATACACCGGTTGTGCGCACGCCGAGGAAAAAGATCCCATCGTACGAAGCGTCGCCCCGCTGGTACGCGATTTCCATCTCCCGTTGAGAGGGCATGGTGGCGAGCTGCATAGACCCATCCTAAGGGCCGGCGGTACCCGCGGTCCACCGGGAAATTGACGCGGATGTCCTCGCTTCTCGCCCGTGCCTTCTACGATATAATCGACGGTGATACCTGGGCGAGGTGAGAGCAATGGATGGAACGCGCAGAGGGCTGGTCCAACTGCGGTGGGCGGTCGCGTTGATCGTCATCGTGCTCGTCACGGCGCCGTTCGTCCAGGGCGGCCCGGCGACGCGCGAAGGCGGCGAGATGACCGCGGTCTACCGCGCCGGGAACATCGAAAGTCTGGATCCGCCCAGCGCGTCGGCCGGTACCGACTGGCGTATGGCCGGGCTCATCGTCTACAACACTCTCTACGCGTACAACGCGGAAGGAAAGCTTGTCCCCGATCTCGCCGAAGCGATGCCGCGGCTCAGCCCCAACGCGAAGGTCTACACGATCGCGCTCCGCCGCGGAGTGCTCTTTCACAACGGGCGCGAGATGAAGGCGGCCGACGTAAAATACTCGCTCGAGCGGCAGGCGCATCCCACCGCGCGAAGTTGGGGTCCTTCCTTCGCTTCAAATATCGTGGGCGCCAAGGACGTGATCGCGGGCAAAGCCACGACGATGGCCGGTATCGAAGTCGTCAACGACTATGCGCTCCGCATCACCTTGGAGCAGCCCCAGGCGGTCTTCCCCGCGATCCTGTCGATGTCCATCAACGGGATCGTCCCCAAAGAAGAGGTCGAGCGTTGGGGTCAAGATTTCCGGCTCCACCCGGTGGGTACCGGGCCCTTCCGCGTCGAGCGCTGGACGCCGGGGCAGGAGATCACGTTCGTGCGCAACCGCCAGTACTTCCGCAAGGGCACGCCGCACCTCGACCGCATCGTCTACAAGTTCGGGGTGGATCCGAGCGTCGGACTGCTGCGGTTCGAGCGCGGCGAGGTCGACTATCTGGCCGATGGGCTGGCGGGGCAGGACATTCCGCGGGTGCGGTCCGATGCCCGTCTGAACCAGCAGACCTTCATCGCCGACAACGTGTATCTGTCGTTCCTGATCATGAACACGGACACCCCCCCGTTCAACGACGTGCGGGTGCGCCGGGCGATGGCCATGATGGTGGATCGGGACCGCCTGGTGCAAGTTTCGGGCGGGCTCGGGATCCCCGCGCGGGGATTCATCCTGCCGCAGATGCCCTGCTACGAGGCGAACTTCAGCGGCGTGTCGGCCTTCGATCCGGCGCGCGCGCGGGCACTGCTCGCCGAGGCTGGGTATCCGAACGGCTTCCAGGCCAACCTGGATTCCTCGACCACCGGGAGCATTCCGCAGTCACTGGAGTGGCAGCAGGTGCTGCAGCAAAGTCTGGCCACCATCGGCGTGCGGACCGAGGTCCGCCGGTTCCCGGGTGGGACCATCAGCCGCATGCTGAGCGATGGCACGAGTGTGCTGGCGCTCAACGGCTGGGGCGCGAGCTTCCTCGATCCGGTTGACCACGTCGGCACGCTGGTGGTCAGCGATGGCGCCAACGCGCAGCGCGCCCGATACCGCAATCCGGAGATCGACCGACTGTTCGCTCAGGCGGAGCGGACTGCCTCGCCGGAAGTCCGATGCCGCTACTATCAGCGGATCAACCGGCTGGCACTCGAGGATATGCCGATCATCCCGGTGGTGATCACGCGGACGATGCACGTGAAATCACCGCGGCTCGGCAAGTTCGCCTGGCACCCAATCTACAACGCCCCGATTTTCGAGGAACTCGTGCTTGGGCGGTAGCGTGGCCAGGGGTGTCACCAGGCCGCCAGACTTGGAACCAATCTAGTTAAACGTCCCTAAGCTCCCTTGAGCGTGCGATCTACAAGAGACTCCCGCCCGGCCACGGATGTCGAGGTACGCCATCTCATGGTTCCTACCAGGGATGGTGCGCGACTCTCAGCGAACCTCTTCTTTCCGCGCACCGATGAACGTGTCCCCGTGGCAGTCGAATACACACCCTACCGCAAGGATGACCTGCGAGGAGCGGCGCGCGATTTCACGCACTTCTACCTGGCCGAACATGGCATCGCCTCGGTGCAGCTCGACGTCCGGGGAACCGGTGAATCCGACGGATTCGCTATCGACGAGTACCAGCATCCTCAGGAACAGCACGACGGCTATGACGCGCTGGAGTGGCTGGCCCAACAGCCGTGGTGCAACGGCCGTACCGGCATGTGGGGGACATCATACGCCGGGTTCACGGCGTTCCAGGTGGCCCAGCTCCAGCCCCCGTCGCTTGGAGCCATCGCCCCCATCTACGCGACCGACGACCGGTACACCGACGACATGCACTTTCGTGGCGGTGCGCTGAACGGCTGGAGCGTGATCGGCTCATACGCGCTGGGCATGGTAACCCGCAACGCCCTGCCGCCCTACCCCGAACTCGCGGGCGAGGACTGGCGCGCGCTGTGGGATCTCCGATTGCGCGAGAATGTCCCCTGGCTGATCCGTTGGATCGAAGAGCAGACTGATAACCCCTACTGGCGCTCCACGCTAGGCCGCATGTACGATCGGGTGACGGCCCCCACTCTTGTCATCGGCGGCTGGGCAGACTTTTACGTGAACGCGTCCCTGCGGTGGTTCGCGCACCTGCGCGGGCCCAAGAAACTCATCATGGGGCCGTGGGCGCACATACCTCCCGATGCCGCCACGCCCGGCCCGCGCATCGACTTCATGCATGAGATCGTGCGGTGGTTTCGGCAGTGGCTGGCCGATGAGCGCACCGGTATATCGGATGAACCACCGGTGACGGTCTACGTCCAGCATTACCGCCGGCCCGACGCGTCGACCGACCTGGCGCCCGGAGTCTGGCGATTCGAGGACTCGCTGCCGCCTTCCCGTGTGCTGCCGCGCGAGTGGTTCTTTGGCGCACGAGAGGACCTGGGG
>Ga0187893_10007380_pt1 | contig 18055 bp, 16 predicted proteins | sample MA1701074metaG_FD_139574 | JGI IMG/M metagenome (GOLD analysis project Ga0187893, IMG submission 139574) | White microbial mat communities from a basaltic lava cave in the Kipuka Kanohina Cave System on the Island of Hawaii, USA - MA170107-4 metaG ... | reverse complement strand
TCCAAACTGCTGGCGAAACTCTTTCACCGTCAAAATGCTTTTGGGTTTGGAAACTCTTGGTTTTGTCATGCCTGGCAGGATATCGCCTTTTCTTCGCCGGAGCAAGCGTGATATTCACTTTGCGGTAATTGAAGTTGGACTTTCACCAACTTCACAGGGGAGTGCAAGATGGTAGCAAGCCGCTTGGGAAGGCTGGCTTACCGTGGCTGGTTGCCTGCGACAGCCATCGGCTTCTGGCTCCTCTTTTGCGCTGCAGGAACGCATGCAGAGGAGAAAAGGAGGGATCCCCACTCCGCTTCTCTTCGCAATCGCGAAGGTATGCTCTTACTAAATCAGGGGAATATCCCCGCAGCTTGCGAAAAATTTCGCACGGCTATCAGGTTGGATTCGACCTTCGTAGAAGCTCGCCTCAATTTGGCGTCCGCTCTTCTGGAAAGCGGCGCTGTGGATGAGGCCTTGAGAGAATTTCAGATTTCGACAGAACTCTGGCCTCAGGATCCGAGAGCTCGGCTAGGCTTGGGTTCGGCCTTTCGTCGAAAAGGGGCATTGGCACCTGCACTCCGCGAATACAAGGCTGCAGTGCAGCTCGAGCCAGAGAACGGAAACGGGCACAACGGAGTGGCGATGATACTCCAGCAAATGGGGGATCTTAACGGAGCTCTTCGATCTTTTCGGCGAGCGGTGGAACTGAATCCTCAATCACCTCAGTACCGTAGCAACTTAGGAGCGGTGTTGGCACAAGCGGGAAATCGGAAGGCGGCTATACAGGAATTCCGGAGGGCTTTGGAAATTGACGCCAACTATTGCGATGTACATATTAACCTTGGACTTACATTCCAAGATGATGGAAACCTAACCGAGGCCGAGAAGCAGCTTGAGAAGGCGCTGCGATGTCAGCCCGAGAATGCGCAGATCTATTACAGTCTGGGCAAGGTGCTGAAACTAAAGGGAGATCTCGCAGGCGCTATTTCCCAATTTCAAAAGGCTATACGGTTGGACCCTCGGAATATCCAAGCTTACTACAATCTCAGCTTTGTCCTGTCGAACACTGGTGACGCGACCGGTGCCGCAGCTGCACTCGACAGATACAACGTGCTTAAGAACGCTTTGAAGGGCGAGACGGACAGATCGCATGTGGATCGCGGAATTAATCTTGCAAAAAAAGGCGACATAGAGGGTGCGATTAGGGAATTTGAAGCGGCCTTGGTGCTAAATCCTGATTGTGCTGAGGCCCATTTCAACTTAGGCTTAGTAATCCAGAAAAATGGAGATCTAGAAGGCTCCATCGTGCGCTTCCGGCGGGCTTTAAATTCAAACCCAGCGTTCTTGGAGGCTCATAACAACCTTGGTATCGTCCTGCGAGAAAAGGGAGACTGGGAGGGAGCCAAGAAAGAGTTTGAAGCTGTTTTAGCACTATACCCCACTCACGCTCCGGCTCATCTCAATCTAGGCCTCCTACTGGCCGAGCGAGCGCCTCTTCTGGATTCCGCCATCGATGAATTTCGAGCTGCGGTCCGCCTGCAGCCTGATTATGCGGAGGCGCATCATGCCCTAGGTATCGCTCTGAGAAAGAGAGGCGATCTGAAATCGTCGGAAGAGGCCCTCCGCGCAGCACAACAACTGAATTCTCGCCCAAAGCCGTATTCCAAGTAGTCAGTGTCCACCCACTAACATTCCTTTCTACTTATGTTTGGATCCGCCAGAATCCTGCGCGCCCAATGAGTGCTTGTGCTACTCCTTCGGCTCGAGCGTTTCTCTAGACGGACACCAGCATTCAGGCTTTGGTCACGCACGATCATAGAATCGACAGGGGCAGACCACTTGGAAGCCCCTGATTCTCAAAAATATCCTGGGAGCACCTTTGGAAGTTGATCTCTGTTTTGAGATATGATATATGATAGGCTGAGTTCAGGAAATTCGGCCTTTCGATTTAATGTAGAGCAAGGATTGAGTAATGAATCAAGGGCTCTGCCGACGCTGCGGGGGCAGGCAGCTTCATCACACAAGGGGGGATCGGACGAGATTCTTGACGTCAATGTCAAGGGACTGTTCTTTACGCTGCAGAGCGTAGCGCCGCACATGATCGAGAGACAGTGGTCCGGTCATCAATATCGCCTCAGGGTCGGTCGCCCAACCCTGCTCCACTACGCAGCCAGCAAGGCCGCTGTGATCTCGATAGCGTGAGGCGGCGCAGGAGCATTGATCGGAAAGTGGGACTGGAGAAGTTTGACCTCGGGCGCAAGGGGGAGACTTGCCGTCATTCTGATTTGAGCAAGCACCATGGTTCGATGTGTTCAAGATGGTCAGTGTCGGTGCACGCATTTTTTGGATTGCCGACCTTGGGATTCATGCGAGGGAGCTGATTAAGAGTGCTAATTTGCACTTCCTGTGGTCGAGAACACTGGCTGCAAGATCTTTGCTTCGAGTGTCGGAGTTGTGGGAGCTGTCTTAGTTTGAAGGACGATCCCATCTTTGATCCTACACAAGTCGACAGAAGCAATCAGAGCGTGTGGCGGTACCATCATGCGTTTCCCTTCGGGAAAGACTTCAGCCCGTGTAGCTTGGGCGAGGGCGGGACACCCTTATTAGAAGTCCCAGTTAAGGAACAGCTCGTCCACTTCAAACTGGAACAGCTCAATCCGACGGGCTCATTCAAAGATCGGGGCAGTAGTTTATTGATAACTGTTCTAGCTTCGATAGGTGTTAATCAGGCCATTGAAGATTCCACTGGGAATGCCGGGGCATCATTTGCCGCATACTGTGCTCGCGCAGGCATCAGAGGAATGGTTTTTGTGCCTGAATTGGCCCCGGCGCAAAAGGTAAAGCAGATTGAGGTATACGGTGCCGAGGTGGTTCGTATTGGCGGGCCACGTTCGAAAGTCACTGAGGCGGCAAAGAACTCTGCACGAAAGGGTTTGATCTACGCTAGTCATGTTTATAATCCGATTGGCTTGGCTGGTATTGCTACGGCTGCCTTCGAGATCGTCGAACAAATGAAGAGCGCACCTGAAGTAGTGGTATGCCCACTGGGGCAAGGTACTCTCCTTCTTGGGTTATATCGCGGCTTCAGAAGCTTGCAGCGAGGGGGACTCCTTCGAACCCTTCCTCGCCTAGTCGGAGTCCAGGCTCAGGTGTGTGCTCCACTGTGGAAGGACTTCACAGGGAACCAGTCAGCGATTGAGTGCTCTACCGAGAGAACAACCTTAGCCGACGGCATCCGCATCGACAATCCGGTTCGTCGACAGGAAATCCTGTTGGCACTTCACGAAAGTCACGGACGAGTGCTCGCAGTGAGCGAAGAATCCATCTTGCGCGGAAGCGCCGAACTCGCCCGGCGAGGTCTGTATGTCGAGTATACTTCAGCGGTGGTTTGGCCCGCGTTGGAGCATCTATTGGCCGAAGGACACTCTGGACCCATTGCTACAGTCCTAACAGGCAACGGCCTTAAGATGTCGCCTTGTGCAGAAACGTCGTGACACGTCAAGGACGCGAAGCCTTGAAAGCGTGAATATAGGAGTTACGCATGCACCCGATTCACCCATGGATTAACGTATGAAACCCAGTCAGATCTTGGTTCTTTCTCGATCGCAAATCGAACGTCTAATAAGTTTAAAGGATGCCATCTCTGTTGTGGAGCAGGCGTTCAAGGACTTCGCATTAGGGAAGGCTACGAATTTTCCTGTAATTCGAGAAAAAATCGAACCGTTCGGAGGGTTTTTTGGAGTCAAAGCCGGATATCTCTCTTCCCAAGGCTATCTTGGATACAAAGGAGGAGGCTTCTGGAGAAGCAACCCAAAGAGTGGGCTTGCTGCCCATCAATCTGTGATCGTCTTATATCACCCAGAGACTGGCCTTCCATTAGCAGTTATGGATGGGAACTATCTCACTGTCATCCGCACTGGTGCAGCGGGAGCAATCGCTGCAAGGTATTTGGCCAAACCTGATTCGACAAAGGTGGCGATTATTGGTACTGGGACACAGGCTAACATCCAACTTGCTTCACTGCTGACAGTTCTTCCTGTGGAAGAGATTTGCTGTTATGGCACTAATCCAGAGTCAGCACAGAAGTTTGCCGTGAGCTGGCGCAACCGGCAGATACATACAATCGCGTGCAGTGCTGCGGAGGAAGCTGTTCAAGGGGCGGACATTATTGTCACTACCACGCCTTCCTTTCAACCGATCATCCTAGAAGACTGGGTAAGCCCAGGGACACACATCAATGCGATTGGCTCTGACACACGGGGGAAGCAGGAAATCGATCACAGGATTCTTGGTAGAGCCAAGGTCGTGGTCGATTCTTGGGATCAGGCAAAGGAACTTGGTGAATCACAACATGCTTTCCGAGAGGGACTCATCAAGGGCCCCTATGCCGAGATCGGAGAAATAGTTGCCCAAATGAAACCCGGACGGGAAAATGATTCTGAGATAACTGTGTTTGATTCAACAGGAATGGCAATCCAGGATTTGGCTGTTGCCGCACATGTCTTTCAAGCGGCTCAGCATCACAGAGTAGGAATCTGCGTTGATTTGAGCGGCTCTCCTATGTGCTAACTCATTCCTGAATGGCGCTTTCATTGAAGCTGAACGGTCATGCGTGGAACCAACGCACGCATCTTAAGGCGATAACCGAAGGGCTAGAACCAGGAAATTCGTTTCGCGGAGTAAACGGCATGCTGCGCTTGTTTCTGCTGTTCCTCCGATTGACGTTTGTCCTCCAGTTTTCTCAAGAATAACGGCAGGCTGTCAGAGTGAAAAGAATCATGGTAATACTTGTGGGCAAAAGTCCCAATAAAAACGTAGCCATTTTGCATACGCAAGCCTAGCTGGGGCGGGGCGCTCTTCGAGTCAAGAACTGCTCGGCAATGGCAGGAGGGGATGACTATCATCTGATGCTATCCCGTTTTGTGCCTATCATACCGAATCGGCATGTTATCCCGCTCATGAAAACGAAATCTTAAGGCCTTAAAGATTGAGCTTGCTCAAAGAAACAACTGGCGCATGAACTATGCAGGTCTAGATAGTAACTAGCCAGACATAGCCGTGGGTCGCCGTTACCGCACAATGGTTGACTTTGAGATGACGCGTCGCGATTTCCTGTCGCGCTTAGCCGGTCCCGCGGTTCTGCCGGTCGCAACGATTTCGTGCGGGCAAGGCTCGGGCGGTTCCTCGGTCTCGCAAGTCAAGAGCCCACTGCACTACGCGAGTCTGGCGGGCGTGGCCAAACTCATCGCGGCACGGGAACTCCGGTCGATCGACGTCACGCAACAACTGCTCAACCGAATCGCGACGGTGGACGGGCGCCTACGGAGTTACGTCACGGTCATGGCCGACCACGCGATCGCCAGTGCCGGGCGCGCGGACGCCGAGATTCGCGCCGGCCGGTACCGCGGACCTCTCCATGGCGTGCCTATCGCGGTGAAAGACCTCTGCAATACTCGTGGCGTCCGCACCATGGCTGGCACGAAGGTTCTGGCGGACTTCGTACCAGACTTCGACGCGACCGTCGTCGCTCGGCTGGAAGCGGCAGGAGCGATCATCCTGGGCAAGCTCGCGCTGTGCGAAGGTGCGTACACTCCGTACTTTCCCGGCTTCCAGGTGCCGGTGAACCCGTGGGACGCCACCCGGTGGAGCGGGGTGTCGTCGAGTGGCTCCGGCGTGGCAACTGCAGCGGGTCTCTGCTTTGCGTCAGTAGGTACCGACACGGGCGGATCGATCAGGTATCCATCGGCCGCGAACGGATGCGTGGGGCTCAAGCCAACCTATGGCCGCGTGAGCCGCTACGGCGTGTTCGCCCTGGCCGCATCAATGGACCACATCGGGCCGATGACTCGCACGGTTGAAGACGCCGCCATCATGTTCGAAGCGATGACCGGTCCCGATCCTCACGACCCATCGTCGCTGCCCGACCCGGTACCCGCGGTGCGTGCCGAACTGGGTCGAGGCATCGTGGGCCTGCTCGTGGGTTTCGACCGTCGTTATGCCACCGAGAACGTGGACCCTGATGTCGCCAAGGCGATGGATGACGTGCTCGCTCAGTTGACCCGATTGGGCGCGAACGTCGTGACCGTCACCATGCCGGACGTCAGCAAAGTCGGCAGCGCGTGGCTCGACCTGTGTGCGGTGGAAGCGCTTGCCGCGAATGCGAGGACGTTCCCGAGCCGCGCCAGCGAGTACGGTCCGGGGTTTCGCGCTGCGCTCGAGTATGGTCAGCGAGTCACTCCTGCGGCGCTGGCAGTGGCCGCGAAGGTGCGCTCGGAAGTCTGCGCGTCACTCGAGCGTATCCTGAACAGCCTCGATTGTCTGGTGTGTCCCTCTATGGCGAACACTGCACGCGTGAAGGCGGCGGATCCGTACGCCGAAATCACCGAAGCATCGTGGAGCCGTCTCGTCAGGAATGACATCTATAGCAAGCCGTTCAACTTCAGTGGCAGCCCGACTTTGTCAGTACCGTGCGGTTTCTCGGTGGACGGCGTGCCCCTGAGCGTGCAATTCATCGGTCCCCGGTTCAGCGAACCGGTGCTATGCCGCGTAGGCCACGCGTATGAGGAAGCGACCCCTTGGCACTCGAAACATCCGGCAGTCTGACCGGCACTCAGTTGAAGAAGGTCCATCCGGTCGTCGCTGCGGCAGCGGTCGCGCTCTACTTGGGCTCTGCCGCCCCGTCGCCGCAGGCGCCCGTCGAAGCGGATGACCGCGTCGACCGCATCGTCGGAAAGGCGATGGTGCAGGGCGGCGCTCTTGCCTTTCTCCAGCTGCTGACCGATTCGATCGGAGGCCGCGTGACGGGGAGTCCCGAGTCACGAGCGACGGCGGATTTGTTGCTTCGCACGCTGCGCGAGGCCGGATTCGAAGATGCGCACGTCGAGGAGTACGCACTCGAGTCGCGTTGGCAGCGGGGGCGCGCGGTTGGGCGCGTCGTCGCCCCCGTGACCCGACCGCTACTCGTGAGCTCCTATGGTTGGGTGCCGGGAACGAAGGGCGAGATGACGGCCCCGCTCGTGGATCTCGGCGCGCCACCGAACGATGGTTCGGCCGTCGCCGCGGACCGTGTTCGAGGCGCGGCGGTCATCGTGGAGCCATACGGGGTGAAGGAAGCACCAGCCCAGGTGATGCGCGCAGCCTTGGCGCTCAAGCTCGCCCGGGCCGGGGCCACGGCCATGCTGATCCCCTCGGACAAACCGAATCGAATGCTCTACACATCGGCCTTTGGGTTCTATCCAGGCGGCCCGCTGCCAGTGCTGTCGGTCGCGAAGGAGGACGTGCTCTACCTGCGGCGGCTTCTGGCGAATGGGCCGGTTCGGGTGGCCCTCGATGTTGCCAATTCGATCGGCGCGAGCCCAAACAAGGAGCGCAATGTCGTCGCCGAGATCCGTGGGACGACGCCCGGCGAGGTGGTACTCGTCGGTGCCCACTTCGACTCGTGGGATACCGGCCAGGGCGCCCAGGACAACGGTGTGGGAGTCGCCGCGATCCTGGAAGCAGCGAGGATCCTGAAGTCAGTTGGCATCAAGCCGCGACGAACGATTCGCTTCGTCTTCTTCAGCGGCGAGGAACAGGGGCTTCTCGGATCACGTGCCTATGTCGACGCGCACCGCGATGAGCTCGACGGGCTGCGTGCCGCGGTGATAATGGACTCAGGTGCGCAGACACCGCGCGGGTTCATGATCCACGGTCGATCGGATGTCGAGGCCGCCGCGCGAACCGTTCTGGCTTCCTTGTCCTCGCTCGGCGCGTCGGGAGTTAGTCTCGAGGCGAGCTTTGACACGGACCACGGACCATTCCTTGCGGAAGGGATTCCAGTCTTCACGCTTTGGGTCGACAAAGGCGAGTACGACACGCACCACCACGCGGTGTCGGACACCTTCGATAAGGTAGTTCCGCAAATGCTCGCTATGGATACGGCGGTGATGGCCGTCACGGCCTACCGACTAGCTGACGCACCGGGAGGGCCGGGTCGGTTGTCGGCGACCGACGCGACTCGACTACTTGAGAAGCTGGGGCTCGAATCGCTTCGTCGAGCGGTCTACGAACCGGCGACTCGAGGTGATGTGCCGTAGGAGACATGAGATGAGCATGCAGGTAAGGGCGGAGTCGACGCCGAGGTAGTGACTGAACCACACTCGTGGGGTAGCTTCGCGCTAGCACTCACCCTCGTCACGTTCATAGTCGTCGGTGCGGCCGTGTTTTTCTTTCTGTTCGACGCCACCTTACCGCCCGCGGACAGTGAGCCGCCTCCTCCCGGGTCAAGGTAGCTCGAGCGTTGAGTTCGCTGTCGCTGCCGAGCGATTCGAGCAGGGCAATCCGATCGGCGATGCAACTCGTACCTTGAACGGCGGCGACAGACGGCTATGGGCAGCCTGGTCACGTGGTTGGCTCATCCGCGGAGCACCCGAAGCCAACTACGACTCGTCCGAAATATGTATGGGGTGCGGGTTCTCTATGCGGGCGGCGAGGTCGGGTCGAGCGAAGAGGTACGGTACCGAGGGGCGCGGCCGAGGGGTATGCCGACCACTATAACGAAACGATCCTTCGGGTGGTCGAGCGGTGAGCTGCCAACTCTGGCGTTGTCCGCATGAAGGAGTTCTCAGTATGGCTTCAATAGTCTTAGCAAACGGAGAAGGTGGCGTCGGAGTTCAAACGTCTATAGATGCCATTCGTGGCGGCCGCTCAGCACTAGATGCAATTGAAGCAGGAATCCGCGTCGTTGAATTGGATCCATCCGTTCGGACTGTAGGTTTTGGGAGCGCCCCTAATGTCTTAGGCAAAATGGAGTGCGACGCCTCGATTATGTGCGGTGCCACTTTACGCGCCGGCGCGGTCGGTGCACTTCAAGATTACTTCCACGCAATCTCTGTTGCACGACAAGTCATGGAGAGAACTCCACATGTCATGCTTGTTGGCGAAGGCGCTGCAATGTTCGCAGGAGAGATCGGTGAACGCAAAGGTGATCTTCTTTCCCCTCAGGCGAGAGCTGAATATGAAGGTTGGATTCGGGATCATGTACCGCCAGAACTCATACCTAATTGGCCAAAGGTGCCGTTGTCACCTGTTCTGTGGCCCTCTGCAAATCCCGAAACTGCCCGCGGAACGACCTGCTTTCTTGTCCGGGCCAACGATCAAGATTGGGGTGGCGGCGTTAGTACTTCGGGGTGGGCCTACAAGCACCCAGGTCGACTGGGCGACTCCCCAATCATTGGCGCTGGAATGTACGTGGACAATCGCTATGGGGCGGCCGCTTGTACTCATACGGGCGAGATGACAATTCGCGCTGGCACCTCCAGAGCAGTCATGGCTTATCTTAAACGAGGAGCGTCAGCCGAAGATGCATGCCGTGAGGCGCTCGACGACTTGCGGTCGCTCCGAGGCGGTCATCTCGGAGCTGTGGTCGTTCATGTAGTGGATCGAGAAGGCACTCCTTTCGTAGCGAGCATTGGTCTTACGAATCCAACACCATTTTGGTATTGGCGAGAGGAAATGGAGAAAGTTGAGTGTCGACAAGCGATCCCGCTCTAATTTAGCGGCGGGACAAATGGATCAACCCGAGAATTAGCCTAGCAGCTAATTCCTTAAGGCAGGCTGCGGAACCTGTCAAGGGTTCCCTGACGGCGCGCCTGACAACGGCCCTTGACAAAACGTCAGCATCGACAGGGAATTCAAGGAGCAGTCAACCCACAAGAACCGCGGAAAACTTAAGCCTTCTTGGTCCAGTTTGTTGGGGCGGGTCAATTTGAACTGGGAGTTCTAACATTTCTACCGGCACAGATTTTGGGGGGGCAAATTTGGGATGGCGGTGCTGCTCGATGGAGTCGAGCCAAAAAGCTAGTAGGGAGGAAGGTTACCAGTGCCCGTAAGCGAGCGGCTGCAACGGGAATACTTGTTTAGACACAGTTCTCAAAGGACATCTACAGTACAGCGATCGATTAGATCCATGTCATAGTCGCAGCCGATCCCCGGCTTGTCAGGGGGTAGCGCGTAACCTTGATCATCAATCTTGATCGGTGTCTTCAATCCAAAACTGAAATGGTCCGTGGGCACTAGAAGTTCGAATAGCTCTGAATTCTTGATAGCGCAACAGCAATGAAGATTTACGACTTCCAAGGGATGGTAGAGGCCACTATGTATTTCGCAGTTCATGCCAAAAGCCTCGGCTAAATGCGCGATCCGAAGTGTGGGAGTTACGCCGCCTTTCCAAGAGGGATCGGCACGCACAATGTCTACCGCACGGCTGGCAATCCATTCGGCGACCAAATATTGGCTGCCCGGGATCACCTCTGTACTCGCAATTGCAATATCAAGTTGACGAGTGAGTTCACGGAGGCCATGCAGATCGGTATCGAAGAGGGGTTCTTCCAACCAGTGGTAGTTCAACTTCTCTAGCTCACGGCCCACGCACAGTGCCTGCTCATGGTTGAGAGCACCGACGCAATCCAACATGAGCTTGAAATCGGGCCCTACCGCCTCTCGACACAGGCGGTAGGCCTCCAAGTCCAATTTCATATCACCCGATTGCACAGGATGCACTTTGTAGGCGTGCCAACCCTTTCGTTGGACGGCGAGTGCTTCATCCGCGTAAGCCTGCGGCGAATTCAGAAGTAGTGATGTTCCGTACACTGGGACTCGGTCCCGATACGCACCCAAGTACTTGTAGAGTGGCAGCCCCGCCTTCTGCGCAGCGATGTCCCATAGGCAAATATCGAAGGGCCCGTATCCGTAAATAGGTGAATGATTCCAATAGCGGTCGTATATCCGGTACTCTTGCCAGTGTTTCTCGCGGTCCAGCGCGTCTTTGCCTAAGAAGAAAGGCCTGATAGCTTCGGCCACATGGCCAGTCATCCGGCCACTGCGCCCCCCAAAGCCCATTGAACGGCCTTCGAGGCCTTCATCCGTGCGCATGCTAATAAACAAGAAGTCCAAACCACCTGTGCCTACTCCCTTGTGTTGAGTTGAAAAGCCGCTATCGCGAGTCTTGCATATACGGATTTCGATCTCTGTAATTTTCATCAAGTGATTCCTCTACTTTATCAACATGTTAGGCCATTCTGAACACCATGCCGGTTAGCCTGCAGAAGAGCATGAGATTTCGCGGTCCAGGTGTTTCCAGTTCAGCAGATTCGCTCGTTGCCTACCCGGCTGGAGATGTTTTAATCTACGAGTCTTCTTGCTTGACCAAACCAAAGATACATTAGAATCCCCGCAACTATTATTAGTCCAGTCAGCCAGAATGCTGCACTCCAGCCAGCCAGCTTAACTACATATCCAGTCACGACAGGGACTAGAACCCCAGCGCCGTTGGCCAGTGAATTTTGGATGGCAACTACAGTACCAGCATACCGCGGCGCAATCTCCAGAGACCCGCTAGCAAACACAGGGTGCACGGCACTCATGAGAAACATTGAAAGGCACAAGAGCAGTACTATTGTCGATGGCGTCGAGGCAAAAGGTAGCAGGAATAAGGTTACTGGTGTTATGGCGTACGGCAAAAGAAAGAGCTTCCGCACAAGCGTGCGATCACGTCCAACGCTGAGGCGATCAATCACGAAGCCAAACAAATTACTACCAAGGAACGCTGACAGAAAAGGTAAGGACGAACCAATCGCCATATTCGTCAAGGAAAAATGACGCTCACGGATTAGGTAGGTGGGGAGCCAGGACATCAAAATGTACGAGAGCCAGTTCGAAGAAAAATGAAGTGACAGAACTCCCCAGAGTGCACTTAAATTTAGGATCTTGCCCCATGGAACAGTTTTCACCGTATCCATTTGGGGTGCTCCATCGAGAATATAGTCCAATTCCGCATTGCTAACTCCACGAGAAGCTGCAGGATCATCATCTGTACTCAGAATCCAAATTGGCAGCCAGACTGCACCCAGTAGGGCAAACGCTATGAAAATAGCCCTCCAGCCCCATAGGCCCATGACGGCTGAGGCTAGAGGAAACGCTATGATGGCACCGGCAAACCCTCCGCTCCAGCTAAAGGCTGCCGCTCGCGAATACTCATGACGTGGGAACCAGCGAACAAGAATTCCATTCATTGAGGGGATCACTCCACTCTCGGCGGCACCCATGAGAATGCGAACGAACGTCATACTTAGAATCGATTTGGGTAGCGGCGTGAGCGCAGTGAACAAAGACCACCAAGCAACACTCCAGGCAAGAAGGCCCTTTGGACTATATTTGTCTACAAGGATTCCCATCGGAATCATGAAGAACGAATACCCAATAAAGAAACCTGATAGTGCCCATCCCATCTGCACAGTGTCCCATGCGTACTCCTGCATGATACTCGGTGCTGCTACCGAGATATTAACGCGGTCGCACAGAGCTATGATCATTGCGAAAAACGACAGAAGCGCGACATCAAATCGCTTGGGCCACGGTAACCATCGTTGGACCAAGCGTGTTTCTAGTTGTGCATTAACGCGCATGACTGAAACGACCAAAATGCCTTCTGGGCTTCAGTGAATACAGGCTTGTCAGGTGCCGATGGTACCCAAAGAGCTGCTTGAGTAGTCCAGTCCCTCAGGACTATGGAGTCTGGTGGGGATAGAGGCTCCTTTCCAGGTGGCATCCCTAGTTGGCCAGAATGCGGTACAACAGGCTTTCTGCTGGCTTCCCAGGTACCACAGCTGGCCCCTTTTCTTACCTTTGAGAATTGATTCCTTTTTCGTGAATCCAGACCCACATCTAAGCTTCTCCGTGGCAAGTCATAGAGTCATGATCCAAGTTCGTCTGGGAGGAATGATCAAGCGAAGATTGCGATTGGAAGTCAGATGAGGACGAAAGTGCTGATAGAACTACTAGAAAAAACCATGAACAGAATTAAGCTTTGGTTCTTGCATGCCCTCGGCCTCGTCTCTCACCATTCGCGACTTGTGTTGAAGTCTAGAATACCCGCTCCAGAAATCGCTGTCGTCCCACTAATCTCACTTGAGCGCCATCACATAGGGCGGTCGGTCACGTGCCTGCTCGGTTTCGCCGCTGTTTACCCTGCCTACACCTTTTGTTTTCCTTTCTTGTTCCTTAGTCTTTACGCCGGCTCTAGGAGTCTAATGGTGGCTTTACGGCCTAATCGGGGTTGACAATACAGAGAACCTCGCCTATGGATACGGTCCTTCCAGATACTTGGCGGATTTCGGTGACAATTCCGGCAGCTTCAGACTCGACCGTAAAAACGGCCTTCTCCGATTCTAGCTCTACAAGAGGGGTTCCGACTGAGACCGAATCACCCACCTTGATTAGCCATCGACCAATCTGGACCTCCGTTGTATCCATACCCATCTTTGGTATCTGAATCTCTAGTTGGCGGGACATGATTCCTCATCACACTAACGAGCATCCAACTCTTGTTCATGGAGTTGACAGCCCGATCCACTCAGGTTCTCTCGAATTGCTTGTTCTAGCTGATGTGCGGAGGGCAGGACACTCTTGTCCAAAGCGATGCTGAAAGGAACTGGCACATCTGCCCGTGTAATTCTCCTAATCGGTGCTCTCAAGCAAGCAAACAGGTTTTCACTAGCGTACGCAGCTATCTCAGCCGCAAATCCACATGTCCGATTTGAGTCATCAAAGATGACTAGTCGGCCAGTTTTGCGCAAAGACCTCTCAAAAAGTGGGTAGTCAAACGGCAAGAGCGACCGGGGATCAAACACTTCCACCGAAATTCCCTCTGATTCCAAACGATGGGCTGCTTTGATTGCTTCCCCGACCAAGGGACCTATCGCCACGACAGTAATGTCCGAGCCGATCTTCTTGATTTCCCCGCTCCCTAATGGAATGTAGATCTCCTCGTCCGGGACAGGACCTTTTGTGCTCATGCAAGCCGCGGGTGCGAACACGACCACAGGATCATCCTCCCGTAACGCTGCGGTGAGCAGGCCTTTAGCATCATAGGGTGTCGAGGGAATCACAACTTTCATCCCCCCCTGTAACAAGGAAGGATATGTATGGTCGGAGTGTTGGCCCGCCAACCCTGGTCGTGCGCCGGATCCAGGCACGATATAGGTAACAGGAATTGTGCCCTGTCCACCCATCATGTACCGAAGCTTCTGCGCCTGATTCACCATTTGTTCCAGAGAGATATAGATAAGTGTTCCGATTTGGAACTCGACGAGTGGACGCATTCCACTCAAAGCGGCTCCTGTTGCGAGCCCGACGAATGCTGCCTCTGAAATCGGCGTGTCCCAGATTCGCTCGCTGCCAAACTCCTCGTAACATCCTTTTGTAATCCCGCGCAGTGCTTGACGAACGTCTTCTCCAAGCACCACAATGCTGCTATCCTTACGCATTTCATGCACTAAGGCCTCGCGCAATGCCTGCAAGTAGTTTAGTTGGCGTTCCATACACTCCCTCTTGCCGGCAGACCCGCGTAGGTTGTCGCATACATATGATGAAGAGCTTCGCTAGCTTCTGGCCAACGGCTTGATCGAGCAAATTCAACGGCGTCATCAAGTGTCGCTTCAACTACGGAGTCGATGATTGCCTTCTTTGCTGAATCAAACACGCCCCGCGCCTCAAGCTTCGCAGCCCATGAGGAAACGGGATCCTTGCCCCGCCATTCCTCAATTTCGGCCGCTTCTCGGTAAGTTAGCGCCAGTGCCCTTTCAGCCGTAAAATGCCCCTGAAAACGATAACACCTGCACTCGAGTAGGGTTGGGCCTTCCCCAAATCGGGCTCGCTCTACTCCACGCCGAGTAGCCAAGAAAACCTTTTCGACATCCATCCCGTCAATTGCGTGCCCAGGAAATCCATATGCTGCCGCACGACCTGCGATACTAGGGCCTGAAGTCGAGTAGCTAACAGGAGTACTGACCGCGTACTGATTGTTTTCGCAAACAAAGACAATCGGGAGTTTCCAGATACTCGCCAGATTCATTGTTTCGTGCAAAACCCCCTGATTTGCCGCACCATCACCGAAGAATGTAACGGCCACAATACCAGTCTTCCTAATTCTGGAGGCCCAAGCTGCTCCTGCGGCAATTGGCACGCCGCCGGCAACCATTCCGTTGGCTCCGTATATCCCGAGGGAAAGGTCCGCAATATGCATCGAGCCCCCTTTACCTCTGTTATAGCCTGTTTCACGTCCAAGCAACTCCGCCATCATCCGCTTGGGCTCACCACCTTTCGCGATGATATGCCCATGCCCCCGGTGGGTACTTGTAATGACATCAGTAGGACGAAGCGCCCCGCATACGCCCACTGCAATTGCCTCTTCCCCAATGTACTCGTGGGTTACCCCAGAAATTTCGTTGCCGTTAACAAGCTCAATTACCCGCTCCTCGAAACGACGTATGAGACGCATCTGCCGATAAAGCTCGATCCAGAAGCTGGGAGCAATGTTATCTTCTGCTGGTTCAGACCCTGGGTCCGATTTCATAATTTACGATCCTTAGCTCATCACTAGTCCGCCGCAAACATTGAGGGTTTGCCCGGTAACGTACTCGGAGTCACGACTTGCAAGATAAACTGCAGTAGCCACGATATCCTCTGGCTGGGCTACTCGACCAAGTGGAATACTGTTAGAAGAAGGACTTTGCGGAAGGGGATCTGTGCCGTTAGGCATCTTGTCGGAGTCTGAGCGCAACTTCTGCAACATCTCGGTTTCAATCATTCCTGGAGCAATTGCGTTGACCCTAACTCCCTGCTTGGCCAATGCCAGTGCGGCTGAACGAGTAATAGAAATGACTGCTGCCTTACTTGCAGCGTAGTGCAAGAGCATAGGTCTACCTGCCCTTCCAGCTACTGAAGCAATGTTGATGATGGATCCGGAACCGCTGGAGACCATATATCGGGCGGCAGCTTGTAAGGAAAAGAAAAGCCCCTTTACATTTACCCCAAGAACGGCATCCCAGTCGCAATCCGTTAGGTCCCAGATCGGCTTGAAGCTTGATACGGCGGCGTTGTTGATCAGAGTATCCAATCGGCCACATCTACTCAAAGCACGCTCGACCATCGAAAAAACTTCTTTAGGCTGGCGTAGGTCTGCCGGGAAACCGAAAACATCTAACCCTTGACTTCGCAATTGTTTGAGTAACTGCTCCAGTTTGGGTGAGTCAAGGTCAGACAAGAATAAGCGGGCTCCTTCACGTGCAAAGCCGAGGGAGAGCGCCTGACCAAGACCTCCAGCCGCTCCTGTGATTAAGGCCACTTGACCCTCAAGACGCCCCATATAGATGTCAGCACCCGTGTAAACGGGAATCAGTTTTTCCGGAAACCGCCCCCTCCGCGAGGAGGTGGCAAGAAACTCTATAGTGAGATTCTATATATAGACCGTCGGCCGATTTCGGGAGCCGGTTACTTTCGGCTAACCTTGGGTCCACTGATGCTGCTCTGGAGCTTCCCGATGAGCCGATGCTTTATTGTGACCAGTCTGTTTGTGCCTTGCCTGTCTTGTTCCCGTCAGATAGGGGTCAGCCTGTTTGCCAGAGTCGCCGCCGGAACGACTATCGCCGCCAGAAACTCCCGGCGCTAACCATTATAGGTTCCCTTAGTTATATATCTATCATCTATCATGTATGATAATAGCCATACGCCACCAGGAATGTCAAACAGAAAATCTAGGCGGGGCGCCAGTCCGCTGGATCTCCCAAAGACCAACGCCGCCCCAAGGCACGGGGGCGCTCTCAGTCTGCCAGACCACTAAACCTTCTGATCGGTGCACTTTAAGGGGCTTTCCTCTCGGCAAATGCAGATTGTCTCGACAACAACTCTACGGGCTTGCTGGGTGGAGGGCTCTATCAGCTCGTCGTGGAGATTTTCCCAACTCGGACTAGGAGGAGACGGCGAAACAAAAGGACTTAGGAGTTCGGCAGCCGAAATTCTGTCTGAGTCTCGAGCATCTCCGGTAGCTGTCGCCGTCGGCAAACACAAACGAAGCGTGTGGTGAAATCGGAAAGGTTACTTGCCCACGGGAGTGTCTTGCTTGTCTCGCTGGAGCATGGACGATGTCCCGCGGAGAGAAAATGTGGTCAAAGTGCTCCGAATGAGAGAGGAGAATTCAGGCTCTTGAAGATCGCGCAACGCCTTGACAATGTTTAGGTGTTCAACAGCATTGGACTCCTCCACGGTAGCATCACTCGCACAAAGCACAAATGCAAACAGCGGAGCTACGAGTCTTTCCAAGCTACTGACTAGAAACCTGTTACCCGAAGCCTTCCAACATAAGCGGTGAAACTGGAGATCGCAGTGATAGTACTCCCTAGTGTTTTTTTGCTGGGCCGCTCCCATCATTGCCTCTACTATTTGTTCTAAGGCACGAAGATCGGCTTCAATAACCTGTGGTTTGGCCCACTGTAATGCCAGCAACTCAAATTCAACACGAAGAGAATAAAGCTGTTTCAGCTCTTCTAGTGTGAACTTGTTCACATAGGTTGCAGTATTTGCTACGCGGCGCACAAAGCCTTGCTCCTGAAGAGTGATTAGAGCTTCTCGAATCGCCGGGGTACCTATTTTCATTTGCTCTGCAAGCTGGCGCTCCACAATCAAGTCACCTGGTCGTAGCTTCGCTGAGAAGAAAGCATCCTTTAAGGTAGCTACAACCTTTTCTCGAAGCGACACAGGCTCGATCTCTCCAAATGCAATCGTCGAAGGCATCGTGGTTTTCCTTATTCCTGCTTAGGTCTCGATTCGATGGTCATGAATCGTCGACTGAAATTTTTAGAATTATCATACATCATAGGGTGTCAGTCAAGAAGTCGCCATGCCAGAATGTGACGGAATGGGTGTAAGTCTCTTTTCTCATTGAGGGATTTGGCTCTTCTTGGTCGAAAACCCAACTTACAGGCTCTTCCTTTTTGCACAAGCAAACTTGCATCACCCCTTGAAGGACATTCTGACTTCCATTTACGCAACAGGTGCCCAAGAAGCTTCCTGAGCTTCGCCCTGTAACATGTTGCGCGGATCGCACGATGATTTCATTGCGTTCATGGCGTAGTGTGCAAAAACTCGATGTCATTGAAATCATTGGAAGGGAGGAAGCATTACCCTCTGCATGATAACCTGCAGCAATGCACTCAATCTTCTGCCCATTTTCCTTTCTCGTCGTCTCCATTGCTGGCTG
>Ga0187893_10007379_pt1 | contig 18058 bp, 12 predicted proteins | sample MA1701074metaG_FD_139574 | JGI IMG/M metagenome (GOLD analysis project Ga0187893, IMG submission 139574) | White microbial mat communities from a basaltic lava cave in the Kipuka Kanohina Cave System on the Island of Hawaii, USA - MA170107-4 metaG ... | reverse complement strand
TGCTGACCGTTTTGCACCGCCTGGAATCGACCAAGCTTGTGGAAGCCTCGTCTTCAGGTTCCTACGAAATACTGCCCTCTCATCTAGCTGCAATCGTCGAAGAGCGCATGGAGCTGGAGCAAAAAAAGCACGTGGCTGCAGAACGGATGTTGGGTCGCGACCTGAAGCTGTGGCAGGAAATTGAAGCGTACATGCCTCGCCAGCACTTCGAACGCATCCACGCAGCACGCCGGCAGCTGAGAGTCAGCGAAGCCGAAGCCCAGCTCATGCTGCGCTGCGCTCTGCTGTTCCAGGGTGGATGCCATCTGAATGCGACGCGTTACTGGCTGGGCCGCACGAAAAGCCGGACCGCCAAGGTCGAAACGCTCCTGGCAGCGTTGTTTGGTTCGAGTGAATGTGCGCGAGGGTCGTCCGCGACCCTGCTGGGCGACTTTCCCCTGCGTGAGGTGCAGGCTCAGCTGCACCTGGTGGCGTTGAGGGATGAATCGGCACTGGTTCGTGAACAGGCCATTCGAAGCCTCAGCCGGATGAAAGACGAACCATTGCAGGAATCGTTAGTTCAGGAAGTACTCGATTCCAACAGCCCCTATCGCACGATGGCTGTCGAGGTGCTGAAGATCTTTCCAGATGACACGACCCTGGCATTGCTACGCCGAGTTGTCGAAGAGCAGTCGAGTCCGGTCGAGCTTCGTAACCAAGCGATTCGAGTCTGCGGTTCGCTGGCAACCCCAGCAGCAGTGGAGGCCCTTCTTGAGATCGCCATCCAGGACGACGATGAAGCAGACCGGTCAGAAGCCGGCCTGGTGCTGGGAAGCCTCACTCAAACGCCACTTGTGCGACATTTGGTCGGCCGCTTAAGGCATGAGCGTCGGCTTATTTGCGGAATGAAGCAGATGCTATCGGCCCGGGGGGCGATGCGCGCTTTGCAAACTGCCTTCACGGTGTTCGGCGTTCTGATCGGTGAGTTTGTGCTTCATGGCGCGATGCTGCTCTCGCTGGGCAGATTGCGGTGGGGAGTGACTTTTCTGTTGGCGGGGATCGCGGGAGAGCTGCTCTTCTTCAGCGGGCAGACAACGACAGGGTTGCTGGTCTGGCTGAGTAGCGGGCTTATCAGCCAGCTGGCTGCAACGAGCATAGTACTGAACGAACGGAATGAGAAGAAGGAGAGGCAGCTAGCCTACCGCCGCTACCTGGGTGTGGCCCTGTTTGCGTGGAACTGCTTCCTCGTTTTCCCTTTTCTGCCCGGCTTGGCGCACCTCTTGACACGCAGAACGCGGCGCGGTCTCGAACTATTTGGCAGGGCACTGATGGGAGGACTGTTACTGCTCATCGTCGTGTTATTGAAATCCGTATTCCTGATGAATGACTTGCCCGTGTTAGGGCCTTTCCTGCACGTGCTGCGGTGGATCTACCTGGGTACCGGTGTGGCATTGATCCCGTGGTCGTATGCTTTAGACGTGTGCAATATCTTCAAAAACACAATCCTGTTCAAAGAGCCCCAACGGCGATTGAAGGCCCTGTACCGCAAAGTCGCCGGAAGCGGCGCAGCAGTTGCTATCGTGCTGGAGGAACTGAATGGAGAGCAGCCTCAGAACCGGCGCTGGGCAGCGAGGATCCTTGGCCACTATGGCCGGAGTATGGATGCCGGCCTGTTAGTTGACTACGTGATGCAACGTCCCCGAAGAGATGTGTTTCAGGCCGTCAGGTCGCTAACACAAATGAAAACGTCGGCAGTTTGTCGGCTACTGTACGAAAAGTGGGCAACGGGCGATCTCGCATTCAGACGGATCGTAGTATCGATTTTGGCTGGCTCTCCCACGCAGGAGTCGTTGGATACGTTGCGAAGCTTGCGAGAGCAACTGAACTGGACGAGCCGATTCCGTTATGCAGCGGCAGTGTGGCACTTTCGCTTCAAGGTTTGGCCTACTGCTCTGGTCATGCTCGTATTGTTGCTCCTGCCGCTCTTTGGCGTGCTTGCGCGGGAAGGACATCGCTCTCTTGCGGGGGGCGTGCACCATTTTGTTGCGGTGGTGAGAAGCGATGGGGAAACAGACGCTACACGGATCGACTACGCACAAAGGCTCGCCCGCAGGGATCCCGCAGCGGCACTAAGAACGGCGGGCGCAGTGCTCGCCAAATCCAACAGCAGCAAAGAGCTACGACTGGGCATGATGACGGCGCTCGGCGTGGTCATCCAGCAAACCGCCGACAGAGAAGCTTCGTTCGCAGCGGCGCAAAGGCTGGGCACGACTCTCGGTGACCAACGCGAGGACCTTCCCATACGGCAGAGAGCCCTTCTCGTGCTCTCCGAATCAGCCAAGAGGTCGACTGGCATGGGGATGCACAGTGAAATCCTTCCTTACTTGCAAGACCTGTTGCTTACTACGGCTGTTCCATTGAACTTCGAACTTCGCCGAGAAGCGATTGACCAGCTCGGACGCATCGGAACGGCCAAAGCGGTACAAGCACTGGAAAAGCTGGTTCGACTCAAGACAGGGTCATCAGGTGAGGTTGCTGATATTGCCTCGACCGCAACGCCGGCGTTAGAGGACGTCTCGAAAGAAGTTGCAGGAGGCACAGGAAAGATTAATCCTTCTGAGGCGGCTGAGGGCCGTCGGGAGGCGGAGCTCAAGACGCGTGCTCTCCGAGCGTTGGGAAGCATTCGGTCCACGGCTGCAGGACCTCAAATTCATCAGATCGCCGAAGATGCCAAGTTGGCTTTCTCCGTGCTACTTAAACTAGTAGATGACTCATCGCTCGATCCCCGTCTCAGATCCATGGCCGAGGAATTGGCGTCACGATTCGATCCTCTGCGCAAGTTGGAACACTATTCCGACCAAAGACAGTTTGACAGCGTCATCCAACAGGGAGAAGCTCTGGTAGGCCATGAGCAACACGAGTCCAACGGGCAGCGTCGCTCGCGGACTCGAGAATTACTGCAAGCGGCCTACGTTGAAACGGCGAAGAGATTTCGGTCGGAAAAGGCTCCCGATAGAGCGCTCAACCAAATAGAGAGAGCGCTGGCTCTGCTGCCTGGCGACGCTCAGGCACTCCGAATGCAGGGACTGATCTACCTGGATCAGAACGATCTTGATAACGCTTTGAGAGTGATGCGAACCGTTGCTGAAAAGTCTGGTGATGCGGAAAGCCTAGCGACGCTGGCCTACATTTATTTTCAGAAGAGCGATGTGACGAACGCGCGAGCCTCAGCACTAAACGCAATTCACCGTGACCCGAACTATCCCTGGGCCTACGAGCTGCTTCTTGGGACTTACAATAGGGAAGACCAACCTAAGGAGGCTGCGAAGCAGTTTGAAAAGCTGAAAGCTCTTTACCCGGAGAGCATTCTGCCGACGCTTCAGTTAGGCTTTGTTTACCATGAGTACTTGGCCGTTGAAGATCCAGTTTACTATCAAAAGACCTGCGCGCAGTATAGTTCGCTCTCGTCGCACGGCAATCCTGCTGATGCACTTGGAATCAAGGCGAACCTTGTGGAGTGCCTCGTTACCACGGGCCGCTACGCTGAAGCGATAACCATGAGCGACGCGCTGCTGCAGGAAGCGTCGCCCGAGCCGATTCTCGCGGTCAACGTTTGCTTTCTGCGCTTTGCAGCAGTGCTCCTACAAGGTAAACGTGGCTACCGTGAGGCTCTCAGGGGACTTTCGAGAACATACCGCTCCTTGCCAGTCGGTTTTAAGAATAACTGGAGTTACCGAGGTACTTGGCGCTATATCGAACGCGCTCCGGCGCCCAGTGAAGACAAGGAACTACTTTACGGTATGATCGAGCTGATTCAGTCGAAGTCGGCTCTGAGATCAATACCTCATGTTTCAGCAAATCGGGCGAGGATTGTCGCTGCCGCGTTGAGATAGGCGGGGGGTAGGGTTCAAAAGTCATCGCTTCTATTCATCGAAAGGAGAGAACAATGGGAAACTCAGATCCAATCTTGCAGCTGCTCAAGGAATTTGCCTACTCAGTGGTCAGACTGCCACGAGAAAGCATTCGCCCCCTTCTGGTTGTCGAAAAACAAGGAAATGATCTGACGATTTTAGGCGAGCTGTCAGACCTGTTCAGCGGAGGGCAGTCTCTTCCGGCAGTCGGGCCAGACCGTCAGGCCGCATTCATCAATGGAAAAAAGAGCCGGGCACTCGATATCAACGTTGGCCTGAGCTTGCTTGGTGGAATTGTCGGTGCGATGACCGGATCAAAACTCAAACTTGACGCAGCCTACAAAGGAGCTAGCAACTTGACGTTTGAGTTTGAAGATGCGCTGGTTTCGGAAGTCAATCAGCTCGCGTTGAACAAGTTCCTCAATGGAAGCAAGGTGGATACGTCTGTTGGCGGTGGAATCTTGAAAGCACTCGACGAAGACAGAATGTATGTCATCACTAGCATCGTGAAGAGCAAAAAGTTCAAGACGCAGGCCACGCAATCCGACGGCTCGTCTCTTCAGGTTGATATTCCGGCCGTTCAGCAGCTTGTAGGAGGCGCCGTGCATATCGAGTCCGGAGGGACCAGCGACTCAAACATAACCTTTGAAGGTGCTAACCCGCTGGTGTTTGGTTTCCAAGCAGCCCAAATGGAGTTTGAAAAGGGAATTTTCAAAGGCCTCAAGCAAGCCAAGCCAGCAGACTCCGCCATGAGGGGTGCGCCTGAGCAGACAAAGTTTGAGTTCCTCGAAAGCGGCGGGCCGTTTGCCAATCTTGTGGACCGGCCTAAACGCAAGGCGTCTGCCCCGACACGTTCCAAGAGCCGCGGGTAACCAAAGCCATCTGGAGGAGGAGTACTACAACACAGCGTCGTTAATTCCATCGCACCCTCACCGGGCCTTCGGCCAGCCTCTCCCATGGGGCTGGGCAGCTCCCACAAGTTTTGTGCTGACACAGGGGTCGCCAGTCCAGTCTTGAGATGCCTTTCGTCCCCGGAGGGGACAACTATGAATAGCCGTGGGCTGAGCGTAGTCATGCGGAGCGAAGCCCACGGTAGCAAGACAATTCCAGTTCCAACCCTGAAAGGATCGAACCACGTCAATGTCGGTTACCGTTTGTGTTCGACCCCTTCAGGGTCGGATGTTTCCGCCGACTGTTCCCCCGTGTGGCGCTTGCCTGCGCGCCACACGGGGCTATCGATATTGGTCCCCTCCGGGGACCTAAAGTTAAAGCCAAGCACCCCTGTGTCCAGCGACCGACTTATGGGTAACGATGACACCATGGGAGAGTGGCTTGGGGGTGAGGGGGTAGCCGCAACGGAGCGACATTCATGCAAATTTACCTATGTCGCCTTGTCTAGTCACGCCGCGATACAATGTTGCTATGCTTGGCTGAAAGAGGTCTCTGCTATCACTTGATCAGAAAAGGAGGTTCACGAAATGGGGTTCTTTTCCAAACTGAAGAAGGTTGTTGTCGGCGTGGATAAGGGAGCAGCTATCGCAGCTGCTGCGCTCCCGGGTAAGCCCGGACAGGTCGCCGGTGACGTGCAGCAGACGGTCGGCGTTGTCACCGCTGTCGTTCAGCAGATCCAATCGAAGCCGGTGTCGGAAGTCCCTCTCGCCGAAGCACAGAAACAGGCGACGCTCGCCACAGCAGTAGCCGTGGACGACCACGAGGAACGTGTACTGGAGCTTGAGAAGACCGTTCAAGAACTGCAAGCACAGCAGTTGAAGCGGGCGGGGAAGGCTTAGCACAGGGAAGTGTCTCGGAACAAGAATTCGTGCTGCGCGATAGCGGAGAAGGCTTTCTGGCTGAGTAGCCACGGCAGGCAACAAATGCGATCATAGCCCAGCTTGAATCTTCCTTCGCTATATCCGCAGGACCGGTTCCTCCTGCAAGGCCCTTAAGGATCGACAGTGGATTGACGCATCTGTGATCCATCAGCTTGTTAGCGACTAACTGAACCAGAATTGCCTGGGATTTGGCTGCTTAAAGCTTGCGGTCTATGTAGCCGCTCGAAATCAGACGCTCTTGCGTTGGTTTGGGTAGCACCCTGAATTGCAGGGCGGGATTACGTGATTACCGTACCTCGAGTTCGGTTTCACCGGACACAGACTGAAGTGTCTTGCGCTCGGTGGTCTCGAGTCTTAGTCGATACTTCCCAGGCAGGAGTTCGCTTGTAGGCATGCTGATGCCGATGGAAACCTGTCTGTCGCCCGAAAGGACCGCAACTGGGTTTAGCGGTATGGAAGGGATGACGTTCGTCTGTCCTCTTGCGTCCGTGATCTGAGCCTTGGCCTCCAAATCGTATTGCGACTCTTGATCTCCGACGTTGTAGAGCCTGTAAAAGATGAACATCGGCTTTGCCCGGTCGAGATTGCTACCTGGAATAACCGACACCTGATAAGACTTGTAGATCAAAGGGTCGTCTTCCTGCATCAACTGCGACTGGATGTCTTCGATGAGTGAGGGCAACGCTGTGGCTTGTTGTGTGACCACGAGGCTGCTCATAGCAAGCCTGCCGGAGGGCATTCGGGGAACAACAAGCGCTTGTTCGGCACTTCCAACCTGTTTGTTGTCGTCTGCTATAGCGAGTTTGATTGTGTACTTTCCAGGTACCAGCTTCATCATTCGCTGATAGAAAACCACCGAATCTTGGTCCTTGTCCTTCTTTTCATCTCGAACCGCGCGATACGACTCGGCAAATCGCGCCACAACATCGCCGCTTTCAGTCGAGGCTTGTCCCATCACATTCAGAGCATAGACCAGTTGTCCTCCCTCTTTTTTGAACTTGAGACCTCCAGACTGAATCTTGGCTGAAATTGCAACACGAACCCGGTCTGGTGAGGAATAGAAGTACGGAACAGCCAGAGAGATGGGCAGTTGATTTACAGGCGACGAGGACTCCAGAGCGGTCATCAAGACCTCTTCGCGCTTAGACGCCACAGTGAGGTGTCGCGAGTCGAGCTCCTGCAGCTCGCGCCCATATTTGAGCTGCGCCCCCTTCGAAACCGTGGTGATATTCAATCGATGCGACTTACTCCTTGGATCCAGATTGGTCGGTTGGAATCCCAACACATAATAGTTACTAAGCTCCGCATCGATTTCCTTCAGGTCCTCATTCCAATCCTGTTTCTTCTGAAGATCAATTGGGTAGATGGGAACGACCGATTGCTTGGACGTCTCGGTGGCTCTCTCCATCCCTTGGTCAAACGTGGCCTGATACTGTGCTTCGACTTGTCCCTGCGGGTTAACGAGGGAGCGTGCAGGTCCAGGTGAATTGGAAAAAACGAGAATTGCTTTGCGTCCTTTGACGCGCATCATCGACGTGGTCAGATACTTCAAGGTACGCGACAAGTTTGCTGCGGCAAGTCCACTTGGGTTTCTGGGCTGTTGGCGCAGTATCGGATCGCCTCCTGAAGCAGACCCCTCCGTGCCCAGACTAGGAAGTTCAGGCGGCCTCATGCCAATCGTCTGTCCTGATTTCCTGATAGCCTCTACGATTTTTGAGGTTTCCCCGGTGAAGTTCTGGAAAACAGTCACCTGACTTCCGTTAACAACAACGGCAGCCAGGTCATTGCGCTTCATGTGCCGGGCAACAAAGGTTTCCGCCAGTTCTCGCGTTGTCCGGAGCTGGGCGGTGGGAGCGAGCGTATCATCGAAGAGGATCAGGAGTACCTTGCCTGGACGATTCCCTTCCAAACTGCCATCCAACTTCACTTCATCGGCAGCGAGAATCTGCTGTTCTTTTCCGTCAATCGAGAGCTTGAAGTCTCCCTTTTGAAGTCCGGGCACAGGCCGTCCCTGCTTGTCTTTCGCGGCCACTTCGACGGCTATCAGATCCACGTTCACTCTGAGAGTTTCGCTTTGAAAGGGCTCTGCCAAACCTTCGGGACACCATCCGCTGAAAGAGCTGGTGAACAAAAGCAGCAGGCACAGCACGAAAAGACTCTTCTGACGATTACCTTTGATGAGTGATTGGCTCATTTCACCACCTCATTCCAGACTCGTCGAACAACGAGCTTTCTGAGAAAACGAGCTATCGTACTTCGATGGTCCTCTGCAATGAGCCCATCTGCTGTCGGACACTTTCTCGAACAGCTGCTTTGATCTTGTAGCGCCCCGGTGGGACGTTGAATGCTGCTTTCGAAAGCAACCCTTGCCGGCGAAGTGCTTCGTAACCAGCGTCTGTCAACCTCAGTGCGACGGTTTTTTCCAAACCCGTGACATACGAATCATTCTCATCGAAGAGAACAACCACCAGATGAATCACATTCTTCCTTCGCTGCTCTTCGTCCACGAAAGGGATTTTCGTGACCGCTACGCGGCTGTCCAGCTCCAATTCGAAGCTGCCTGCATCGGTTCGCAAATATTCATAGGAAAGTTGAATCGGAATCTCATTGAACTCAACCGTTGACTGCAGTGCCTCCAAGAGATCTTTCTTGTTTTGCCGTTCATAGGTCAGCTGTTCCTTTTGCGCATAGTAGCCTTTGCGGTATTTTAGACTTGTCCCCGGCCGAACCACTTCCACCTTGATCTTGTGATAACGGCCATCCGCCTGAGGAGCGGGAGAAGAGTAGGTCAGTATGTATCGATGAGACTCGCTCTCGACAATCTGCCGGAGTCCCGCTAAAAGATCGTTGTTGTTGTGAAAGAAAACACCCCCGGTTTCGTTGGCTAGCTGATTGAGTGGGTCTTGCTTGAGGCTCATTTCGTTACTTCGCAAACGGAGTCTTCCGGGCTCTGCCCCTCCTTTATCGCCAGCTCCGAAATTTGTTGTGTAGAGACCTCGAATGTCTATCGTATGAATCACGATCCCGCTCCGCAACGAGGCATCGATTGCATTCTCAAGCTCAGCGCGCAGTTCGTGGGACAAGAATCCCCCGGACAGAAGGATGATGAACTTACCACCTTCCAAGTGTCTCAACGCTTTCGCTTGCTGCTCGACGGCATCCAGCAAATTCCGATTGCGGAGATGCGTTTCTCCAAACTGTGCCTGAGCCGTAGACCGAGCCAACCTTTCTGCGGTCGGTGCATGTCGGATTCCGGTGCACTCGATAGTGTCAGCAATCGCCAGGGCCAAGGCTTCAGGGTCCCGATCCGTGCTGATCATTTGCGCCTGATAGTCGGTGAGGGGAGGACAATCAAGGCGTCGTTCTCCTTTCAAATGCATCTTCTTGTAGAGCGTCGAAGCATTGGCAGCGAGTCCATTCGTATCAGTGGTGAACGGAACTTCGGCACTGCCTGAGGTGGTGGCAAGCGAAAGTTGATCACCTGCCTGAAAACCATTGGTCATCAATTGCTCAAGAGCCTTGCTCGCGAAGAGAACGTCCTGTGGAGAGGCTTCTGTAACGTCATCGATCAGTAGCTTAATAAACCTCTTGGGTAGGACATCGGGAGCCGAAGCTGATTGGGGCAGTCGATTGTTTGCGGTGTCGAGGCTCTTTGTTGAGTAGCCTTTGAAATCCTCAACCGCGAAGGTTTGAATCGCTTGAACCTTGCCGTCTTCGTGGATCTTAAAATCTTCCGCGATCAGGTCTCGAACTGGCTTCCCTTCTGCATCGGTAACCTTTACAGGCACAACCACCGTATTGACCCGGACCTTGAACGTGAACCCCGATGTCTTCTCGTCAGGTTGTGCGCCCTTGGCTCGGGCCCTCTTTAGGTCGTCTGCACGGAACCTTGGAAGCCATCCGACAGAAGCCCCGAGACTGGAAATCAATATGAGAAGCCCGACGAGCCGATACATTCGCATTAGTTCCAGCATTCCTCAATCACCCAACCATGTGCTTGTTCTTTGAGTATACGATGAAGAGAGCCTAGCGAAGGATGTAAGAGCCGCGCAGATTCGAACGGCACCTCTTCCAGATTTGGTCAATCAAGCCATTGCGTTCGGTCGCGTTGGAAAGGGTGGCTGTTTCGAGGGCTTCGAAGGCGAGAACTAAGGGTGACTTCCGTCAACGGGCAGGCATTACTGCTCGCTCTCATGGCGATATCCAGTCTGGTCCTTCAGCAACTGCAAGGAAATACTCTGCTCTGTTCGAAGACCAAGACCAACTCGCCTGATACTGGCCGGGCCGTAGCTTCAACGTCACTTCCTCTTTTTGCAAAGAGTTTACAGCTCCGAGGCGTCTTGCATCTTGCTAAGAAATGCTTCCAACTCCCGCTCGTCTGGCTGCCCGCCTGTTCCGCCTAGCTTGAGCGTTGAGAGAGCTCCACAGGCAGTTCCGACTCGCAAACTGTCAGACAAACTCAATTTGTGTAGCCATGCGTGCAAAAACCCGGCGTTAAAGGAATCTCCCGCACCGGTCGTATCCACCGGCTCTATAGGAAAGGCTGGCTGGTGCAACAATTGCTCTTCGTGGATTGCGAAGCAACCCTGCGTGCCAACCTTTACAACGGTCAGCGTCCTGCCGTTAGCCAAGACTTTCAGTGACTCTTCGGGTGTCTGGGACCGGGTTATGGCGAGTACCTCCACTTCGTTTGGAAAGAACAGATCCGTTTCTTCGAGCGTCTGGAGCAAGTCTTGCCCCCAAGTTTCGGAAGGATCATAACCCGGATCCAGCGACGTGGTCAGTCCAAGCCTTCCGGCACGGGCAAACAACTGGTGGCAACCAGGCCGCAGCCGCTGTTGCAGATAGTAGGAAGACACGTGCACATGATCGAATTCCTTTAGGGTCGTATCCGGAATGTCTTGCTCATGGAGCCCGGCGATGGCGCCTAGAAACGTCACTAGCGCGCGATCCTGCGACGAACTGATGGACACGGTGATTCCCGTCTTGAGCGCCGGTTCACGAATCACCTTCGAAACATCCACCCCGCCTCTTTCCAAAATCTCCAGACAGAAGCTTCCCCAAAGATCCGTCCCAATTCGGCTTAGAAAAGAAACCGTGTTGCCCAGTCGTGCTAAACCCATCGCACAAATTGCCGATGCACTGCCGAGCACCAACGCAAAGTCGTCGGCCAGGACTTCCTTCCCTGGAGTCGGAAACATCCCGCACCCGTGCAGGATCATATCTGGATTGAGTTCTCCAGCGACGAGAATCTTGGGCATCAGAAAAGACGTTGGCAGTTCGATCGGACGTTCCCATCGCGTTCGACACTCGCGACAGCAAACGGGGGTGCTGGCGTGGAAAGGGGAGCGACCATCCTACGCTCGGCGATGAATCGCAAAGGGGCCCACTACTCGGTTGATGATGTCTTCGCGCGAAGGCGCGTCGGGTCGGAGACCGAGGCTCAGACAGCGGAAGAACGCCAGCAGTTGCCCCACCAGCACATCGAGCATCGGAAGAGTCTCGTCTCCAAACCCAACACCAGTGCCGTAGTCAATCACATGGTCCTGGAGTTGTCCGATGTCCAAGGGTACTTGGTCTCCGACGATCACCTTTCGCAGGCCAAGCTTCTTCTGGGTCAGTTCCCGAATCACGTCCAGTTCGTAGGCCCGGACTAAAGGATCGGAAGATAGGAAACAGACAATCAGAGTGTCAGATTGCACAGCCGCAAGCGGCCCGTGTCGCACACCTAAATAGGTTTCGGCAAAGGTGACCACCTGTCCAGCCGTCATTTCCAGCATCTTGAGAGCCGATTCCCGCGCCGAACCCAGGCGGACTCCGCTACCAAGAAAGAGGACCGATTGGAAAGTCTGCCCTCCCAAAGCCGCGATCTCCCCAGACTTCCTGGAAAGAAGCTGTTTCGCGGCAACAGCCAGCGCCTCAGTTGTTTCCTGATACACGCCGGGCGACTGCAACAGTCCAAGCGAACGGCCCGCCCAGACTAAGTTGCTAAAGCTGCTCGTCATCACCAGGCTGCGGTCACAGGTTACGTCGTCCAGGATGAGTGTCGCGCAACCCGGATCATCGTGGCGGAAAGCGGCCAACCGTCCGTTTCGGTTGCAGGTGATAATGATATGGCGAACTCCTGGGTAAGTCTCGTCCAGGAGATCGACGACAGCCGTGCTCTCTGGACTATCACCCGATCGTGCCAACGAAACGACCAGACACTCTTGCCCTGGAGGTAGCGCCGTTTCCGGATGCGTCAAGATCATACCTGCAGGCAAGGCGTGAACGGGCACGGCCAGTTCCCGTTGGAGGGTCAACCCAAGACATTCCGCGGCGTAAAATGAGCTGCCAGAGCCGGTGAAAATCAGAGCACGTCGATTTGTGGCTAAACCCGACTCTGCCAAAATGCCCTGAAGGCGCGCGCGGCTGCCAACCACGCGGGTTGACGTATCGAGCCACGTGAGCGGCTGCTGGCAAATTTCGCGTAAAGTGTGATAGTAACCCGCTGTACCGTTCTGCCCCAGTTGAAGAAGTACCGCAAACTCAGGAACCTGGTTAGTCAGGTCCGATACCCAACTGTCAATCGCTTGAGCTGAGAGACCGGAGATGTCGTTGTGCCTACTCTGATTGAGCAACATGGAAACCAAAGAAAGGTGAACGCAAGCAAACGAAACTATCCTCTAAATCCCTATGAAAATCAACCGGGACGGCAGTCCGTCCTTGGACGTGGCCGTCGTCGGCGCAGGGGCTGCAGGGTTGATGGCAGCAATCTTTGCGGCTTCGCGCGGAAGCCGTGTTCTGTTGCTCGAACGCACGCGTGACGGAGGACGCAAGATCTTGATCAGTGGCGGAGGCCGGTGCAATATTCTGCCTTCAACGCTCGTGCCAGAACAGCTTGTCTCCACCGCGCCGGTGCCATTGCTGCGTCGCATACTGCGCACGTGGTCACTCGATGGCCAGAGGAGATTTTTCGAGCAAGAGCTTTGCCTGCCGCTCGTTCTGGAATCAAAGACCGGTAAGTGGTTTCCAAAATCCAATAGTGCCCGTCAGGTTCGAGACCGGCTGTTGGCATTGGCCGCAAGCAAGGGGGTGGAAGTTTGGTTCGACAGCCAGGTGACAGGAATCGAGCCTGCGGCGGGTTCGAAGGAATGGCGGTTGCGGCTTCGCGACAGCGAACCAGTTTCCGCCAAGACGGTGATTGTTGCTTCCGGCGGGCTCTCGGTGCCAGCCACGGGAAGCGACGGCGCCGGGTTGGTATGGGCCCGACAACTGGGACATCGGGTGCACGCCACTTATCCTGCATTGACGCCATTGATCCAGAATCCAGCGCGGCATGCGGCTTTGGCCGGAGTGTCGCTGGAAGTCACGCTCACAGCCAGCCTTACCGGGCAGAGACCGTTTCGCAGCCACGGCGGATTCTTGTTCACGCATCAAGGCTACAGCGGACCCGCGCTACTGAACATCTCACATCTAGCGGTTCAATCTCAGCAGGCAGGCGGACCACTGCAGCCGATTTTCGTGCAGTGGAGCAGGCTGGACGCCCCAGCATGGAATGAGTTACTGCGCCAAAGCCCTGGGCCGGTGATCGGCGTTGTGCGACGCCATTTGCCGGCTCGCCTCGCCGAGGCTCTGCTGGATGAAGGCAAGGTTGGAAGAAACCAGAGTTCTGGCCAGCTTCGCCGCGATGAACGCCAGCAAATGGTGGAAAGACTCACCTCCTACCCCTTGCCTTGGAACGGGCATGAGGGCTACAAGAAAGCAGAGGTCACCGGCGGCGGAGTGGCTCTGGACGAACTGGATCCGCGCACGTTCGAGAGCCGGCTGCACCCCGGTTTGTTTTTGTGCGGAGAAATGCTGGACGCCTTCGGGCCGATTGGCGGATACAACTTCGCTTGGTCTTGGGTTACCGGGCGTGCGGCTGGATTGGGTGCAGCGGAAAGAGCCGGGGCGCAATAGTCGCGTGATTCAGAAACGTGCCGGCGACGTCGACGGTCCCCAGCGTGTGAAACGCGATGCGTGAAACGTGAAGGAAGTCACGTGTCACGTTTTCACGAGTCACGCATTACTCATTGTCGACGCCCTGGTTCCCGTACTTGAGTCTGTGCGAAGACCCGCATGATCACGACGATAAGGAGAGCACATCCATGATGCATCGATCTTACATCTGCCTGTCTCTGTTTTTGATGTTGACGACCCAACTCGCAGTCGCGGAGGAGGAAGTCATGAAGCCAGAACCATTCAAAGCCGCCACGCGACTCATTCAGGAACAAATGGAAAGCGGATTGGTGGGCGCAGCGGCTCTACTGGTGGCGCACAACGGCAAGATCGAAGTCGAACAGGGTTTTGGAAGTTTGTCTCGCAAGGCCGGCGCCAAGCCTTGCCGGAGCGACAGCGTTTTCCTCGTTGCTTCCATTTCAAAGCCGGTCACGGCCATGGCTGTCATGAGGCTGGTCGACCAGGGTCGAATTACTCTGGATGATCCGGTGCAAAAATATCTACCAGAGTTCACCGGCGACGGGCGTGAGCGAATCACGGTTCGGAACTTGCTGAGCCACTCTTCCGGACTACCGGATATGCTGCCAGACAATATCGAGCTGCGGAAACGGCACGCGCCGCTGAAAGATTTCGTGTCCGGCGCTCTTCGCACGCCGTTACTCTTTCCGCCGGGGACACGCGTGTCCTATCAGAGCATGGGCATTTTGCTCGCTTCAGAAGTCGTGGAACGAGTCTCGGGCATGGCTCTGGACCGTTTCTTGCAACGCGAAGTCTTCGGTCCCCTGAAGATGCGACACAGCTCAATGGGAATCGGCAAACGGAAGATCGAGGATACCGTGCAATGCGACTTGCCGGCTCGCGGCGAGCTTCGCATGCAGGATGCGGATGCCTCCTGGAACTGGAACAGTCCCTACTGGAGGAATCTCGGCGTTCCCTGGGGCGGGATGCACACGACGGTGGGTGACATTAATCGACTGTTACAGGCAATGCTGGAAAAGGGGCGTCCTGTTCTTAAACCGGCGCTGGGAGAGTCGATGATTGCAAACCAGAACCCCCAGCTCGATAAGCCTTGGGGGCTGGGTTGGGCAGTTGGTGAGAACGCGCTGTACGATGGTGCGTCAGCCAAGGTGTTCGGCCACAGCGGCTCCACCGGGACGCTTTGCTGGGCCGACCCGGACAGAAAACTAACATTTGTGCTCTTCACAAATCGGCCGCTCGACAATGATCCGGGGCAATTCTTGAGGCAGGTAGCAAAGGCCGTTTCGGACTCGGTTGGACGGTAGCTCTCTGATGCGCATACCTAGAAGCTCGAAGCTAGAGTTACATTAGAAAGCGGGGGTTTCCATAGCGAGTTCCGTAGCTGAGAACCAGTTCACAACTACACAGGCCTACTGCGTGTTTGGCTGTCGAGCTCCGTTGCGCACAAAATTACTTGATGCTGGAGGTTACAATGACCCACCCTTCTGGTGAGATCTCAGACCGCGATTCTGGTGTTTGAGGCCCAATGACGGTTCGACGAAACCAAGTTGCCCCCACAAAGTTCAATGTCAACGCCCATCTTCCATTTCAGCTTCGCCTGAATGACTTCTCGATGGCGATGCAAGACCTCTACGACTTCTTCCATGATGTGAATACGAGCCTTGTTGAAAGGGGGCTGGAGCGTTTAGACGACATGCTTCGGCCTGCGATTATGTCGGGCCTATTGTCGGACATGTTGACGGCTAGCTTAGCCAAGCATTCAAGAACCCTTACAATAAATTGCTACTTCAACGGTCATCCTGACCTTGTGGTGCAGGGAACTTACCCAGACAACTGTGTTAAAGCAGGAACGGAAGGGGTTGAGATAAAGACCACACGCAAGGAAGGTGGCGCCGTCGATACTCATGGCGCGCGGGAGCAATGGATGTGCGTTTTCGTCTACAAGGTAGACAACACGACGGAACCCGCGCGTTCGCGAGAACCTATGACGTTCACAGAGGTATATCTCGGGCAGGTTTCCACGGGCGATTTTCGCAAGAATGCAAGGAGTGAACTCGGAACAAGAACAGCAACACTACATCGCGAAGGGATAGAGAAGCTCCGTCAGAACTGGATCTACAAATTGAAGGAATGATTCAGTCCGTTCTTGAAAGCGGCAAGCTTGGGGATCGCCCTACTGGCAAGGTCAAAGTATTGAGAATCCCTTTCGACGCCGACACTCTCGTAGCCGACCGCTTCTGCTGCAGCCAAGGTAGACCCAGAGCCTGCGAACGTATCCAATACAACTCCCTCACCAAGAGGAAGAACTCCTCGAATGACGGCCCTCAAGAAAGCCTGTGGTTTCAGACTGGGGTGAGGTGCTAGAGCGCGCTCCGCTTGATGGGTTGGGGCGGATGGAATGACGTCGCCAAAAGGTCGATCTCCAGATGGACGGCGGAAGCCGCCAGTTTTCCATTTTCTCAGGTTGTCTTGCACCCTTCCCTCGATTGGCTTTCGGAAGAGCAACCAAGGTTCCCACATCGAGCGCGGCATGACACTGACTCCGAAGAATTCTTCATGTGCTGCCTTGGGCCTATCACCGCCCCGGAGCGTCATCACCAACCGAACGAGTTCACCGCGTCTTTCCAGTCCGGCTTTCGCCAATGCTCCCGAGACGACGTACGATAGCAGCGGATTGCTGGCTACTAGAACGTTGGCTCCCGGTACGAGTGTCGGAAGCAGGGCGCGGCCCCACTCAAGGAAGAATCGTGCGAGCTCATCGAGAGCTTCCGGCGAAAGGACCGTAAAGCGTGGCACTGGGGAACGCTTGGATCCATCGAATGCCGGGGGGATTCGCCAAACGCCGCCTTTACCCTTGCGAAGCTTCTCTTGTTGCTCCGACGTATACTCAAGAAGTCCATATGGGGGGTCTGTTACGACCGCATGAATCGAATTCTCACGTTGCTCCCTCAGCCAGTTGAAACAGTCAGCCTCAATGAGATGTGAGCGCCCGAATACATAGGATCTTAACGGGACATGGTCGCACTGTTTTGGGCTATACTCCACGTTCGCGGTTTCCCGCAAAACGTAGACACCTCGGCCTGCGCGACGAAAGAGGAAGTCTGAGTTCAAGCGAAGGTACGACCGTATGCTGGAAGAGGGAGAAGGACCAATAAGGCCGCGGAGTCCATCTTCGATCTCCGAAATAGCTGCTCCATTTGGCTTGCTGGAAAGAATAGTTACGATTGCGTCACGCACTTCGCCAGGACGCCTTCGCTGTTTGTTTTTTGATTTCGTTCCCAATCGCATGGGCGCAACCTAAGACGTCCGGACGTCTTTGTCAATATCATTTCGGGAGTGCTTCGGCCAATGCTCGACCAGGTTGAATCAGGATGCTCAAGTTTCGAGGAGACGGATCATGCAGCCACTCTGGGCAAATGATGAAGAACTGTTTGTGTTGGCCCGCAGGGAGTTATTCACGGCCGTCGTTGGCGATGTGATGGACAAGCTGAACTTGCGCCGTCAGTTTCTTCCACCACAAATCCAGCCTTTGGAACGCCGCATGATGGCGATCGGTCGCGCCTTGACCGTGGTCGAAGCAGATTTCTTCGAAGAGTTCGCTGTCGGCCACAGTTCGATTTCCGGGAAATCGTTTGGGTTGATGCTCGAAGCTCTTGATGACCTTAAGACAAACGAGATCTACGTCTGTACCGGTGCCTCGCCAAGCTATGCCTTGTGGGGGGAACTCATGAGCCTTCGAGCTCAACGCTGCGGTGCTGCCGGCGCCGTGGTCGATGGGTATTCTCGCGATACTCACGGAATTCTGGAACTCGGATTCCCAACCTTCTCCTACGGTGCTTATGCGCAGGATGGGGGGCCTAGAGGCAAGGTGATCGATTTTCGCGTGCCAATTGAAATCGGAGCCGCAAGGATTCAGCCGGGTGACATTCTCTTTGGCGATGTGGACGGGGTCTGCGTCGTGCCCAAGGCAGCCGAAGAGGAAGTCTTTGTCCGTGCTCTGGAGAAGGCACGCGGAGAAAAGAAAGTGAGAAAAGCGATCGAAGGAGGCATGAGCGCCAAAGAGGCATTCGAGACCTTTGGAATCATGTGAGCCGGGCCGCCAACGATTGGCGCCGCTCGTGTGTCCGCTGATGCCCGAGCGTCGAATGTTATTGAGTGAACCGGCACGGGGACAGCGGCTCCCACTTTGAAACTCGACCATGTGAGGCTGGCTGCCACCGGCACTGCATTCCCGATGCGCCGGTCACCTTGAAGCTGCTTGAGCGCGAGCGCTGGAGGGCTTGTCGAGCAGCCCTCGGATGGTTTCGGCGGCTCCAGCCGCGATCGGTTCTCCGTGGCCCACGCACAAAATCTCGGCGTTCGTCACATCCGCCAAAC
>Ga0187893_10007378_pt1 | contig 18063 bp, 16 predicted proteins | sample MA1701074metaG_FD_139574 | JGI IMG/M metagenome (GOLD analysis project Ga0187893, IMG submission 139574) | White microbial mat communities from a basaltic lava cave in the Kipuka Kanohina Cave System on the Island of Hawaii, USA - MA170107-4 metaG ... | reverse complement strand
CTACCGCCTCCTCGAAGCAGGCCCGACAACAACCCAGGAACGAACCCCTTGACAGACATAGGAGATTCGAGCGGCGTCGACAGCCGGCGAGATGCGCACGGCCCGTTTGACACCAGCTTCCTACGGGCCGTCGGGGCCGGGGCGAACGGGCGTGCGGCGGGCCCATCCGGCCCCGCGGACCAGCCACCAGGCGTTGATCGAACCAACAACGACCGCCAGCAGCACCGCCAGGCTGACCGGTCCGGTCGGGAGATCCTCTGTGGCGCTCGAGGGTCGGCTGGTGTCCAGGGCCAGGTCGGCATCCTGGCCGGGCTGGAACGAGGGGTCGCCAGACATGGCCGGCGGGGTGCTGGTGGCGGTCTCGCCGTCGCCATCGGCGGGTGGGGCGTCGACGGGAGGCTGTCTGGGCTGGTCGACAGGAGGCTGCGCCGGCGTGCCGTCACCGGCGGTGTCCGGCGGGCCGATGCTCGGCGGGACCGAGGCCGTGGTGGTCGTAGGGGCGCTCGCCAGATCGGCGACCGCTGCCGCCAGGTCGAGCACGCCCGCCCCATAGGTGCTGTCGGGGCCGGGGAGGCCCCGGTCCCCGGCCGTGGCCAGGAGGCGCTCGACCGTCTCGGCCGGAGACAGCCCGGCGGCCATGAGCACGGCCGCGGCGCCGGCCACGTGGGGGGCGGCCATCGACGTCCCGGCCAGGCAGGCATAGTCGTCGGCGTCGGTGGTGGCGTCGAAGTAGGTGGAGAGGATCCCGATGGCGTTGGCACCGGGTGCGCAGCTGCTGGCGGTGTCCTGTTCCCCTCCGGGGGCCGACAGCGCCCACTGCGCCCGGCCGACGCCGTTGGAGTAGAGCGCGGCCTGACCGGTGTTGTTGAGCGCGGCGACGACGATGGCGGGTTCGTCGCCGGAGAACCCGGATCCGAGGATGATGTCGTTGCCGGCCGCGACGATCGGGATGGCGCCGTTCTCCCATGCGTAGACGAGGGCGGCCTCGAACGAGGGACCGAACACGGCCTGGGTCGTGCTCCCGACCGAGAGGTTCACGACCTCGGCGCCCTGGTCCACGGCCCAACGGATGCCGGCGGCCACGTCGTCGGCGGTGCCCGACGGTTGGCACGAGTCGTCCGCGGCACAGTCGGTCGGCTGCTGGAGCACCTTCACGATGATGAGGTCGGCGTCGGGCGCAACCCCGGCGATGCCCAGCCCGTTGTCGGCCTCGGCGGCGGCGATCCCGGCGACGTGGGTACCGTGACCAGCATCGTCCTGGGCCCCGCCGTCCCCCTCGACGCAGTTCTCGGGCAGCCCGCCGGTGCCCAGGCAACTAGCTTCGGCAGTGATCCGGTTGCGGAGGTCCTCGTGGTCGAGGTCGGCTCCCGAGTCGACCACGGCAATGGTGACGCCGTCCCCGGTGCTCACGTCCCATGCCGCCAACGCCCCGATGGCGTCGAGACCCCATTGCAAGGAGAAACCAGGGTCATCGGGCGGTTGCAGGGGCTGGGCACCCCGGACCGGGGGCGCGCCAACCCAGGCGAGCGCCACGACGAGTGCGGCGAACAGGCGATGCGCTGACCGCATCCCGTTAGTGTCGATGATCGGGGGCTCCTGCGGTAGTCGGCTCGGCCCGGTCGCAACGGTAGCGTCACTCTGGGGCTTCCGTGAGGAACGGGCGGGCTCCGGCGAGTATCGCCCGCACTCGTTCGTCGTGTCTGGAGCCGGTGGTTCGGGGCGGGCCGGCCCGAGATCTGTGCGTGAACCGACCCGTCAGAGCCGGCGCAGGACCGTGACCACGCGACCGAAGATGGTGACCTCGTCGGACCCGAACTCCATGGGCTCGAAGTTGACGTTGGCGGGCTGGAGCACGACGCGACCGCCCCGGCGCAGGTACGTCTTGACCGTGGCTTCCTCACCCGGGATGCCGGCGACGACCACGTCGCCCTTGTCCGCGGTGCCCTGGGACCGCACGACGACGTAGTCGCCGTCGAGGATGCCGGCGTCGATCATCGAGTCTCCCCTGACGCGCAGCATGAACAGCTCGCCCTCCCCGGTGAAGTCGGCCGGGACCGGCAGCATCTCCTCGACGTTCTCCTGCGCCAGCACGTCGGTGCCGGCGGCGACGTCGCCGACCAGGGGGACGTGGCGAACGGGTCGCCGCTCGACCGCGGCGCCCGATGCCGGGTCGAACCGCAGCTCGATGGCGCGGGGCTTGGTGGGGTCGCGGTGCAAGAAGCCGAGCCGCTCCAAGGTGCCGAGGTGCGTGTGCACCGTCGAGGGCGAGGTAAGGCCGACCGCCTCGCCGATCTCGCGCACCGATGGTGGGTAGCCGTGGTCACGCGAGTGGCGCTCGATCATCTCGAGGATCTCTCGCTGGCGGGGGGTCAACTGGCGTTCGGTCATCGGGTCCTCCTCGTGTGCGGCACCCGGCGGTGCCGGTTGGCTCGGGCAGTGCGGCTCGCCGGGGAAGGAGCGAACGTGTGTTTGTCGGGACGATACCACCAGGACGCACCGGCGGCAAACATCTGTTCGAAATTCCTTGACTTCGAACGAGCGTTCGTGGTTGGGTGTGCCCCCGAACGTCCGTACCCCGGCTTCGAGTGTCACACCCCCCGAGGAGACTGATCGCATGCTCGCCATCGCCCAGCCCTCCAGCCCTCGAGGCGCCGCCCGGCGCCGCCCTGTCGCACCGCCGCGCGGGCTGGCCAGTCAGTCCCTGGCCGCGCGTCGGCGGTCCCGGTGCTCGACCGTGCGGGTCGTGGTTGCATTGGCGCTGACGTTCGCGCTGATCGTGCTGGTCGTGAACGCGGTCACGTACCTCGGATCCGTGCTCCGCGCCGAACACAGCATCGACGTCACGGCGGATGCAGCTCCGGCCAGTACCGTGCGGGCCGACGATCGGCCCTCACCGTCGACATACATCGTGCAACCCGGCGACACCCTCTGGACGATCGCCGGCGCCATCGCGCCCCACACCGACCGCCGGGCCACCGTCGACCGGCTGGCGCAACGAAACGGCGGGCCGTCCATCGAAGCGGGCCAGCGGCTGGCCCTCGAATGACCGCCGCCCCCGGGCCGGCGCTGCCCCGGCCCGCGCCGACAGTAGGTTCGTGGTCGTGCGCTGTCCTGTGTGCGCGAGCGCCGACGACAAGGTCGTCGATTCGCGCGCCGCCGACGACGGGAGCAGCATCCGGCGCCGACGCCAGTGCCTGGCCTGCGGGCGACGTTTCACCACCTACGAGCGGGTGGAGGAAGTTTCGCTGATCGTCGTCAAGAGGTCGGGTGACCGGGTGCCGTTCGACCGCGCGAGGGTGATGCGCGGCGTCGAGGCGGCCGCGAAGAACCGGCCCATCACCCCCGAACGGGTCAGCCTCCTGGCCGAGGAGGTCGAGGACCAGCTCCGGCTCGTGGGCGGTGAGGTCACCAGCGAACAGGTCGGCATGGAGGTGTTGGAGCGCCTTCGCGAGCTGGACCCGGTCACGTACATGCGTTTTGCCAGCGTGTACCGGGGGTTCTCGGGGCCGGCCGACTTCGAGCGCGAGCTTACGCTGCTGGCCAAGCTCACCGATCCGAAGCCGCCCCCTTCGGCGGCGCCTGCTCGTGCACCGGGCGCACCGGGCGCACCGGGCGCACCGGGCGCACCGGGCGCACCGGACGCTCAGGCCGAGGTCGACGGGCCGGGCACCGGCCGCGCGTAGCGCGCGAACAACAACCCCTCGGCCTCGAGCAGCCGGTACAGCGAGAGCCCGATGGGTCGCGGTGGTGCGTCGCCCACCGCGATGCGAGCGGAGCGTCCGGCCACGAGCAGCGGTGAGAGGGTGAGGCAGAGCTCGTCCACCGTGCCGGCGGCTACGAGCTGTCCGTTGAACGACGGGCCACCCTCGGCCAGCACCACCTTGGCCCCCTTGGCCCGCAGTGCGGCCAGGGCCTCGACCATGTCGACCCGATGCTCGCCCGCTACCACCAGGTCGGCGACGGGCGCCAGCGCGGCTCGGCGCCCAGCGTCGGCCGCGGCCACGGTGACGATCGTCGGCCGCGCCCCGGCGTCGGCGAACAGCGGCGCGCCGGGGTCCAGGGCGAGGCTGGCGCTGCACACCCACAGCCGGGGCGCGTCGGCCTGGCCGCGGGCGCGGCGCCGGGCCTGCTGGGCGGGCGTGGACCGGGGTGGTCCGTAGCGCTCGGCTTGAACCGTTCCCGCGCCGACGAGCACGACGTCGGCGACGCCGCGGATGGCGGCGAACACCTCCTTGTCGGTGGGTCCGCCGAGTGGCCCGGACAGGCCGTCGACGGTGGTTGCGCCGTCGAGTGAAGCCACCATGTTGATCATCACCCAGGGCCGACCCGATGGAGCCGGGCGGAGGTCGCGGGCGTAGAGGGCGACCGGATCGGCATCGGCATTCGAGGCGGCATCGGCGGTGGCGAGGACGGGGTAGAGCTGGCGCACCGAGCCGGACCGTAGCGGCCAACGACCAGCAGCGCCTGTGGATGACACCGCGCGAATCCACCCTGAATTCACATGGTTGTTCCCCTAGCGCTCCACAGGCCCCGCTCCGTATCGTCATCGCAGTGTCGATGGGGGCTGGCTCCTGGCGTCAAGACCATGGTCGTGTTGGAGCCGACCCAGGGAACGGCGACGTTCCCGGGCACGTCGGGAGCGGGTGCAGCGCGAGGCGCGGATGGTGGGCGGTGTCTCGGCAGACGGAGGTGGGTGGACGCAGTCCTTGAGGCGGTGGGAGCGCGACGGGGAGCAGTGCGAACCTTCGCGAACGGCCTCTGACCTGCGCCTTCGCGCTGCACCCGGCGTTGACAACGACCGGAGTACGGTGCTGTAATTACGGGCACGTCATTCGGCAGATATTGTGTCCGAACCCGTTGGGCAGCGAGGCGGACCACTAGATCTAGTGATCGCCTCTCGGGCACAAAGCGGACCAGGACTGTGTTGCCAACCAACTAGCGAGCTCTCGAGGAGTCCTCCATGGCATTGGCCCCGGAACAGGCGGGCATCGGGATCCGTCGGCATTTCACCGACCGCGGGTCCCACCCCTACGACGAGGTCGCCTGGGCGCGCCGAGACGCCCGCATCACCAACTTTCGGGACGGCAAGGTCGCCTTCGAGCAGCTCGACGTCGAGGTGCCGGTGTCGTGGTCGCTCAACGCCACCAACATCCTCGCCCAGAAGTACTTTCGTGGCACCCTGGGCACGGCCGAGCGTGAGTCCTCGTTACGCCAGGTGGCCGACCGAGTGGTCGACACCCTCACCGAGTGGGGCCGGCGGGGCGGCTACTTCGTCGACGAGCACGAGGCCAGGGCGTTCAGCGACGAGCTCAAGCACCTGGTCGTCACCCAGAAGGCCGCGTTCAACTCGCCGGTGTGGTTCAACATCGGTGTCGCGGGTGTCCCGAACCAGGGTTCGGCGTGCTTCATCCTGGCGGTCGAGGACACCATGGACTCCATCCTCAACTGGTACGTCGAGGAGGGCACGATCTTCAAGGGAGGGTCGGGCTCGGGCGTCAACCTTTCCAACATCCGCTCCTCGGCCGAGCTGCTCAAGGGGGGCGGGACCGCGTCGGGACCGGTGAGCTTCATGCGCGGCGCCGATGCCTCGGCCGGAACGATCAAGTCGGGGGGCAAGACCCGCCGCGCCGCCAAGATGGTGATCCTCAACGTCGACCATCCCGACGTCGAGGAGTTCATCTGGTGCAAGGCCCGCGAGGAACGCAAGGCCCGGGTGCTGCGCGACGCCGGCTTCGACATGGACCTCGACGGCCTCGACAGCCACTCGACCCAGTACCAGAACGCCAACAACTCGGTGCGGGTCACCGACGAGTTCATGCAGGCGGTGCTCGACGATGCCGACTGGAAGCTGCGCGCCGTCACCACGGGCGAGATCGTGCGCACCGTGCGGGCCCGCGACCTCATGCGCCAGATCTCCACCGCCACCTGGGAGTGCGCGGATCCCGGCATGCAGTTCGACACCACCATCAACCGCTGGCACACCGCGGCCACCACCGGGCGCATCAACGGGTCCAACCCTTGCAGTGAGTACATGTCGCTCGACAACTCGGCCTGCAACCTGGCCAGCCTCAACCTGTTGACGTTCGTGGGCGAGGACGACGACTTCGACGTCGAGGGGTTCAAGGCCGCGGTCGAGGTGGTGTTCACCGCCCAGGAGATCCTGGTCGGCAACGCCGACTACCCCACCGACAAGATCGCCGAGACGACGCGGCGGTTCCGCCAGCTCGGCCTGGGCTATGCCAACCTCGGCGCGCTGCTCATGGCGCTGGGCCTGGCCTACGACTCCGACGGCGGTCGGGCCTGGGCCGGGGCCGTAACCGCCCTCATGACCGGCCACGCCTATGCCACCTCAGCCCGCATCGCGGCGCGGATGGGCCCGTTCGCGGGCTACGCCGACAACCAGGAGCACACCCTGCGCGTGCTGAACATGCACCGCGAGGCCGCCGCCGGCATCGACGAGGAGCTGGTGCCGTTCGAGCTGCTCGGCGCCGCCCAGCAGGCGTGGGACAGCGCCTGCGAGCTGGCCGAGACCTTCGGCGTGCGCAACTCCCAGGCCACCGTCCTCGCGCCTACCGGCACCATAGGCCTGCTCATGGATTGTGATACCACGGGCGTGGAGCCCGATCTCGGGCTGGTCAAGATGAAGAAGCTGGTGGGCGGGGGCACCATGTCGATCGTCAACCGGTCGATCCCGCGAGCCCTGCGGCGCCTGGGGTACGGCCCGGCCCAGATCGACGAGATCATCGCCTATATCGACGAGCACAAGTCGATCCTCGGCGCCCCGCACCTGGCGCCCGAGCACGTCTCGGTCTTCGCCTGCTCGATGGGCGACAACACCATCCACTACTCGGGCCACGTGCGCATGATGGGAGCCGTACAACCCTTCATCAGCGGCGCCATCTCCAAGACCGTGAACATGCCGGAGGAGGCGAGCGTGGAGGACGTCGAGCAGCTCCACGTCGACGCCTGGCAGCTCGGCCTCAAGGCGGTGGCCATCTACCGCGACAACTGCAAGGTGGCCCAGCCCCTTTCCACGGTGAAGAAGGAGCTGGCCGCGGTGCTGCCCGCCGGTGCGGCCGCCGAGGCCGCCCAGGTCGTGGAACGGGTTGTCGAGCGGGTGGTCAAGGAGCCGGTACGGCGCAAGCTCCCTCGCAACCGCCGGTCGCGCACGTTCGAGTTTCGGGTGGCCGACTGCAAGGGTTTCGTCACCGTGGGCGAGTACGCCGACGGCCGCCCCGGGGAGATCTTCATCCGCATCTCCAAGCAGGGTTCCACCCTGGCCGGGATCATGGACGCCTTCGCCATCTCGGTGAGCTACGGCTTGCAGTACGGCGTGCCGCTGCGGGCCTACATCGAGACCTTGTCGAACACCCGCTTCGAGCCGGCCGGCATCACCGACGACCCCGAGATCCGGTTCGCATCGAGCGTGCTCGACTACATCTTCCGGCGCCTGGCCGTCGACTACCTGAGCGCGCCGGAGCGGGCCGAGCTCGGCATCCTCACGGTGGGGGAGCGCACCCAGCCCACGCTGCCCGGGGTGGAGGAGACGGCGATCGAGACGGTGCAGGGTCACGACGTGGTGGCCGACCCGCCGTCGATCGAATCGGCCAGCACCCTGTTCGACGTCAGCGCGCCCGGCGAAGGTCCCGGTGGCGCACCCTCGGAGCCGCCGACGCGGGCGCCGGTCGTTACCAGCGTCGACGCGCCCTACTGCATGCAGTGCGGCGTGCAGATGCAGCGCGCCGGCTCGTGCCACGCCTGCCCGAGCTGCGGCACCACCAGCGGCTGCAGCTGACGCGATGCCGTTCCCGCTGCGCCCGGGGTGGCGAACGCCGTACCCTGACGGGGTGCTGGAGGGGGTGACCGCGGTGCTGGACGAGCTGGTGGCGAGCGATCCCGCCGCCCCGGCCGGCGGGGAGTGCCAGCGCGCCGAGTGGCGGGTGGTCCTCTCCGAGGCAAAGGGCAGAGCGATCCCGTAGCGTCCCGGTGGTCCGACCTAACACGGAGGCGGGACATGGCGACGACGCGCAGGGCCGACCGCACGGGGACCGTCGCTCGGGTTCTCGAGCCGCTGGTGGCAACCATGCTCGGCGGCCAGTCACGCGTCGCCATGGTGGCGTGGGACGGCTCGCGCCTCGGTCCCTCCGACGCGTCGACGAGCATCGTGGTCAACTCGCCCCGGGCCTTGCAGCGCCTGGTGTGGGCGCCCGGCGAGCTGGGACTGGTTCGTGGCTACGTGGCCGGAGAGCTCGACGTCGACGGCGACATGTTCGCGGTGCTCGGCCTGCGCGACCAGCTCGCCCCGCCCGAACGCCACCTCGAGCTCAGCCTCGGCCGGCTGGAGGCCCTCAGGGCGGCGCGCCGCGTCGGGGCCCTGCGGCTGCCCCCGCCACCCCCACCGCAGGAGCAGCGGGGCAGGCATGGCCGCCGCCACAGCCGCGGCCGCGACGCGGTGGCGGTGACGCAGCACTACGACGTGTCCAACGCCTTCTATCGAGCGGTGCTGGGACCGTCCATGACCTACTCGTGCGCACTGTGGACCGCTCCGGGCACGACCCTGGAGGCGGCACAGGCAGCCAAGCACGAGCTGGTGTGCCGCAAGCTCGGCCTGGTACCGGGCATGCGCATGCTCGACGTCGGCTGCGGTTGGGGAGGTCTGCTCATCCACGCCGGCACCCACCACGGCATCAGCGGCGTGGGCGTGACGTTGTCACCCGCCCAGCTCGAGCTGGCCCGCGCGCGCGTGGCCGAGGCCGGCCTTGGCGACCGGGTCGAGATCCGCCTCCAGGACTACCGTGACGTCCGCGACGGGCCCTACGACGCCATCAGCTCGATCGGCATGTTCGAACACGTCGGCCGGGCGCGGGTGCAGGCGTACTTCGAGCGCTGCTTCGCCCTGTCGCGAGACGGCGGCCGGTTCCTCAACCACGCCATCGCCCGCGTCCCCTCGCACGGGGAACGCACCGTTGTCGGCCCCTTCTCTGATCGCTACGTGTTCCCCGATGCCGAGCTGCTCGAGGTCGGATCGGTGGTCTCGGCCATGCATCGATCCGGCTTCGAGGTTCGCCACGTCGAGCAGTTGCGCGAGCACTACGCCCTGACGTTGCGGGCCTGGGTGGCCAACCTGGAGGACTCGTGGGGCCTGGCGGTGCGCGAGGTGGGAGAGGCCAGGAGCCGTGTCTGGCGGCTCTACATGGCCGGCGCCGCGCTGGCGTTCGAGGGCGGTCGCCTCCAGGTCGACCAGGTTCTCGCCCAGAGACCCGGTCCCGACGGGCCCTTTCCGGCTCGACCGACCTGGGAGGCCGAGCCCCTCGTCGACGCGTGAGCCACCGGCGCCGACAGCCTCAGGGGCGGTAGATCGCCGCCCGCCAGGTGCCCGTGAACGGCACGCGGCTGAGCACCGTGGCCGCGTCGATCAGCCAGGCCAGCACGGCGGCATCGTCCGCGTCTGGCGGCACCGCGGCCACCAGCCCTCGCTTGGGATGGTCCTGCAGGACCACCCACTCCTCGGGCAGCGCTCGCCCCGATTCGCGGAGGCGGTCGGCCGCCTTGGACCCTGACCCGTGCTGCACACCAACGGTGGTGGGGCCGAACCCCCGGCGGCGCTTCTCGCCCGGCGCCCAGGTGATCAGCGGCACGGCCGGGCCCGACCCGGAGAAGATGCCGAACAAGGGCGAGCCGGGGGCCGGGAGGTCGTCGTCGTTGACCGCCGGCTGAACGTTGATCCACCCCTCGTGGGCGACGTGCATGGCCGCCATCGCTTGCACCACCGCGCCAGCGCCGTCGGGCCGGAACTCGACGAGCTCAGGGGCGGCGGTCATGGCTGGCAGTCGGCTGGCGGACGACTGAAAGTCGGGGCACCGCTCGCTCAGCGGCGGGGCCGGCGGCGGGGCTGGCCGCCGCCCGACGGGGCGCCGTTGGTCCTGGCCCCTTGGCCCCTGGGCCGGCCCTGCCCGCCCGATGACGTCGGGCGCCGCGAGTGGCGACGGGCCGACGACGGGGCGGCGTCGGTTGCCGGTGTCGACGTCGTCACCGCGACCGGCTGGCGGCGCGGCGCGGCAGGGGGAGCGACGTCGGAGAGGGCCTGGAGGTCGGGGGTGACCAGCGCGCCCGGCAGCGCCAGCTCCTTGCGCATCCGAGCCGTGTCCCGAGCCAGCTCGCCGGGGACGAGGGAGAGAACGAGCCCCCGAGCGCCGGCCCGGCCGGTGCGGCCGGAGCGGTGCGTGTAGTCCTTGGCCGATCCCGGCGGGTCGTAGTGCACGACGCACGCCACCGCGTCGACGTGGATGCCTCGCGCCGCCACGTCGGTGGCCACCAGCGCGTCGGTCCGGCCGTTGCTGAAGTCGGCCAGGGCGCGCTCGCGCTGGGACTGCGACCGGTCGCCGTGGATGGCGGCGGTGCGCAGGCCGAGCTGGTTGAGCTGGCGGGACAGCCGGTCGGCGCCGCGCTTGGTGCGGCAGAACACGATCGTGGGTTGGAACCGGTCGATCACCCGGCCCAGCGTTGTGACCCGGTCGGTGCGCTCGACCCGCCAGAACACGTGGGTGTTGTCGGCCGCCGGCGACGTCGGGGCCAGCTCGTGGCGCACGGGATCGCGCTGGTAGTGGCGCACCAGCACGTCGACCTCGCCGTCGAGAGTGGCCGAGAACAGCAGCGTCTGGCGGTCGGACCGGGTGGCATCGAGCAGTCGCCGCACCTCGGGCAGGAACCCCATGTCGGCCATGCGGTCGGCCTCGTCGATTACGACGATGTCGACGTCGCCGAGGTCGATGTCGCGGCGGTTCACGAGGTCGGTGAGGCGTCCGGGGGTGGCCACGATGACGTCGGCGCCGCGGCGCAGCACCCGGCGCTGGCCCTCCATCCCGACCCCGCCGTACACGGCCAGGACGGTTCGGTCGACCGAGCGGGCCAACGCGGCCAGCTCGGCCGAGACCTGGCTGGCGAGCTCGCGGGTGGGGACCAGGACCAGGGCGCGGGGGCGACCGGGGCGGGCTCGGCCGAGCCGGGCCAGCAAAGGCAGGCCGAAGGCGAGGGTCTTGCCCGACCCGGTGGGAGCGCGACCCGAAAGGTCACGCCCGGCCAGGGCGTCGGGCAGGGTCGCGGTCTGGATCGAGAACGGCGAGGTGATCCCGCCGCGGCGCAGGGCGCCGGCGAGGGCCTCGGGGACGCCGAGGTCGGCGAAGGACAGGGGCGCGCCAGCAGGCGCGGTAGCGGTGGGCACAGAAAACTCCGTCGGTGGGGCCGCCTCACGGCGGGGGGGGCGACGGACGAGGTTTGGCCCGGCGCTCGCACCCCGCTCGGCCCGGTCGGGACCGGCGGGGGACACGGCAGCGTACCGGCCGCGACCGGGATTCCTCGCGGGACGCTCTCGGGATGCTCGCGGTGCGCCGTCACTTGCCTCCCATCGGCGTGCGTTGGTGCGGCACGGGCGCGCCAACGCACGCCGGAACGCGGTGCGGTGCGGGAGCGGGGCGCGGAGCCGGTCCGTCGCTCGGCCGACGCCGGATCCGCCCTGTGGGCGACGTCGGGCCGGAGCCCGGTGGCTAGCGTCGAGTGCGTGCGGGACATTGCCCGACGCCATCCCGTGGCGTTCGACCTGGTGTTGGCCGCGATCCTGGTCGCGCTGTCCGTTCTGAGCCTGCACGCGGCCAGCGACGAGGCCGTGTTCGGCGGGTACTCCGCCTATCCCCGGCCCCTCGGCTACGCGGTCACCCTTGCCCCGCTGGCCGCCCTGACGTTGCGCCGCCGCTACCCCCTCGGCGTGCTGGTGACTTCCTCGGTGGCCGCGGTGGTGGCCATCGAAGCCGACATCCCCGAGCTGGGCATCTCGGCGCTCGGCTACTTCATCGCCATCTACAGCGCCGGCGCCTACGGTGCCGCCCTCTGGCGCAACCGCGTGCGCGTGGTCTCGGTGCTGGCCGTCGGGCTGTCCCTGTTGTGGTTCGTCGTGGTCGACGCCGCCGAGGGCGAGATGGCCAGCAACCTGCGCCTCCAGCTCTTCACCGTGTTCACCAACCTGGCCTACTTCGCGGCGGCGTGGTTGATGGGGGACTACTCCCGGGAGCGGCTCGGCCGGGAGATCGAGCTCCTCGACCGGGCCGACCTCCTCGAGCGCACCCGGGCCGAGAACACCCGCCGAGCGGTCATCGACGAGCGGGTGCGGATCGCCCGTGAGCTCCACGACGTCGTTGCCCATCACGTGAGCGTGATGGGGGTGCAGGCCGGCGCGGCGCGCCGGGTGCTCGTGACACGCCCCACGGTGGCCCAGGATGCGCTCAGCTCCATCGAGGCGTCGAGCCGTCAGGCCGTCGACGAGCTCAATCGCCTGCTCGGCTTCCTGCGCCAGGAAGGCGACGTCGACACCTTGGCCCCGAGCCCGACCCTCGACCAGATCGATTCGATGGTGGAGCAGTTCCGGCGCGACGCGGCGCTCGACGTGGTCCTGACCGTGCAGGGCGAGCGGCGGCCGGTGCCGCCCGGTGTCGACCTGTCCGCTTTTCGGGTCGTGCAGGAGGCGCTGACCAATACGCTCAAGCACGCGGGACCGGCGGCGCGAGCCGAGGTCACGGTGCGGTTCGGGTCGACGGAGCTGGAGATCGACGTTCTGGACGACGGCCGCGGGCCGGGCCTGGGCGAGCGCGGCGGCGACGGCGAATGTGGCCATGGCCTCATCGGGATGCGGGAGCGGGCCACCCTGCACGGGGCCGATCTGCGCACCGGTCGGCGGCGAGGGGGCGGGTTCGAGGTGCGAGCCCGCTTCCCCCTCCCGCCGACCGCCGAGCACCCCGAGGCAGTGGTGACGGTCCGCGACGCCACGGTCCCGGTCGGCGGTGCCACCGGTTCGCCCGGAGCCGCCGGGAACGGCTCGCCGCCGTGACCGAGCCCGGTGCGGGGGAGCCGAGGATCAGGGTTGTCCTGGCCGACGACCAGGCGCTGGTGCGCACCGGGTTCCGGCTCATCCTTGACTCCGAGCCCGGCATCGAAGTGGTCGACGCCGTCTCCGACGGTGCGGCGGCCGTGGCCGCGGTCCACGAACATCGGCCCGACGTCGTGCTCATGGACGTGCAGATGCCCGTTCTCGACGGTTTGGCCGCCACTCGCCAGATCGCCTGCCCGGCGACGCGCGTGATCATCCTCACCACCTTCGAGCGAGACGAGTACATCTTCGAGGCGCTCCGCTCCGGGGCCAGCGGCTTCCTGCTCAAGAACTCCCCGCCGGAGGACCTCATCGCCGCCGTGCGGCTCATCGCCGCCGGTGAGGCCCTGCTCGCCCCCTCGGTGACCCGGCGCATCATCGAGCGGTTTGCGGCCATCTCGTCGCGCCCGCCACCGGAGCCGGCCAAGGAGCTCCGGTTCCTGACCGAGCGCGAGGTCGAGGTGTTGTGCCTCCTAGCGTCGGGAAAGTCGAACGCGGAGCTGGCCAGTGCCCTCTTCGTCGGCGAGGCGACGGTCAAGACCCATGTGTCGCGGGTGCTCACGAAGTTGAACCTGCGCGACCGGGTGCAGGCCGTGGTGTTCGCCTACGAGAGCGGGTTGGTCACTCCGGGCTCGTCCGCCGTGCGACTGACGGGGGATCACCCGCCAGCCTGATGCGTCATCGACCGGGCACGCCTAGGTTCGACCCATGCTCGAGTTCATCGACCTGGCCCGCCGCTACGGCGACGTGGTCGCTCTCGACGGCGTGTCCTTCAGCGTCGGACCGGGCGAGATGCGGGGGTTCGTCGGCCGCAACGGAGCCGGCAAGACGACGGCGATGCGCATCGCACTCGGCCTGGTCGCGCCCGACCGGGGAGAGGTGCGGTGGAAGGGTTCGCCGGTGAGCGACGACGCACGCCGGCGCATCGGCTACATGCCCGAGGAACGCGGCCTGTACCCGAAGATGCGCGTCCTCGACCAGCTCGCCTACTTCGGCACCTTGTCGGGCATGGCATCGGACGACGCCCGCACCGCGGCCAGGAACTGGACGGAACGCCTCGGGGTCGGGGGGCGTGCCGGCGACCGCCTCGAGGAGCTCTCGCTGGGGAACCAGCAGCGCGTGCAGCTCGCCGCGGCGCTCGTGCACGCGCCGGACGTGTTGGTGCTCGACGAGCCCTTCTCCGGGCTCGATCCGGTCGGGGTCGACGTGCTGGCCGAGGCTTTGCGGGCCGAGGTCGACCGCGGCGTGGCTCTGGTCTTTTCGAGCCACCAGCTCGAGCTGGTCGAGTCGCTGTGCGACGCGGTCACCATCATCGACCAGGGCAAGGTGGTGGCCAGCGGCGGCATCGACGAGCTGCGGGCCCGCCATGCCCGGCGCAGCCTTCGGGTGGAGTTGGAGGGCGGCCGGACCGACTGGGCCGACCGGCTACCGGGAGTGGCATCGGCCCGGATGGACGGTGACGGCGTGGTCCTCGCCCTTGAGGCCGGCGCCGACACCGATGTCGTCCTCGACGCCGCTCGCGGCGCGGGGCGGGTGAGGGTCTTCGCTCCCGTCGTGCCAAGGCTCGCCGAGCTCTTCAGAGAGGTGGTGCAGCCATGACGCCCCTCGAGGCCATACGGCTGGTCGTGCGGCGCGAGCTGGTCGAGCGCATCCGGCAGAAGTCGCTGCTGGTCTCCACCGCCTTGACCCTGGCCATCGTGGTGGCCATCGGCGTGATCCCCGGCGTGGTGGGCGACGACGGTCCCACCACCTACGACGTCGGCCTCGTCGGTGACCGGGGGGCTACGACCGAGCTCGCCGACGCGCTCGAGCGTGTCGAGTTCGGCGACGACGTGTCGGTCGGTACCCGCACCGTCGACGATCGTGACCAGGCCGAGCGCCTGGTCGCCGCGGGCGACCTCGACGCGGCGATCGACGGCGACCGGGTCATTGTCGAGGAGGACCTCGGCGACGAGCTCGGCGCGGTTCTCCAGCTCGCCCACCGGAGCGTGCTGACCCGGGAGGCGCTCGACGCAGCCGGAGCCTCGGCGCAGGAGGCGGCCGCCATCACCGACCCCGCGCCGTTGCGCACCGAAGCCATCGACCCTCCCGACGCCGAGAAGGACGACCGCAGCAACCTGGTGAACATCGGCGTGTTCATTGTGTTCAGCCAGATCTTCGGCTTCGGCTTCGCCGTGGCCAGCGGTGTCGTGGAGGAGAAGTCCTCGCGGGTGGTGGAGGTGGTGCTGGCCAAGGTGCGCCCTGCCCACCTCCTGGCCGGCAAGATCATCGGCATAGGCCTGCTCGGGTTCGCCCAGCTCCTGCTGTTCCTGGCCGTCGGGCTCGGCGCGGCGATCGCAGCGGGCTCCGTCGATCTACCGCCCGGCATCGTTGGCGCCACCGCGTTGGTGTTGGCCTGGTACGTCGTCGGCTTCGCCCTCTACAGCTGCCTGTTCGCCATGGCCGGCGCGGTGGCGTCGCGGGTGGAGGAGCTCCAGAACACCTCCATGCCGATACAGGTCGTGGTCATGGCCGGGTACTTCGCCGCCATCTTCGCCTCGGGCGAGCCCGAGGGGACCGTGGCCCGGGTGGCGTCGTTCCTGCCGACGTTCGCCCCGATGGTCATGCCGATCCGCATGGTCGCCGGCGGCGCGGCGTGGTGGGAGATCGTCCTGTCGGTGGTCCTGGTGCTGGTGACGCTGGTGATCATCGTGCGCCTCGCGGCCCGCGTCTACAGCGGGGGAGCGCTGCGTACCCGGGGCAAGATCAGCCTGCGCCACGCCTACGCCGGCACCGACTGACGACCATCCCCCCTATCTGACCCCCACCCTGACCTCCCCACCTGACCTCCCCACCTGACCTCCCCACCTGAAATTGCGTCCAGATGGTCCATATGTGGGCCACCTGGACGCCAGAACGGGCGGAACGGCGACAGAACGGGCGGAACGGCGAGAGAACCGGTGGGGGCGCTCGTCAGGGCGGGGTGAGGACGAGGCAGCCGTTGTGGCCGCCGAACCCGAACGAGTTCGACATGGCCGGCCCCGGCGTCCATGCCCTGGCCTCGCCGGCGACCACGTCGACGGCCAGATCGGGGTCGGGGGTGCGCATCCCGCCGGTCGGGGGGACCGAGCCCCGGGCGATGGTGAGCGCCAGTGCGGCCGCCTCGACGGCTCCGGCCCCGCCCATGAGGTGGCCCGTGACGCCCTTGATCGACATGATGGGCGGCCCGTCCTCGCCGAACACGGTGGCGATGGCGCGGGCCTCGGCGGCGTCGTTGAGCGGCGTCGAGGTGCCGTGGGCGTTGATATGGCCGATGTCCGACGGCGAGAGGCCGGCGTCGTCGAGGGCCAGGCGCATGCACTTGACCGCCCCGGCTCCGTCGGGAACGGGCGCGGTGACGTGGTAGGCGTCGGCGTTGGACGCGGCGCCGGCGACCAGGGCGTAGATGCGTGCCCCCCGGGCCCGGGCCCGCTCGGGGTCCTCCAGCACCAGTACCGCCGCGCCTTCCCCCATGACGAAGCCGTCGCGCTCGGCGTCGAAGGGCGCCGACACCCCGCGGGGACTGGTGGCCGTCATGTTGGCGAACCCGGCCAGGCCGGTGAGGGTCATCGACGACTCCGTCCCCCCGGCCAGGACCACGTCGCACCGGCCTGACTGCACCCACCGCAGGGCCGCCCCGATGGCGTGCGTGCCCGCCGCGCAGGCGGTGGTGATCGTCTCGCACGGACCCTGGGCCCCGAACCGCAACGAGACCGCGGCCGAGGCCGCGTTGGGCATCAGCATCGGGATCAGGAACGGCGAGACCCTGCGGGCGCCCTTCTGGCGATGCACCTCGTACTGAACCTCGTACGCCGGTAGGCCCCCGATGCCGGTGGCGATGAGGACTCCGGCCCGGTCGGGATCGGTGATCTCGAGGGCGGCGTCGACGACGGCCATCGAGGCGGCGGCGACGGCGATCTGGGTGAAGCGATCGGCCCGCCGGGCGCTCTTGGGGTCGAACCAGCCGAGGGGGTCGAACGCCGTGCACCGGCGAGGGGCCTCGCCGTCGGGAGCGGGCCCATGCAGGCCGTCCCAGAACGCGTCGAGGCCGACGCCACACGGGGCGACGACGCCGATGCCGGTCACGGCGGCGGGGCGGTTCACGACCCGAACCTACCGGCCGCACACGGTCCCGGCGAGGGATCAGCGTCGGGCGGCCACGGCGGCGACCGCGGCGAGCAGGTCGGGCAACCGAACCCGGTCGGCGGGGCTGGCGGTGCGGAACAACCGCAACACGCGGCCATGTCCCACCACGGCGTCTCCGCCGAGCTGGCCGGTGTCCTCGACGGGCTTGGGCACTCGTTCGCCCCGGCCCAGCGCGTCCCGGTAGATCGCCCGGGTCGCGCCCGTCCAGACCTCAGCGGGGGCCACACGCGGCAGGCTCAGCCGCTCGTACAGCGTGCGGTCAGGGTCGGTGAGGAACGGCCACGGCCACCGCACATGCTTGGCCAGCTCGGCCAGCGCATCGGGGGGGCTGAAGCCCACCGCCACCACCGTGGTCCCCAGGTTCTCGAGCACCGAGCGGGCGTCGCGCACCTCGACGAGGTGCTCCTGGCACGGCAGTCAGTAGCGATGGCGGATGACGGAAACGACCGCCAGGGGAGGACCTGCACCGAGGTCGAAGGGCTCCCCCGTCGTCACGTCGGCGAGCACGATGCCGCCGAGGGACAGCGGGTCCGGGGCCGCCGGCGACGTCACATCGTGTCGTTGGCGCGCCACTCGTCGATCTCCTCGCCGAGGAAGATCCGTCGGCCGGCGACCCGGTGCGAGGGGAGCCCCGTGCTCACCAGCCGGGCAATCGTGGCGTGGCTCACGCCGAGTCGGGCGCCGGCGTCGGCCGCGGTCAGCCAGGGGCTGGCCAACACGCGCTCGGCCTCCGGACCGGCGTCGCCGAAGAGATGGGCCACCAACGACGCCCGGTCGACGATCAACCGGTTGCCCTGGCGCCGAGCGCGCACCGTGCCGCCCTGCACCCACGACAGGACCGACCGACGATGGCAGCGGGCAAGGGCGGCGGCCTCGCCGACCGTGACCTCGCCGACCGTGACCTCGCCGACCGTGACCTCGCCGACCGTGACCTCGCCGACCGTGACCTCGCCGACCGTGACCTCGCCGACCGTGACGTCGTT
>Ga0187893_10007376_pt1 | contig 18065 bp, 21 predicted proteins | sample MA1701074metaG_FD_139574 | JGI IMG/M metagenome (GOLD analysis project Ga0187893, IMG submission 139574) | White microbial mat communities from a basaltic lava cave in the Kipuka Kanohina Cave System on the Island of Hawaii, USA - MA170107-4 metaG ... | reverse complement strand
CTGCTTCTCTCGGAATCGAGGGACCACAACCGGTGGCCAACGCGTGAGCTCGAGTGACGGCGGTCTCGAGGCTCTGGACTTTCCCGGACTTGCCGCTGTCGCACGCGATCATCACAGCTCGATCGCCCACCTCGGCGCGAAAGACAAGTCGAGAACTTCGACATTCGAGATCCCGCCGACCTTGAAGGACTTGATGCCGTCGCTCGGACGATTCCCGCGCTGCAGCTCGTGCACGTAAAGCAGCACGTTGCCAGTCGCCTTGCGCCGGAGCGAATAGGGCTCGACGATTCGATGGACCCCATTGTAGCGGAGGCTTACGCACAGGCGATTCCGCGCAGCGAACCGAATTGAATCAGGGATGTAGCTCGGTGCCAGCCGGCCCCTGAGCATCGCGCGCGGTGCTGCGAACCGAATCGGTGCGAGGACCTCCTCGTCACCCGCTGTCGGCCAGGGCTCGGGAGCCGCCGCGGCGCGTGTCGGCTCCATCCACCACGCGAGCGCATCGGACACATCTTCGCGAAATCCAGCAAGCGGCGCGAGCTTGGGAAGCTGGTGGCCAAGCTCCTGCGACCAGTTCGCCTCCACGACATTCCAGTCGATTCGGCTCATGATTGTATCGACTGTCGGTGTGGGCAGCCCCTTGAAACGAAATTTCTCCTGCAGAATCTCCACGGCCCGAGCACCATTGATCTCCGAGCGGAAATTGCGACTGATTTGGACGACGTCGTAGAGGTCTCGGGATCGGCCCTGGCGTTCGTACAGCGCGCGGGTCTTTTCGGCGAGGATCTCGTTCACCGAGTAGCAGGGCACCCGCGGAGCGGGTTCTCTCGCATCTTCGTAGCGGTGGAAAACGGCGCGACGATCGGGCGGATCGACGAGGACCTCGTACGAGGTGATGTCGAACTTGACCCGCTGCAGCGAGGACCGCTGCATCCTATGAGGCCCCTCATAGGTCAGCTTCGCCCGGAAGGAATCCGTACCCTGCTTGTTCGTGTATTGCTCGACGGATAGCCCGCCGGCAGGAAACGCAATGCCTGCCTCTTCTTGCACCCACGCGCAGACCTCCCGGATCGCCGCCTTGATCTCTTCCTCGTCCAAGGCTTCCGATTGCTGCACCGTAAAATCGAGATCTTCCGAAAATCGATAGGTTTCGAAGAAGCACTTCTTCAAGCAAGTGCCACCCTTGAAGACCCAGCCTGCCATGCGAGGGCTTTGGGCGATTCCGTAAAGCAGCCAGCCGAGCACGTAATCCTTGTCGACAGTGGTCTCCATCAGACCTTCCTCGCTTGCGATCGCGACGATGGAGGCCCGGGGGATCACTCTGCCTCCACGGGAACGTTGATGCGAAGACGCCACCTCGTACTGATCCGGCCGCGGTCGGGCCCACGAGGATCGAGTCGGCTGATCCCCGCACTCATACCCGCTTGACATCGAATCGTCCACTCTCGGGAGACGTCGGCGAAAGCCTCGGCCGTGAAGCCGAGGCGCTTGAAGACAGCCCCCTTGTCGAGCCGCTCGGCGTACTCGAGCAACCCGGTCGGGTCCGCATGCTCGCTTTTCCAGTAGGCGCGAACGATATCGATGCTATGGCGCGATCCACCTCCCAAGTCCGGCGTGGTCAGGACGTCGATGACGAGTCGGCTCGGATCGGCCACGAGCACCTGCGATGAACCATGCCAGATTCTTTTGGTGCCGAAGATGTGGCTCTTGTCCACGCTCCGCACGAAGAACGAAAACCCGCCGTGCTCTTGCCGTTTCGTTCTTTGCGGCACAGAAGTGACAACCGAAACTGCGTTGAAGATCTGCTCGGTCAGATCCCAATGCTCGGCGGCCGACCATCCCGAGATGTAGCCAGGCGCGTATAGTGCCATCGCGATCTGCCAGGGATCACCCACGCTCACGCGAGGAGAAGGAGACCCGAGCGGGACCGGCGAGTAGATCCCTCGTCGGATGCGACGCAACCACCCCTTGTGCGCGAGTCGCCGAAGCACCAGGTTCGCCGCAGACCGCGAAATGGATGCGATTTCTTGCAGGTTGGCGGCCGTCACGGTCGCCAGCTCGCGAGCGGCGAACGTGTCAAGGATGCCCCGCTCCCGGGCGCTGAGCCCTCGGCCGCTGTTATTATTCTCTTGCATGAAGAGGCAAACACTGACTCTTATAGCAGGAAAAAGATAACGTTTACTGCGCTGTGCGCTCCATAAGTTCGTGGAAGGATGCCTCGATGAGAGGCGAGGTGATCTCGAGCGCGAAGCGGTGTCTTTCTCGGCGAGGACGAATGGGTCCTTGCCGCCCGGTTCCAACAGGCTCGACCTTCCATAGTTGCTCGAGGCGATCTGCGAGGCACCGAATCGATCATTTCACGCTCGCGTGCAGTTTGCACCTACTTCATGAAACTGCCTTCTGCGATCGCGTGTTCATTCGACCTAACTAAGAAAAAACAGTGTGTGTGGCCAGGGCGTCGAGGCTCAGCATACGGCCTTGGGCATCCCGAGGCCGGACGCGCTTGAGCTGCCACAGATCTCGGAATCCGCGACGTCCTGGAGCTGAAGCAGGACGCGGCGGCCATCGAGCGCTGAGAGCATCGGTTCCTCGCCATGATCGTAACTGCCATCGGGTACCTCGGCTTCCATCGAGCGGCCAGTACGCGCCCAAGATCGCCTACGCCCGAGGCCGGAGCATCGCGAGGTGATAGCCGCAGACGAGGTCGTCGGCCTCAAACTCGACGAGAGCTCGGAGCGCAATGTCGTTCCACGCCTCGGAATCCTTCGGTACGCGCTTGCATCGTCTGGGGCGCGACGTGCGAGGCAAAGGCGGCGCTGGATGGCGGCGACCTGCTTGGTCGAGCATCCCGTACGCTCGATGCCTGAACTGGTGCTACGGGATCTTGGCGACGAGGGCTTTGATTTCTCCCAGCGCGACTTCGTAGTTCCTCTGTGGCAGCCCGACTTCGGAGTCGTCCGGCATCGTGTAGGTCGTGGCACCGGGGAGCTTGAACATGGGGATTCCCAAGGCCGCGGCGACTTTCCCCGCGCTGTGGAAGTCCTTGACATCGGACATGTAGATGTCCGCGAATACCTGTTCCGAACTCACGGAGGTTCCGGCCTGAACCGGCGCGAACAAGGCCGGGTGCAACTGATAGTGGTTCCAGCAGATCTCCAGAAGCGCAGACCGGATCGAGTTGTAGGCGTTTGCGACGCCGAGGTTCGAGGTGTAGTTGTTGAAGATGATCTCCCAGATGACCGGGAGTTGGAGGTCGTGGGCGATGACCTGCTTGCTGAACGTTTGGATGTTCTGCGCGTACTTTTGCGACGCCGCCGTCGGGTACACACCGTGCATCATGGTGAACATCGAGGTAATGCCCTCGGCAGATGAGTAGTCGGCCATCATCGGGATGACAACCTTGTCGCTCGATGCCAACGCCATCTGGGTGTAGATGCTGAAGCTAGGATTGCAGTCGATGAATACGATCGTATCTGTTCCGGCTGCCTGTGCCTCGTGCTGAAACAGCCGTCGGAGCGCCGTCATTGTCTGCGGCCACGCCTGCGTGTTCGCCGGGTTGAGCACAGCGTAGCTCAGAGCGAGCGAAAGCGACTCAAGGAAGGAGTCCCCGGCGATGAGGAAGAGATTCCTCGGGATGTACTGGTTGTAGCCGGACACGGCCAGGCTGTAGGTAGTGTGCGGCTTCTGCCCGAGGTTTCCGTTGATCAGCCAGTCGATGAACCCGACGATGTTCTTGCGGGATGCGTAGTTCTGGAGCGTCTGGTTGTTCTGGTGCCCGCGCCGCCCGCCTCCAAGAAGGAACTGCGAGGCATTGGACTGCGGGCACATGTCCACCACCAGGACGCGGCGCTCCGGGTGCTCGTCCGCGTACTTGCACGCGATGTTGGTGCACAGGGTCGTTTTCCCAACTCCGCCCTTGTTGTTGTAGAAGGCGTAGGTCGTGAGCGCTGGCATGACAGCCACCAGCATCGACACTACCACCGCCACCAAGCCCGACCACAAAAGGAAAACGCCCGGATTCTGGAGAATCCAGGCGTTGTGCAGTGGAGGCGCCGGGAGTCGAACCCGGCGCCTAGGGGTCTGGGAGGCCGAAATTCGTGGGATTCGTGGGGGCGGACCGGTATCGACCGGTATGGACCGATGACGACCGACGGCGCGGGGTGAGCTCGGGACGCGTCGCGTAGTCAACCGAGGACTCAGCCAGAGCCGCGATGCATGCCGACGCGCTGCCCGACCGACCTCGCGTGCAAGCTCCCTCCGGCATTGGAGGCACCGACGCCGTCGCAGCGACGAGCGTGGCGCCGGCTCGCGCAACTCCGCGTGGTTCGCTCGTTGGCCTTCGCCGTCCGGCGTGCTGGGACGCGGACGAAGGGCGTCGTCGACGGTTCTGGAGCAGTCGGTACCGCCGGTGCTAACGTGTCATCCTAGGGTCGTGAGCGCCGGATCCCGCACTGAGCAAGCTGTTGGCCTCCTCATGGAGGGCCTGCTGCTGAGCTACTTCCGCTCGGCCCACAAGCGAGGGGGATCGCTTCACGTCGTGCGGGACTATCGGATCGCTCTACCAGGGGGCGACGAGAGTGCGGTGGACTTCGCGGTCGTCGACGCCGACAGCAGCGAGCCGCTGGCGGTCTTCGAAGTTGCGACATCGTCGGCCGCTGTGAAGACGAAGCGCAGGTTCTTGGAGAACCTGCGCACTGCCTACGCAGACGCGCCATCCATGCCGCTTTTTGGCCTCGTCGTTCCCGAGCGACTTGCGGGCGGTGAGATCGTCCATGCGACCAAGGGAACCGGCGTCGAGGTTGTGACCTAGGCCGCCTGAGGCGATTCGTGACGGCAGAGCAGTCGTTTTTGGAGGCCGCGCGCGTATGCCAGTCGATCTGGTCGGCGCAGCAGGAAGCCCCCTTCCCGGATTCGGGAGCATGGGCGTCGTACGCTCGGCCTTGGCAGCCCGTTCATGGGCAGAGATGTCTGCGTCGAGGCGGTCGAGTTCGCGCGCTCGAAGCTGTCGCAGATGCGATGTTCAAGTGCGTCCCCTACTCCGCCAACTTCTCTTCGAGCTCGGTTCTCTGCCCCGAGCTCCCAGAGCGGATAAACCGACTCCTTACTCCGGAACAAAGAAAGGTCCTCGCGGCGATCTACGCAGCCACGGTCGAGCAGTAGATGACCGGGATCGACGCTGCCGGTACCGAGCGCACTGAACGCAGGCACCGACTGGCCGGCACTGGACTTGACGTGGGATCCACGTCAAAGTGACTCGAGAGCCATGCGGAATTTGGCCCACAGGTTGCCCGAAACGCCTCCGAACGAAGTGCTCGACGTCGAGTACACGCGGGAAGAGTACTTGGTCTGGGCGGATGGCGAGGCCTGCAAGATGCTTGGCGTTGGATGGGACGAGGCCCTTCGACGGCTTGATCGCGGCGAGCTGGAGGGCACACTCGCCGAGGCGCGACTAAAACTCATTCGTTCGCTCTTGTAGACTGCCCGGCATGCCCATCACCGGGCGGACTCCGAACGAGTGTTACGGCACCTTCCTGGAGGTGATCCGGCCGCTCGTTGCTGCCACGATCGGTGGCTACGTGCGTTGTACGAAGATGAAACCGAACGAAACGGAGCGAATGTTGGAGCTCCCCGAGGGAGTTCCTCTTGAAACACGTTTTGGTCGTTTGTTCTTCTGGATGGGACAGCGCCTTTCCGTGCAAAGCGAGAAGGGACGTTGTTCTCTCGAAACGATTTGGTATGCGTATCGCGTTCAAGCAACCACGGATGCAAGAGCTCTCATTCGTTGGGAGTACAAGAAACCTGCAGTCGATGTTCGTTACGCAAGGCACCACGTCCAACTCCAAGCGAACGTGTTATTGCCGAGGGGCGAGTCGCTCGACATCGACAAGTTGCATGTCCCCACCGGATGGACACCTATCGAAGAGGTGATCAGGTTCTTGATTCATGACCTCGGCGTACAGCCGAACTGCGGCGACGAATGGCACGAATTGCTCCTCGAATCGGAGCGTCGCTTTCATTCCGAGATCTAGCGATAGGAAGTGTCTCGTCGCTGCCCTACCAGGCTTTTTAGGGAGGCGAGGGACCCGCCGGGGATTTTCGATACGGAAACACGCGTCTGATCCGAACCTTCATCACAGCAACGGCGGCGCGACCTCGCGGGTCCATGTCTCGTGAAGTTGGCGCCATTCGGGAGAATGACCGCCGAGCCCGGCGGCTTGCCGAGGGTGAGCTAAGGCGACCACCTCGATACGGTGGCCATCGAAATTCACCTTGTGTCGTCGTCCGTACGCCTCGTTCCTCGACCCGAAGTCCGACAGCGATCGTCGGCGTTGGTCGAACGTGGCAAGCAACCACCTGATCGGTTCGTCGCCGAGCAAGAGCATCACCTCCGCCTGCGACTCTCGGATCTCGGATCTCGTCGACGACCTCCCCACAACGCGCCGCATCAGCGAAGCGAGCGGGCTCCGACGGAACTGTGGCCTCGGGCAGGCCATGCTCAGCGCGTAGAGGTTCATACTCCCGCTCGAGCGCTGCGAGCTGCCCCCGGTTGCAGCAGGACCACGGGACCACGTCGCACAACCAAGTGTCGTTGCGGGTCACCCCGAGTGGGGCTATGAAGCGGTCGTCGAGCGCGACCCCAGAAGGCCCGTTGAACTTCGCGTCCGTAGGTTCGAGATTGCCTGCACCGGTCGGGACCTCGATGCCCGCCAGGATCTCCTCCACCCCCTCCCCCGCGCCAGAAGATGTACGGCTCCGACGCGACCGCCAGCGCCAGGACGAGCTGGCGACCGGAGGGATCGACCCATCGCGCATGCACGGCGCTGGCGTACACGCCGAGGATGAACACCTTCTTCGGTGTTCGGTCACGTTGGACTAGGCACCGGACGGGCTGTCCGAAGGGGAATGCCAGGTTGGCCATCTGGGTGAAGTGTACCGGTCGCCCCGGACCAGCGCCGCCGCAACGACCTCCCGTTTGCACCCCCCAAGCGAGCCCGGCGAGCAACGCCCAGGAGTCCGATGCACTCGGCCAGGTCGCCGCGATCTCGATGCGGGCCACGACGCCTCACCGGAGCGTCACCGACCATCTCGGGGCGACCACCTCGACGACGTGGGCGCGGCGGGTGGGCGATGTCGTCGGTATCGATGTGATCAGCGTCGAAGGGTGAGCATGATCGGCTCGGCGAGGGCGGGCACCTGGAACGGTACCGGCTCACCCGTGTCGGTCCGCGGGTAGGACCGGTGCGGTGCAGGTCTGCGCCCAGGTATCGACCTCGCGGAAGAGTTCACACATCGCCAGTACCTTCCCTTAACTCGTTGCGGTGCTCCGGAACGTCGAAGGTGCGATGCGAGATGGCGTCGCAGTGCCATCTCTGAGAGTGTATGTTGCATTCTCGCACGCAGGGGCGGCATCATTGGCGGACGTGAATTCGCACGCCATCGACACGTTCGAGGTGAGCTCGTGTTCTGCTGCGAAGGCCGCGCGCTGGCGCGAGCGCCACGCAGCGTGGTGCACCGGAGCGGGTCGACAACTGGTCTAGTCAGCGCGCGTGCCTTGACACAGCGCGTCGCATCAGATCCGCTCGACGAGCTTGCTCATCGGTACGTCGAGCGAGCGCGCTACTGCGATGAGCGACGCGAAGGTCGGGTTGGTCCGGCAGCCCTCGATGTCCTGCCAGTGCTTGCCGGAGAGCTCGGCCGCCTCGGCGGCCTGTTCCTGCGTGAGCTCCTTGCTCTCTCGGAGCTTCGGATCCGCTTGCCCAGCTTCCCCAGCGCCTCCGCCAGCTCGGGTACGACCGCGCGGTCGAGCGCCAGCGCGGCGCCCTCCTGCGTGTCCCGTTTTGTGCGCGGTACAGGGCGGAGCGTCCCGCCGTGCCGGACTAGTTAAGTTAGCCCTCCGCCTGGATCGCCTGAGAGATGATCCGTACGAGCAGATCATTCAGCAACTCGACCTGGTACTCCCCGATGGTGGGCTCGAGGTGATCGCCACCGATGCCACTGTGGTCGGTAACGAACGTGTATGTCCCCGCAGTGGAGATGTCCAAGAATCTCAACAAAAATTCGGTGTTTTTGTCGATACCGCTCGCCGAGAGCGGAATGATGCGGATACCGAGTGCAGCGGCTTCTCTCGTCACGTCGTGCAGAAGCTCGACGCGATCCTGGGTGTGGTGCGGAGGCGCGTCGAGCACGAGGAAGAGCAAACGTGCACGCGCGTTGGCTCGCCACTCATGCTCGTACACCGCATCTTCGAGTGCTTCCTCGACCGCTTCCTCGAAGTCGTCTCCGCCCCCAGCTCCTTGCTCTTGCAGTCGCTGCAAAGCGAACTCGATATCGGTGGTAAACGGGAACGGACGGACTACGTACTCGTCACCCTGGTCGCGGTAGAAATTCACACTGAGGCGTAGATCGAGCGATTGCGTCGAGCTCTTTCCGACCCGAGCAATGACGTCGGCGAGCTCCACTTGAAGATAGCTGAGTTCGTCGCCCATCGATCCGGTCGTGTCTACCACGAACATGAGATCGAGCCCCGCGGAGGGCACCGCGGATGGAAGCTCTACGGTGATCGGTGCTTCTCCATCGGACGGAATTTCCGGCATGGCCACCGACGCATCTCCCGACTCCACCCGCAACGAAAGTGGACCGTCGGCAGTCGAGCCGAACAAGCCCGCGAACAATTCGGCTCGACCCAAGTTATCGGTCTTGGCGTGCCATAATTCGTTTTGCTGCCCATCCGAGAGTACCACGGTGGCATCTGCAACGGGCACCTCACCGAGTCTCACGTGCACGCTAACTCGGCGGCTCGTGTCATAGCCCCAACGTTCGACCATCGGGCTCCAATCGCCCTGCATTATGTCGCGCCAGAAGTCCCAGTGATCGAGGTCGCGCCATTCTCCCGCGGTGAGCTTTCCTGGTTCTCCACCGGCCTCGTTTCCAGCTTCACCGCCAGCCGAATCGCCTCCATCCCCTGCGCCCTCATCCCCCCCACTCGCCGCACCGTCAGCCGAAGCACCGTCGCCCGCGGAATCGTCGGATACGTCCTGGCGATCGTTTCCGTCTCCTGCCGCGCATGCAGCCGCGCAATAAGTCAGCAATGCAGGAACAACGATTCGCATACGACGAAACATGACAGCGGGTCCTTTCGAACTGGCCAACGACACGATCAGCCGGCCGAATCCGCTGGAAAGCAAACACCGTGCTCGACAGCGATGGAATTGCAATTACCGGGGTTTACGCGCGCTGACTCCCGTCAAGGACACCCGAACCGCGACATCCTTGTCATGGGTTGGGTGTTCGAAGGTCATGGAGGCGTGTTCGAACACCAGCAAGACTGCGATAGCACTCGATGATTCGCGTGGGCGATCGGGCTCCGCCTCGGCGCCTTCGACCGGCGCATCGGTGGATCGAAGGTCCGGGAGATGGCATCACGGCCGCAGACCTCCCCCGCATCTTCGAGGTTTCGCCGGGCCGAAGCTGAAGTCGGGACGAGTCGCCCTCGACTGGCGGCTTGGCGGGTACCAGGTCGGCGACGTGGCGAGCGACGACGAGCTGCGTACGAGGTATCGGCCGAAGCGACCCTGCGGCGATCTGCTTACGGTCGCACAACTGGTCGATGCCATTCCGAGCGCCGACCCACTGTTCTGGTAGGCGACGCCGACCTCACGCCGCGACGAAGGAATGACGACTCACACGGCGACCGGTCAAGCTTGGCAACAAGGGACGCGGTCGCCTGGCTGAAAAAGCTCAGTGACGAAAGCGGGGACCTCATCGTCACCGACCGTACAACTCGCTTGAGAAGCACCGGCGGCTCAAGCGAACCCGAGAACGGGCTATCTGTCGTCAACGCGCGACAAGAACGATGCATCGCGCGACTTTGGATCACCCGTAGGCAAGTTGACATCGACGAACACGGGGACGTGATCGGAGACGCGGTTGCGGCAACGATCGAAGTCGCCCGCGCAGACCTCCTGCACGATGTCGTGCCGACGCATGGCTCGATTATCCGCGATCCGGAGACTCCCGACCTTCGGGCCGTCGCAAACATTGTGTTCCTGGACGGTCCGGGTCCGGGTCGCCCGGTCGGCATGGCCCTACGAGGCGAGGGATGTGTTCCTGACGTTGTCCGTCCGGAGCTCCGTCGTCGACGCGCCCGACTAGTGTCCGCCACCACTCCCGGGTCCACCTTGAACCCGAGACGGCGAATCCCGAGGTGAGCTCACCTCGGGATCCCCGTACGACGCCGAAATCGTCGCTCTTTCAGTGGAGGCGCCGGGAGTCGAACCCGGGTCCGGAAGCTTGATGGTGCGGCCCCTACGTGTGTGTCCTGCGAATTTGATTTAGGTTGGGGCATGCCCACAGGCGGGCCCTCCCACGAACCGAGCCCATTTGTTCTCCTCGCCGGCTCCGGTGGGCAACGAAGCCGGCCAGCCCGTGTGATCACGCCGCTACGCTACTCGGACTCCTTGCGCAGAGACGTCGCTGGTTCTTAGGCAGCGAGGGCCTGACGGCCGTAGTTGCTGTCGTTGGCAACTGTGTTTTCCCATCGGTTTTACGTCACGATGAGAGGACGACACGCGACCTTCACGATCGGAAACCCCCGTCGAAACCGTGACACCCCCGAGTTGATGGTTGATGGACACGCAGGAGGAGGACGGGCTCCCATGCGGACGAATAGTATGGAGCGGGCACATCCACGGCGCAAGGTCATGCGCCCGGGGCGCTACGCGAGCGTGTCAGCGCAGTTGTACGGCGACGGGTTTTTCGATGTGCGTGACACCGCTGGGATCTTTCCAGTAGGCGATGAGCTCGGAGCCGCGTGCACGCTCGGCGGTGAGACGAAACCGCTCGACGTATCCAGTGCGGCTCGCGGGAATCGTCACCGTTGCACGCGGTAATACGGTGCTCGTTCGACCAGACGGCTCGCGCAGGTCGATCCATCGCTCGAAAGTGATGGACCGACCGAGCCGAGTGAAGATGTGCAGCGTCCCGATCACGGGACCTGCTGGATCGGGCGGTTGTTCGCAACAGATGATGTCCACGTGGGCGTGAAGCCTGGGGTCGTCGACGCCGGGGAGATCGCAAAACACATAGGTGGCTCCGGGATTGTCGAGACCGAGCGAATTTTCGTTGACCGCTCCGACCACGGCACAGTCACCCGAGATGTCGACGGCATTGCCGAACGTGTCGCTCCAACCAGGGTCGTCGGACACCAGCTTCACCGCCAACAAGGGACCGCTCGCGAGCGTTTGCTTGAACACGTAAGCCGCACCGGAATTCACGGTGGACGGTCCGTCGGCCAACCACGAGCCCACGATCATGGCTTCGCCATCCGCCGCAACCGAGTGGCCGAGCTCGTCGTCGGCGGTGCCATCGAACGCGAGCAGCTTGGCTTCTTCGTTCCAGCTCGATCCATCGCGGCGCAGCACGTAAGCCGAGCCAGAAGACGCTCCGAGATCGTCGTCGAACGCGGCACCCACGACCAAAACATCGCCGCGGAGCGTCAGCGAGGTTCCGAAGCTGTCTCCGACCGTGCCGTCGCTCGCCACCAAGATCGTTTGTTGTGTCCACGTTCCGCCATTGTCGCGATGGTACACGTGCACGGCGCCCGGCCCGGTCCCGTGTAGAAATCGGGGAACGGTGCGCCGACGACCGCGTAGTCGCCAGAGATCGACACCGCTGCTGCAAAACCTTCGGTTCCATCTTCGAGGGCGGGTATGAGCCGAACGACCTCGATCCAGTCGCCATTGTCGTCGAGCTCGTAGATGTAGGCGGCTCCCGAGCGATAACCTTCGATCGGATCGACCTCACCCAAGGCACCGACGATGGCCCTGCTGCCGGGCCCCAGAAAAGATCGTGTCTCCAGAAATCGCCACCGAATAACCGACGCGCTCGAACTGGGTGGGCGTGGGATTGGGCAACGCCGGTCCGGTTTGTGTGCAGCCCCACATCGCCACGCAGGTTGCCAGCGCGAATGCAACACGCGGGCGGATCCGATGTTTGGTGGATCGATGGGTGTCATGACATGCAGTGCTCGAACTTGGCCTCGCAGTCCTCGAGGGAGGAAAATAGGGCATCGCAGTCCGTGCCTTCGCAGGAGCAGCCGTTGATGGCTTGGCAACGCTCGCCGTCGAACGCATAGCCGAAGAAGGCATCGCAGGGACCGACACCGACAGCGTCCATCGGAGCGCACCCGCACTCTCCTTGATGGGCCACCGAAACTCCTGCCACGGCCGCACAACCTGCATTGCTGTAGGTTTGACCGTCACAGCCACACACGGGATCCCAAACGAAGAGGCAATGTTCCGGTTGGACCTCGCAAGTGCCCGATCCCTGTGCGCATAGACCCTCGGGGATCGCACAGTAGTGGCCCTCGGGACACGTATCGGCCGACAACGAGCAGGTGTTCGCATCCGGACGAACGCGCAGATAGAACTCGCTGGCGCGAAAGCCAGGCATCGTCCCCGCGGGTCCCGTCACCGGAAAGTGCGTTCCTGCGGCGAGGATCCCGGTATCGAACAGCTCCTGGTAGCCGGCGTCGACCAACTCGGGTTTTGCTCCCGAGGCGGCGAGGTCGACCTCTGCAAGCTCGCGGCGGCGCCTCGTGTTCAGCACTTGTTCGAGAAACGACGGGCACGGGAAAGTGATGCACACGATGCCGCTGTCGGACAGCCGCGAGAACCTGCCTGTCGGTATCGACTGTGCGGCACCTTTCCAACCCTCGCTCGTGAACAGCGTCGAAACCGGCGCTGGCAAGCTCGGATCGTTCACGTCTGCGAGCTTGCCTCGCACGAGCGCCTTGCTCTGTTCGAAGGCCGCGAGAAACTGCTGCTCCTGTTCCTCTGGCAAACCGAGCGCGCTCACATCCGTCACCGCGGCATGACACTCCTTGCGCGGCACGCCGTCGCCACACACGGTCAATGCCTTGTTCACGTGCTTGACGAACACACCGCCACAGATCGGAAAGAGGCACCGCCGTGTATCGATGCGGGTCACGATGAAATAGCCCGACACGTCTTGACCGGGGTCGACGAGGCCCGAGTCCGATTCGCTCGCGCCAGCACGCTGTTCGGCTCGTGGTTCGTGGTCGACACAGCTCGCGGACAAAAGTGCCGTGGACAGTGCCATCGCTTTGCTTCGTACATGTTTCATGGCTGCACCCGTGCCCCGAACATACGTCGCGTTCGTTCGTCACGCCATCACATGATCTCGATCCCCCATCGATCGCGATCGGTCGTTGCGAGGCAGCGACGCCTCACATGCGGCGTGTTGCGCCCTGTCCGATCGTCCCGGCACGACGGCCTGTGCGCAGCACTGGCGGCATGCTCCCCGTCGCGTAGACTTCGAATTGACCATGATCATGAGTGTCGATGCCACGGTGGATCGCGTGATCCGGGCGGCGATCGCGGACAAGCGCCTGCTCGCGTTCCGGCTGGACGGCTTGGAGCGCATCGCGGAGCCGCACGACTATGGCGTGCGAAACGGGCGGCCGATGCTGTTCGTGTATCAGCTCGAAGGCGGCAGTCGCTCGGGTCGCCTCCCTGATTGGCGGCTGGTCACCGTGGCCAACGTCTCGCACGTGCGGATGCTCGAACGAACGTTTGGTGGTCCCCGCATCGCGCCCACGGGCAAACACCTGGTTTGGGACGAGCTGTGGGCGAGTGTCAGCCGACCCTGCGGAGTCGCTCGCCGCGACCCTACTGCTGACATTTGTTGACGACGCAGCTCAAGGTGGGACAGCAGGGCCCGAGAAGGAGGCAGTCACCTCCTATGCCTTGACAACAATTGGCCTCGTCAATCGCTTGGCAGTTACCCGAACAAGCCAACATACCTCCGCCGTAGCCGAAGTCGATGCACGTCGCATCGCGGAGGTCCATACCGTCGCAGATCTCGCCATCCTCGGCGATCCCGTTCCCGCACACAGATCCTCCCGTGGCCGTCCCGTCCGTGCTTGTCGTCATGCCCGTGCTCGAATCGCTGCCGGTCGATCCTGTCATCGTCGTGGCCGAGCTGGTTTCCGTAGAAACAGTCGTGCCCGTGGACGTTTCGGACTCCGTCGCGGTCGTGGACGTCGAGGTGTCTTCGCTCGAGGTTTGGCCTCCCGTCGTACCCGTGCCCGTCGTGCTACCGGTTTCGCTCGACGTGCTGGTCTGCGTCGTTGTTCCACCGCTCCCGAACGGGGAGTAACAACGGTCGTCGACCTGTTCGACGCATCCTTCGCGCTCGCCCACGCACTTGCTGCAAAAGCGGAACTCGTCCCCACGCTTGGCACAGGTCTCGTTCCCTTGCCTATTGTGACAATGACCTTCGTCTTGGATGCGACATCCGAGCCACGTGCCGAGCACGAGCGCAGCACCGAACGCGACCACGTGACGGCGACTAGAACCGACCACCGATCATCGCTCCTGCAAAGTGTCCATGAATGACGGGTGACCAAGCAAGCCTGCGTTCGCGCTTGGCCTGCCTGCGATCGTACACGAGCAACACCGCACCGATCGCGAGCGACGTGGCGCCTAGGGCAAGCAACGCGATCCCCGGAGGCTCAGTGGTGCGATCGTAAGTTTTATCCTCCGGGTCGTCCTTGGGCTCGTTCACCGTGAGGCCGATGCCCACCACCAACACGCCCAACCCTGCAGCCATCAGCCCGATCCCGGCCCTGCCGTAGACCTTGAGCGGTAGCGGTCCGCGATCGGGTGGACGGGACGGGGGCAGCCGAGCTGGTGGGGCCGAGACTTCGGGTTCGCCAAGCGATTGCGAGGGGGGTGAAGACGACGCCGGTGCCGGCACGGGTGCTTGTGACACCTCGCGGGCCACGGGAACCAAGCGGGCGATTGCATCCTCCACGCGGTCCACCAGCTCTCCCTCGGTGCAAAGCTTGCATTCGATGGTCTGCTGGCTTCCTTCGACTGCGGTGCCACGATAGACCACCGAGGTCTCGAACGCATAGCCCTGATCGGCCCCATCGAACTCGCGCACGACGATGCGAATGCGGGCATCGTCCTCGGTGGCGCCAGGGAGCACTTCGGCGCGACGCAACACCACGTCGCCGCGCTCCTGGATGCGACGTTGCACGAGCGGGCCAGAACCTCCGACCGCACTGGTATCGATATCGAGGTAAGCACGAACCCACGCTTTGGACGCTGCGGGAAAGGTGCCGGTAGGCTGGACCGCATCCGGAGGAGCGGCCGCAGGCGTCGGCGGGCTGCTCGGCTGCGCTCCGACACGCACGGGGCTCGCCGCGATCGAAAGGCACAACGCGCGCGCGCCCATCGAGCGCAGGAACGTCGCTGGCGAAAGTGGGGTGAGAAACACCGACGTCACGGCTGTGCGGCTCGTTTCGTGCAGAGCCTAACCCAGCGCTGCACTTCGGGATCGGATAGCCCAGTCCCCTGCTTCACGCACTCGGGAAAATGCTTTAGCTCCATGAGTGCTTGCGTCTTCAGCTTGCGACGCTCGCTTGGGCTCCAGCAACTCACGGCCTCGGCATGGCGAAGCAGGCCACTCCAGTCATGGGCCGCGCGAGCGTCCTCGGCAGCACCGCGGGTGCGTCGGCACGCGGGACTGCTGGGATCGGCTTTGCCTGCTCGAGCGCCCGCGGGGGCAGTTTTCGTGCCTGTGGTGCGTATCTCTGGTGCGGGAACGCGCTGCGTAGGCTCCGTGGCAACGGTGTTGGTCACGAGCGTTGGCACGGGCGAAGCCGAAGGTACTGGCAGTTGCACGACCTCGGGCAGCACCACATCGGGCGATCGCACTGGCTGTCGTTCCGGTTCGGGCCATGTCATCGGCGGGTCCGGGAGATCTTCGGGAGCCCTCGCGCTGGGCCAGGCGACCCACGCCAGAATCCCGAGAACCAGCGCACCCACTCCATAAGATGGGAGGAGGGCACGCCACTCCCGAGTTGGCGGCCGCTCCAATCGGGTGGGCCGATCGACCATCGGCACCGACTCGGGTTGTGTCTGCGCCCATCGACTGACGTCGAGCACAGGTGTTGGCCGAGGAACCTCGAACGTCCCGATGATCGCATCGAGAGCGATGATGATGTCTCCAGCGCTGCGAATGCGCTCGGAGGGATCCATCTCGAGACAACCGCGCGCGAGCTCGACGAGCGCCACGGGGGCATCCGATCGCTGGGTGGCAAGGGACGGTGCTGGCTCGGTCAGTTTACGCGCGACGGTTTCGAGCGGGCTGTCGCAGTGGTGCGGCGGTTGTCCCGTGAGGAGCTCGAACAGCATGACGCCCAATGCATACACGTCGAACAGCTCGCTGGCTGGACCACCCCGGGCCTGCTCGGGCGACATGGATTCCGGCGTACCGAGTGCCAGGCCCGGGAGCGTGGCACGGGCACCATCGGGGTCGGCGACGCCAGCGGAGATGCCGAAGTCCAGCACCTTCACGCTTTCGCCCTCGGCCCGAGCGACGATCATCACGTTTTCGGCCTTGAGGTCACGATGGATGATGCCCACGCCATGTGCCGCGCGAATGGCCTTGGCGACCTCACGAACGATCTTGCAGGCACGCTCGATCGGAAACGACCCTCGCTCGTGCAGCTCTTCGTACAAGTTGCGTCCCGCAAGGAATTCCATCACGAGAAACAGTCGCCCGTCGGGTAGCTCGCCCGCGTCGAACACTTCGATGATGTTGGGATGTCCAGCCGCGACCGCAGCTTTGGCTTCCGCGCGAAACCGTGCCACGACGGAGGTATTGCTGCTCCAATGCCGCGCGAGCACTTTGATGGCAACCTTGCGGCCGACCGTCAGATGCTCTGCGAGATAGACGATGCCCATGCCCCCGCGCCCAACGGTTCCGAGGATTCGGTAACGCTCCACAACCACGGTTTCAGCGGCGATCTCCTCTTCGAGATCGGTCGTGGGTGCGCCCGTTCGCCTTACCGGCTGCGGTGTGCCTTCGCTAACCGGCGGGACCAAGCGCCTGATCGTCGTGTTCGCGACCATGGTCGCACGCCTACTCTACCTTGCTTCTCGACCCGACACGAGCGAGGCGACGACTCCACCCGCACCCATGTCCAAGAGTGCCTCAGCGAGCTGTTTGCCGAGCTCTGCGGCCCGTGCGGGCTCGCCCTCCAAGGTGGCTGAAAAGCACGGTTCTCCGCTCGGATCGACCACCGTGCCGGTGACCGAGACGGTGTTGTCGGCGCGCAAGTGAGCATGACAAGCAACGGGGACCTCGCATCCCCCCGCCAGCCGGATCAGGAACGCACGTTCAGCGCTGGCAACCACGGCCGTGCCCGGGTCACGAAGCGGTGCCAGCAGCTCCTGTACACGCGTGTCGTCGTCCCGACACTCGATGGCCAAGATCCCCTGACACGGCGCGGGGCAAAATCGATCGCTGTCGAGAAATTCCACGATACGATCGCTGAGCCCGAGCCGGACCAGGCCGGCGGCGGCCAGCAAGACGATATCCACCTGCCCTTCGTCGAGTTTTCGTAGCCGGGTCGGTACGTTTCCACGAAGCGGTACGATCTGGATGTGCGGGTTGATTCGCCGCGCCAGCGCGGCCCGGCGAACACTGGAGGTTCCGACCCGGGTGCCCGGCCGAGCGCGCTCGAGCGATGTTTCGCTGAGCGCACAAACGGCGTCTCTGGCATCCTCACGAGCAGGCGTACACGCGATCACGAGTCCCTCGGGAAGCTGCGCCGGAACGTCTTTCATACTGTGCACGGCCAAATCGACGCGCCCAGCCGCCAATTCGTCCTCGATGGCTTTCACGAACAGACCCTTGCCACCGACGCGATAAAGCGGTCGATCCTGAATGCGATCGCCCTCGGTCGTGATGCAGCAAAGCTCGACGTCGATGCCCCAATGCCGAACGAGCGCTGCACGAACGAAGTTGGCCTGCCACACCGCCAACTCGCTCCCTCGCGTACCGATGCGCACCGGGCTTGGCACCATCAACCCGTTTCCCGTGTGGCCGTCGAACCCTCCGCAGTCGCCGGTTCGGAACGTGGCTCATGTTCGAATCGAAATAGCTGCTCGATCACGTCCGCCAAGTCGAGCCTGACGCGTTCATCGTCACGCTCGCTCGCCTCGCGCAGTGTCACCATGGGCCTGTGCAGG
>Ga0187893_10007375_pt1 | contig 18069 bp, 15 predicted proteins | sample MA1701074metaG_FD_139574 | JGI IMG/M metagenome (GOLD analysis project Ga0187893, IMG submission 139574) | White microbial mat communities from a basaltic lava cave in the Kipuka Kanohina Cave System on the Island of Hawaii, USA - MA170107-4 metaG ... | reverse complement strand
TCAGCGCCTGCCATGCGGCGCGCGATTCCTCCGACCTGAACCAGGCGAGCCGCTCGAACGCGAAGCCGCGCGCGCGTCCCGGCGCGATGCCGCACGCGATCTGCGCGGCTTCGATCGCGATCGTTCCCGAGCCGCAGCACGGGTCGTGCAGCGCGCCGCCCGCATCGGGCGTGCCGCGCCAGCCCGCGGCGGCGAGCATGGCCGCGGCCAGCGTCTCCTTGAGCGGCGCGTCGCCCTTGTCTTCGCGCCAGCCACGCTTGAAAAGCGGTTCGCCCGAGCTGTCGGCGTACAACGTCGCGCGTTCGGGCGCGAGGTGCAGCACGAGCTGCAGGTCGGGACTGCGCGTGTCCACGCTCGGACGCTCGCCGTACGCCTCGCGCAGCGCGTCGCACACCGCGTCCTTGATACGCAACGCGGCGAAGTTGAGGCTCGTGAGCGGCGAGCGCTGCGCGGTGACGTCGACGCGCAGGGTTTCGCGCGGCGTGATCCACGCGCTCCAGTCGAGCCCGCGCGCGAGCCGGTAGAGGTCGGTCGCTTCGCGGTACGGACCCGCCGCGAGCTCGATCAGCACGCGCTGCGCGAGGCGACTTTCCAGATTGAGCTGCATCACGACGGATGTGTCGCCCAGGAGGCTCACGCCGCCGCGCTGTCGCTCCGATGGCGCGTGCGGCAGCAGCGCGCGCGCTTCGGCGAGCAGCAGGTCTTCGACCCCGGCCGGGCAAGGGAGGAACAGACGCCCCGGCCCGAGCGCCCCCACCCCGGCCCTCCCCCAGCGGGGGAGGCAGGACGTCATAACGTGCGGCGCAGGTTGGCGGGGGCGATCTTCAGCGCCTCGCGGTACTTCGCGACGGTGCGGCGCGCGACCTGGATGCCCTGCTCTTCGAGCATCTGCGAGAGCTGGTTGTCGGACAGCGGGCGCGCCGGGTTCTCGGCCGCGACGAGCTGCTTGATCAGCGCGCGCACCGCCGTGCTCGACGCGTTGCCGCCCGCTTCGGTATTGAGCGACGAGCCGAAGAAGTACTTCAGCTCGAAGGTGCCGAACAAGGTCGCCATGTACTTCGCGGTGGTGACGCGCGAGATCGTCGATTCGTGCAGCCCCAGCTCGTCGGCGATCTCGCGCAGCACGAGCGGCTTCATCGCGATCGCCCCGTGCGTGAAGAAGCTCTTCTGCCGCTCGACGATCGCCTGCGAGACGCGCAGGATCGTGTCGAAGCGCTGCTGAATGTTCTTCATGAACCAGCGCGCCTCCTGCAGCCGCGTGTTGAGGCCGGCTCCCGACCCGTTGACCGCGCCGCGCTGCTGGCGCACCGCGTTCGCGTACAGGGCGTTGATGCGCAGCCGCGGCATCACGTCCGGATTGAGCGCCGCCTTCCAGCCGCGACCCGCCTTCGTGACGATCACGTCGGGAACGATGATGTTGGCTTCGGCGCGCGCGAACGGCCGCCCCGGCTTGGGCTCGAGGCGCGCGATCAGCGTCTGCGCCTCCTTCAGCAGCGGCTCGTCGGCACCGGTCGCCGCCAACAGCTTCTTCACGTCGCGCCGCGCGAGCAGGTCGAGGTGCTGCTTGCAGACGATGATCGCGATCATCTGCGCTTCGCTGCGCGGCTGCGCGCGCAATTGCAGGCACAGGCATTCGGGCAGATCGCGCGCGCCGACGCCGAGCGGCTCCAGGTTCTGCAGCCACTTCAGCGCGCAGCCCAGGCGCTCGCGCACTTCCTCGCGCGCCTCGGGCTCGTCGGCCAGCCGGCCCGCGATGTCGTCGAGCGTGTCGGCGAGGTAGCCGTCGTCGTCGAGCGAATCGATCAGCGCCAGCACCGCGGCCATGTCCTCGGCCGAAAGCCGCATGCCGAGCAGCTGCCGGCGCAGGTGCTCCTGCAACGTGACGTGCGCGCTGTTGCGCTCGTGCGCCTCGAAGTCGTCGCCCTCCGCGTCGCCGCCCTTCGGCGGGCTCTCGAGGATGCCGTCGAAATCGTCGCGCTCGGTGCCGTTCTCCCAATCCTCGCGTTCGGTGGTGCCGAACTCGGCGCGATCGACGCCGGGCTCTGCGGCATCGGCCCCGGGCGCCTCGGTATCGACCTCGTCGCGTTCGATCGGAGCGCTCTCGGGTATCGGGGGGGCCTCGAACGCGGGCGTTTCCTCCTCGGGCTCGAGGAACGGATTCTGCTCGAGCATCTGCTCGACCTCCTGCTGCAGCTCCAAGGTCGAGAGCTGCAACAGGCGGATCGACTGCTGCAGCTGCGGCGTCAGCGCCAGATGCTGCGACAGGCGGACCTGCAGGGACGGCTTCATCGGCGCTACATCCGGAAATGCTCGCCGAGATAGACCTTGCGCACGTCCGGGTTCTCGACGATCTCGTGCGGCGTGCCCTCGGCGAGCACGCGGCCCTCGCTGATGATGTAGGCGCGATCGCAGATGCCGAGCGTCTCGCGCACGTTGTGGTCGGTGATGAGCACGCCGATGCCGCGGCTCTTGAGGAAACTGATGATGCGCTGGATCTCGATCACCGCGATCGGATCGACGCCCGCGAACGGCTCGTCGAGCAGGATGAAGCGCGGCTGCGTCGCGAGTGCGCGCGCGATCTCGACGCGCCTGCGCTCGCCGCCCGAGAGCGCCGGCGCCGGGCTTTCGCGCAGCTTCTCGATCGACAGGTCGTGCAGCAGGCCGGCGAGCAGCTCGTCGATGCGCCCGTTCTTGAGCGGCCGGCCGTCGGGGCCGAGCTGCAGTTCGAGCACGGCGCGGATGTTCTCCTCGACGGTGAGCTTGCGGAAGATCGACGCCTCCTGGGGCAAGTACGAAAGACCCATGCGCGAGCGCCGATGGATCGGCAGCCGCTCGACCCGCCGCTCGTCGATCACGATCTCGCCGGCGTCGGCGCGAACCAGGCCGACGATCATGTAGAAGCTCGTGGTCTTGCCGGCGCCGTTCGGCCCCAGCAGCCCGACCACTTCGCCGCCTGCCACGGCCAGGTGCACGTCCTTGACGACCTGGCGCGGGCCGTAGCGCTTCTGCAGCCCGCGCACCTCGAGCCGCGACGGCACACCCGCCTGCAGCGCGATCGCCTCGACGCCCCGCGGTGCGACACTCATCGCGCCGGCTCCTCTTCTGCCGCAAACCCAAACCACCGCCTCGTCGCCGGCTTGGCGCGATTCGGGCTTCGATCCCCGCTCCGCGGGGCCCCTCTTTCGCCGCTCATCGCGCCTCGCCGAGCGCGCTGCTCGGCTTCAGCGGCGGAGCCGACGCTGCGGCTTCGGGTTGTGGGGGCGTGTCGCGCGGCGTGATCACCGCGCGCACGCGACCGCCCGGGTTCGCCGGCGTCGCGGCGGTCGGTCCGCCGGTCACGTTGAACACCTCGGCCGTGTTGTCGTAGCTGATCACGTTGCCCGAGGTCTCGTCGGCCAACGTGCCGCCTCGATACCGGCGGATCACCGCACGACCGATGAAGCGCACCGTATCGGCGCGGCCGTCGTACTCGATCCGTTCGGCCTCGCCTTCGATCGTCTCGTCGACGCCGTCGCGCTTCTGGCGGAAGGTGGCGAGCTTTCCCGGCGCGGCGGTGGCGACGCCGAACTGGTAGCCCTCCGGACCCTGCCGCACTTCGATCTGGCCGGCGCGCATGACCAACGTTCCCTTGGTCATCACGACGTTGCCGGTGAAGGTGCCGACGCGCTTCTGGTCGTCGTAGCGGCCGGCGTCGGCCTCGACGTTCAGCGGCTTGTTGCGGTCCGCCTTCTCGGCGTATCCGAACGGCGCTGCGGCAAGCAGCACCATCGCGACGGCAGGGCGGAGGAAACGCGACGACATAAAGGCACAAAACTTGCAGGGCATTCTAGACGAGCCCCCCGTGGGGAGGGCACTTGCATGCGGTGCCGAAGGGGTCGAAGGCGTCGCGAAGGCTTCGCGCGGCGGATCAGCCCTTCCTGGCTTGCGCGATCAGGAAATCGGCGACCGCGAGCGAGCGCTCCGGCGATCCGGCCAACGTACCCGACGTGAAGTAGCGCCCGGCGACGCCGAGCGCTGGAACGCCGTCGATCTTGTAGCCCTCGCTCAGTTGCTTGGCTTGGCGCTGCTTGGTCTGCACCGCGAAGGAGTTGTAGACCTCGAGGAACTTCGCGCCGTCGACGCCGTTCTTGCTCATGAACGCGGCGATGTCCTGCGGCTTGTCGAGCCGCATGCGCTCGTTGTGGATCGCCGAGAACACCTTCTTGTGCATCTGATCGACCAACCCCATCGCCTCGAGCGCGTAGTAGATGCGCTGGTGCGCGCCGAACGGCTCGTCGCGAAACGCGACCGGCACGCGGCGGAACGCGACGTCGGGCGGCAGCTTCCTGACCCAGCTTTCGAGCGCCGGCTCGAAGGTATGGCAGTGCGGGCAGCCGTACCAGAAGAACTCGACGACCTCGATCTTGCCGCTCGACTGCGTCGGCTGCGGCTGCGCGAGGCGCACGTAGTGCGTGCCCTCGACCGGCCCGCCTTGCGCGCGCGCCGGCCCGACGCCGATGCCGGCGCAGAGACCGGCTCCCAACAAGTGCGCCGAGAACTGGCGACGCTTCATCGTGATGTTCCTTTGCTTGCTTGACAACGACGCCCGGCTGGATTCGGCGCGCCTCTCGAAGTTCAGCGCTCGGGCCTCTGCACTCTCACCAGCGCCGCCTCGACGCCGTTTCCGTCGAGCCGCTCGCGCGCGGCGTCGGCCTCGTCCTTCTTGTCGAACGGACCGAGCCGCACCCGATAGACGGTGCGGCCCGACTGCTCGCGCTCGGTGATGCGCGCCGCGAAGCCGAGCAACCCGAGGCGCGCGCGCTGCTGGTCGGCGTCTTCGGCGCGTCCGAAGGCGCCGGCCTGCACGAAGTAGATGAACGGATCGGCGCCGGGTCGGGTGGACGGCACGGCAGCGGCGGTGCGCGCGGCGGGCGCGGGCGGAGCGCTCGCCGCGGGAGCTTGTGTGGCGAGCGCCGGGGCGGCGGCCGGCGCCGAGGCCGGGCGCATCGGGTTCTTGCCGGCGAGCGCGGCGTTGGGGTCCCAGTTGCGGTTCTTCTCGAGCTCGGCGGCGTCCTGCTCGGGCGTGCGGTGCGGCACCTTGTCGATGAACGGCACCGGCACCTTCGTGACGTACAGCGCGACGGCGAGCGACAGCGCCACGCCCGCCAGCAGACCGATGCCGAGCCCGAGCACGAGCCGGCCGCGCTGCTGCGATTTCATCGTTGCGGACACTCTCGCATCACTCCTACATCTGTTGCGGCGCGCTCACTCCGAGCACGCCGAGCGCCGCGGCGAGCGTCAGGCGCGTCGCGGCGAGCAGCGCGCAGCGCGCGCGGGTCAGCGCTTCGTCGCCGTCGACCAGGAAACGTTCGGCGGCATAGTAGCTGTGGAACGCCTGCGCCAACTCGCGCGCATAGAACGCGACGTCGTGCGGCGCGAGGTCGGCCGCGGCCTGCGCGAGCACCGACGGGTAGTCGGCGAGCTTGCGCATCAGCGCCGCTTCGCTCGGCGCGTCGAGCCGCGACACATCGGCGCGCCCAAGCTGAGCGGGATCGCCGCCCGCCTCGCTCCAAAGCCGCAGCACCGAGCAGATGCGCGCGTGAGCGTACTGGACGTAGTAGACCGGGTTCTCGTCGTTCTTCTTCAGCGCCAGGTCGACGTCGAACGTGAACTCGGTGTCGGCCTTGCGGCTGATCAGGAAGAAGCGCACCGCGTCGCGGCTTGTCCAGTCGATCAGGTCGCGCAAGGTCACGTAGTCGCCGCTGCGCTTCGAGATCTTGACCTCCTCGCCGCCCTTCATCACGCTGACCATCGTGTTCAGCACGTAGTCGGGCCAGCCGGGCGGGATGCCGGCGCCCGCCGCCTGCAATCCGGCGCGGACGCGCGCGATCGTGCCGTGGTGGTCGGTGCCCTGGATGTTGATCACCTTCGCGTAGCCGCGCTCCCACTTGCCGATGTGATAAGCGACGTCGGGGACGAAGTAGGTGTAGCTGCCGTCCGACTTCTGCATCACGCGATCCTTGTCGTCGCCGTAGTCGGTGGTGCGCAACCACAGCGCGCCGCCTTCCCGGTACGTCTTGCCGGCGAGCGTCAGCCGTTCGACGGTCTGGGCGACGCGGCCGCTCGAGTACAGGCTCGACTCGAGGAAGTAGCTGTCGAAGCCGACGCCGAACGCGCGCAGGTCGAGGTCCTGCTCGTGGCGCAGGTAGGCGACCGCGAAGTCGCGGATGCCGTCGAGATGCGCCGGGTCCCCCGACGCGGTGACCTCGCGGTCATCGGCCTTCACCGTCTTTCGCGCGAGGAAGTCGGCGGCGATGTCGGCGATGTACTCGCCGTTGTACGCCGGGTCGGGCCAGCCCGCGTCGCCCGGCGCGAGGCCGCGGATGCGTGCCTCGGTCGAAGCGGCCAGGGTTTCGATCTGCACGCCGGCGTCGTTGTAGTAGAACTCGCGCGTGATGCGCCAGCCCTGCGTGCCGAGCAGCCGGCAGATCGCGTCGCCGAGCGCGGCCTGCCGACCGTGCCCGACGTGCAGCGGACCGGTCGGGTTGGCGGACACGAATTCGACCATCACGCGCTTGCCGTGCTCGGGCCGCGCACCGAACCGGTCGCCGGCGGCGAGCACTTCGGCGACGATCGATTGGCGCGCCGCGGCAGTGAGCTTGAGGTTGATGAAGCCGGGACCGGCAACTTCCATCGTTTCGACCCAGCGCTTCGCCGCCGGGCGCCGGCGCAGCGATTCGATCAGCGCCTGTGCGAGTTCCCGCGGATTCTTCTTCAGCGGTCGCGCGAGCTGCAGCGCGGCGGTGCACGCGAGGTCGCCGTGTGCGGCGGAACGGGGTGACTCGAAGGCAGGTTGCAGCTCGGCTCTTGGGGCCAGGTCGGCGATCGCTTCGCCGAGCGCATGCAGGAGCTCCTGCTTGGCTTGAATCATGCAGTGGATTCTACGTACGGCGTGCCGTATGCACGCGCCGCATCGAAGGCGATCGACAAGAATGCATCCGCCTCGAAGCCCCTCTCGCAGGCCGCTCCTCGATGTCCGCCTCGCTTCCGCACGCCCGTTCCCGCTCGCTCACCGCGATCACCGCAAGCGCTCCGCTGCCGGCTGCGATCGGCAAGTACCGCGTGTTGAAGAAGCTCGGCGAAGGCGCGACCAGCGAAGTGTTCCTGTGTCGCGACGACTTCCGCGAGCGCGACGTCGCGGTCAAGAGGGTGCGCGCGAACGGCGCGGTCGGCGGGCCGATCGACGGCCAGTATTTCGAGCGCTTCTTCGCTGCCGAAGCGGCGCTCGTCGGCCAGCTCAAGCATCCGAACGTGGTCCAGATCTACGACGCGGTGCCCGACCCGGCCGAGCCGTACCTGGTGATGGAGTACGTCCGCGGCGTCACGTTGCGCCGCTACTGCCGCGCCGACCGGCTGCTGCCGTTGGACGTCGTGGTCGAGATCGGCTTCAAGTGCGCCATGGCGCTCGGCTACGTGTTCCGCCAGGGCCTCATCCACCGCGACGTGAAGCCGGCGAACCTGCTGGCGGTGGTCGAGAACAACGCGATCGTCGACGTGAAGGTCACCGACTTCGGCAGCGTGCTCAACCTCACGTCGGACACGACGCAGATCTTCCGCGTCGGCTCGCTCGCCTACATGTCGCCCGAGCAGCTCGACGGCGGCAACCTCGACTGCCGCGCCGACATGTACTCGCTGGCCGCGGTGCTGTACCACCTGATGACCGGCCGCCCGCCGTTCGACGCGCAGAGCCAGGCGGCGATGATGAACCAGATCTACACCGCGACTCCGGCCCCGCCGAGCAGCCTGCGCACCGGCATCGGCCCGGGCCTCGACGCGCTGCTGATGCGCGCGCTCGCGAAGAAGCCCGACGAGCGCTTCCCCGATTGGGACGGCTTCGCGCAGTCGCTGTCGGGTCTGTTCGCGAGCCAGCAGGTGCCGCGCGGCGAGCTGCAGGGCGTGCTCGACTCGGAGCGGTTCACGTTGCTGCGCAGCCTCGAGTTCTTCTCGAGCTTCGGCGACGTCGAGCTGTGGGAGGTGGTGCACCGCGCGCGCTGGCAGCGCTTCCCGTTCGGCCACTCGCTCTACAAGAAGGGCGAGGAGGGGCGCACGTTCCACATCATCGCGCAGGGCGAGGTCGAGGTGTTTCGCGACGGCAAGCGCGTCGCGCAGCTCGGCGCCGGGACGTCGGTCGGCGAGATGGCCTACCTCGCGCCGAACCCCGAGCTGCGCCGCCACAGCACCGACGTGATCGTCTCGCAACCCTGCACGACGCTTTCGTTCTCGCCCGACAGCCTTGCCCAGCTGAGCCCGGGCGGACGCCACCGTTTCGACGAGGCGTTCATCCGCGTGCTGGTGCGCCGGCTGCACGCCGCGCACGACGCGCTGGCGCACCCGCGCCGCATCCTCTAGCCTTCCTCTAGCCTCCGCTCCACGCCGGCGCTTGCCGGCCCGCGTGGCGCCGTGCTCCAATCCACGCCGGCGATCCAGCCGAAAACGCCAAGAGGAGAGAACCAATGAAACGCCCCATCTTCGCCTTCGCCTTCGCCTTTGCCCTCGCGAGCCCCGCGTTCGCGAACACGCACAAGGAGGCGCCCAACATGCAGCAGAACAAGATGGCCGAGTGCAACAAGGAGGCGAGCGACAAGAAGGGCGCCGAGCGCAAGGCGTTCATGAAGACCTGTCTCGGCGCAAAGCCGATGAGTCAGCAGGACAAGATGAAGACCTGCAACACCTCGGCCAAGGACAAGAAGGGCGCCGAGCGCAAGGCGTTCCTGAAGGAGTGCCTCGGCAGCAAGGCTTAGGCCTGCGCAGCGGGCCTAAGCCTGCGGCTGAACATACTGCTTCCCCGAGCCCCTCCAAGAGCGGGCTCCGGCGTGAACGACGAGCCGGCCGGTGGCCGGTATAGACAAGTCCTGGCGCACGACGTTGATCGGCGGCGCAAGGTAGAGTTGCCCGAATGCTGAGACCCCGCGCCGTCCTGTTCGACGCCTACGGCACGTTGTTCGACGTGTACAGCGTCGCGCAACTCGCCGAGGAGCTGTACCCCGGCCACGGCGAGAAGATTTCGCTGTTGTGGCGCGACAAGCTGATCGACTACACGCGCATCGTCTCGATGAGCGGGCGCTGGCGGCCGTTCCGCGAACTGGTCCGCGCCGGGCTGCGCTTCGCGGTGCAGCGCCTCGGCCTCGCGCAGTCCGACGCGAGCGAGGAGCGTCTGGTGCGGCAGCACGACCGGCTGACCGCCTTTCCCGAGGTGCTGCCGACCCTTGAAGAGTTGAAATCGCGCGGCGTGCGCGCCGGCGTCCTCAGCAACGGCGACCCGCAGATGCTCTCCGACGTGGTCGCCAACGCCGGCCTGTGCGACCTGCTCGACCCGCTGCTGAGCGTGAGCCAGGTGCGACGCTACAAGACCGACCCTGCCTGCTATTCGCTCGGGCCGGCCGCGCTCGGCCTGGCCGCCAGCGAGATCCTCTTCGTGTCGAGCAACGGCTGGGACGCGATCGGCGCCACCTGGTATGGCTACACGACGTTGTGGGTCAATCGCGCGGGCCTGCCGCTCGAGGCTCTCGACACGGAACCCTCGCGCACCGCGCGTAGCCTGCGCGACACGCTGACCTTCTTCTGACGAGGAACCGACCGATGTCCCTCGCGCTGCCTGCCGGGGTGCAGATCGATGCGCCGATCGTGCCCGGTTTCGAGACCGTACTGACGCCTCGCGCGCTCGAACTCGTCGTCGCCCTGCACCGTGCGTTCGAGCCGCGCCGCCGGCAGTTGCTCGCCGCGCGCGCCGAGCGCGCCGAGCGCCTCGACGCCGGCGAGCGCCCCGACTTCCTGGCCGAGACGAAACACATCCGCGACGGCGACTGGACGATCGCGCCGATCCCCGAGGCGCTGCACTGCCGGCGCGTCGAGATCACCGGGCCGTGCGAAGCCAAGATGGTCATCAACGCGTTCAACTCGGGCGCCGACAGCTACATGACCGACTTCGAGGACAGCAACAGTCCGAACTGGAACAACCAGATCCAGGGCCAGATCAACATCGCTCGCGCGATCCGCCGCGAGCTCGCGCTCGATCAGGGCGGCAAGACGTACAGGCTCGACGATCGCATCGCCACCTTGCAGGTGCGCCCGCGCGGCTGGCACCTCGACGAAAAACACCTGCTGATCGACGGCGCACGGGTGCACGGCGGCATCTTCGACTTCGCGCTCTTCATGTTCCACAACGCGCGCGAACTGCTCGCGCGCGGCGCGGGCCCGTACTTCTACCTGCCGAAGCTGGAAAGCCATCTCGAAGCGCGGCTCTGGAACGACGTGTTCGTGATGGCGCAGAACGAACTCGGCCTGCCGCAAGGCACGATCAAGGCGACGGTGCTGATCGAGACGATCCTCGCGGCGTTCGAGATGGACGAGATCCTCTACGAGTTGCGCGAGCACTCCGCGGGCCTCAACGCGGGACGCTGGGACTACATCTTCAGCTGCATCAAGAAGTTCAAGCTCGATCGCGACTTCTGCCTCGCCGACCGCGCCAAGGTCACGATGACCGCGCCGTTCATGCGCTCCTACGCGCTGCTGCTGCTCAAGACCTGCCACAAGCGCAAGGCGCCGGCGATCGGCGGCATGAGCGCGCTGATTCCGATCAAGAACGACGCGGAGAAGAACGCGATCGCGATGGCCGGCATCGTCGCCGACAAGAAGCGCGACGCCGAGGACGGCTACGACGGCGGCTGGGTCGCGCATCCGGGGCTGGTCGAGCCGGCGATGAAGGAGTTCGTCGCGGTGCTCGGCCACAGGCCCAACCAGTTCGAGAAGCAGAAGCCCGAGGTCGAGCTCACCGCCGCCGACCTGCTCGACTTCCGGCCCGAGACGCCGATCACCGAAGCCGGCCTGCGCATGAACATCAACGTCGGGATCCACTACCTCGGCGCCTGGCTCGCCGGCAACGGCTGCGTGCCGATCCACAACCTGATGGAAGACGCCGCGACCGCCGAGATCAGCCGCTCGCAGGTCTGGCAGTGGATTCGCTCGCCGAAGGGCGTCCTCGACGACGGGCGCAAGGTGTCGGCCGAACTGGTGCGCACGCTCGTTCCCGAGGAGCTGGCCCGGATCAAGGCCGCCGGCCACGCCGGCAAGTTCGACCGCGCGGCCGAAATCTTCGTCGCGATGAGCACCCAGGACCGGTTCGCCGAGTTCCTGACCCTGCCGCTCTACGAAGAGATCGACTGACCCTCTTTTCCTTTGCCGAAGGGGGCTGACGCCTCATGCGAAGGCATTGGTATGTAGCCGGCTGTCACCTGTGGTCGATCCGATTGACATCGCTGCGCCAACGGGACAACGTATGCACCGCGCAACTTGAGCTAAGCAGGCGCGGACACCAACCAGGAGAGACGACAGATGGCCACCCTCAACATCAACGGCAAGTCACGCGACGTGGCGGTCGATCCGAGCACCCCGCTGCTCTGGGCGCTGCGCGACAACGTCGGCTTGACCGGTACCAAGTACGGCTGCGGGCTCGCGCTGTGCGGCGCCTGCACCGTGCACCTCGACGGCAAGGCGGTGCGCTCGTGCCAGACGCCGGTCTCCGCCGCCGTGGGCAAGCAGATCACCACGATCGAGGCGATCGGCGGCACGGCGACCGGCAAGCGCGTCCAGCAAGCCTGGACGCAGATCGACGTCCCGCAGTGCGGCTATTGCCAGTCGGGGCAGATCATGAGCGCGGTCGCGCTGCTCAACGAGAAGCCCAAACCGACCGACGCCGATATCGACGCCGCGATGTCCGGCAACCTCTGCCGCTGCGGCACCTATCCCCGCATCCGCGCCGCGATCCACCAGGCGGCCGGCACGAAGGGAGCGTGATCATGACGACGAACGTTTCCCGCAGAGAGTTTCTGCAAACCGGCGCCGCCACCGGCGGTGCGCTGATGATCGGCTTCACCCTGCCGGGCTGCGGCAGCACGCCGAGCGGTCCGGTCTCGACCGCGATGCCCAACGCGTGGGTGCGCGTCGGCAGCGACAACAGCGTGACGATCCTGTGCGCCCGCTCCGAGATGGGCCAGGGCGTCTATACGTCGATGCCGACCTTGATCGCCGAGGAGTTGGGTGTCGACCTCGCGACGGTGAAGATCGAGATTGCTCCGGCCGGCGAGCCGTACATCAACGCGATGCTCGGCGGCCAGCTCACCGGCGGCTCGACCTCGGTGCGCGACGCCTACGACAAGCTGCGTGTGGCCGGCGCACAAGCGCGCACGGTGCTGACGCAGGCGGCGGCGCAGAAGTGGAACGTACTCGAGTCGGGCTGCACCGCGGCCAACGCCTGGGTCACCGGACCCACCGGCCAGAAGGCGAGCTACGGCGAACTGGCCGAGGCCGCATCGAAGCTCACCCCGCCCAAGGAGCCCAAGCTCAAGCCGGCGAGCGCGTTTCGCTACGTCGGTACGCGCAGGACGCGCTTCGACACGCCGATGAAGGTCAACGGCAGCGCCGAGTTCGGCATCGACGCGAAGCTGCCCGGGATGCTGATCGCCGCGCTCGCGCAATCGCCGGCGCTCGGCGGCAAGGTCGCGAGCTTCGACGCGTCGCGCGCCAAGGGCATGCCGGGTGTCAAGAACGTGGTCCAGATCAGCGACGGCGTCGCCGTCGTCGCCGATACGTACTGGCAGGCGAAGACCGCTCTCGCGGCGGTCGATATCAAGTGGGACGACAGCAAGGTCTCCGCAATCAGCACCGACAAGATCGCTGCCGAGGTGAAGGCGGCGGCTGATAAGCCCGGCGCGACCTTCAAGACCGTGGGCGACGCGGAAGCCGCGCTGAAGTCGGCAGCCAAGAAGGTCGAGGCCGGCTACGAGATCCCGTTCACCGCGCACGTCTGCATGGAGCCGATGAACTTCACCGCCGACGTGCGCAAGGACTCGTGCCTGCTCTACGGGCCCACGCAGTTCCAGCAGCTCGCGCAGGGCGCGGTGGCCGGCATGCTCAACATGAAGCCCGAGCAGGTCCAGGTGCGCACCACGTTCCTCGGCGGCGGCTTCGGGCGCCGGGTCGATATCGACTACGTGACGCAGGCAGTCGAGATCTCGAAGGCCGTCGGCGCTCCGGTCAAGCTCGTCTGGTCGCGCGAAGACGACATGACGCACGACTTCTACCGCCCGATCAGCTACCACAAGCTGTCGGCCGGCCTCGATGCGAGCGGCAAGCCGGTGGCGATCAAGTTCAGCCACGCCGGGCCGTCGGTGACCAAGCGGCTGTTCTCGGCCTTCGTCAAGGACGGCATCGATCCGTTCATGCTCGAGGCCGCGCCGACGCCGTACGACATTCCGAACCAGCTCGGCACGGTCGTGATCCACGACACCGGCGTGCCGGTCGGCTACTGGAGGTCGGTGTCGCACGGCCTGAACGCGTTCGCCAACGAATCGTTCATGGACGAGTGCGCGACCGCCGCCGGCAAGGACCCGGTCGAGTACCGGCGCTCGCTGCTCGCCAAGGAGCCGCGCTACCTGCGCGTGCTGAACATGGCGGCCGAGAAGTCGGGCTGGGGCAAGTCGCTCCCGGCCGGACGCAAGCTCGGCATCGCGCTGATGGAAGGCTACGGCACCTATCTCGCGCAGGTGGCCGAGGTGTCGGTTGCGGGCAAGGACATCAAGGTGCACAAGGTGGTCGTGGTGGCCGACATCGGCTCGATGGTGAACCCGAACATCGTCGAGCAGCAGATCGAATCGAGCGTCATCTACGGCATGTCGTCGGCGATGTACGACGAGATCACGGTCAAGGGCGGCAAAGTCGAGCAGACCAACTTCCACAACTACCGCGCGGCGCGCATGAACGAGGTGCCGAAGATCGAGATGCACCTGATCGCCAACGGCGAAGCGCCGGGAGGCATCGGCGAACCGGTGACCGCGCTGATGGCGCCCGCGGTCGCCAACGCGGTCTTTTCGATCACCGGCCAGCGCTTGCGCAAGCTGCCGTTGCGACTCGCCTGAGCGCTCGGCGCGCGACCAGGAAACCCGCCGCACGGCGGGTTTCTTTTTGCTCGCCGACAATCGCGCGATGCAGCGCTTCTTCGTTGCCTTCCTGCTGTGGACGGCTTCGCTCGCATGGGCGCAGGACTACGAGCGCGAAGCGCGCTGGGCCGAGCAGACGCTGGCGACGCTCGTCGTCGGTGACGCGGTGCAGCTCGAGCAGAAGAATGGCCACCGCTTCCTTGCGCTCTACACCGAGGCGAAGCAGCCGCGCGGCGCGGTGATCGTCGCGCACGGTCGTGGCTGGGCTCCCGACTACGACCTGTACGGCGCGCTGCGCACCAAGCTCGCCGACGCCGGCTACTCGACCTTGTCGATCCAGATGCCGGTGCTGCCGGGCACCGCGAAGATCGGCGACTACCTGCCGACGTTTCCCGATTCCGACGAACGGCTCGCGCTCGCCGCCGACTGGCTGCGCGCAAAGGGTCATCGCAACGTCGGGATCGTCTCGCACAGCCTCGGCGCGACGATGGCCAACCACTATCTGATCCGCACCGGAGACCGCAAGGTCGGCGCGTGGGTGATGATCAGCATCATCAACGGCCTCGAGGACATGTTCCGCATCAAGATCCCGGTGCTCGACGTCTTTGCGTCCAAGGACTGGGACGTGACGATCGTCGGCGCCGACGAGCGGAAGAAGCAGATCGAGAGGATCGCCGGCTCGCACCAGGTCGTCATCGCCGACACGCAGCACTTCTTCGAGAACCGGCAGGACGAGCTGACCCGCGTCATCGTCACCTTCCTCGACCGGGTGTTCGGGCGCGGGTAGCGGGCCGATCTCGCGCTTCAGCCGATCGGCAGAGCGCGCGCGGATGCGCGCCGCATCGAACGCCACCCTCGCGCCCGCGTCACGCGCATCTCTCACTTCGCCAGGTCGGCCGTTGTGGCTTCGCACCCGATGCCTTGCCGTGCGGCGCGATTGGTATTCTTCGGCGTCCCATTGCGTCCGCACCCGTGACTGACCCTCCCGGCACCAAGCCACCTTCGAGCTGCGATGTGCTCGTCGTCGGCGCGGGTCCGGCCGGCAGCGCCGCGGCACGCACGTTGGCCTCGGCAGGCATCGACGTGCTGCTCGCCGACCAGCACGTCTTTCCGCGCGACAAGGTGTGCGGCGACGGCTTGATCCCCGACGCGCACCACGCGATGAAGAAGCTCGGCGTGCTCGACGAAGTCATGGCGCGCTCGCAACGCGCGGGCTTCGTCGGCTGCATCGGCCCGCTCGGGCGGCGCATCGACGTCCCCGGTTCGCTCGCGGTGCTGCCGCGCCGCGAGCTGGACGACATCCTGTGCCGGCACGGGCTGCGCGCCGGTGCACGCATGCTGGCGCCGGCACGATTCGAGGCGCCGATCGAAGAGAACGGCGTCGTGGTCGGCGCGCGGCTTGTGGTCGAGCACAAGGAGCAGCACGACGTGCGCTGCCGCTGGCTCGTACTCGCGACGGGCGCTGTCCCGCAGGCGCTGATCGCAGCGGGGATGTGCGAGCGGCGCACGCCGAGCGGCATCGCGCTGCGCGGTTACCTGCATCATCCCGGCATGGCGGGCCGCCTGCGCACGCTCGACGTGGTATGGCATCCGCGTCTTGCTCCCGGCTACGGCTGGATCTTTCCTGCTCCGGGCGGGCTGTTCAACCTCGGCGTCGGCGTCGCGCAGAGCCACACGATCAGCGCCGACGGGCGCGGCGCGATGCGCGACATGAACCTGCGCAAGGTGTTCGCGGCGTTCACGAAGCTGCACAAGCCGGCGCGCGAACTCGTCGAGGGCGGCACCTGGTGGGCCGACGGCGCACCGAGCGCCGAGCCGGTGCTGAAAGGCGCTCCGCTGCGCTGTTCGCTCGCCGGCGCGCGCTGGTCGCGTCCGGGCCTGCTCGTCGCGGGCGAGGCGGCGGGCAGCACCTACGCGTTCACCGGCGAAGGCATCGGCAAGGCGATGGAGACCGGCATCCACGCCGCCGAGGCGATCCTCGCTGCGCACGACGACGCTACCGTGCGCGCCGACTACGAGTCGCGCCTCGAGGCGCTGCGGCCGCGCTTCGCGATGTACGAGAAGGCGAACCGCGTCAATGCGCACCCGTGGCTGGTCGACATCCTGATCTGGAGCGCGCAGCGCAGCCCGCGCCGCCTCGCGCGCATGGCCGGCGTGCTCGACGAGACGCACGTACCGACCGACGCGGTGACGATGCGCGGCGTGCTGCGCGCGATCTTCATCCGACAGTGAGGCGACGATGTGCCAGCTGCTCGGCATGAACTGCAACACGCCGACCGACATCATGTTCAGCTTCACCGGCTTCGCGACGCGCGCCGAGGAGCACAAGGACGGCTTCGGTGTCGCTTTCTTCGAAGGCCGCGGCGTGCGCTGCTTCGTCGACGACAGGAGCGCGAGCGATTCGCCGATGGCGCAGATGATCCGCGACTACCCGATCAAGAGCGACAACGTGATCGCGCACATCCGCAAGGCGACGCAGGGACGCGTCGCGCTCGAGAACACGCATCCGTTCGTGCGCGAGCTGTGGGGGCGCTACTGGGTGTTCGCGCACAACGGCGACCTCAAGGCTTTCGCGCCGCGCTTGCACGCCGCGTTCCGCCCCGTCGGCGAGACCGACAGCGAGCGCGCGTTCTGCTGGCTGTTGCAGGAAATGAACAAGGCGCACGCCGACGTGCCGAGCGTGAACGAATTGCACACCACCCTGTCCGAGCTGGTGCCGCAGGTCGCGGCGCGCGGCGCGTTCAACTTCATGCTGAGCAACGGGCAGGCGCTGTGGGCGCACTGCTCGACCCGGCTGCACTACCTGGTGCGCGAGCATCGGTTCGCGCACGCGACGCTCGCCGACGAAGACCTGTCGATCGATTTCGCGTCGGTCGCCGCGATCGGCGACCGCACCGCGGTGATCGTGACCGAACCGCTCACGCGCAACGAAGCGTGGGTCGCGTTGCCGCCCGGCGCGCTGCGCGTGTTCGCGGGCGGCCGGCCGCTCTAGGTGTATCGACACCCCGGACTTGACACCGGCCGACACAGCTCGATGGGCAACGTCGCGCGATGATCGCCGCATCGCAGTTCGAAGGAATCGGCAGATGCGGATGTCTCGCACACAAGTGGCGCTCGCGGCCTGGGCCTTGATGGTCGGCGTCGGTTTGATGGCGTGCGGAGATCGCGCCGCGGCCTCCGACTTCGGCGCTGGCGCAAACCCGGCTTGCGCGAAGAGGATCGGGGCCCGAGCATGCGCGGCACCGCCTCACGCGTCGCAGCCCGCCGATGCCCGCTCCGCTTCCGACCCCGCGCTTCGACCAGTTCCTGCGTCATGACGCGCTGACGCGCCTGCTGCACGACCTCGCGAGCGCGCGCCCCGGGCTCGCGAGCGTCGCCTCGATCGGCAGGAGCCACGAAGGCCGCGACATCTGGCTCGTCGCGCTGACGAACACCGCGACCGGAGCCGACGCCGACAAGCCCGCGCTCTGGATCGACGGCAACATCCACGCCGCCGAGCTGACCGCGAGCACCGCGTGCCTGTACTACTTGCATCATCTGGCGAGCGGCTACGGGAGCGACGAACGCATCGCGCACCTGCTCGACACGCGCGCCGTCTACGTGTGCCCGCGCCTCAATCCCGACGGGGCCGAACTCGCGCTCGCCGACCGGCCGCGCCACATCCGTTCGTCGACGCGGCCCTACCCGTACGACGAAGCGCCGGTCGACGGCCTCGTCGTCGAGGACATCGACGGCGACGGACGCGTGCTCTTCATGCGCATTCCCGATCCGCACGGCGGGTACAAGAAGCACCCGGGCGAACCGCGCCTGATGGTGCCGCGTGAGCCGGGCGAATTCGGCGGCGAGTACTACCGGTTGATGCCCGAAGGCAGGCTCGTCAACTACGACGGCGTGACGATCGACGTCAGCCGCGACCGCGAAGGGCTCGACTTGAACCGCAACTTTCCGAGCCTGTGGCGCCAGGAGTTCGAGCAGGTCGGCGCCGGACCGTACCCGACGAGCGAGCCCGAGGTGCGCGCGATGGTCGACTTCGTCGTCAAGCACCCCAACATCGGTGCGGCGATCAGCTACCACACGCACAGCGGTGTGATCCTGC
>Ga0187893_10007374_pt1 | contig 18071 bp, 16 predicted proteins | sample MA1701074metaG_FD_139574 | JGI IMG/M metagenome (GOLD analysis project Ga0187893, IMG submission 139574) | White microbial mat communities from a basaltic lava cave in the Kipuka Kanohina Cave System on the Island of Hawaii, USA - MA170107-4 metaG ... | reverse complement strand
TGCAACGGTATATGTTTCAAGACAGCAACCTGAACCACGATCTGAACTGAAAACAGCATTGGCGAGTAATGTTTTATTTTCCGGTGCAAAAAAATAAACATCATCTCTTGATGAATTAACAGGATGACCCAGGTTTTCAGGTTTACTCCAATTTTGTCCTGATTTGTTTGTTGAATACAAATCATAGCCACCCATCCCTGTTCTTCCATTTGAAGAAAAAACAAGAGTGTTGCTGCTGCCCTGGTAAAAAGGCGCTTGTTCATCTTCTGTTGTATTTACAGCAATACCGGCATTGATGGCATTGGCTGCTGTTCCATCTTCATTCAATGGTGCATACCAGATATCATATTTACCCGTTCCACCGGGACGATCTGATGAAAAGAAAAGATATTTCCCATCGCTGGTGCAAAATGGTTGCTTGCTATTATAACCTTGCTGGTTTACCGACTGAAGTAAAGTTGGCTTACTCCATCCTTTATCTTTTTTAGTTGTAAAATAAATTGCTGTTCCTTTTTCTTTACTCCATTGTGTCAGGTACAGGAATTTACCATCAGCGCTGATGCTTGCTGCACCCTGGTTTAGCGATGCATCTAAACTATCAATAGAAGCGACTTTCAAATTTTGCCAGTTGCCGTCAATGATTGTTGATGTAAATAGCCGACTATGAAATGGGTTCACTCCCGGCTTTGTTGAATCAGTGTTTGTACTGGTAATAAAAAAAAGGTTGCCTGCAATGGGTGAAGCAGCATACATTCCTTTTTCTGAACTACCCTGCGCTGCCATCTTTTTGATATGATATAAAACAGTGTCTGGTCTTGAGAACTGACTTTTGATAAACAAGATATTTTCTTTCTCCTTTTCTGCAGCTTCTTTATAGAAACTACCCGTTGCATAATTGTTGATGAAAATCTTTATGCTTTCTTCTGCCACAATGTAATTGCCCAGGCTTCTTTGACATACCGCATACCAGTATAACCCTGCAGCATGATCTGCAGAATCTTTTTCAAAATATTTCTTATAAAGATCAGCCGCCTCTTTCCAGTAATGAGCTAAGCGGTAACTCTCCGCCTGTTTGTAAAGAATATCATCCTGGCTTACACTACCTGTATAACCCTGCCGGTTTCTCTTACTTCCAAGCGGAAAACCAGCAGGCATTTGTTGTTTGTGATTTGTATTTAAAAATTGTCCGTACAATAATGCGGCAGTATAATATTCACCTGCTGAAAAATATTTTTCGGCCTGTGCTATTCTTTTATCAACCTGGCTATGCGATTGCAAACCGGCTGCGCATACGATCATCAAAAAAGCAAACTTTACTCCGGGGCCTTTAGTTTTGCAACAGTACAGATAGTTGACAACATATTTTTTTATACAAAAAATCAAATTCATATACTTTACTGTTAAAAATTATAAACGAGGGCAACGAATAAATTCAAAAATTCCTTTTGTTCCGGTCCGTTTTACATACGTTAAACTCAATTCAAAACTGTTTACATTTCTTGACATGGCTCCCAGCTTTGATGTATTTACATCATAGCTCAACCCGATCATAAAATTTTTCCAGTCAATACCAACAAATGGTGCAACAGCATCTTTGTTTCTATAGTAACCGCCAAACATAAAATCAGTAAACTCGTTTACATTCAACTGCACATAAGTGCCAAGCATAATTTCTTTTGCTGTTCCCTGCTGCATATACAACACATGCGGCACAACACTGGTACGTTCAAAAAGATTGAAGCTGACACCGCCATGCACAACATAACGCAATGGCAATTTGTTCAATTCGGTTTGCTGTGTTGAAATGATTGGATCTTTTGGCTTGTTAAGATGAAAGAATGAGATGCCACCAAATGCATTTGCTTTTTTTCCCGGTGTAGCATCATAATACAATGCACCGGCGCCCACATCAAAAGTGGTGGAAGAAGTGGCAGCAAATGTTTCTGTAGTGGCATTACCTGCATTATATCCTGTTATGGGATTCCATTGTTCTCCCCATTTAAACTTCGACGGATCTACACGACGATTGATAAGACCCGCTTGTATGGCAAATACCAAACGATGAGTATAATCTTTTCCCCATTTAACACCGGTGTACGCAACCGAACCATAAGTATTCAAATAATTAAACCCGCCATCACCTGCAGATTGATTAAGAAGATTCAATCCCAACGCTATGTTTTTATTGGTGCGTGTATCAAACGAAACACCTGTAGTGCGATAAGGATTGCTGACGCTTCCCCATTGACTGCGATAGATGGCAGAAACCCTGTACTCACCATCGGCTGTACCAGTCATTGCAGGATTGGTATAAAGCGGATAGGTATAGTTTTGTGTAAAATGAGGATCAGTTTGTGCAGCTACCCGATGTACAAATAGCACACATAAACAAATCATTAAAAAACAAAATCGTTTCATCACTGTCTTGATTTTTAAAATAGTTTTTATCGCACCAATGTGATCGAGCCTTTCAAATTCACCATACGACCATCTGTCAATTCAACTTTTAATACATACATATACACACCCACCGGTTGTGGTTTTCCTCTTTGCATTCCATTCCATCCTTGTCCGGGGTTGTTTATATAAGCCACTTGTTCTCCCCATTGATTAAAAACACGCATTTCAAGTTTATTGATATAATTGCCATACACATACAGTATATCATTTTTACCATCGCCATTGGGTGAAAACACATTCGGCACAAATACATCTTTGTGCAATGGCTTTACTGTAACAACATAAGTTTTTGCTGCTCCTATACAACCACCAATAGAAGGTGTAACAGTGATCGTTCCCGAAATATCATCATTGCTCATATTAGTACCCTTGAACAATGGTACATTACCCATGCCTGATGCCGTCAATCCTATAGCCGGATTTGAATTAGTCCAGTTAAGGACAGCATCCGGTGTTTCAATAAAATCAGTGGAAGGAATGAGATCACCATCATATACTGTTGTATCGTCTCTTACAATTACAGATGGAATAGGATTAACAGTCACTGCTAATGCTGCTTTATTGGCACATTGTCCCACATCTGGAGTAAACGTGTAAACAGCAGAAACCTGGTTGTCTATAGCAGCCGGACTCCACGTTCCTTTTACTCCATTAGTTGAAGTAATAACCAATGAAGGAACTGTTGCCCCAATACAAATTGATTGAGTTGTTCCAAAACTAAATGAAGGTGTAAGAATAGGATTAACTGTTACTGTAAATGTAATAGCAAGAGCACATACTCCGCCAGTTGGCGTGAATGTATAAACACCTGATGCCTGGTTGCTGACAATGGAAGGATTCCATACACCATCAATACCATTAACAGAAGTAACAGGTAATGCAGGAACAGAACCACCCGAACAAATCGTTAATGAATTTCCAAAACTAAATGTTGGAATCATGTTCGGTGTTACTGTTACTGTAAATGTTGCCGTGGTAGCACATTGACCTGCATCTGGTGTAAATGTGTATGTGCCGGAATTTTGATTATCTATTACTGATGGACTCCATGTGCCTGTAATACCATTACCTGATGTAGTCGCCAATATTGGGACAGCTGCACCGGCGCAAATAGTTATTGATGTACCGATACTGAATGTTGGTGTTATGATTGGATTTACCGTAACTGTCAGAGCAGTTGGAACAGCACATTGACCAGCATCGGGTATAAATGTATACGTACCGGAACTTTGATTATTAATAGCAGATGGGCTCCATGTACCATTGATGACATTATTAGATACGGGAGGCAATGCCGGAACGGCTGCATTATTGCAGATAGACAACGAAGTTCCAAAGTCGAATATCGGAGTTAAATTTTGTATGATTGTTACAGTGTATGCAAATGATACTGCACATTGACCGGCTGAAGGTGTAAATGTGTATGTGCCGGAATTTTGATTATCTATTACAGACGGATTCCAGGTTCCCGTTATTCCATTATCTGAAACATTTGGCAAAGCAGGAACAGAGCCTCCGGCACATATGGTTAATGAAGACCCAAAACTAAATGTGGGTATTGTGATTGGATTTATTGTTACAGTTAAAGCGGTTGCTATGGCGCATTGACCTGCATCCGGAGTAAATGTATACGTTGCTGAATTTTGATTGTCTATCGTTGAGGAATTCCATGTGCCGCTGATTCCATTATCAGATGTGGTTGGCAATACAGGTACAGCATCGCCGGCACAAACAGACAATGATGTACCAAAACTAAACACCGGTGTTATGTTGGGATTCACTGTTACTGATAAGCTTGTTGCTACAGCACATTGACCTGCATCGGGTGTAAATGTATAGGTGCCGGAGTTCTGATTATCTATCACTAAAGGATTCCAGCTACCGGTTATTCCGTTTGTTGAAACAGCAGGCAAGGCAGGAACAGTTCCATTTTCACAAACAGATAGTGATACACCAAAGGCAAATGTTGGTGTTATGTTTGGATTGACAGTTACAGTAAAAGAAGCTGATACTGCACACTCACCTGCAGCAGGTGTAAAAGCATATGTACGGGAGTTTTGATTATCAACAGTTGCAGGATTCCATGTACCATTTATTCCATTATCAGATGTGCTTGGTAACGAAGGAACGGAACCGCTTGCACAAATAGTTAATGACGATCCAAAACTGAACGTGGGTATTACTATTGGATTAACTGTTACATTTAAACTGGTTGGTACAGCGCACTGACTTGCACCAGGCGTAAATGTATAAGTACCGGAATTTTGATTGTCTATTACTGATGGACTCCATGTACCACTGATACCATTATTTGATATTATCGGCAATGAAGGAACAGCATCTCCCGCACACATTGATAACGATGTTCCAAAGCTGAATGTGGGTGTGATATTGGGACTAACAAAAACATTCAACGTGGCCACTTTGGCACATTGACCAAAAGATGGAATAAATGTATAAACCCCTGTGTTTTGATTGTCTATAACTGCAGGACTCCATGTGCCCGTAATGCTGTTATCAGAAGTTGCTGGCAATGCGGGAGCAGAACCACCTGCACAAATTGATATAAAAGTTCCGAAACTAAATGTTGGCGTGACTTCCTGTGTTATCGTTACAGTAAAGGTTGCCGTTGTTGCACATTGCGCTGCATCGGGAGTAAAAGTATAAGTGCCGGAATTTTGGTTATCTATTATTGATGGATTCCAGTTACCGGTTATTCCATTATCTGATGTTATTGGCAGTGCAGGCACAGGTCTGTTTTCACAAACCGTTAATGATGTGCCGATACTGAATGCTGGTGTTACAATTGGATTTACTGTAACTGATAAACTGGTTGTTGTAGCGCATTGGCTTGCCGAAGGAACAAATGTGTAAGTAGCTGAATTTTGATTGTCTATTGAAGTTGTGCTCCATGAACCTGTAATGCCATTATCTGATGTAGTTGGCAAAACAGGAGCAGCATCACCTGTGCAAATTGATAGCGACGTTCCAAAACTAAACGTTGGTGTTATATTAGGATTAACTGTTACTGTTAATGTAACCGGGGCAGGACATACACCAGACGAAGGTGTAAAAGTATAAGTGCCGGAATTTTGATTATCTATCACTGATGGATTCCATGAACCATTGATTCCATTGATTGATGTTGAAGGCAATGTTGGTACTGCTGCTCCTGCACAAATATTTAATGTTGTTCCAAAACTAAAAGTCGGAGTTGTAATGGGTCTTACTGTAACAAAAATGGTAACAGGCAATGCACATTGACCTGCAGAAGGAGTAAATGTATAAGTACCCGAACTTAGATTATTGATAACAGATGGGTTCCATGTTCCACTGATTCCATTTTTTGAAATGCCAGCCAATACAGGTGGCGTAGCTCCGGCACAGAATGGAGCAATGGAACTAAATGTAGGTGTAAACAACGGATCGGATAAAATGATCCCCGTAAAAAGATTAGTAATACATCCGCTGATCTCTAAATTAAAATTGGAATAGATGCCAGCATTCAAACCTGTGATGGTAGCCTGGCCTGCCCCGTTTGCCGTAATACTGATTGGTCCTACTGGTGTGGCTCCATCAGTATAGCTCACATTATACGTGGCTCCCGGAGCCAGGCCATTGAATAAAATAAAACCTTCTGAACCATTACAGGTAGTAGGATTCGTACTTAAAATGGAAGGCGATTGAATAGAAAAATTAGCTTTATAATTTGCACCGCCATTATTAAGCGTTACTATATCGTTGCATTGTGTAGCGGATGTAAAGGAACCGGTAACCTCATAATATACTTCCAATGTATAGCTACCAATTGGAAAAGCAGTCAGATCTATCGGGCTGTAAGGAATAGTTTCACCATCGGCAATTACCCGACGCCATTTTTGATCACCATCTACACACGAACCTCCTGAAGGAAACTGGCTGCCTGGAACATCACAATTATCAAATACTGGAAGATCAATTGAATTAAACGCACCGGCAACACCACTTTGCGGATAAATACGGTAATACATCCTGGCTCCGCACACATTTGCAACACCAGGGGTTTTAAATGTTTTTACTTCACCGCCTCTTATAATAAGTGTTCCTGAATTTTGAGTATAGGCACCCAGATTAGTTCCATTAAAATCATTGGCGGCAGGGCCGATCAGGTGAGTGGCGTCACCAGACGTATTAAAAAAATCATTTTGTTCGCAATTGCTGATCCAAACGGCGGAAGCATTTACACCAAAGTTTTGTGCAAGGGAACTTTTATAGAAAAAAGCAGCAAACAAGAAAGCTAAAACAACGCAGCGTATGTTTGGTTTCATAAAATAGGATATAGAGTAAGGGCCTTTGGGCTACCATAATTATTCAAATTCCGTTTTCGTGTTAAAGCCAAAAAAGCTTTATACGAAAACCCCGAAATCCTGGTACAGTGTCAAAACAGGTTCATGACACTGCTCATCCTATATTATGTCTGCGTTCCAGATGCCATTTTATATGGCTAACGATTCAAAACGATGATACCTGGAAATTATTGTTGTTTTACCTGAAAGTTTACGAACCATCATATAGTAAAGAAAATAAAGCAATAGCAACTTAACGGATTTAAATACAAGTTCGGCATACAGGGATTTCTTCTATTTATATCATTCATTATTGAAATTGATCATATAAATTTTGGAAACCTTTTAATTTTTTAGCATAAGAGTGCTATGAAATTTGTTGTTTCCTGCATCTTAACACTGTCACAATCTTGAAACGTTGTTGTTTGGTTGTTCCGGAATCAGTCTTTTAATTAAACCAAAATCACTATTTTCCGCAGGTGAATAAAGAGAAGTATAGTCATATCACCGACCAGGAGTTGCTTGTTCGATTTTATGCGGATCGTAATAATGAATGGCTCGGCATACTATTACAACGCTATACGCTGTTATTGCTTGGTGTGTGCATGAAATATTTAAAGAATGAAGAAGAAGCAAAAGACAGTGTGCAGCAAATATTTTTAAAAGTGATACAGGAATTGCAGAAATACAAAGTAGATTATTTCAAGTCCTGGCTGTATATGGTGGCAAAAAATCACTGCCTGATGAAACTGCGGGACAAACAAGGAAAGATACCGGCTGAACTAACAGAGAAAGTTATGACTGCTCCGGAAGAGACTACAGACTGGCAGGTGTTGATACAAAACGATCTTACTTTAGAACTAATGGAAGACTCGTTGAAAGAATTAAACCCCGAGCAACAGCAATGTGTAACTTTGTTCTATCTTGAAAAAAGGAGCTACCAGGAAATAACGGAGATCACCGGCTTTAGTATGCTGCAGGTAAAAAGTTATATACAAAACGGCAAACGAAATCTTAAGATATTAATTGAAAAAAAGCTAAGGTTAAAAACATAGCCGGTCAAAAATGGAAGGCAATTTAAAAGACATATTATCCCATCTTACCACTGATATTGACCAGCAGACACTATTGCTCTACCTGCAGGATAAACTGCCGGCTGAAAAAAAACATGAAGTAGAAAAAACATTGGCCGATAATGAATTTGAAAATGATGCAGCGGAAGGTTTGCAGCAAATAAAAGATAAAAAGCAGATCGCTTACATGGTAGACATGCTGAACCGTGATCTGAAGAAGAAAACCGAAAGAAAAAAGCAACGTCGGGAAAAGCTAAAAATTAAAGATCAATCCTGGTTATATATTTCTATCCTGATCTTTATACTGCTTATTGTTCTTAGTTATATGATCATTCATCGCATGATGAATCCTTCTTAGACATTGGGTCAGACGAGACGTCAGACCCGTTTTACTCATTATTTATTTTTTCCTGCCTTAAAAAAGGCGTAACTTTTATAGTCAATCAATTTGCTCTTTAAATTATTTGTTATGGGTATGCTGCATCAACTTGAACAATGGAGTACCACCCATCATCCCCGCTGGCTGGTATTCTTAAGAGTTGCCTTGGGCGTTTGCCTCATCATCAAGGGCATCTCCTTTATGAGTGACTCTGTGAGCCTTGAGTCAATGCTGTCTGAAACAAGCATGGGCTTTGCGAATGATTGGCTGCCTATCGTCATAACATGGCTGCACCTGCTTGGAGGTTTCTTTATCATCATCGGGCTTTTTACCCGGCTCGCAACCCTTTTATTAATTCCTGTTTTATTGGTAGCGGTATTGTTTATTAATCTGCCAAGAGGCATTTTTGCCCCGGGCTCAGAGTTCGGCTTTTCATTGGCAGTGCTTATATTATTAATTGTATTCTTTATAGAAGGTGGCGGGCCGCTTTCGCTGGATGAGCATTATTTTGGAAAAAATTCGAAGTGAGGTGAATAGTCAATAGTGAATGTTATAAACCAAGGTCATTTCATTAATAAATCTTCTTCCCCTCCCAATTCTTCCATTGTTCAAAAACTTCTTTGGCCAATGGATGGGGAAAATGAAGGAATGGAATTTTTCGGTCAGTAAGATGAGTGTTAATCTCATTATAAATAAAATCGTCATCAAACGAAATAGCAGCAGCGTCTTCTTTTGTATTGGCATAGATTACCCGTTCAGGCCTTGCCCAATAAATAGCGCCAAGACACATCGGGCAGGGTTCACAACTTGTATAAATTTCACAACCGGTGAGCTGGTAAGTATTTAAATTTTTACAGGCTTCACGAATGGCCACCACTTCAGCATGTGCCGTGGGATCGTTGGATGATATTACCTTATTACAGCCTTCTCCTACTATTTTATGATCTTTTACTACTACACAACCAAAGGGGCCGCCGTGTCCATCAGTCATTCCTTTTTTTGACAGCGCAATAGCTCTTTCCAAAAACTTTTTTTCTCTTTCAGTAAATATCATTTTCAGTGAGTATTTCTATAAAAATTGTGGATTTCCAATTAGTTATTCACAGTTTATCACCCGGAGTAAAAGCGTATATGAAGTTAATATTAATTTTAAGTTAACAGGATTTAAGCCCATTAAATCTACCTAATTTTTGCCCCGATTTCAATCTTACCAAAATGTTTTTGTTATGAAATGGGAAACAGTTTCATCTGCGATTGGTCATTCCGCATACGCCCTATGGAACAACGGTAAAAAACTGATCACACTCGTTTTTAATCCATCCTCCAATGCAGCCCGTATTGAATATGCAGGTGAAAAAAGGGTATTCCTGATACGGGATGAAGGTTTCAGAAAAAATAAAACAGTGCTCCGTAACGAATATGGCATACGCATAGGTCATACCGGCACTGAAAATAATGAAAACTTTATTGTAGTAAACAATGAACGCTATTTCTATTCTATAGACAACAATGAGCCTGTACTCACTATCTACAAAGAGTCAAAAGACCGGCCATTAGCCGTTTGTGGTTTGAATATAAACGATACAAGCCTGTTGTCAAAAGCTGGCGTCAAAAGACCGGTGCCCGAAAAGGCACTTTACAGCATGCTGATGAGTCTTTGCCTTTATATGTTCAGGCCGGCGGAAAAATTGGAATATAGTTTTTAACCCGTTACAATTTATTCCAAACATCAAGAGCAAATTTTTCCAACGAAGGATCTCTTGCTCCCATCAGGAGTAACACACAATCTTTGTCTAAATGAGGACGAATGCTATCAATAAGATCATTCCTGTTCTCTACAAAAAAGGCGTTCTTATTTTTTTCTTTTAAATCATTGACGAGATCATTGGCTGAAATATCTTTTACTGCCGTGCCGCCTGCATAAAATATTTCACTCATCCAAATTTCATCCTGCGGACGCAACACTTTGGCGATCTCTTCTACAAAATCAAAACGTAAAAATTTAGTAGGGCCATAACCATGCGGCTGAAACCAGGCTATCACTTTTGGAGCTATCGGCTGACAAGCTTGAATAGCCGCAGCACACTTTACAGGATTATGAGCAAAATCATCAATCACCCAAACACCATTTTTATTTCCAAGTACCTGGTGACGACGATAAATACCTTCATAATTCTTCAAAGCAGCAGCACATGTTTTCAAATCAACACCCAATTGATTAGCCACCGCAGTTGCAGCCAATGCATTCTCCATATTATGCCGTCCTACAAGCTGTAAATTGAAAGGAGTTTCATTAATAGTAAAAGAAATTTTTAACCCTTCCTGTTTAAAATTATCAGCCATATAACCAGCAGGTATATCTTTTTCAAGTGAAAAATCCTGCTTTATATCCTGCGAAAGTTGGGTTGTTTGTGGATGAGATTGATTGACGACGAACTTGCTGCTGTTATTTTTAAAAACATTAAAAACTTCTATCAACACATCCATCTCTTTGTGATCTTTTTCAACATTCAGCAATAAACCAATTTCAGGTTTATACTGAACAATGGAACCATCGCTTTCATCCGCTTCAATAACTAACCACTCTCCTTCTCCCACTTTTGCATTCCCTATTTTTCCTTTTTTAATAATACTTACCAACCCTGCACCGCTGATAATACTTGGCTGAAGACCTGCAAACCCCAATATATCAAAAAGCATAGCACTGGTAGTGCTTTTGCCGCTGGTGCCACCTACTGCAATTGTTTTTTTACTGGCTGCAATGATGGCAAGTAATTCCGAACGCTTAATAATAGGAATATTTAATCGCTTTGCCTTCTGCACTTCTTCCACTTTATCTTCCACAGCAGTAGATACTGCAACAAGATCGGTTGCATCTGTTATCCCTTCACCATTTTGCGGAAAACATAGTATCCCTTCCGCTTCCAGTTTTTCTTTTATATCATTAGGCTCATCTGCTTTAAAAAAACGGTCGCTGCCGGAAACATCTTTGTCAATGCCTTTTAAATATTGAGCAATGGCACTCATGCCCGAACCGGCAATGCCAATAAAAAAAGGATGTTTAAAATCATGAATGGATTTGATCATGCTGCAAAGTAAAAGGAATCAATTGATAGATTTAATGATTGCAGAAAGAACACGGATAATGCAACGCTTTACATGATTTAAATGTGTTTTAAATAATGGATATCCATCCCCGGCAGAAAAAGTTGAGCCCTATTTGTTACAATGAAATCCGTGTAAATCCAGGTTATCCGTGTTCCACATCATTACTCCACGTTCTTTTTTTGCATAGAACGAAGCATCTCTGAAAAATTCATGTGCTTAGCTAATGAAGAAACTGCATGAGCAATCCGCTTTGTTTTGGTAGATTCTGTTTTTGCGCTTTCAATCCACTTGCTATAATAATTTTGAAAAGACCTGGGCATCGCATTAAAAATCTCATAAGCTTTGGGCTCATCTTGCAGGCATTCCAAAAAATCCTTATCCAACTGGTAAGGCTTTTTATCTTCTTCCAATTGTACTTTCACCATTGCGCCATGTTTTTTACCAATGCCTTTTCGCATCGCCGCATTAACGGCCATAATAAAAGCGCCACCGCCCATTGGCAATAATGAAACTCCACTGATTTTATAATCATCCAATTTACCTTTTACCCGAAATGATTTTTTATTTCCGGGTTTAAGTTTTTGAGCAAGATCCTGCGGTATTTCAATATATGTCCATCCGGTTTTCTCTCCCTGCTTTTCAAACCTATGCATCGTTGCTGTAAACTGTATCATGATCACTAAATTAAAAAATTATGTATTTGAAAAAAACGGGGAAACTATTTACACTATAATAACCTGTTTTAATTTATCTTCCCGTTTTTAATAATTGTATTATGAAAAAATCCTTTTCTCTATTTCTATTGAGCACTTTCCTGTTCATTTCATTTAGCTCAATAGCTGGTATCCGCTTGCCAAATGTTATTTCCAGCAATATGGTATTGCAACAGCAATCTAAAGCAACACTGTGGGGCTGGGCCGACCCTGCTGAAAAAATATTTGTAACCACTTCCTGGAACAACGCTATTGATTCTGTTACCACAACTTCTGGTGCTAAATGGAAAATTCAGATCAATACACCTGTTGCAGGCGGGCCATATACTATTACATTAAAAGGATGGAATACAATTGTATTGGAAAATATTATGATCGGTGAAGTATGGGTTTGCTCTGGTCAGTCAAACATGGAATGGAGCAGCAATCAAAAACTGAAACAAATAATAGAGGAACTGCCTAACAGCAATAATCCGAATATCCGGTTGTTTCATGTTCCGAAAACAACAGCTACATCGCCGCAGGATAATATACCCGGCGAATGGAAAGTTTGCTCACCTGAATCATTAAAGGGTTTTAGCGCTGTTGGCTATTTTTTTGGGAAAAAATTGCAACATGATCTGAATGTACCCATCGGTCTTATCAATGCAAGCTGGGGCGGCACACCGGCAGAAGTATGGACGCCGGATAGTGAAGTAAACAATGATCCCATTTTAAAGAATGCAGCGGCACAACTTAATCAAGCTTCCTGGTGGCCGGTTGATCCAGGTTTAACTTATAATGCAATGATATCTCCGCTGACCAATTTTGCTATTGCCGGCGCTATCTGGTACCAGGGTGAAAGCAATACCGGCACTGCGGCTTCGTATGAAAAATTATTTACAACGATGATCGGCGCCTGGAGAAAAAACTGGCAGAAAGAGTTTCCATTTTATTATGTTCAGATAGCTCCCTTCACTTATGGTAATAAAAATATTTCGGCGCTATTGAGAGAGCAACAAACAAAAACTTTATCTTATCCCAACACGGGTATGGTAGTGATCACTGATCTTGTTGATAATGTAAAAGACATTCATCCGCAAAATAAAAAAGATGTTGCGTTAAGACTTGCCAACTGGGCTCTTGCAGAAACGTACAAAAAGAATATCGGCATTTATAAAAGCCCTGTGTTTAAAAACATGGAAATAAGCAAAGACAAAGCCATCCTGTATTTTGACAATGCGCCAAACGGTTTTATGATCAAAGGAGATGGCAAACCCAAAGCCACAGAATTTTATATCGCCGGTGACGACAAAAACTTTTTACCTGCCGAAGTAAAATTGGAAAAAGACAAGATCATTGTTTTTAATAAGCAAATAAAAAATCCGGTTGCAGTTCGTTTTTCTTTCAGCAATACAGCTATGTCAAATGTATTCAGCAAAGACGGTTTGCCAATCAATCCATTCAGAACTGATAACTGGGAAGTAGATACAAGTAAAGAAACAAACCAATAAAATAAACTATGCAGCAATATATAATACAGGGCTGGGACGGCACTGACGAAAAAGCCCTTGAAAGAAGAATGAATGCAAGACCTGCTCATTTAGAGGGCGCCAGGAAATTAAAAACAACCGGCCATTATGTTCTTGGCGGAGCCATCTTGAATGAAGAAGGAAAAATGATCGGTTCTACCATGGTACTGCAATTTGAAAGCAAAGAGCAACTGCAGCAATGGATAGATTCAGAACCGTATATTATTGAAAAGGTTTGGGAAAAGATTGATATACGTTCTTTCAAAGTCGCTGATGTATAATTAGGCATTCAATTATTGGTTACTATTCTTACAGTAACCAATAATTGGCCAGTATGCCTTTGTGTATGTTCTGCTGCATGAAACAATAAACCCAATACATTAGAAGGAATTTGTTTTTTGCCTACTCCTCTTGTTTCAAACACAGAACTCGCATCAGTGTTTTTTAATTGTTCAATCGCCAGTTCTGCTTGTTTGTTGAATTGACTAAGCAAATCAGAAAGACCAATGGAATTATTTTCCTTTCCTTCTTTTCGCAAGGCATCTGATTGTATTGCTGAAAGCTGTTCGCCTTTTGCATAAGTAAACAACCGATCCAGTACTCCAGCCATGTGTTGAAGATGGAATGCAACACTTGCAACACCTGCCGGTCTTTGCCATAATAAAGAATCTGGAAAATCTTTTACTGCCTGCTGCACTTCAAACTGCGCCTGTAAAATAGCATGAGCTGCCGGTTGCAACACAGGAATGATTCCTTCTACGGGCCCGCGAAGCCAAAATTCTAATTGTTGTTCAGTCATATTAAAAAGATTGACTCTCTTTTTACCTTAACAATTTATTATTCTGTTTTGATTAAAATAAAACAAACTATACCTCATTTTTTCGAATGAAAGTCTTAGTTTTGTCCCGTTAATTTGAGCAACACAGCTTTTTGTAATGGATGATTTTTTCTGCTAAGCATTTTCTGCTAATAGTTAGTCTTCTTTACTCTGCGTTTTTCTCAAGTATTTTTTATTAATTAATTTTTAAGATGAACATTTACGTTTCAAATTTAAGTTTCGCCGTACAGGACGAAGACTTAAGAGAATTTTTTGCAGAATACGGTGAAGTATCTTCTGCTAAAGTAATTAAAGACAAATTCACTAACCGCAGCAAAGGTTTCGGTTTTGTGGAAATGCCCGATGATGCCGCTGCCCAGAAAGCAATTGCTGAACTGGATGGTGGTATGGTAGAAGGCCGTGCTATCAAAGTGATGGTAGCTAAACCAAGAGAAGAAAGAAGCAACAACAACCGCAAGCCTTCTTATTCTAACAACAATCGCTGGTAATTGTCAAAAAGATAAATTACTGATTTTATAAAAGGGGTTCTGTGAGCCTCTTTTTTTTTTACTGCTTCGTTCCATAACAGGCACAAAAAACCCTTTCAGATTTTTATCCGAAAGGGTTTATAATTTGAACCGGGGCTGATTAAACTTTTTGTTTGACCAGCGTTTTCTTTTTTGTTTTTTTCAGAGCCGCTTCAATGGCTGCACTAAGATTAGCAAAAGTAGGCTTACCGCTAAAAGGCTCATCGTTGATAAAAAATGCAGGCAATTCTTTTACGCCACGATCAATACCTTCTTTCAGATCGTCCTGCACCTGCCAGCCAAATTTGCCGTTTACCAGTTCATCAAGAAATTTCTTGTTGTTTACTCCTGCTTCTTTTGAATGCAGTTTTAAACTGGTTGTGCCCAGGTTTCTCCTGTTGTTGAAAAGCACATTGTGCATTTCCCAAAACTTGCCTTCCTGTCCGGCAGCTACAGCAGCTTCACTGGCTTTCATGCTGCGCTGATGTATCAATGTAAGCGGGAAATGGCGAAAGTTAAAACGGATCTTGCCTTCGTATTCTTCAAGCAACTGCTTTACTACTTCATTTACTTTTGCGCAATCCTCATTCTCATACTCTCCAAATTCCATTAATGTTACCGGGGCGTCTTTCTTACCTACAAAAATGTCTTTAGGTTCAATGATCTCTTCGATCTCTTTTTTGAATGCCATTTTAAAAAACTCCTTTTTTATTTGCCAAATGCCTGTTGCTTTGGCCTTTATCATCTATATAACAACTTTCAGGCTAATTAGTTGACCAGTCTTTAATGCCGTTCAAACCTTTTGATTAAACAGGCTTGAAAGCGGTTGAAGATAGGACTTTTTTGTACCCATCATATTTTTTAAAAAGCTAATTTTAGTCACATCTTTTCTACTTATTGATAGTCAAAATATTAAAGTAACTGAAGTTGTCATTATTTAATCTGAATTAAGGGTTCTGTTTAATTGATCCAAACCACTAATCTTTGAGCTATTCTTCTCAAAATATTTTTCCCAACCCAAGTGGGACGATAATATGCATTCCAGCTCATGAAGGGTATTAAAATCAACAGGATTTACAATCAATACACTTATCTCACTATTTCTCCCCCCAATTATTCCTTTTTTTTAAACCGGGCCGCAAAATACTTTTCTAAATAACATCTCCATTTATTCTTTCGACACAACTTCATAAAATATTAAAATGAATAGTAAACTTACTGGCCTCAATACGAAAACTACGTTCAGCAACTGCCTGTTCATAACAATAAATACCCATTCTGTTTACAAAAACATCATAATTAGTGTAAAAAATACACGTTGGGCATCATGGGGCTGACATTCTGAAATGCAGTACTGTCAAGAGTTTTATGATTTTATTATGTTGTTTGCGACTCCTAAAATGCAAAAAACTTGGTTTGCACGCAGGGCAACAGGGTTTTACTTTTGGGTCAGCAAGGTTCAATTAGCTACTACGGCGCCAATCTAATTGCCGGTTTTACACAGAAGCCAACCTGCTCTCCAACTTTTTGCTTCCACATGTTTTCGATGTCTTGCCGCCACGATTGTGATCCATCAAAATTAGTATCAACATTTTTAAACACTTAAACTTACACTCATGAAAAACGTTTTAATTAACACCCGGATCTTTGCAGTTGCACTGGCAGCTACATTTGCTGTTGCTTTTACAACACCAGCACTGGCAATTGACGAAAAGAAAGCTATTCCTGTAGAACTGAAATATATTGGCAATATCAAAAGCCAGCCTGTATTCCAGTTAACTTTTAGCAATGCTGAAGAAAGTCAATACACCATCGTTGTTCGTGATGAAAACAACAACGTATTATACAGGGATAATGTAAAAGGAAGCAACATCACTAAAAAGTTCCTTCTTAATCTTGAAGAAGTAGGTGATGTAAACGTTCGCTTCGAGATTACTGGTAAAAAAACTGAAAAAACCGTTGTTTACGAAGTAAACAAAAAATCACAGGTGGTTGAAGACCTGGTTGTAAATAAAATATAACCAGTAGCTGACCAGGAACAAAGATCCTTAAGAAAATACACCGCAATTGCGGTGTATTTCTTTTTATGAAGCTTTCACAGCTTGTAGCAATTTTCTTCTCTGTGCCTAACAATTGCTATTGAATTTTGACTTCAATCCCATCTTTAACAATAACCTCTTGTATAAGAAAATTGATAGCTATAATCCGGTTTTTTTGACAAGACTGTCTGGTTGTTTTGCTTTTTTAAGGCCTGCTGTTGTAATTCGGATAACTAGAGTATCCTGCTGTTCCATAATTACAAAGCCTTCGTCCTGCAATAAAGAAAGATGCTGATGAATAACTGACCACTCCTTTAACTGACGAAGAATCAGCTCCCTGGGCCTGCACCCATAATGCTCGGGCTGGGGATCGCTTTTTACGATTTCATAGATGGTTTGAAGAAGCTGGTGGTGTTCTTGCATATTCTAAAAATAATCGGAAAATAGGTTTCAGAACAGAAGAACTTATTCACAATGGAATATGAATAACTTTTATTGATTGTATGCAGCTTTTTTCATATTTACTGCAACGGATTTTGCATCTCCTTTTATTCTTATCAAAATGTAGTCCGGTTGAAAAGAAGGCCGCTTCAGCAGTCTTAGCTGAAGTAACCGCTTTTTCAAAATAAATTCTACTTCAACAGGCTCATCGCCGGGTTGATCACCATTTTTACTTCGAAGAGTCTAAAAAAAGAAACGATCTCGAAAATAAAAAAGGCGATAAAGAAACACAAAAGAAGCACTAAACCCAGGCGGATGATAAATGTAAGCGATGAACGGCTGCTTGAAGTGGGTACTGGATAATTCATAAGACAGTGTTTTGGATTATTCAGAAATCAGCGTTTACTACTCTTTTATGAAAATACTTAAATATGATGTTGCCGCCTCAATTCTGATATTCTTTAATGTGGTAAAATTGATGCAGATAGGGTATTTACCTGTTGTTAACTAAGACTGTTTTCAAAAACTACGTTATTGCCTGGGAGTACAGCAACAGCATCTTTTACTACGCCTTTTGCCATTACATTGGCAATCAAAATTATAATTCAAATACTATGTGAGGGTAAAAAGTGCTTATCTATTCATTTGTGTAAGCTAAAGATGATTTTACTGTTTGTG
>Ga0187893_10007373_pt1 | contig 18071 bp, 20 predicted proteins | sample MA1701074metaG_FD_139574 | JGI IMG/M metagenome (GOLD analysis project Ga0187893, IMG submission 139574) | White microbial mat communities from a basaltic lava cave in the Kipuka Kanohina Cave System on the Island of Hawaii, USA - MA170107-4 metaG ... | reverse complement strand
GGATTGATCCGCGACGTCACCGACAAGGCGCGCGACTACATGCCGCCGGGCGTGGATCTGTTCGACGATCCGCACAATCAGTCGATCACGTGGGAGCACCTGCTGCGTCAGACGAGCGACTGGAAAGGCGTGCTGTGGGGCAAGCCCGACTGGGCCGATCGTCCGGAAGGCAAGCCGGAGGAGTGGGCGAATCGCACGCTGCATCAGCCCGGCACTCGCTACAAGTACAACGACGTGCGTGTGAACGTGCTCGCGCTGGCGGCGCTGCAGGTGTTGAGACGTCCGCTGCCCGACCTGCTGCGTGAAGAGGTGATGGAGCCGATTGGCGCGTCGAGCACCTGGCGATGGCACGGCTACGACAACTCCTGGATCGATCTCGACGGCCGCAAGGTGCAGTCGATGACCGGCGGCGGCCACTGGGGCGGCGGCATGTTCATCAACGCCTGGGACATGGCGCGCTTCGGCTATTTGTTTCTGCGCAACGGCAAGTGGAAGGACAAACAGATCGTGCCGGAGAAGTGGATCGAGATGGCGCGAACGCCCGGCCCGGCCAACGGCACTTACGGCTACATGAACTGGTTCCTCAACACCGGCCGGAAGCCGCTGCCGTCGGTGCCGGAGTCGAGCGTCACGTTCCGCGGCAACGGCGCCAACATCATCTACGTCGACTGGCAGAATGATCTCGTCGTCGTCGTCCGCTGGATCGGCGGCGGCAACGCGCTCGATGAGTTTCTCGGCAAGGTTGTGAACGCAATCCGGCCGGCATCGACCCAACCGTAAAGGTCGGGCGCTGCTTCGATGGCAGCTTGCTAGGGTTATCATTGGCGCGTGACGCTTGCGCGCTCGGCCATTGTCGTGCTCTGGGTCGCCGCGACCGCCTACCAGGCTCGCGCGTTCGAACCATGGCCGCCGCCCGCCGTCGCCGCCGGACAGCCGGAGAGTGCGGATGGGCTGTCGCGGCAGGTCTACGACCTGTTCCGTCAGCAGTGCATCAAGTGCCACGGCGTGGCCAGGGCTGGCGGCCTCGATCTCCGCACCGAGGACGGACTGCGCAAGGGCGGCAATCGGGGAGTCGTCGTCGTTCCGCACAAACCCGACGATAGCCAGCTACTGAAGCAGGTCAGCCACCTCGAAGCGCCGTTCATGCCGGTCGGCGGCGCGAAGCTTCCGGAAGACTCACTCGAGCTGATTCGACGTTGGATCGAATCGGGCGCCTCGATCGCCACCGTGCCGGAGGCGTCGCCGAACGCCGCCGCCGCAGCGGCGGAAATGGCGAAGCTCGAAGAGCGGCCCATCACTACGGCGGAGCGCAGTTATTGGGCGTTCGTGAAACCATCGCGCGTCACGCTGCCGGCGGTGTCGAACCCGGCGTGGAACGGCAATCCGATCGACGCGTTCCTCATTGCGGCGATGGACAAGCGTGGACTCGTTCCGGCGGCTCCTGCTGACAAACGCACGCTCGTGCGCCGCGCCTATCTCGATGTGCTGGGTCTGCCGCCGACGCCGGCGGAGGTCGACGCGTTCGTCAACGATCGGTCACCTGAGGCGTGGCCGCGGCTCGTCGATCGCCTGCTCGCCTCGCCGCACTACGGCGAACGCTGGGCGCGTCACTGGATGGATCTCGTCCGCTACGCCGACTCCGGCGGCTTTGAATTCGACGTCGACCGGCCGGAGATGTACCGCTATCGCGACTACTTGATCGATGCGTTCAACAGCGACAAACCGTACGATCAATTCGTCAAAGAGCAGATTGCCGGCGACGAGTTCAGTCCGGGATCGGCCGAGGCGATGATCGCCACCGGGTTCCTGCGGCTCGGACCGGAGGGCGGCGGCAATCGCCAGGACGCGCTCGACGATCTGGTGGCGACCACCACGCTGACGTTCATGGGCATGACCGTCTCGTGCGCGCGATGCCACAACCACAAATTCGATCCGATTCCGCAGAAGGACTACTACCGCATTCAGTCGGTGTTCTTCTCCACGCAGAACGTCGAGCACCCGCTCGCGCCGTCGCATGAAGTGGCTGCCAACCAGAAGGAACGAGACCGGATCGATGCGCTGATCAAACCGCTGCAGGCGAAAAAGAAAGAGATCGAAAAGCCCTTTCACGATCAGATCGTCGCGCGCGAGATAGCGAAGCAGCCCGAGTACCTGCAGCTGGCGTGGAAGGCGCCGCCAGAACAGCGCACCGAAGGCCAGCGGCTCAACGTCGTCCAGATTGAAGAGACGCTCATGGTCGGGTCGCTGCGCAATCTGGTGCTCGAAGAGCACGTGGTGGCCTTGATGACCGACGAGGCCAGGGCGGCGCACGCCGGTGTGAAAGCGGAAATCGCAGCGCTTGAAAAACAGCGGCCGGCGCGGCTGCCCAGTGCGCGAGCGATCGGCGAGCGTGCTCGCGTGCCGCAGACATCCTACTTCCTCCATCGCGGCAGCCCCGACGCCCGCGGGTCGGCGATGACGCCCGGCGTGCTGTCGGTGGCCAGTGCGGGCGAATGGGCGTTCCCGGAAGCGCCCGCCGACGCGAAATCGAGCTGGCGCCGCCGCGGTTTTGCCGAATGGCTCGCGCATCGCGACAACCCGCTGACCGCGCGGGTGATGGTCAATCGCCTCTGGCAGCATCACTTCGGTGAGGGCCTGGTGCGCACGCCGAGCAATTTCGGCAGGATGGGTGAGCCGCCGTCGCATCCCGAGTTGCTCGACTGGCTCGCCATCGAGCTGGTCGATCAGGGCTGGCGGCTGAAGCCGTTACATCGGCTGATGCTCAATTCGCGCGCGTATCAGATGACGAGTGTCGATCGGCCGGCGAACGTGAAGATCGATCCCGAGAATCGACTCTTCTGGCGGATGCCGCGCGTCAGGCTCGAGGCCGAAACCATCCGGGACGCCGCCCTCGCGGTAGCCGGCACCCTCGACCGCGCCATCGGTGGCCCGGCGATCTTTCCGTTCATTGATCCGGATCTCTTCGAGAAGAGCTCGCGGCGCGATTGGAAGGGACTGCCCGACAGCGATCCGTCAACGTGGCGCCGAAGTCTTTACGTGTTTTCGAAGCGCAGCATCCGCTATCCGATGTTCGAAGCCTTCGATCAGCCGAATCTGGTCAACTCAACCGACCGCCGGAACCGCACTACCATCGCTCCGCAGGCGCTGATCCTGATGAACAACCCGATGGTGTTGTTCCAGGCCGGCAAATTTGCCGATCGCGTTCGCGCCGAAGCCGGCAGCGAGGTGTCGCGCCAGATCGAGTTGGCGTACGCGCTGGCTCTGGGTCGGCCGCCTGACGCGCTCGAGCGATCGCGCGGCATCAACTTCGTACGCCAATCCGACCGCGCACTGACCGAGTTCTGTCACTTGTTGTTCAACCTGAACGAGTTCATCTACCGGCCATGAGCCATCACTATTCCCCACGACGCAAGGTCCGCGTCGCGGGGGCCCCGGTGTGCGGCTGCGGACATCTCGAGAAACTGATCTACTCGCGCCGCGAGTTGCTCGGCCGCCTCGGCGGCGGCATCGCCGGCCTCGCCTTCGCCGATCTCCTGAGCCGCAACGGTCTCGCCGGCACGACCCTCGAGGCCCAATTCCCGAAGAACCCGCTCGCGCCCAAAGCTCCGGCGCTGGCGCCCCGCTCGAAAGCGGTAATTTCGATTTTCTGTTACGGCGGCGTCAGCCAGATCGACACCTGGGATCCGAAGCCCGATCTCGTCAAGTGGCAGGGCGAGACGATGCAGGGCGTGGGAGAGATTCGCACCATCATGGGCAACCCGGGCGGGTTGATGCCGTCGCCGTGGACCTTCAAGAAGTACGGCCAGTCCGGCATGGAAGTGTCGGAGCTGTTCCCGCACATGTCGCAGCACGTCGACGACATCGCGCTGATTCGATCGATGTACGGGATCAGCCCGGCCCACGGCCCGGCGCTGTTTCAGATGAACACCGGCAGCATCCTCGCCGGCCATCCCAGCGTCGGCAGCTGGATCAGCTACGGGCTCGGCAGCGAAAACGAAAATCTGCCCGGCTTCATTGTCTTTACGGATCATCGCGGCGGGCCGATCAACGGTCCGCCCAACTGGAGCAACGGCTACCTGCCGGCCGCGTATCAGGGCACGCAGTTACGCGACGGCGCGACGCCGATCGTCGATCTGCAGCCGCCGCAGGCGCGGACGCCGGACCAGCAGCAGCGATGGCTGCGGCTGCTGCACGAGCTCAACGAAAAACACGCCGACGTCAATCCGCTCGATACCGAGCTGTCGGCGCGCATCTACTCATACGAGCTCGCGTATCGCATGCAATCGCACGCGCCCGAGGCGATCGACATCAGCAAGGAGACGGACGCCACCAAGAAACTGTACGGCGTCGGCGAGGAGCCCACCGATTACTTCGGCCGTCAGGCGTTGATGGCGCGGCGGCTCGTCGAGCGCGGCGTCCGCTACGTGCAGATCTTTTCAGGCGGCGGCAACTTCGAGCCGAGCTGGGACGCGCACTGGGATCTCAAAGGCAATCACGGGCTGCACTGCGCCGAAACCGACAAGCCGCTCGCCGGTCTCATCAAGGATCTGAAGAGCCGCGGCATGTTCGACGATGTGCTGATCGTGTGGCACGGCGAGTTCGGACGCCTGCCGATTTCGGAACGGATGGATGGCCGCGATCATAACAACCGCGGTTTCAGCGTGTGGCTGGCCGGCGGCGGCGTCAAGGGCGGCACCGTGGTCGGCTCGACCGATCAGTACGGGTATGCGGCCGCCGAGAATCCGAAGTCGGTCTACGAGCTGCACGCCACCATCCTGCATATCCTCGGCCTCGACTTCGAGAAGCTGACCTATCGGTTCAACGGCCGCGACATGCGGCTCACCGATGTGCACGGCAAGGTGATCCAAGAGATTCTCGCCTAGTGGTCTTCAGGTTCCCGACTGCGGTCAGACGAGATCCCGCCATCGCGACCTGGATGGGGGAGCAACCCGACGCACTGCGCGCGATCGCGGAGCGCTGGTTCGACACGATGCGCCGGTGCGGCGACGATGTTCGCGAGTTGATACATGATGATCAGCCGACCGCGTGTGTCGGCGACGCGGCGTTCGCGTATGTCGACGCGTTCACCGCGCACGTCAACGTCGGCTTCTTCGGCGGGGCCGAGCTTCGCGATCCCGGGCGGCTGTTGCAGGGCACGGGCAAGTTCATGCGCCATGTCAAACTCGGGCCAGGCCACGACGTCGACACCGATGCGCTGATCACGCTGATCGAAACGGCTTACGCTGACATGAAGCGGGCCCTGAAGGACAGCAGGGCGTAGCCCTCATGGAAGAAGAACGATTCGCGCTCAATCGCCGCCGCTTCCTCGCCTGCTGCTCCGCCTTGGGGCTCGGATCGACATTGCTGCCGGAGGCCCTGACCATCGCCGCGCAGGATTCGGCCACCGTCACACTCGAGTTGCTCGAGGCCGCCCAGCAGATCGCCGGACTGTCATTCACGCGCGCGGAGCAGCAGGCGATCCTGACGCGTCTCAACGCCGATCGTGGATATCTCGCCGGCTTTGCCGCCTTGCGCGCGGCGAAGCTGACCGACGACGAGCAGCCGGCCATCGTGTTCAATCCGGTGCCGCCCGGCAAGATGTTGCCGTCCGGCCCGCGCGGCATTGTCCGTCGCGCCCGCAACGTCTCGAGGCCATCATCCGACGCCGCGCTCGCGTTTCTTCCGATTACCGATCTTGCGCGCCTCGTCGAGACGCGCCGGGTGAAGCCGACCGAGCTCACCGAGTTGTATCTGTCGCGGCTCGCCACACACGATCCCGCGCTCCGCTGTGTCGTGTCATTGACGCCGGAGCTGGCGCGAGATCAGGCGCGTGAAGCCGATCAGGAGATCGCCGCGGGCAAGTACCGCGGGCCGTTGCACGGCATTCCCTACGGCCTGAAGGATCTGTTCGCCGTTCGGGGAACCAGGACCACATGGGGATCGTCGCCGTGGAAAGATCGCGTTGTCGACAACGACGCCACCGTCTACACGAAGCTCAGGACGGCGGGTGCGATCCTCGTCGCGAAACTCTCGACCGGAGCCCTCGCGGTCGGCGCCCAGTGGTTCGGCGGCCTGACGCGCAATCCGTGGAACCTGAAGGAGGATGCGTCGGGATCGTCGGCGGGCTCCGGTGCCGCCACTGCCGCCGGGCTGGTGGGCTTTGCGATTGGGTCCGACACCGGCGGTTCAATCATCCAGCCGGCCGAACGCAACGGGATTGCCGGTTTGCGGCCGACGTTCGGACGCGTCAGCCGATACGGCGGCATGACGTTGGCGTGGACCCAAGACACGGTGGGTCCGTTGTGCCGATCGGTCGAGGACTGCGCGTTGGTGTTCAACGCGATCTATGGTCCCGACGGCAAAGACAATACCGTGCTCGACGTGCCGTTCCGATGGGACACGACCGCCGACGTCCGCAAACTGCGAGTTGGTTATCTGCGCTCGGCCTTCACCAGCCAGCCTGGAGAAACACCCAGACAACTTGGCGTGCGCCGCAACTACGAGGCGGCGTTGCAGGTCATCCGCGGACTCGGGATTCACGTGACGCCGTTCGATCTGCCCGCCGTCGACATCGCGGCGATTGATTTCATTCGCTGGGCCGAAACCGCCGCGTTCTTCGAAGAGCCGACGCGCGGCGGCCAGTTGCGCGAGATCGAAAACGGTCCCGAGCAGAGCACTCGTCCGGCCGACATCCGCGCCGGCCGGTTCATTCCGGCTACTGAATACATTCAGGCCAACCGCTATCGCTTGCGAGTGATGCAGCAGGTCGATGCCGCGATGGCCGGCATCGATCTCTATCTCGGCGTCAACAACCTGCTCACCAATCGTCTTGGACTGCCGGTGCTCAGCATGCCGAACGGGTTCGCCGAAGGCTCGCCAACATCACTGCATATGACGGGAAAGCTGTTTGGTGAGCCGGAGTTGTTCCTGCTGGCGCACGCGTTCCAGTCGGCGACCGACCATCACCTGAAGCATCCCACCTTGCGGGTATGACGACCGCGATGAGGCCGCGCATGTTGACTCGAAGTTGCCGTTGGCTGTTGGCAGTGATCATTGCTGTCGCGACCGCACCTGCCGCCGCGCAGTCGTTGCCGTACGACGCGATGGCGACGCGGATTGTTGCGGCCCTCCAGGTCACGGCAGGCGAGCGCGTGCTGCTCCGTGCCCATCCCAACCACCTGCCGGAGTTGGCGCCGCTGGTTCTGGCGCAACTCGAGGCTCGCGGTGCCGTGGTCGAAACGCTTCCGTACGGGCCGGTCGCGGATTTCGAGACGAGACTCGCGCGCACCGACGTGTACGTCTGGCTGCCCGCGCCGGCCACGGCGACGCCGGCTGACCAGGCGTTCGCGTTGCAACGCTGGATCGACAACGGCGATGGGCGCGAGTTGCACTTCCACTGGATCGACGGCACGCGCAATGTAGATGGCCTGCCGGATAAGCACACGCCCGCCTACGACCGCGTCTATGTTGGTGCGTTGGACGTCGATTACCAACGCCTCGCGCGGCGCATGGATCAGGCGATTCAACGGCTGCGCGCCAGTGAAGTCAGAGTGACGACACCGGAGGGTACGGACATTCGGTTCCGCGTCGGCGACCGCCCGTTCAACAAGCAGGACGGCGATGCATCGAAAGCGCACGCGCGAACCGGACGCATTCGCATCGATCGGCATACGGAGCTGCCCGCCGGCATTCTTCGTGTCGCGCCGCTTGAAGAAACTGTGGCGGGCGTGCTCGCCATCCCGGCGGCGCGATTCGGCAGCGTACAGGTCACCGACATCCGGCTCGAGTTTCAGAAGGGCGTTGTCACCAGCGCTCGAGCGCGAACCGGAGCCGACGCGCTGCAGGCGTTTCTCAAGTCCGACCCGTCGGCGTCACGGTTTCGGGAGTTCTGTCTTGGCTTCAACCCGCGGCTGACCGTGCCGCCAGGTGAGACGGCGCTTCCGTACTACGGCTACGGCAGTGGCGTGGTGCGGATGAGCCTCGGCGACAACTCAGAGCTTGGCGGTAGTGTGCGTGGCGGCGTCGTCCGGTGGCTATTCTTCCCCGGCGCCACTGTCAGCATTGGCGCCGACGTCATCGTCCGCGACGGCAAGCTACTGGAGCGCTGAATGCGTGTCACCTGCGAGCGCTACCACGCCATTCTTTGTGTGACCGATCCCGCGGCCAGCATCGAGTTCTATACCTCGAAGCTCGGGTTCAGGTTGGACTTCACCCTCGGGCAGCCGTTCAGCTTTGCCGGCGTCAGCTTCGGCGACAACGCGCAGCTCTTTCTCGAGCGCCGCCCGCCGAGCCCTCAAGGGTGCGGACTGTATTACGTTGTCGACCACGCCGACGCGATGTGCGATCGGTGCCGGTCCGAGGGTGTGACGATCGTGACAGAACTGGGCGATCGCGACTACGGCCTGCGTGACTTCTCCGTGCGGGATCCCGACGGCTACTACATTACGTTCGGCCATCGGCTGGATTGTCCGCCGGAGCCGGACGCCACCGAATAGCGTCGAGGCGGTTGCGCGCCATCATGATGTCGCGCGTCAATTGCCGTTTCATTTCGGCGACGAGGTCTTCGCAGCGACCGGCCGCCAGATCGGCCGTGAGTCGACTGGCCTCGGCGCTGCCCTCCGCGAGCAGGCGCTCACGTTCCCGCGCGCGGACGCGAAGGCCTTCGAGATGGGGATACGGCTGCTCATGGCGGACGATCGCGGCCACGCGCAGAATCATATCCAAATGCCTTAGACTGCTGGCGTTCCCCGGGAAGCGCCGCCCCGATGACGCATCTACATCTCGTCGCGCTGGTCGTCGACGATTACGACACCGCCATCACTTTCTTCGTCGACGTTCTTGGCTTTGAGCTCGTCGAAGACTCGCCGTCGATGACCAACGACGGCCGGCCCAAACGATGGGTCGTCGTGCGCCCCCCGGATGCGGAGACCGGGTTGCTGCTGGCGCGCGCCGACGGCGAGAAGCAGCGAGCCATTGTCGGCAAGCAGCACGCCGGGCGCGTCGGGTTCTTCTTGCGCGTCGACAACTTTGATGAGTACTACCGGCGCCTGGTTGCCGCGCGCGTCCAATTCGTGCGCGAGCCAAGCGAGGAGGAGTACGGCAAAGTGGCGGTGTTCCTCGACGTCGCCGGCAATCGCTGGGATCTGCTCGGGCCCGAGCGCTGACGGCCAGAATGATTGTCGATTTCCCGCAATGCCGTCCGACGTGTTCACAGAAGGCGACGGACGTGACGCCCCGGTGGGGTGCACGGCCGCGGCCGTAAACCAAGGATTGTGAACACGTTGCGGATCGAGGAGACGAAATCATGAAGTTCCTGATGATGATCAAGCACCCTGAGCTGCGCGAACCGTTTCAGCCGCCCCAGTCTCTGATGGACGCCATGGGCGAGTTCGTCACGGAAGGTTTCACCAAGGGCTGGCTGAAAGACACTGCGGGCCTCAAGCCAACCAGCGACGCCGTCCGCATTCGTCAGAAAAACGGCAGGCTCACCGTGCTCGACGGACCGTTCACCGAATCAAAGGAAATCGTCGGCGGTTATGCCATTGTGGAGACCACGACCAGAGAAGAAGCGCTCGACGTGGCACACCGCTTCATGGAGCTCCACCGCGTCCACATTCCGAACTTCGAATGCGAAAGCGAGGTACGGCCCTGCGACAACATGTAGTATCCCTTGACGGCCTCGGTTGAGGCCATCGGAGGTTTCGCATGAAAGCAGCCGTCGTCGCCGCAGTCTTCGTCGCCGGATTCGTCAGCGGGCACTTGGTACAGGCGCAGCGTAAGGAGGCCCCGCCGCTGCCCACCGACCGCGTCACCGGCATTGGCGGCATCTTCATCAAGGCGAAGGACCCGAAGGTGTTGGCTGCCTGGTACCACGACAACCTCGGCGTGCCTCGCGGCGACGGCAAGATTCCACCGCTGTTCCAGTGGCGCGACCACGAGGATCCCAAACGTCCAGGAACTACCGTGTGGGGTTTATTCCCGGCCACGACGAAGTACTTCGCGCCGAGCACGGCGCCGTTCATGATCAACTATCGCGTCAACAACCTCGACGGCGTACTGGCGCGGCTGCGGGCGGCCGGCGCGACAATCGAGGGCAAAGTCGTGGAAGACTTCAACGGCAAGTTCGGCTGGGTGATGGATCCCGAGGGCAACAAGATCGAGCTCTGGGAACCGAAGCCGGGTTTCTGACGGAGGGGCCATGCGCAGGCGCTCAAGTGCGGCACTCGTCGTATTCGTGGTTGCGTTTGCCGTCGTTCTGCCGGCGGCACAATCGACGTCCAGCGCGAATCTCGATCGGCTGCGCGGCCGCATCGCGGCCGCCATCCCGTCAGCGCAGGGCGCGGTGGGCGTGTCGATCAAGCATCTCGAGAGCGGCGTGTCGCTGTCGGTGAACGGCGACGAACCGTTCCCGATGGCCAGCACCTTCAAGCTGCCGGTGCTGGTGGAACTCCACGCCATGGCGCGCGCGGGCAGCTTGAACTGGGACGATCGCGTCGAGGTAACGTCGAAAGACCAGCACCTCGGCAGCGGCGACATTACGCCGTTGTTCGATCCCCCCCGGTCTCGCGGTCTCCGTGCGGAACATGGCGAACCTGATGATGATGATCAGCGACAACTCGGCCGCTGATATCTGTCTGGCGAAAGCGGGCGCCGCGAGAGTCACGGCGCGCATGCGCAGTCTGGGAATCGAAGGCATTCGCGTTGACCGCTCGTGTCAGGAACTGATTCTCGACTTCCAGGGACAGGACACCGCGCGGCTGAAGGATCTGGCGCGCGACGATCTGCGCGAGGCGCTGCGGCGTGAGGCGCGTCCGCAGCAGGGACTCGAGGCGCGATTTGCCGCCGACGATCGCGTCGCTGCCGACCCGCGGGACAACGCCACTCCCAATGCGATGGTGATGCTGCTCGAGAAGATCTGGCGCGGTGAAGCCGTGGACCGCACCGCATCCGATGCGATGCTCGAGTTGTTGAAGCGCTGCCGGACCGGCGCCGGCCGCATTCCGGGCCTGTTGCCGGGCGGTACCGTGGTGGCCCACAAGACCGGCACCCTCGGCGGCGTCGTCGACGATGTGGGGATCGTGTATCTGCCTGACGGCGCCGGTCATGTTGCCATTGCGGTGATGAGCAAACGCACGCGCGTCTCAACGGAAGAGGTCGAGCGCACCATTGCGCATATCGCGCGCTATGCCTACGATTACTTTCTGTTCACGGCCGGCGCCGCCACCAAGCCGTCAGCCGAGTGAGAATGAGAGGGGCACCATGATTCTCGCGACAGTTCTTACACTCGCATGTGCGGTGACGGCTCCGAACGGAACGACCGCGGCCGACGACAACCAGTCGTCGAGCTACGGCACCCGGCAACTCTCCACGCTGTTGTGGCCCGAGGGCACGATTGAATTCAGACCAGGCGGGCCGGGATTTCGTACGCGTGATGATGCCCTCGGGATGAAATTCCCGTGGTGGCGAGGGGATGGTGTCCGCGGCCATCTCAGGATTGAAGGCCGGCGTCTCGACGGCGTCGCACCGTCACTGCGGTCTGAGTTCACCGACTACGGCGACCGCGGGTTCCAGGCCACCTACATCATCTTCCCAACCCCAGGCTGTTGGAAGGTGACGGGCCGGGCCGGGGACGCGTCGATCACCTTTGTTACCAACGTCGTCAGGATCGGCGCCGGCCCCGCCTGGCTGCGCGAGCCTCGGTATCGCTGACGCCGAACGGGTAGAATCCACCTCTACTGCAAACCCGCTCGAGAACACGTCACGCCCGGAGGTGGACGATGCGATTACTCGCGACGATTGGTGCGCTGTCATGTCTGATCGCGTGCGCCCAGCCGGCGCCGTCGGCGCTGCCCGCGCTGCCGAAGCCGGATCTTGCCACCGAAGCGCGCGCCATCCGCGACGCCGATGCGCGGTGGTTGAAGATGGCGCAGGCGAGAGATGCCGCGGGCACAGGGGCGATGTTCGCAGCCGATGGCATCGCGGTTCGTCAACAGGGTGCCGAGTTTACCGGGCCGGCTGCTATCCAGGCCTCAGCGGAGAAGGACTACGTTGAAAACCCAAAATCCCAGGTGACGTGGACGACCGACACGCTCCGTGTTGCCGACTCTGGCGACATGGCCGTGCAGACCGGACAAGTGCATACGACCGCAGCTGGACCCAAAGGTGACCGTGAAACCCGGGAGCGCTTCGTGACGGTCTGGCGCAAGATCAACGGTGAGTGGAAAGTTGCCTACGACATAGCCACGCCAATCGTGACCGCGCCGCCGAAGAAAGGTCAGTGAGTGGCGGAGAGCCAGATCTTCGTCGCGCTGCTGCGCGGGATCAACGTCGGCGGCCACAACATGATCCGGATGAGCGCGCTGAAGGTCAGCTTCGAAGAGCTCGGCTTCACGGACGTCGCCACCTACATCAACAGCGGCAACGTCCTGTTCAAGACCAAGGCGGCCGATCGCCGCAAGCTTGAAGTGCGGATCGAAAAGATGCTCGCTGCGGATTACCAAGTGCCGTGCAAGGTGGTGATCCGCAGCGCCGACGAGATGGCGCGTCTGGTCAAGAAACTGCCGAAAGACTGGACCGACAACAAGGAGTGGCGCTACAACGTGATCTTCCTGCGCCACGCCATCGATTCGAAAGCCATCGTTGCCGACTTGAAGCCGAAGCCCGACATCGAGCAGGTGACCTACGTGCCCGGCACGTTGCTATGGTCGGCGCGCTTCAAGGACCTGACCCGCACAGCCATGGTCAAACTCGCGAGCCACAAGTTGTTTCAGGACATGACCGTGCGGAACTTGAACACGACGAAGAAGCTGCACGAGTTGATGCAGAAAATGGGTTAGGCCTGCGGATAGATAACGCGGTTTCTTCCTTCCTTCTTGGCCTGATACAGCAGCTGATCGGCTTCCTTGACGAGCAGGTCCCAGGCTGCGGCCGGCGCCCTGACTTTCTCCGCGGTCGACACGCCGGCGCTGATTGTTGCGCCACCCGGCAGGCCGGCGAACGTGGCGGCGTTCACTGCCTTGCGCATGCGTTCGGCGACCTCGATCGCCGCGCGCGCGTTGGTGTCGACCAGGACCGCCATGAATTCTTCGCCGCCCCAGCGTCCCAGCACGTCGGTCTCGCGCAGCGCGCCGCGCAGCACGCGCGCCACCGTTTGCAGCGCCAGATCTCCGGCGTCGTGCCCGTGCTTGTCGTTGATCGTCTTGAAATGGTCGAGGTCGCACAGGACCAGCGAGATGGGCTTGCCGAGACGGTTGGCGCGCTTCAGCTCGAGCGGGCCGCGCTCCTCCATCGATCGGCGATTCTGCAGGCCCGTCAGCGCGTCGGTGCGCGCGTCGCGATGCAATTCGAGATCGAGCGCGAAGGCCCTCCGGTTCGACGCTTCGATCACTCGTCCGAGCAACGAGCTGACGACGATCGCCAGCAGCATGAAGACAATCGTCCCGATGGTGTCGAAGGTGTCCGGCGCGGCGGTCAGCAGCACGGCGACGACCGCGGCGAGCGCGATCGCGTTCGTGATCAGCAGGTCGCGCCTGTCGATGGCGATGTAGGGGCCGGTCAGCATGATCGCCACCAGGCCGGCGACGCCGAACCCGTAGCCGCGATCGAGCATCAGCGCCGCGGTCATCGACGCGATCACGGCGATGATCAACCGCACCCTGGCCATCAGCGGCATCCACCGGAGATTGCCGGGCAGTTTCTGGAAAATCCCGGTGGCCACAATCGCCGCGCAACCGATGGCGCGCACGCGAAACGCCGCCAGCCAGTTTTCGGGATCGACGAAGTAGTCCCACGCCCCAAACGCGAGGATGATGACCGCGATGGACCAGAAAGTGTTGGCGTTGACGGCGGCGAGGCCCGAGGCGCGGGCTTCGCGAAACTGGTTCTCGGTCTCGGGCGCGAACTGGCGTGGCGCCCGCACGGTGGCGGGGGCGGGGGCGAGTGTCACATCGACTGGAGTGTAGGAGGAAGGTGCGCCTGCCGCAAGGTTCAAGTCGTCCGGCCGAGCAGGTTCACCAGCATGCCATCCTGATCGGGCAGCACCGTCCGCAGATCGAGGACCACGCGCTCGTGCTCGATGCGCGCGATCACCGGCGGATCGAGCGAACGCAGCCACTGTTCCGTCGCCGCCGCGGATCCGCCGCCACGCTCGATCGACACCAGCACCGTCGGCAGCTGCACGCCCGGCGCGCTGCCGCCGCCCACCGCGGACGCGCCGCTGATCATCGCGACGCGCCAGCCGTTGGCGGCCAGCGCCGCGGCCAGCGCCTGAGCGCGCGCCTCGATGTCTTCCGCGGTGGCGTGGAGCATGCGCTGCACGGGAACGCTCATGGTGGCGCGGCCGGCGGCGTATTCGGCGAGTGTCGCCTCGAGGACCGCGAGTGTGATCTTGTCCACCCGCAGCGCGCGCATCAACGGGTGAGTGCGCAGCCTGTCGATGAGATCCTTCCGGCCGGCGATGATGCCGGCCTGGGGGCCGCCGAGCAGTTTGTCGCCACTGAAGCACACCACATCCACGCCCGCGGCGATCGACGACTGCACCGACGGTTCGTCGCGCAGGTCGTCCACCAGGCAGCCGCTGCCAAGATCTTCGACGACCGTCACCTTCATCGCCCTCGCCGCGGCGACGAGATCGTGGAGCGGCGGCCGCTCGGCGAAACCCTCGATGCGGAAGTTCGACGGGTGCACGCGCATGAACATCGCGGTGGCCGGCGACACCGCGGCCGTGTAATCAGTAACGCGAGTTCGGTTTGTGGTGCCGACCTCGCGCAGGATTGCCCCTGACTGCCGCATCACGTCGGGGACGCGGAACCCGCCGCCAATCTCGACCAGTTCGCCCCGCGAGATGATCACCTCGCGGCCTGCCGCCAGCCCCGTCAGGATCAACAGCGTGGCCGCGGCGTTGTTGTTGACGACGATGGCTGCGGCGGCGCCGGTCAGCGCGGTCAGGAGAGATTCGGCGTGCACGGCGCGCGAACCGCGCGATCCTTCGGCGATGTCGTACTCGAGATTCGAGTAGCCGCGCGCGATGCTAGCCATCCGGTCGATGGCGGCCTCGGCAATCGGCGCCCGGCCCAGGTTGGTGTGAATCACCACGCCGGTAGCGTTGATCACCGGCCGCAGCGAGCCGCGCGCCTGCGATGCCAGCGACGCTTCGGCCAGGGCCTCGATCACGCGCGCCGCCGCGTCGCTGTCGGAGGGACCGGTGCCCGCCGCGATTTGTGTGCGCAGCGCGCCGGCGCCGTCGCGCAGCGCCCGTACCACCGCGTCGCCGCCATGCCGCGCCTCCATGACACGAACTGCGTCACGCTGGCGCAGAATTTCGATCGACGGGATGATTCGGTAGTCAACCACGCTAGGAAATCATAGTGTTTTTGGCTACGATCATGGCCTTGTCAACAAGGCCTACGCATCGGCCGCTGGAGCGGTATTGGCCCTACGTGGAAAAGCCCGAGGAGCCGACGGCGGAGGAGCTCGCGGCGCTCGATCCGGATTTGCACACCACGCTGTTCGGGCCGCGCGATCTGCCGTTTTCGATCACGCTCGTGTTCCCGCCGTTCGACGGGCCGGCCTACGAGCGCGCGGTGGCGCAGGCGCGCGGCTCGGCCGAGTATCGTGAACTCGGTGAAGGCGTCGATCGCCGTCACCGGGCGCGGTTCTTCTCGACCGAGGCGCGCCGCTTGAAAGATCTGTTCGAGCTGATCAGCCCGGTGCCGGGTGTCGACGTCTTGATCGACGATCGCCCCGTGCCCTATTCGCGCGAACTGTGGCTGCCGTTGTTGTGGTTCCATCTGCTCGACTGATTCGTCATGCCGGTTGAAAAACGGGAATTCGACAATCAGATGGCGCACCTCGACGGCGAGATCCGCCGGCTCGAGGCGGAATACAACATGTACTTTGCCGGCCGGCTGCCGCGCCCGCCCATTGAGACGCGCAACCGCGTCGCGGCGCTCGTCAAGAAGCACGACAATTCGTTCATCCGCAACACCGCGGATCGCTTCCGGTTCGAGTCGTTGCAATCGCGCTACTACAAATTCATCGAGCTCGTCGAACGGACGTTGACCAATCGCGAGCTCGGCCGACCCACCCTCGGTGTGAAACGCCAGTCGGCGGTGGCGATCCCGGCCACCGCGCCCGAAGTGGCGGCGGCCGAAGCGGCCGCGCAAATGTCGGCGGAGGCCTCGAGCGCGCAGGCAGCCGGCGCAAAGGCTCCCGCGCACGCCGCGCAACAGGCGGCGGCCGATCGCGCAAAGGAGGCCAAGGAGCGCGTGGTGAAATTCAACAAGACCGAGGCCGGCGCCGAAGCGCGCGTGAAGGAGCTGTACGAGCAGCTCGCCGCGGCAAAAAAGCAGGCCGGCGAAGCGCCGGTGGCCTACGATCGCGTCGCCGCGCTGGTGAAAGCGCAGGTCAACAAGTTCGGCGACGAAGGCACTCGCGTCGCGTTCAAGATTGGCTTGAAAGATGGAAAAGTGTCGCTGACGGTGAAGCCGGAAAAAGCTGAGTAACTTCGAGGAACGAATCCGGGGTCAGGCGAGGGACCCTGACCCCGGGATCAAGAGGTTAGGCGGCGCGGGTCACGTTGCCGGCCTGCGGTCCCTTAGGCCCGTCAACGATCTCAAACTCCACGGGCTGTCCTTCTTCGAGAGACCGGAAGCCCGAGCCCTGGATCGCCGAATAATGCACGAACACATCGCTGCCGCCTTCGCGCTCGATGAAACCGTAGCCCTTGGCGTTGTTGAACCACTTGACCTTGCCTGTAATACGCATCGTTCTCTTCCTGTCTTACTTGCGGCACGCGGCCGCCACTCTGATCGACCCCCAGCTCACCTTCTGGATGAGTTAGAGACAACAAAAAAAGGCCGCAACTTGCGGCCTTCTGGTCCGCAGAACTGGACTGGCGGGATGATACTGGGCCGTTACATTTGGTGTCAATTGCCGATTTTGGATCCATAAGGTTGGGTTTTCGTCTTTGTTTCGTGTCTGAGAGGATGCTGGTTGATGCGCCGCGCCATTCTGAGTGTTTCCGATAAATCAGGCCTGATTCCGTTCGCCACGAAACTCGCTGCTCGAGGATTCGAGCTCGTGTCGACCGGCGGAACGGCGAAGACACTGGCCGGCGCGGGGCTGGCCGTGGTGAACGTCAGCGACGTCACCGGTTTTCCGGAAATGATGGACGGCCGCGTGAAGACGTTGCATCCCCTGATCCACGGCGGCATCCTCGCGCGGCGCGATCACCCCGAAGATCTCGCACTCGCCGCCGAGCACGGCATCGGCCTCGTCGATCTCGTGGTCGTCAATCTGTACCCGTTTGTCGAGACGGCAGCGAAGCCAGGGATCAAGTTCGACGACCTGGTCGAACAAATCGACATCGGCGGCCCGAGCCTCGTGCGCGCCGCGTCGAAGAATTTTCGCGACGTCTTGATCGTAGTGTCGCCGAAGGACTACGACGCCGTGATCGCCGAACTCGATCGCGACGGCGGACCGACGCCGGCGTTCCGCTTCGAGCTCGCCCGCCGCGCGTTTGAGCACACGGGAGCGTACGATACGGCTATCGCGTCAACTCTGGCTGACGTCTCTGTGCAAGGCGACGCGTTTGCCCTGGAACGAGGCACGCACGAGGCACGAGGCACGAGGCACGAGGCACGAGGCACGAGGCACGAGGCACGAGAGTCCCTCGCCATCCACGGTCCCAAACTGCGTGATCTCCGCTACGGCGAAAACCCTCACCAGCCGGCGGCGTGGTACGCACTCGAGGCCGCAGGCCTCGGCGAGCCCGCCGTGCTGCAGGGCAAGGAACTGTCGTTCACCAATTTGCTCGATCTCGACGCGGCTGCTCGTATCGTGCTCGAGTTCGACGAGCCGGCCGCCACGGTGATCAAGCACACCAATCCTTGCGGCGCCGCCACCGGCGCGACCGTCGCCGAGGCCTACCTCCGAGCCCGCGACGCCGATTCGCTGGCGGCGTTCGGCGGCATTGTCGGACTGAATCGATCGATAGACGAGGACACCGCGCGCGCGATCGTGTCCACGTTCATCGAGGCGGTGATCGCGCCAGGCGTCGACGATTCGGCACG
>Ga0187893_10007372_pt1 | contig 18072 bp, 21 predicted proteins | sample MA1701074metaG_FD_139574 | JGI IMG/M metagenome (GOLD analysis project Ga0187893, IMG submission 139574) | White microbial mat communities from a basaltic lava cave in the Kipuka Kanohina Cave System on the Island of Hawaii, USA - MA170107-4 metaG ... | reverse complement strand
GGGCGCTCCACCTGGACCCCGGCTCCGGGGCGACCAAGGTTCAGCGGCCGAGGAGGAAAGGGTCCTCATTGAGCGCGGCCAGAACTTGCCGAACGGTGGCCAGATAGAGGTGCCGGTAACAGGCGTAACGGGCTCGACTACCTGCGCGAGTGGTCGGAGCTGGCGAGCGGGATCAACATCGCCACTGGGTTCTTCGAGATCGGCTCCCTGCTCGACCTCTACGGCCACTGGCAGAGGTTCGAGAAGATCCGCATCCTCATGGGCGACGAGGTCACCCAGCGGACTAAGAAGGCCATGCTGCTGGCGGTCAAGCAGCGAGCCGAGGCCCGCCTCGTCCAAAGCATCGAAGGCGACAAAGAGCGAGACCCGTTTCTCACCGGCGTGGACGCAATCGTCGACGCCCTCGTCCCCCAGGCGCGCTCCGAAGTGACCTCGTGAAAGCCCTGATGCGCTGGGTTGCGTGGAGTCGTGGACAGCTCGATCAAGTCAAGCGAAGCTGACCGAGCGGTTCGGCGAGCGACGAAAGCCCCGCTGCGGCTCGGACCACCGTCTCGGCGAGAAGCGGCGGCACCGAGTTCCCTAGCTGGGCCTGGACAGACGACCGGCTCCCGACCAGCTCAAAAGCGTCCGGGAAGGTGAACAGGCGCTTCAGCTCGCCCACCCTGAGCCGACGGTTCTCCCAGTGGAACGGACCGACGTTCGGACCAGGCTGCGCTTGGATCGTCGGGGCGGGGCGACCGGGGTCGAGTTTCAAGAGGAATGACCAGTATCGGCTGCGCCATTCGAACCTCGGATCCGGGTGCCCTCGCCTGGCGGTGAAGAACAGGTAGTTGTCGCCAGGCGGCACCTCGGGAAGAAGGTGGGCGTACCGGCCCCGGTGAACCTCCTCGGGCTCGGGCTCGATCACCAAGCCGGCCAGGGCCTCGCCAGTCGTCACGTGGGGCCGGGCGATGTTCCCAGTGGTTTGCCGCTCCCACGTGCCGCCGTGCGTCGGCTCGGGATGCTCCGGCAATGGGCAGCCCTTGGGGACGCCGATCACGAACAGCCTGGGCCGCAACTGCGGAACACCGAAATCCGCAGCGTTGAGGACCTTGGCTCGACAGCGATACCCGGCCGCGTCGATCTCGCTCATCAATCGGTCGAACGCCGGCCGGCTCGCCTTGTTGTTGTAGGTGAGCGCGTACACGTTCTCCAGGACGAAGTAGCGCGGCCGGGCCTCCGCGAGCACACGGGTGTACGCCTGGAGCAGCGAGGCGTCCTGGTCGAGGCCGAGCCGTTTCCACTCGAGCCAGAACCCGGACTTGCTGAAGGGCGTGCACGGCGGGCCCACCGATGAGCAGCTCGGGTCGCTCGCGGCCCTTCAAGCCCGCCGCACGGAGGATCTCGCGGGTCGGCACCTGGAGGATGTCTCGTTGGATGACCTCGGACGTCATTCCTGGGAAGTTCTTCTCCATGGTCGCGGCGGCGTCTCGGTTGATCTCAACGGCTGCGCACACGTCGAAGCCGGCAGCGGTCGCGCCAAGGTCCATGCCTCCGGCCCCCGAGAAGAGGCTGATGGCTGGTCCCATCCGCCCTGGCGGCATGCCGACATCCTGCCGAGGGGCTGTGACAGTCATGCCCGCGAAGTCCCGTCCCGCTCCGCCCGCTCCCTCTCAAGCTCGGCAATCCGATCCTGCTGCTGACGAATCAGCCGGTCGAGCTGCCGCTGGACTTGCTTGCTGATGTTGAACGGAAACGCTCGCCAGTACTCGTAGAAGGCCTGTGGGGTGGCGAACTCACCGCGCCCGGCCCGGAGGTCGTCGACGACGTCGACAGCCCCGATGTACTCCCGCGTGGTCGAGGACCGCTGGCGACTGGCGATCCGCCACGCCGGCTGGACGATCAGTTCGAGGTTCGCCGCCCGCGATCCCACTTGCGGAACGAAGTCGTAGACCACGAGCAGGTCCAGGTGAGAGGCGTAGCGGGCGAATGGGCGGAACGTTCCGGGCCAGTGCAGCTGAGGCCACTTGAAGTAGGTGTTGCCTGTGTACAGAGTGATCCGGCTGCGGGTCCGGATTGGGTTGTCGTCCCGCCGGGCCACCTTGACATCGAGGGCGTGGAACCCGTCGCCGAACCTTGTGCCGCTCAGCTCCAGGTCTGGATAGCCCCGCTCGGACCCCCGTGTCGCCTGCACCGCCGGATCCTTGACCACCGCGTCGAGCAGATGGTCGACGATGGCCACTTCGAGGATGTTCGCCAGCGCGGCCGGCTCCTTCGGGAGCGGAAGAAGATGACCTCCGGCCGAGAGCTTCGCCTCAAGATCCTCGGGCCCGACGGCGTCGAAGGGCCAGTCATGATCGCCATGCCGCTTGAACACACCCGCGACGTCGAACTCGAACTCGGCACACCGGTCACGCAGCCAATCGAGGACGTCAGCCTCCGCCATCCCGCCAGCATCGCGGAGCCAGCAGCCCGGATCGCGGATGCCGCCGCTCGCAACAAGGGAACCTGCGTGGCCGCTCTCGCTCACCGCCCCGGGGGCCCCATCCGCCTCTGGTGATGCAGGACGGCCGCGGGCGCCAGCGGGAACGGTCGCGGGATGGCCCGGCCTAGGCTTCGCGCTCGCTGGCCCACAGCGGCAGTCGACCGTGGCCGGGAGCGGGTTCGCCTCCAGTTCCGCACGCCGAGAGGCTCCAAAACCGCAAGAGAGTGTCCTCCAGTTCCGCAAGCACAGGTAGGCTGAGCCACCGTGGAGGCACGGCTCACTGGAATCGTGCCGCGCCGGATCGGCGCCGTCACGCTGGACCGACTCGGCGAGGAGCCGGTCGTGCTTCTGCAGGGCCCGCGGTCCGTGGGCAAGTCCACGTTGCTCCGACGCCTGGCCGGTGACACGGGGGCGCGGCTACTGGACCTCGATGACGTCGCGACGCGCGATGCCGTGGCGTCAGATCCCGCAACCTTCGTCGGCGGGCCAGAGCCCGTGTGCATCGACGAGTACCAGCACGTCCCGCTCGTCCTCGACGCCATCAAGGCGGAGCTGAACCGGGACGGCCGCCCGGGACGGTTCATTCTCACAGGTTCGGCTCGCCACGAATCGCTGCCGGCAGCCGCGCAAGCCCTGACCGGGCGCTTGCACCGCCTGCCGGTGTACCCGCTATCGCAAGGTGAGATCTCCAGAATCGACGAAGGTCTGCTCGCACGCCTCTTCCGCAACGAGGCGGGCAAGCTGGCCGGTCGCACGTCCGGCAGCGCGCGCGAGCAGTATGTCGAACGGATCGTCGCAGGCGGCTTTCCCATTCCCCTCACCCGAGCGACGGCGGCCGGACGCTCCCGTTGGTTCGACGACTACGTGCGCCTCACTCTGGAACGCGACGTGCGGGAGCTCGCTCGTGTCGAGCAGGCCGCGGTGCTCCCCACGCTCCTGGAGGGCTTGGCGGGCCAGACCGGCCAGGTCCTCAACCTGGCCCGGGCATCTCAGGCGTTGAACATCAGCGAGCGAACCGCGGACAACTACTTGCGGTTGCTCGAAGCGGTGTTCCTGGTGTACCGGCTGCCCGCGTGGGGAACGACCCTCAGCTCCCGAGCCGCGGCGCGTCCGAAGATCCACGTCGTCGACTCAGGTGTGGCGGCCCGGCTCCTTCGCCTCAGCCCCGGCAAGTTGGCCCAGCGGGACCCCACGGCGCTGACCGAACTCGGTCACCTGCTCGAGACGTTCGTCGTCGGCGAGCTTATGAAGCAGGCCTCGTGGCTCGACGGGGTCGCGGGTGTCGGTCATTGGAGGACCCGCGACGGCGACGAGGTCGACCTGGTGGTGGAGAGGGATGACGGCGATGTCGTCGCCTTCGAGGTGAAGGCTGCGCAACGGATCGATGGACGGGCGCTCGCGCCACTTCGAAAGCTCCGCGACGCCGTCGGCCCCGCGTTCATCGCCGGCGTCGCCTTGTACCTCGGCGCGCAGTCCTATAGGGCGGAGGACCGATTGCATGCCATGCCCGTGGACCAGCTCTGGATGGCCTGACGTCTCCCGACCGGCGAGCGTGGGGCACGAGCTGTTTCGTACCGTTTCCTGATCACGGAGCGACGTGTGTCACGGCGCCAACTTGCAGCGTGAACGCTAGCATTGTGCGACGTGCGGACCCTTTACCTGCGAAACGTTCCCGACGACGTTGGCGAGAGGCTCGACCGGCTCGCGGCGTGTGAGGGGTTGTCCGTCTCGGCGTTCGCGACGCGTGAGCTCGCCGTGATCGCTCGCCGGGCCGACAATCCGGCCCTGCTCGCCGACCTACCGGACCTCGCGGTCGATGCGGCGGACGTTGTGGCCGATGTCTAGGCCGGGCGTACGGCGCGTTGATCGTCATCGACGCGTCGGCGGCCGTGCTCGGGTTGCTCAACGACGGCGAGGCACGAGCGCAGCTCGCGCATGAGGCGGTTGTATCGCCGCATCTCGCCGACTCCGAGATCGCGCACGCGCTCCGGTCGCAAGTTCTCCGTGGCGCGATCGAGGAGCCGGCCGCCACGCAGGCGATCGGCGTCTGGGCCCGCCTCGGGCTTCAGCGCGTGGGGGTCTCCGGTTTGCTGGACCGCATCTGGGAGCTACGCGCCAACCTCAGCGCCTACGACGCGACGTACGTCGCCGTGGCCGAGGCGCTCGACGCTCCATTGGTCACCGCCGATGGCCGGCTCGCGCTCGCGCCTGGTCCCCGGTGCACGATCACCGTCGTCCGGCGCTGACCGGCGTGCCGGGCCTACGCCCGCCGCCGACCTCACCGTTCGCGAGTCGCAGGAGGTATGACAGTACTACCATACCGTCATGCCCAAGGAAAAGGTTACGTTGACCCTCGACAGCGGCCAGCTCGAGGAGCTTCGCACGTTGGTCGGCGCCCGGAGCCTCTCGGCGACGATCGATCGCGCCGTCGGGTCCTACCTGTCAAGACTCCGACACCTGCGGGCGCTGGACGAGTGGCTCGCCGAGCTGGAGGCGGAGCACGGTCCCGTCGAGCCGGAGACGCTCGAGTGGGCGGCCCGAATCGTCGACGAGTGGGAGGCCGCCGGCCCGCCGGCGCAGCAGGCAGTCTGAAGTGCTCCTCCTCGACAGCGAGGCGATCTCGTCCATCGCGCACGGACCAGCCCGGCGCCGTGATCGTGTCCGGGGCTTGGTGGGCGAGATGCGGTCGCGCGGCCTCCCGGTGGCGACGGTCGCCGCGGTCCTCGCGGAGGTCGTTCGCGGCCAGGCCGAGGACGCCGGGGTCTTCGCTGGCCTCCGGCGCGAGCGCGTCGAGGTGCATCCCGTCGACAGCCGGACAGCCGTTCGAGCCGGACGGCTGCTGGGCCGAGTCGGAGCGGGATCGGAACTCGCCGTCGACGCCTTCCTGGTCGCCGCCGCCGACCTGCGGGGAGGCGCGGTGATCGCTTCCGTGGACGGGAGCGACCTGCGGCGACTGGCGGCCGTGGCCGAACGCGTGCTCGTCGCCGGCCTCGACGCCTGATCGGCGCGCCGGGCGCGCCGGCGCGCGCCGGGCGCGCCGGCGCGCGCCGGGCTCGCCGCCGACCGTGGCACACTCGACCGGCATGCGACGGGCGGTCTGGGCACTGGCGCTGGCGTCCGCCGGCCTGGCGGCGGTGAGCGTGTCCCCGGCCACTGCGGCGACCCTTCCACCGGGGTTCAGCGAGGGGCTGGTGGCGAGCGTGCCCGCGCCCACGTCGATGGCGTTCACCCCGGACGGCCGGTTGCTGGTCACGAGCCAGGGCGGCGCCCTGCGGGTCGTCAAGGCCGGCGCCCTGCTGGCGGCGCCCGCCCTCGACCTGAGCGGCGTGATCTGCTCCAACTTCGAGCGCGGCCTGCTGGGCGTGGCCGTCGATCCCAGCTTCACGACCAACGGCTTCGTCTTCCTCTACTACACCCTCAAGGTCGGCGCAGTGTGCGACGGCGACGACGTGAACCGGGTGTCCCGCTTCGTGATGACGGGCGACACGCTCGGCAGCGAGACCGTGCTCGTCACCAACATCCCGTCGCCCGCCGGGAACCACAACGCCGGCTACGTCAACTTCGGGAAGGACGACAACCTGTACGTGAGCGTGGGGGACGGCGGGTGCGACTACGCCGGCGGCGGTTGCGCGGCCAACAACGACGCCACCCGGGACATGCACGCCCTCGTGGGCAAGATCCTCCGCATCGACCGCAACGGCGGCATCCCTGCCGGCAACCCGTTCACCGGGGCGGGCACGGCCCGGTGCAACACCGTCGGCGTCCACCCCACCGGCGCCACCTGCCAGGAGATCTTCGCCTTCGGGCTGCGCAACCCCTTCCGCATGGCGTTCGACCCCAACGACGCCGGCACCCGCTTCTACATCAACGACGTGGGCCAGTCGTCGTGGGAGGAGATCGACCTCGGCGCGTCCGGCGCCGACTACGGGTGGAACGCCCGCGAGGGCCACTGCCTCACCGGGTCCACCAGCAACTGCCCGCCGCCGCCGGGCGGCGTCACCGACCCGATCTTCGACTACGGGCGCGGCGACGGGTGCGTGACGATCACCGGCGGCGCCTTCGTGCCCGCCGGCGCCTGGCCGGCCGCCTACTCGGGAAAGTACCTCTTCGCCGACTTCGGCTGCGGGAAGATCTTCCGCCTCGACCCCGCGGGCGGCGGCGCCTTCACCAGGGTGGACTTCGTGACCGGCCTGGGCGGCAGCTCGGCCACCGACCTGCGCTTCGGCCCCTACGGCCGCACCCAGGCCCTCTACTACACGACCTACGCCATGGGCGGGCAGGTGCGGCGCATCGTGAGCGACACGACCATCCCCCCGCTCGCCAGCCAGGGGGCGGCGTGGTACAGCGACGGCCGCACGTCCAAGTCGGGCCCGGCGTCGACCGTGGTGACCGCCTACGCATCCGGTCTGGCCGCGAACACCCCGTTCCGGCTCATGACCTCGCCCGTGCAGGCCAACCCCGACCTCCGGTGCACCGTGGACCTGGCGACCGTCAACCCCGCCGTGCGGGTCTCGAGCAGCCGCGGCTTCGTGCCCTACACCACCGGGCGGATCAACCGCCTGCCGGGCCCGTACGACGTGTGCTTCGTCGCCACCGACCTCAGCGTGGTGAGCGCGTCCGCAACGTTCACCGTCGTGTAGCGCGCCGTTTCAGTAGCGTTGGAGGCGGTGGCGCTGCACCTCCACAGCCTGACCTTCGACGCCGCTGACCCGCCCGCCCTCGCCCAGTTCTGGGCCGCCGTCACCGGTTACGACCTGGGCCAGGTGAGCCCGTTCTTCGCCGAGCTGACGGGGGACGGCCGCTTCGGCCCCCGGCTCATGTTCATCCAGGTGCGGGAGGGCAAGACGGCCAAGAACCGGTTCCACCCCGACCTGGGCAGCGCCGACCTCGACGGGGAGGTGGAGCGGGTGATCGGCCTGGGCGCCCGGCTCGTCGGCCGGCGCCAGGAGTGGGGCGTGACGTGGGCGACGCTGGCCGACCCCGAGGGGAACGAGTTCTGCATCGGCCTGCACGCGCCGGGCTGACCGGTCGGCGCTCCGGCTACACGATGGTGATCGTCCCTTTCATCCCGTAGGCCCAGTGCCCGGGGAGGTGGCAGCCGAACAGGAGCGTGCCCTTGCTGATGAACGTGTACACGGTCTCGGCGGTGGCGTTGGGGGCGACGGAGACCTCGCCGGGCTTGCCCCGGTGATGGGCCTCGGTCCCCCGCTCGTGGTGGTCCTGCACGGCCTGGTCGCCGATGATCAGCTCGTGGGGGATGGGGTCCCGGTTGACGAGCGTGAAGCGGACGGTTTCCCCGGCGCGCACGTCGATGGCGGGGATCGAGAAGGTCGAGTACTTGACGTCGATCTCGATGGTCCGTACCTGCGGCCCGCCGCCGCCGCCGCACCCCGGGAGGGCGAGGGCGGCGGCGGAGATGACGGCCGCCAGGGCGGCAAGGCGGCGGCTCACGTCACGTCACGCCGCGGCGCTCGCCCCGTCGCGGGACACCAGGATCCCGATCCCGACAGCCAGCACGACGACGGCCAGCCCGACCCCGAGCACGAGCGCCCACCACAGGCCGCCGCCCGTGCCGCCCGTCCCGGTCGCAGCGGCGCCGGTCACGACGGTCGTGGCGGCCGCGCCCGCCGGCGCCGGCAGCAGCCCGGCGGCCACCGGTGACGCCTTGCCCGAGCCGGTGGCGTCCACGGCCAGGTCGTAGGTCAGGTCGGTGGGGACGGCGTCGACCTTGAGGTAGGTGAGCCACGATGAGGCCGGCACCCACGACATGCCCTTGTCGGAGCGGAGGTCGCTCAGCAGTCGGGGCGAGGCCTTCTCCTGGCGGGCCAGGGTGAGGCCCGGGGCGTTGTCGCCGGGCAGCAGGGACGGCTTCTGGTCGGTCAGCAGGAACACGTCGGCGGCCACCCGCTCGCCCTTCTGGAGGCCCACGCCCAGGATCCGCAGCGGGACCCAGGGGTTGTCGGTGGGGATGGCCAGGTGGACGGGGGTGCCGTCGCCCAATGCCACGCCGCGCTGCTGGGCGGCCTCGGCGTTGAACCGGGCCGCCAGGAAGATGGGGCTGCGGCCGGCGTAGAAGTCGAGAACGGCCGGCGTGTCGGGGGTGAGCAGGAACCCGTGCTCGGTGGCCCAGTCCCCCACCGCCTTGGCCCCGCCCTTGAGGACGGTGACGTCGAGGGCGTCGATCCGCTTCTCGAGGAGGACCTCGGCCTCGTCCATCCCGGCAGCCGCACTCACGCGAGCGGTGGCGAAGGCCTCCACCGGCGGCGCCACCTCGCGCACGAGACGCTGGAGGGTCCAGTCGCCGCCCCGCTCCACCGAGGTGGGCACGCCGGGCAGCGGGATGATCGACCCGAACTCGCCGCCCGCGCCGGCGAACTGGAAGGCGGTCACGTAGTGCTCGACGCCGGCGTGGTAGGCCGCCAGGGTGGTGGTGCGCACCAGGTTGACGCTGCCGTTGCGGCCGATGAGACCGCCGCAGGCGAGCGCGGGGCCGGCGGCAAGGCCGATGAAGGCGGCGCTGACGGCAAGGGCGATGGTGAACCGGCGCATACCAGTACCTCCTCGATGTGGTTGCGCCGGGTTGGACGGCGGCTGGACCGCCGGCGGTTCCCGAGAATTTCGACCCCGTTCGAGCGGGGCGTCAGCCCGCCAGGATCAGGCCCGAGGGCGTGCGCGCCGCCCCGGAGTCCACGGCCAGGGCGGTCACCAGGGCCTCCCGGATCATCACGTCTCCCACGCCGTCGAGGTCGAGGACGGCGGCGGCGGCCACGTCCGGAGGGATGCGCCCCTCGTCTCGGAGGGCGGCCACCGCCCGGGCGAGCTGGGCCCGGGCGATCGGGCTGTCGACCTCGGCCAGGGCGGCCGGGAGCGCGTCGTCGAACCCGTCCGGGTCCTCGGCGGCGATCGCCGACCGGAGACGCTCCAGCGCCGGCGACAGGATGCGGGGCAGCGAAAGCTGCAACCGCAGGTCCAGCCGCGGCAGCTCGGCCACCTGCGTATAGAGCCCGACCAGATCGTCGGGCTCGTCGATCGCCCGCCGCAGCACGCGTACCGCCGCTCGACACTGCTCGCTCAGGTACGCGCGCGCCAGGTCACGCTCGGACGGCCCCCGCGGCACGCCGCAGCACCGTTTCGACTTGGCCCCGCTCCCGCACGGGCAAAGCTGGTTCCGTCCCACACCGGCCATGCAGCCCCCTGTCCTCGGCTGGCGGCTGCATTCTCGCGCCCGCCCAGGCCGGGGTGGTGGACCTGGGACCGCTAACGCTCCCGCAGGCTGACGGCGCCGTCCCGGTCCTCGACCACCGCCTGGATGTAGCGGGTGCTGGCGCCGTCGAAGACGGTGCACTCGATGGTGGCGCCGATGTCGGCCAGGCGGAGCTTGGCCTGGCCGCAGTCGATCGCGGCCGTGCGCCAGCGCTCGTCCAGGCGGCTGCGGAGGAAGTCGGTGACCGTGGAAAGGTCGATGATCGCCTGGAGGGGGCGGAACTCGTACTGGGCCTGGTTCCCGAGGATCTCGGCGATGGTCACGCGGTAGCGGGCCGGTCGGCCCTCGATCTCGACCGAGCATTCGAAGGACTCGCCGGTGCGGGCGGTGACGTCGGGCGGGCACGTCGCCTGGCCCACGGTCAGGCGGGGGGAGCGCTCCTTGGCCTTGAGGATGAGCTGCAGCTCCACGTGGGTCTGGTTGACCCGGCGCGCGGTGGAGGCTGTCGACCTCGTCCCGCCGCACCCGGCGCCCAGGGCCAGCAGGGCCACCGCCGCGAGCGCGGCCGCGAGCCTACGGAGCGGAGGCAAGACGGCGGGCGCCGATGGTGTCCATCCACACCGGGTCGTAGCCGGCCGCCCGGAGGGCGGCGGCCACCGCGGCGGGCGAGCGGGTGTCGGCCACCTCGAACTGGGGCTCGGCGTCGCTGGGGCGGGCGTAGCCGCCCGGTTCGGTGTGGGAGCCGGCGGAGATCTGGGTGACGCCGAGGGGGATGAGGGCGTCCCGGAGGGCGGCGGGCTCACGGGTGGACAGCGACACGCCCACGTCGGGCAGGTAGAGGCGGAGGGCGCAGAGCAGCTGGGCCAGCTCGGCGTCGGTGACGGCCCGCTCCGGCTGGTAGCCCCCCGCCGCCGGGCGGAGCCGGGGCAGGGAGACGGCCAGGTCGCAGCGCCACCAGCGGCGGAGGATCGCCTTGGCGTGGGCGGCGAGGGTGAGGGCCTCCGACCGCCAGTCCGGGTGGAGGCCGAGCAGGGCGCCGATCCCCAGTCGGCGCACGCCCGCCGCGGCGGCCCGGTCGGGCGCCCCCAGCCGCCAGTTGTAGTTCCGCTTCTTGCCCTTGACGTGGACGGACGCGTAGGTCGCGGGGTCGTACGCCTCCTGGTAGACGACGAGCCCCTCGCAGCCGGCGTCGACCAGCCGCTGGTAGGCCGCGGTGTCCCAAACCTGGACCTCGACCGAGACCGACGGGACGACCGGCGCCAGGGCGCGCACGCAGCCGGCCAGGTAGTCCTTGGAGACGATGCGGGCGTGCTCGCCGGCGACCAGCAACAGGTGGCGGAAGCCGCGGTCGAGCAGGGCCCGCGCCTCCTCGACCACCTCGTCCCCCGACAGGGTGCGCCGGGCCACGGCGTTGCCGGCCGCGAAACCGCAGTACGTGCACACCGACACGCATTCGTTGGAGAGGTAGAGGGGGGCGAACAGGCGGACGACCCGGCCGAACCGGCGAACGGTGGTGGCGTGGGCGGCGGCGGCCAGATCCTCGAGGCGGCCGGCCGCGGCCGGGGACAGCAGGGCGGCGAAGTCCTCCGCGGTGCGTCGGGTGGCGCGCAGGGCGCGGTCGACGTCGGGGCCGGCCGCTACGAGGGCGAGACGGCGGAGGTGGCCGAGCGACGTCTCCCGGAACGCCGCCACGTCGGCCGCGGCCGTCCCGGGCGGCACGCCCGCCGGCCGGGACTCGAGGGCGACAGAGGTCACGCCAGGAAGCCGGTGAGCGGGGAGGACGCGGCGGCCGCGCCGCCGGCGGCGGGGAGGCCGGCGACGAACGCGGCCCGGCCCGCCTCCACCGCCAGCCGGAAGGCGGCGGCCATGGCCGGCGCGTCGCCGGCGGTGCCGATGGCGGTGTTGACCAGCACCGCGTCGGCCCCCAGCTCCATGGCCTCGGCGGCGTGGGACGGCGCGCCGATCCCGGCGTCGACCACCACCGGGACGAGCGACTGCTCGACGATGATCTCGATGGCGGCCCGGGTGCGCAGGCCCTGGTTGGAGCCGATCCACGACCCGAGGGGCATGACGGTGGCGCACCCCACCTCCTCGAGCCGCTTGCACAGCACCGGGTCGGCGTTCACGTAGGGCAGGACGGTGAACCCCTCGGCCACCAGGATCTCCGCCGCCTTCAGCGTCTCGACCGGGTCGGGCAGCAGGTAGCGGGGCTCGGGGGTGATCTCCAGCTTGATCCAGGTGGGCAGGCCGGCGGCCCGGGCCAGCCGGGCCAGGCGCACCGCCTCCTCGGCGTCGTCGGCGCCGCTGGTGTTGGTGAGGATCAGCGCCCGATCAGGGTCGACGGCGTCGAGGATGTCGCCCTCGGGGTCGCGGGCGGAGGGGTCGACCCGGCGCAGCGCCACCGTGACCATCTCCGTGCCCGATTCCTTGATGGCGCCCCGGAGGGCGGCGTTGGACGGGAACTTGCCCGTCCCCAGGAACAGGCGGGACGTGAACTCTCGCCCGGCGATGACCAGCGGATCCGGCACTGCTCCCACGCTCCTTCGCCCGCATTACCGGGCCAGTCGGTGAAGGGTCGCGAGCCGTCGTGCTCGCCTCTCAGCCCGGCGCTCCGAGCTCCCCTGCGTTGTTCGGGGTCGCCACTACGGTACCCCTATGCGCTACTGGACCGTGGAGGAGGCCCGGGCCTACCTGCCGCGGTTGAAGGAGCTGGTGGAGGTCATCCGCACCGCGGCCCTGGTGCGAGCCGGCCGCCACCCGTCGCCCAACGGCCGGCGGTCGCTGCTCATCGACGCCGAGGAGGCGTACCAGGAGATGCGGGCGGGCGACATCATCCTGCGCGACGCCACCACCGGCCTGCTCGACTTCCACGCCCAGGGCGGCGACCGCGTCGTCTACTTCCTGTGCTGGAAGCGGGGCGAGGACGACCTGGCGTGGTGGCACCTGCCCGAGGACGGCTTCCCGGGCCGCAAGCCGCTGCCGCGCCCAGACGGCCGCCCGTGAGCACCCGCAAGCTGATCGTGGCGGCCATGATCTGCGGCATCGCCATCCTCGTCGCCTTCGCGGTGCAGGTCCTGCTCGCGACCCGCTAAACCGCGTGGGCGGCACTGCCACCCGGCGTCACTAGGCTGAAATCCATGGCCGAGCAGTTCGACGTGGTTGTCATCGGAGGAGGGCCGGGCGGGTACGCCGCCGCGCTGTACGGCGCCGCCGCGGGCCTGCGGATGGCCGTCGTGGAGCGGGAAAAGGTGGGCGGCACGTGCCTCCACCGGGGCTGCATCCCCGCCAAGCAGTTCCTGGAGACGGCCACCGTGTTCCGCACCGTGGCCGGGGCCAAGGAGTTCGGGGTGGTGGCCGACCAGCCCACGGTCGACTTCGCCAGCGCCCAGGCCCGCAAGCGAAAGGTCGTCGAGCAGCTCTGGAAGGGCCTCCAGACGCTGATGAAGAGCCGCAAGATCACGACCGTCCACGGCGCGGGAACCCTTCGCGACCGCCACACGGTCGAAGTGGACGATGGCACCGAGCTCCAGGCCGCCAAAGCGGTGATCCTCGCCAGCGGGTCGGCGCCCCGCACCCTGCCCGGCTTCCACGTCGACGGCCGCTACGTGCTCACGTCGGACGAGGTCCTCGCCCTCGACCGGCTGCCCCGTTCGGCGGCGGTGATCGGCGGCGGGGCCATCGGGTGCGAGTTCGCCTCCATGCTCAGCGACCTGGGCGTCCAGGTGACGATCCTGGAGGCGCTGCCCAAGATCCTGCCCGGCTGCGACTCCGACGTGGCCGACGTCGTCGTGCGATCATTCAAGCGGCGCGGGATCGAGGTGCGCACCGGGGCGAAGGTCGAGGGCCACGATCCCAACGGCGAGCAGACCACCATCCGCTTGGGCGAGGACCAGACGTTGACGGTCGACGTCATCGTCATGTCGATCGGGCGCCGGCCGCTGTCGGACACGCTCGGGCTGGACGGCGCGGGCGTGAATGTGGCGGTCGACGGCAAGGGGTTCGTCACCGTCGATCCCCACATGCGAACGGGCGAACCCGGCGTGTACGCCCTCGGCGACCTGGTCAATACGCCGCAACTGGCCCACGTCGGCTTCGCCGAGGCCATCGTGGCCATCAAGGACATCATGGGCGAGCCGGTCGTTGCGGTGGATTACGAGAAAGTCCCCTGGTGCATCTACTGCCATCCCGAGGTGGCGTTCGCCGGGCTCTCCGAGCAGGCCGCCAAGGATGCCGGCCACGACGTGCTGGCCTCCAAGCACCGCTTCAACTCGAGCAGCCGGGCGATGATCGTGGGTGAGCCGGAGGGGCTGGTGAAGGTGGTCGCCGAGAAGACGCGGGACGGAAAGGCGGGGCGGCTGCTGGGCGTTCACATGGTGGGCCCCTGGGTGACCGAGCAGCTCGGGGAGGCGTACCTGGCGGTGAACTGGGAGGCCACACCGGACGAGATCAGCCAGTACCTCCACCCCCACCCCACACTGTCCGAGACGTTCGGCGAGACCGTCATGTCGCTCACCGGAAGGGGGCTCCACGGCTGATGGCCGACATCACCATGCCGCAACTCGGTGAAACCGTGACCGAGGGAACCATCACCAAGTGGTTCAAGAAGGTCGGCGAGCAGATCGCCATGGACGAGCCGCTATTCGAGGTGTCGACCGACAAGGTCGACTCCGAAGTGCCGTCCTCGGCCGCCGGGTACGTCACCGAGATCCTGGTGGAGGAGGGCCAGACGGTCGACGTCGGCGCCAAGCTCGCGGTCATCTCGGCAGACGAGCCGGCGGGAGGCGGGGCGCCGGAGGCTGAAGGTGAGCCCGAGCCTGAGGCGGCGGCGCCGGGAGCCGAGGGCGAGCCGGCGCCGGAGGCCGAGGCGCCCGCGCCCGAGGGCGAGGCGCCCGAGGGCGAGGCGCCGGCCGCCCCGACCGCCGCGGCCGCCCCGAAGGGCGGGGCGGGGGACGGCGGCAGGGTGCCCGGGCTGCTCTCCCCGGTCGTCCGCCGGCTCATCAACGAGCACGGGCTCAACCCGGCTCAGATCACCGGCACGGGCCAGGACGGCCGCATCACCCGGGCCGACGTGCTGGCCTACATCGACCAGAACGGCGGCCGGGCCTCGGCGCCTTCCGCGCCGGCCGCGCCGGCGGCGTCCGCCGCGCCCGCGCCGGCCCAGAAGCCGGCGGCGGCCCCTGCCCCCCGGCGCGGCGCCGACGACGAGGTCATCGCCTTCTCCAACATCCGGCGGCGTACGGCCGAGCACATGATCCGGTCCCAGGCCACCTCGGCCCACGTGCTGGTCGCCGCCGAGGTCGACTACTCGGGCGTGGAGAAGGTGCGCCGGGAGGTGCGGGAGGAGTTCAAAGCCAAGGAAGGCTTCTCGCTGACCTACCTCCCCTTCATCGCCCGGGCCGTCGTCGACGCGCTGGCGGAGTTCCCGGTCGTGAACTCGTCGGTGGGCGACAACGAGCTGACCGTCCACAACCGCATCCACCTGGCCATCGCCGTCGACCTCAACTTCGAGGGGCTGATCGTCCCGGTGGTGCACGACGCCGACCAGATGCGGCTGCGGGCTCTGGCCCGGTCGATGGCCGACCTCGCCCACCGGGCCCGGTCGCGGGAGCTGAGCGCGGACGACATCGCGGGCGGCACGTTCACCATCACCAACCCGGGGCCGTTCGGGACCTTCCTCACCTTCCCGGTCATCAACCAGCCCCAGGTGGCGATCCTCTCCACCGACGGCATCCGCAAGCGGCCGGTGGCGGTCGAGCTACCCGACGGGAGCGACGCGGTCGCCGTCCGGCCGGTCGGCATGCTGGGGCTGTCCTTCGACCACCGGGCCTTCGACGGCGCCTACGCCTCGGCGTTCCTGGCCAAGGTCCGCCAGGTCATCGAAACCCGAGACTGGTCGCAGGAGGTCTGAGCGGCCTGATGCTGCGCGCCCGCTGGCTGGGCAGGGTCCGCTTCGCCGACGCCTACGCCCTGCAACGGTCGCTGTTCCTGCACGGGCGCGACCCCTACCTGCTCCTCCTCGAGCACCACCACGTCTTCACGCTTGGGTTGCGGGGGTCGATGGAGCACGTCCTGGTCGACCCGGCGGCGGTGGGGGCCGACCTGGTGCGCACCAACCGGGGCGGCGACGTGACCTACCACGGCCCGGGCCAACTCGTGGGGTACCCGATCATCTCCTGGCCGGACGGCCCCGGCGCCACGCCGGCGTTCGTCCACAGCGTCGAGGAAGTGGTCATCGAGGCGTGCGCCGACCTCGGCCTGGACGGCCTGGGGCGGCTCGACGGGCGCCCGGGCGTGTGGGTGGGCGCCGGCGGCGCCGACCCCCGCAAGCTGTGCGCCGTCGGCGTGCGCCGCAGCCGGGGGCGGACGATGCACGGCTTCGCCCTCAACGTCGACCCGGACCTGGCTTGGTTCGACCGCATCGTGCCGTGCGGCATCAGCGACAAGGGGGTGACGTCGCTGGCCGCCGAGGGCGTGACCGCCGCCATGGGCGACGTGGTGGAGGCGGTGGTGGCGCGGGCCGCCCGCCGGTGGGGAGGCGGCCAGGTGGAACGGGCCGGCGTGGCCCACGACCTCTCAGTGCGCACCGGCGGCCTCCCCCTCAACGAGCGAAAGCCGGAGTGGATGCGGGTCCAGCTCGACACCGGTCCCCGGTACCGGGACCTCAAGCGGACGATGCGGTCGCTGCGGCTGGTGACGGTGTGCGAGGAGGCGGGCTGCCCGAACATGTTCGAGTGCTGGAACGAGGGTACGGCGACGTTCATGATCAACGGCGACCGCTGCACCCGGTCGTGCGGCTTCTGCCTGGTGGACACCCGCCGCCCGAGCGGCCCGCCCGACGCCGACGAGCCGGGCCACGTGGCCGAGGCGGTGGAGCGCCTCGGCCTGGCCCACGCCGTCGTCACCGCGGTGGCGCGCGACGACCTGGCCGACGGCGGGGCGGCCCAGTTCGCCGCCACCGTGGCCGCCATCCGCGCCCGCTGCCCCGCGACCACCGTCGAGCTCCTGGCGCCCGACTGCAAGGGCGACGCGGCGGCGTGGGCGACGCTCTTCGCCGCCCGCCCCGACGTCCTCAACCACAACCTGGAGACCGTCGCCCGGCTGCAACGGGCGGTACGGCCCCAGGCGTCGTACGTGCGCAGCCTGGGGCTGCTGGGCGAGGCCAGGACCGCGGGGCTGACCACCAAGTCGGGGCTCATCGTCGGCATGGGCGAGACGTTCGACGAGGTCCTGGCGGCGATGGCCGACCTGCGCAACGTGGGCGTGGACATCCTCACCGTCGGCCAGTACCTGCGGCCCACCGCCACCCACCTGCCCGTGGCCCGCTGGTGGTCGCCGGACGAGTTCGGGCGCCTGCGGCAGGCGGGCCGGGCCATGGGGTTCGCCCACGTGGAGGCGTCGCCCCTGACCCGGTCGAGCTACCACGCCCGCGCCGCCCACGAGGCCGCCACGCCTCGGGCGCCACGCGGCGCGTAGATCCGGGAGGCGGGGAGGGGATCACGGCACAGGTTCTCGGCCGCCCACGCCGCGCCGGGGCCACTGCGACGGTAGGGGGTCCGCTCGTGGAGGCGGTCGGGCCGTCCCCGCCACAGCTTGCGATTCGGTACGCGCCCCAGTACGGCGGGCGGGCACGTCACGCCCCGCGAAGCGGCCTCTCACGTCGGTGAAGTGCCGCTCCAGCTCGGACCGGTGGGCCAGAGGCTCGCTCATGGCGGCGGGCGCCCGGCCCGCCCGTCGCGAAACCGCGAGGTTCGCGCGATTCGCCCCCATTCGTGGGGGTCAATCGCGCGAACCTCGCAGGAATCGTCAGACATACCGCGGTCAGCCCTTAATGGCGGCGGGCGAAGTCGGCGTCCGCCTCGGCGCCGTCGACGAGCTCGACGGGCCCCTCGGCCCGCCCTGGCGCAGCCGGGCAGGCCAGAAGAGCGCCAGCGAGGCGTACGGGTTTGCGGCCAGCTCCCGTCCCTTGCGGCTCCGGCGGTGGGTGTAGAAGCGGAAACCGCGGTCGTCAAGGCCCCGGAGCAGGACGGCGCGCGCCGACGGCCGGCCATCGGGCGTGGCGGTGGCGACGACGGCGGCGTCGAACCCGGGCACCCCCAGGTTCCGCGCGTCGGTGATCCAGCCGAGCGCCGCCTCCACCGGGTCCTCCACCACCGCCGGCCAGTTAACCTCGCCGACCGTGGAGGCACGGGCCCGCCGCATGGAACGGGCGCGCGCCCGGATGGCGGAGTTGGAGCTGGACGCCGCCCTCCTGTCCGTGGGCGCCGACTTGCCTTGGCTCACCGGCTACACGGCCATGCCCCTCGAACGCCTCACCATGCTGGTCCTGCCCCGCAACAGCCCCGCCACGCTGGTCGTGCCGCGGCTGGAGGCCCCCCGGGTCGAGCCGGTGGAGGACCTGTTCGCC
>Ga0187893_10007371_pt1 | contig 18076 bp, 9 predicted proteins | sample MA1701074metaG_FD_139574 | JGI IMG/M metagenome (GOLD analysis project Ga0187893, IMG submission 139574) | White microbial mat communities from a basaltic lava cave in the Kipuka Kanohina Cave System on the Island of Hawaii, USA - MA170107-4 metaG ... | reverse complement strand
TTCCCCGTCCGGTAAGCGACGTTGCCCAAGTGATTGCATTCCGTCGTCCAGCCTGAATATTGGAAGCTGGATCCTGGCACCGGTCCGTTGCCCTTGGCGTAGTTGACCCACTCCACCCAATGACCGGGTTGTCGGGATCGGCATTTCCTCCTTGAACCGGTCCACGATTTGAATGCCGTTGTAGAACCCGTGCGCTTTGTCGAACTTCTCGGCGGAGGCCGCATCCTGCAAGCCCCACGCGCGCTCCGCCCAAACGTGGACTTCATGCACTGGCCCGATGACGCCAGTGTTGAGAATTTCTTTGATCATCCGCCGCGCAGGCGAGGCGTGTCCCTGGTTGCCCATTTGCGTGGACAGCTTCGGAAACTTTGCCGCGGTCTCGCGGACGAGGCGGGTCTCCCAAATATTGTAAGCGAGCGGCTTCTCGCAATAGACGTGCTTGCCATGGGTCAGCGCGAGACAGGTGGCAAACGCGTGCGTGTGCTCCGCCGTGGAGACCACGACGGCGTCGAAGTCGTTCGGCCGATCGAACACGCGCCGAAGGTCCGTAAACTTTTTGGCCTGCGGGTAACGCTGTGACGCCGAGTCCAGTGCGAGCTGGTTCACGTCGCAGAGAACCGTGACATTCTCGTCGGGGTGCGGCCCTCCGGCGCTCGCCCGGGCCCTCCGACCGCCCCCGCCCGTATCGCGGTCTGGCACGACGGTGAGTTCGCTCAAGCTTGCGCTCCCGCGACCGCCACAGCCAATGAACGCGATGTTCAATTTACTGCTGAGATTTTGGCCGCGCAGAATCGACGGCGCCGCGCTGATAACCCCGGCTGCCAGGGTTCGGCTAACAAATTGACGCCGCGTCATAGCGCGGGCGAAAGGGTTATCTGTAGCGTTTTTCATGGGCTTTGGAGGGGGTCATCAAAATGCAACGAAGAGAGAGCTCATGATGGTTCTCTTTTAACTGTCCGGTGCTTTGCTACAAGGATAAAGTCCGTGGAGAAAGCTTATGAACGGCGGACGTATTACTCTGGTACTCGTCAGCGCTTTGATCTCCTCTTCTGCCTCGGCAGGCCATCACGGGTGTTGTCCGCACCCGAAAATCCTCTGGAACGTGAAGCCTTACCCGACGCCAACAAACCTCTTTGGAATCGCGGTTACGGCGGTGGAGTTTTCGTCGGGTGGAGAGCAAATCATCACCGCGGGGTTCGACGGTGCCATCAAGTTTTTGCACCGGTCCAACGGCACGGTGGCAAACACGATCCTCGCGCACACTGGTGTTGTCCATGCCTTGAGCCTGTCCAGAGATGGCCAGGTGCTCGCCTCGGGCGGCCAGGACCGGATGTTGAATCTGTGGCGCATTTCCGATGGAACACTTTTGCGGAGCATCAACGCGCACACGTCCGCCGTCCATTCGGTGGCGTTTTCACCGGACGCGAGTCTGGTCATCAGCGGCGGAGGGCCGGACAATCAGCTTAAAATCTGGCGCACCGCCGATGGCGAATTGGTCCGCAGCATCCATGGCAATTGGGGACCCCCGAACTATCCGCGGGGCGGGATGTGGTCGGTGGCCTTCGCGCCGGATGGACAGTGCGTGGCCGGTTCCGCGCTGGAAGTCTGGACGCTGGACGGCACGCGGATTGGAAACTTCTTCTGGATCGAGGCGCTCACTCACGTGCGGTTCACCCCGGACAGCTCCCGCGTATTTGGAACCATTCCCTACGGAACCCTCGGCTATGTCGTTGCGGACGGGACACGTTTCATGCCGCGGGGCACCAGCGCCTATCCGCCGAACGCGATTTCGCCCGATGGCCGAAGCCTGATCACCACCAGCTTGAGCGAACTGATCTGGTCCATCATGCCGCCACGAAGCTGGTTGGGCCTGGGCGACGAAATACGGTATTACGACCATGCCGATGGCGAAGGTGCGCTGGCCTTCTCGTCGCTTGCCTTCGATCCCCGGATGCGGACGCTGGCGGCGGGAACATTCACGGGGGAAGTGCTGCTCTTCGAATTGCCGATCTGGATTTCCGGCATCCAGCGCAACGGCGACCAGGTCAACCTCCAATGGCAAGGCGGCAGCGGCCATTATCAGGTTCAAAAACTCACCGCCTCCAACACCTGGCAGGATCTCGGCACCCCTGTGACCGGGAACGCTGCCTCGGTAAGCATCGACTCTTCGAGCGCGATCCTGCGCGTTCGAAACGCTGGGCCGTAAGGTCTGTTTGGCGGTTTGCTCTGGCAGCTCGTCATCTCACCGCGGCGAGCCGCCCGGCCTGCGGAATTCCATTCTGAACCAGAACTCTTCGCAAATCCCGAATGGCGGGGAAGATTTCGTGGTTCCAGTCGGAGCCTTGCTCGTCGAAGGCGGCTTGTTCCAATTCACAGATGGTGCGGTCCTCGGCGAAAATGTGATTGGTGAACCAGACGATCAACGGCCAGAACAGTTCCATCACACCCGGAATGGAAGGGCGCCGGATCATCATCAGCCCGTAGGTGTGGTTCGTGCGCTGTTCGCGGTCCAACGGAACATACACATTCCACAGGTCCAACGCGGGATGTTGGCTGCCGGCGGTCCAGAAGCGGAGGGTTTGATAGGGATACTCGGTGCGAATGGTCATCAGGTCGCGCTGAGTGTCCGTCTGCGCGACCTGCCGGCGGATGATGAGTTTTTCTCCCAGCGGTTGTTTGCCGGCTTTTCGCTTGAAGCTGAAATCCGCTTCCACCCAATTGTCGCCCGAACGTTTCCCAAGGAAAAAAGTCTGGACCCCTCCCATGAACCGGCGGTGCAAAAACTGGTGGTTCATGTCCATCAGGTTTTCGTGCATGAAGGTGTAGTGGCAAGCCACCTCGCGGTCCAGGTAACGCGTTTTGTATTTGGGATCGGCGGCGGATGGGATTTCAGGGAAGACGACGCTCTCCAACCTGGCGGCGTCGCCGGGAAACACAAAGATCAAGCCGTAGGCTTCGCGGCAGGGATAGCTGCGCACATTGTTGGGGCAGAGCTTGCAGGCATCCAGGTAGGGGACGCTGATGCACTTGCCAGAGGAGTCGTAGGTCCAGCCGTGATAGCTGCACCGGATTCCCTCCGCCTCGACCACGCCAATGTGCAGCGGCACCTGACGGTGCGCGCACCGGTTCTCGAGTGCATAAACGTTCCCTTCGCGGGGTCGAATCAGGGCGATGGGGTCGCCGGCGAACGAAACGGCATGGGCTTTGCCCGCTCTCACGTCTCTGGATCGGGCGATTGGATACCAGAAATTGGGGTCGATGGCGGTCTTGCGAAGGTCGCCCAATTTTTCATTTCGGTCCGTTGTTTCGACTGTCGTATTGTCGTTGCTAATCACGATTTTCCTTTGATCCCCGACCGACTGCTCATTCCCCCGACTCCGAGTAGAGTATCAAGCAGTGCTGTGGCATGGTCAAGATAACCGCCGAAGGAAAATGGATTTCGTGTCACTACGTCCCAACGATTGTTACGACCTGGCACAAAGGCAGCGGGTGCTGGAGAGGCTCAGCCTGGCTGCCATCGATGAAACCTGCTGATTTACCGGCTTCTTCGCTCCGCGCCGCGGGCTGGCATTTTTCATGATGATTAAATCCCGGATAAATCGATCCGCGAAGGCGGGCCGAGTATTTTGAAACGCCGGTTGTTTTCAGGCGGTTTGACGGCTGGCGATGTGCAACCTGAACCGCCAATGAAAGGCAAAAGTATGAATGCACTGACTCGTTGGGATCCGTTCAAGGAAATGGACGATCTGCAGAAGCGTTTGACTTCCATCTTCGGGCTGGCGCCACAGCGCACAGCCAATGGGAAAGAGGATATGACTGTCGCCCAGTGGCTCCCACTCGTGGACATCACCGAGGACGACAAGGAATATCTCATCAAGGCCGAGTTGCCGGAGGTGAAGAAGGACGCCGTGAAGGTCACCGTTGAGAACGGGGTATTGACCATCAGCGGCGAGCGTCGATTCCAGAAGGAAGAGAAGGAAAAACGGTATCATCGCATCGAACGCGCTTACGGCAGTTTCACGCGCAGTTTCAGCGTGCCGGATGACGCGGACGACTCGAAAGTTGGCGCCGACTTTAAAGACGGCGTTCTGACCGTGCATCTCGCCAAGAGCGAGAAGGCTCGTCCGAAATCCATCGAAGTGAAGGTTTCGTAAGGGTTGGCAGTTGGTAGTGAGGGCCGGGTGCCGCGTTGCGTTGGCACCCGGCCTTTTTTGTTGTCCGACAAGGTTTGCGACGGCGAACGTCATCACTGACATGGGCCGCGGATTCGTCATTGAATGGGCGGTAAAACCAATGTTACGCTTCTCACCATGCCAGCCTGGGGCGGAAAGGATCACTTTCGTGTTATTGCTGCGGCGGCGAGCGTCAGCGCGTTGCTCGGTGTGCTCGCCACACTGCTGGCCATTGGCTACGCGCGCCAAAAGGAACTCCGCGAAGCGGCGTACCAGGAAAGCCTCCGCGCCAACGAGGCCGCCGCCCGCGCCCGCGACGCCGCCAATCGTGGCACGCGCGCCCGAGACCAGGCGGAAGAACTGGCCGGCTTCCTCCTCGACGATCTGCGCGACGAGTTGAACCAGCTTGGCCGATCCGACCTGCTCAACGCGGCCACGGAAAGAACGGTCGCTTATTTCGATCATCTGCCGCCGGAGCTTGTCACGCCGGAGTCGCAGGCCAAGCGTGCCTCGGTGCTCCTGACCTTGTCCGACGCGCGGTATCAGCAAGGCGATTATCCAGGGGCCATCGCGGCAGCGCGGCGCTCGATTGAGTTGTGGAAGCAACTGGCTGCAGCCGCCGATCCGAATGGCGAACGCACGACGCGGCTCGGGCGCGCGATGGGCGAACTGGCCCTCTACCAGTATCAGTCGAGCGACCCTTACGCCGCGCGCGAAACCTACGCGGAGATGCTCCGGCTTTACGAAGACCCGAACGGGCGTATCAAGGACACCGGCTGGCGCGCGCACGGCGTGGCGAAAGTCCACCTCGGCCTGGGCGAGATCGAGCGGCTGGCGAAAAACTATCCCGACGCGCGCCGCGAATACACCGAAACCGTCAAACACATCACCGTCGCGCTCGCGTTGAAGCCCGACGAGTTGTCATGGATTCAAATGCTGATGACAGCGCACAACGACCTTGGTGTGGTGTGCATGCACGAAAAGAATTACCTCGCGGCGGAAGATAGCTTTCGTCGCGCGGCCGAACCGACCCGCGCACTGATCCGGCGCGAGCCAAAGAACCGGCGCTGGGAAAAGGAACTCGCCACTACGCTCCAGAACCTCGGCGCGTTGATGCACCTGCAAAAGGACTACGTGCGAGCCGAGCCGTATCTCCGTGAAGCCTTGACGTTGCGGCAGGGCCTCGTGGATTGGGACCCCAAGAGCACCCGCGCCCAACGTAAGCTCGCCCACTCGCACCACAGAATGTGCCTGCTCCAGTTCGACACCGGCAAAAATGCGGACGCACTTGCCAGCGCCCGCCGTGCCCTCGACGCGCTCCATCGATTGGTCATCATCGACCCGGACGACGACGAAGCCATCGGCGAAATCCAGCAATACACGGCTAAATACCGCGAACGCCTGATCGCTGCCGGCCTGAATGAGCCCGCGCGGCAACTTATTCAGGAAAACATCGCCTTCGCCGAATCGAGCCGCGGCGGCAAGCCCGGCTCCAGCATCGCGGGCGCCTGGACAAGTTGCTGGCCAGCTTGCGTGAAACGCCGGCGAAAGGCGCGCATGAGGCGAAGCCTAGATTGTGATTGTTTTTACCGTGTGCGCTTTTAGCTGCGTCAGAGCTTTGATTCACTTGGCGGTCGGCGCTTTGTTCTGTTCGATCACTACCCACGTTGATGATCCCATCGCCACTTGCGCGACACGGCCCGTAAAATTGGTCACGCCATTTGGAATCTTGCCCCACACGTGCAGCCTGCCTGATTGATCCAGCGCCGCGCTCCCGTCCCCACCGGCGAATACAGCGCTTGCGCGCGGCAGGTTTGCCGGCACATCGCATTGCTTCGCGCCGTTGTCGCCCCAGGCAATGACCCGACCGTTATCGAGCCGGGCAATGGCGTGCCGCGAACCCGCAGTGATTTCCACGACCTGAGCGGACACCTGCGGCACCCGACATTGGCCGGCGTCGTTCAGACCCCACGCCCCCACGCGTCCGTCGGTCAGCAGCGCCAGGTTAAAGTTCGCGCCTGCGGCAATCGCATTCGCGGGGGCGAGGTTCTCCGGCACTACGCCTGCCGGACTGGCGGAGTTGCCCCAGGCCACCAGCCGTCCTTCCCGTGTCAGCGCCAGGCTGTGCAATTCGCCTGCGGCAATCGCCACGACCCCGGTGAGTCCAGTGGGCGGAGTGGCCTGATCGAACGTGTTGTCGCCCCAGCCGGCGACGGTGCCACCCGCGCTCAGCGCGAGCGCATGCGCGCTTTTGGCGCCCTGGCCGGCGGCAATGGCGACTACCTCACGAAGACCTTGCGGAACACTCGTCTGGCCGAAGCGATTGTCGCCCCACGCCAGCACCGTGCCGTCCGCCCGCAGCACGAGGCCGAATTCGTTGCGCGCTGCGGCCACTGAGACTTTCAACGCTGGCTGCCCGGCGTACGGGAATGAAGCGGCGTCGATGCTGCCGAGCGCCACGAGTTTTCCGGATGAGAGAGCCAGCGAAGAGACCGGCGCCGTTACACCACTGGTGGCGCGGGTGGATCGGGTGACCCAAACCAGCACCGCACCGCCCCCGAGCACGGCCGCGGCGAGCGACGCTACCAATACTCGCAGAGCTAATCTCCGGGCCTGTTCCTGTCGCGTGGGTGCTGGTCGCTCAATCGCCTCGCGCAGACTTGATTTCACTTCCTCCGCCGTCGCGTAGCGCCGCTCTGGTTCCGCGTTGAGCGCCCGCAGCACGACTTCGTCAATGCGCGGATTGAGGGCTGCGACCTTCTCCGACGGCGCATCGAAGTGGCCCACCGGCATGTGTCCCGTCAACAACTCGTAAAGCACAACGCCAAGCGCGTAAATATCGACGCGGTGATCGGAGCCACTGGCGCCGGCCATCTGTTCCGGAGCCATGTAGCGCGGCGTGCCGAGCGTGGCGTTGGTGCGGGTGAGTCCGTAATCCGCCGCGCCGGGATGCACCAACCGGGCCAGTCCGAAGTCCGCCACTTTCACGCGGCCATCGCGCGTGATGAGAATGTTGGCCGGCTTGATGTCGCGATGCACCACCCCGCGCCCATGCGAGTGTTGGAGCGCGTCGCAAAGCTGGCTCACGATGCCGAACGCGTCGTTCACCGGCACCGTCCCGGACGCAATCCGGCGCGAGAGATCAACGCCATCCACGAATTCCATCACGAAATAAGCAAGGCCCTCGCGCTGGCCGAAATCAAACAGACGGACAATGTTCGGATGGTCGAGACTGGCCAGGGCCGATGCTTCGCGGCGGAAACGTTCACTGAACTCCGCGTCAGCGGCGATTTCGCGCGGGAGAATCTTGATGGCGACCGTGCGGTCAAGCTCCCGTTGGACCGCCTTGTAAACCGCGCCCATCCCGCCCTGACCAAGGCATTGCACGATTTCAAAATCGGGGAACAGTAGCGCCAATTCATCGGACGTGGGAGGAACGAAGCTGCCGGATCTTGCGCTGCAACTCATCAACTCGACGCCGCGCCCCATCAGGCACGCCGGACAAAGCCCGGCCGGCGCGTTGCGCGGAAGCGGTTTCCCGCAGGCCGCGCACGCCTCGGATCGTGCTGAACTGCCCGACTGGTCAGCCATCATTGCCTCAACCGATCACTGCGGTGGCGGCTGGCGGATTGTTACGAAGTGTCGCATCTCACGACCGAAGGAGAGCGAACAAATAATCCACCTCCGACGACACTTCTTCGGACGAAGCGACCGTATCCGCGACTTGTGCGCGCAGCAAGTCGCCGTAACGCCGCCTCATGCGAAACACCGCCACGCGCACCGCGTTCTCCTTCATGCCCAGTTCCGTGGCGGCCTCGCGATACGCCTCGCCGGCGCTGTTCCACGCGAGAAACTTTTTCAGGACATCGAAGAGGCCGCCTTGCCCCGACCCGACGTAATCCGCGCGCAACGCTTCGAGCACGTTGTCGAGCAAGGTCAGCGCCCAGCGCTTCTCGAACAGGCGGTCGGGCGATTGTTCGTCCACGGGCTCGAGGGCGTAGCGTTCCTCGGCCTGCGCGGCGTCGATGGAGACGGCCGTCTTCCCATGACCCCGCTTGAGCGCGCTCGCCTTGGTCCATTCGTCGGCGAGATAATGCTTGAGCGTGGTGAGCAAAAACGACCGGAGCTTCCCGCGTTCGCGATCCGCCTGCGCCAGGTAATCCTTTTCGATCAACGCGGAGAAGTAACCTTGCGTCAGGTCCTCCGCGTCCTCGGGCGAGACGCCGCGCCGCCGGATATAGACGTAGAGCGGAAACCAATAGGCGCGGCACAACTCATCGAGAGCGGCCAGCGCGTGGCCGGAATCGTTCGACCCGCGCGCCGCCAGTACCACGCTCCAACGCGTCTGCGGGAACTGCCCTGGCGCCAGCCGCTCGTCCGCTTTGGAGCCTTCGTCGGGCATCTTGTTCCAAGCCTACCAACCACCCAAGCGGGGGCCGAGGAGTTTTTCGGGCACAGCGTACTCGGTCTAATCCTCCAGGCCGACGAGTAGGATTGGGCTGAGAAAACCAGTTGCAAAGCACAAGAAGCAAGAGTAGTCATGCTGCGTTTCCAAGCTTAAGGTTCATTCGCACATGAGCGCAGACGGTCACAAGTTACTCGGCTCCGGAATCTACACAGTTTCGGAGGCATCACGACTTTCGGGCGTTTCCGTCGGGCGGATTCGTCGCTGGCTAAAAGGATACCGCTACAAGTCCCGTAAGAAACGATACGCTTCGCCCCCCGTCTGGCATGGAGACCTTGATCCTATTGATTCCAGTTTGGCTCTCAGTTTTCTGGACCTGATCGAAGTAAAGTTCGTTGACGCCTTCGTAAAGAAAGGCGTGAGTTGGGGAATCGTACGTCGCGCACGCCAGCGTGCTCAAGAAGTGTTCAAGGACACGCATCCATTCTGCTCCAACAGATTCGCTACCGACGGCCATGCTATCTTCGTCGAGCTTCACGAGGCAACCGGTGAAGCAAGTTTGGTTGATATCGCACGCGACCAGAAAGTCTTCGGTCAAATCGTAAAGCCATTCTTCAAAGAATTGGAGTTTTCTGAAGATAACGTGTTGCTCCGGTGGAGGCCTCTCGGACCCGATCATCAAGTGGTGTTGGATCCTAAGCGAAGCTTTGGCCAACCAATCGTGGATAATGAAGGCGTGCCGACTCATATTCTTTCTCAGGCGATGAAAGCCACCGGCTTAATTGCCGAAGTAATTCGCTGGTTTGAGGTCAAAGAAGACGCTGTGCATGATGCAGTAGAGTTTGAGCAGAAACTGGCTGCGTGAAGTTCTTCTTCGACAATTGCCTCGCTCCCAAACACGCAAAAGCATTTAATTCTCTTTTTGAGCCAGAACATCAAGCGACCGCCTTACGCGAGAAGTTTTCATCCGACACGACATGATTTCTCTGCTAAGACTTGATCGTGTTTCAAACGAATGAAGCTTCATCGCACGGAACCGACGCGATTTCCATCCACGGCGCGCGCGAGCATAATCTGAAGAACGTTTCGCTCAAGATTCCGCGCGGGCAATTCGTCGTCGTCACCGGCGTAAGCGGCAGCGGCAAGAGTACGCTGGCGTTCGATCTGTTGTTCGCCGAGGGGCAGCGGCGGTTCCTCGACTCGATGAACACTTACGCCCGGCAGTTTGTGGAGCAGCTCGCGCGGCCCGATGTCGATCTCATCACCGGCTTGCCACCGACGGTCAGCATCGAGCAGCGCACGACGCGGGGCGGAGGCAAGAGCACTGTCGCGACCGTCACCGAGGTCTATCATTTCTTCCGCCTGCTCTTCGCGCGGCTGGGCACGCAGTATTGCCCGAACTGCCAGTTGCCGGTGGAGGCACAGACGCGCGACGCGCTGTCGGCCGGTTTGCGGAAGCAGTCCAAAACCCGCGGTGATTTGCTGTTGCTCGCGCCGGTGGTACGGAATCGCAAAGGTTTTCACAGCGACGTGGCCGATTGGGCAGCAAAACATGGCTACAAGGAGATTCGCGCGGACGGCGAACTTTACGACACGAGCAAACCGTTCCGGCTCGACCGCTTCAAGGAGCATGATGTGGAAATTGTCATGGGAGTATTGGAGTACGGAGTCCCGCCTTCAGGCGGCAAAGGCCGGCGGCGTTCCAGACTTGACCGACCTTTCAACTCCCAACCGGCTAAAGCCGGGACTCCGAACCGTACTCCGCAGCAACTAATCGATGAGACACTCGACCTCGGCAAAGGTACGCTGTTCGCGCTGGATAATCATGGCGCGCTCACCATTCACTCGACGGAGCGGGCCTGTCCGAAGTGCGCCCGCTCGTTCGCGCCGCTTGATCCGAAGAATTTTTCCTACAACTCGGCGCAGGGTTGGTGCCCAAAGTGCCGCGGCTTCGGCGAGTTGTTCTACCTCCCTGAAGTGGAACGCGGCGCGAACGCGGATGCGATCGAGGAAAGCTGGTGGGGCTGGGCCAGCGAACGGGAGATTTGCCCGGAATGCCAGGGTGCGCGGCTGCGCCCGGAGGCGCGGGCGGTGCGCCTGCCAATTTTCAATTCTCAATTCTCAATTTTCAATTCTCAATCCCCAACCATCGAGACCTTCTCCACGCTGTCCGTCTCCGCCGCCTGTAACTTTTTCCGCAGGCTCAAGCTCAAAGGCCGCGAGGCGCTCATTGCCCGCGACATCCTGCCCGAGATTGTCGAGCGACTGAAGTTCCTCGATGAAGTGGGGCTCGGCTATCTCCAGCTTGGGCGCGGCGTGACCACGTTGAGCGGAGGCGAAGCGCAGCGCATCCGGCTGGCCGCGCAACTTGGGTCGAACCTGAGCGGCGTGCTTTACGTGCTTGATGAACCGACCATCGGCCTGCACGCGCGCGATAACGAGCAATTGCTGGCCGCGCTGCACCAGCTTCAATCACGCGGCAATTCGCTGGTCGTCGTCGAGCATGATGAGGAAACGATGCGCCGGGCCGATTACATTATCGACCTCGGTCCCGGCGCGGGCGTGCATGGCGGCGAAGTGGCCGCGGCGGGAACGCTCGCGGAGTTGCTGGAGCACGGGAGTTCCATCACCGGGCGGCTGTTGCGGGAGCAGGAGACGAAGCGGTACCCGGCGCGGGGTGAGCGGAGGGCGGTGGTGAGAGCAGGAGAGAAAGGGAGAAAGAGGGAAAGGGAGAAACAAGACGCCAGCCGTCGTCAGCATCTCTCTCCCGCTGACTCTCTCCCTTTCCCTGCTTCGTCTGCCTCCAACCCCAGGTGGCTCACGCTCCAGAACGCCGCCGGCAACAACCTCAAGAACCTTGAAGTGCGCTTTCCACTCAACCGCTTCGTCGTCGTCACCGGCGTGAGCGGCTCCGGCAAAAGCACGCTGGTGCGCGAGTGCCTGCTGCCGGCGGTGGACGAGGCGTTGAATTCATTCAAAGCAAGATCGAAGACTCGCGGAGCTCGTCCCTCCACCCACCATGCATCACGCATCACGGGCCACGAATCGCTCAAAGCAGTCTATGAAGTGGACCAGTCACCCATCGGCCGCACGCCGCGCAGCACCCCTGCCACCTACGTCGGGTTCTTCGATGACATCCGTGCGCTCTTTGCCCAGACGCCCGAGGCAAAGCTGCGCGGTTACACGGCCAGCCGGTTCAGCTTCAACAGCGCACAGGGCCGCTGCCCGGAATGCGAAGGCTCTGGCGTGATCAAACTGGAGATGAACTTCCTTCCGCCAGCGTTCGTGAAGTGCGAGACGTGCGGCAGCCGGCGATTCAGCCCGGAAACGCTCGATATTCAGTATGGCGGCAAAAACATTGCGCAAGTGCTCGACCTCTCGGTGGAGGAAGCGATCCAGTTCTTTGCCGCGCATCAGAAGATTCTCCGTCCGCTCCAGGCGCTGCACGACACGGGACTGGATTACCTCAAGCTCGGTCAGACCAGCCCGACCTTGAGCGGCGGCGAGGCACAACGGGTGAAACTCGTCACGCATTTGCTCACGGGCCTCAAAGAGCAATTGGAACTCTTCGACCCGCGCGGCCCGAAGCAAAAGCGGAATCTGTTCATTCTCGAAGAACCGACCATCGGGCTGCACATGTCTGACGTGCGCCGGCTCGTCGAAGTCCTCCAGCGGCTCGTCGATGCCGGCCACAGCGTCATCGTCATCGAGCACAATCTCGATCTCATCGCCGAGGCGGACTGGGTCATTGATCTTGGGCCGGAAGGCGGCGAGGCGGGAGGGCGCATCGTGGGGCAAGGAACGCCTGAAGACATTGCCGGCATCAAGGCATCGCACACCGGCCGATTCCTCCGAAAAATCCTCCGCGAGAAATGAACTGTTCAACTGGCGCGGAAACTCCGTCGGAGCGCGCCCGTCCCGGGGGGCAGAACTGTTGGCTCCGGGGAAGGCTCCGGAAGTTCTTGCCGTTCGGGACGAGCGGAGGTTGCTGCGCCCGGGGACGGGCGCACTCCGATTATTTCTCTGAGCCGCTGGTGATCCGGGCTGTCCTCGCGTGCGCCGCCGCCGTTTCGCTGGGCGCGGACGTCTCCACGGCAGCACTCCCGGAGCCGCCGCCCATGCCGCGTCGCGACATCAAGCCTTCGGCCAGTCCGCCTTCGGGTGAAATTGTTCAACTCACCAACGATGCCGCGTGGGCGACGCTGTTCCTGCCGGAGGGCTGGAGTATATCGACCGGCGGCAGGGCAAGGATCGTAGTTCACTTCCACACGGTCGCCTGGTTCACGATTCAGGAGCATGTCCGCCGTGAATTCAGACTTCCTCTGCTGAACTTCGCCCTCGGCGAAGGATCGGCCACCTACGCCAGGCCTTTTCAGAACCCAGCGCGGTTCCAGGACTGGCTGCGGCGGATCGAAAGCGAACTGCTTTCGCGTGGCGCGCCTGCGAACACCCGCCTGGCCAGCGTGGACATTTCCAGCTTCAGCGCCGGCTACGGGGCGGTGCGCGAAATCCTCAAACTCGAAACCAACCGCCATATCATCCAGCGCATCGTGCTGTGCGATTCTCTTTACGGCGGACTGGCGGAGACGACCGCTCCGTATCCCCAACGCAAAATTCCTGGCGAGCATGTGGAGCCGTGGCGGGCTTTTGCCCAAGCGGCAGCGCGGAGTGAAAAGACGTTTCTGCTGACCACCTCGGACATTGAGACGACGCGCTATGCGAGCACGAGGGAGTGCGGGTCGGCGGTGGCGGTGGCGGTGGGGGCTGAATTCAAACCAGTCCCGAAGGACTCCTGCGCAGCGGCGCGCGAGCTGGAGTATCCATTGATCCGGCGGGCGGACTTGGGGCGTTTCCATGTCTGGAACTATGCAGGCACAAACGCCCAGGCCCACTTGACGCACGTTCGTCACCTGGCTGACTTATGGCGGGCGCTCGACGCGGTGGCCGAATGACCGGCGCGAAGTGAAGACGTGTTGATTGCGGCGGGTTTAGAGGATGGAAAGGTGGTGCGAGTTCATCCGCGAATTTGAGGTGATCCTTGCTTCCAGCGCGTCACCAGATCGTTGCTGGTTCGAGACGATTTTTCCGGCCACTCTTTGCGGAGTTCGCCCACCCTTTTCGCATGAAACAATGATAACCAAATCATGGCCAGAAGATGGGTTGCTGCGCTTCCTTGCGCCCCAGCAACGGCGTTGCCTTTCAAGGCACTATGCTGTAACGGCCTCATCCTCTCTGGTGTCTTCATGGGTAATCTCACTCGGACCAATGTTATGAAGCCCTTTCTTCGACTTTGCACCGTCATTGGCCCGGCCATTTTTTTGGCTGCCGTCGCCTCCGCCCAGGCGCCGGCCAATGACCTCTTCGTCAACGCCATCACCATCAACGGCCCCATCGCCACAGTGACGGGCAGCAACGTGGGCGCGACCAAGCAAGGAGGTGGACCGGGCGGTGGCGAGCCATCCATCCCTCCTCCCTCTCTGGGAACATTCGGCGGCGCGTCGGTTTGGTGGAATTGGACTGCCGCCGCGAGCGGGCAAACCACCATCGACACCGAAGGCAGCGACTTCAACACGTTGTTGGGCGTTTTCACGGGGGCGGCCCAGAACCAACTGACGCTGGTGGCAGGAAACGACAACTTTGAAGCCAATCAATGGAGCCGCGTGGTCTTCAACGCCGTCGCCGGGACAACCTACCGGATCATGGTGGACGGTTTCCGTTCTGGCCCTGGCTTTGGCGCGCCCGCCACCGGAAACATCCGGCTCAACGTCAAAGGTGTGGGCGGACTGGACATCTCGCTCACCAACGGGATGGTCTTCACGGTGGGCGAACCCATCCCGGTTTCCGTCAGCTTCACGCCTGACTTTCCCAACCCGCCGGCGGCCCGCGTGGATTTTTATCGCCGCGGCAGCCCGTTCACCGCGCCGGTGTTGTTCGCCACGGATGACACCGAGCCGTTCAGCGCGGTGGCCGAGAACGTGCCCGCAGGCTCGAACACCTTTTACGTCGCGGCCATCGACAGCCTGGGCAACCCGGTCGAGTCGCCCGCTGCCACCATTCTGGTGCAAAACATCGGCGTCACTCTGCTCACGCCGTTCGAAGACACGATGTTCTTGAACGCAACGGCCATTACTGTCACGGCCTGGGGTTATCTGCCGGCGGGTTCCCTCGTCAACGTCGAGTTCCTCGTCGATGGCGTGAAGTTCGCGGAGGACGATGCGCCGCCTTATGAGGGCGTGTGGAGCAGCGTGACTGGCGGCTCGCACCGGTTCACCGCGGTAGGCCGATCTGACACCGGCGCGCGTTACGTTTCGCAACCGGTCAACATCGGTGTGGCGGCGACCCTCATGCCCAACGCGTCGGTGTGGAAATATCTGGATAACGGTTCGGACCAGGGCACGGCGTGGATCGCGCCGGACTTCAACGATAGTGCATGGGCGAGCGGCCCGGCCCCTCTGTGTTATGGTGTATCTGGACCTGATGCCACCGGACGCCCGCCGGCCACGACCAACAGCTTCGGCCCTGACCCGAACAACAAATACATCACCACCTATTACCGCCAGGCCATCACGATTAGCAACGCCGCGCAATTCGCGCGCATCAACCTGAACATCGAGCGCGATGACGGCGCGGTGGTGTATCTCAACGGCACCCTACTGGGCCGCTTCAACATGCCAACGGGCGACGTGACCTCCGCGACGCTGGCGCTGGCCGGCGGGGACGACGGCGTGGCCGTTACCACCCTCGCCGTCGATCCGGCGCGCTTTGTCGATGGCGCCAACGTGTTTGCGGTGGAAGTCCACCAGGACGGCGTCAACAGCTCGGACATCTGGTTCCAAATGAACCTGCAAGGCATTCCGGTCATCATCCACAACCTGTCGCCGGAGGTTGATCTCACCGCGCCGGTGGCAGGCACGTACTTCCTCGCGCCATCGGAAATTGCGCTGGCCGCTACCGCCTCGGATGCCGACGGCAGCGTGGCGAAGGTCGAGTTCTTTGCCGGCACTGTGAAGATTGGCGAAGACACCGAGGCGCCCTACGAAGCGGTCTGGAGCAATCCGCCCATCGCCGCCCACGTCCTCACCGCCGTGGCCACGGACGATCAGGGCGCGACGACCACCTCCGCAGAAATCCCCGTTGTTGTCTATGACGCCATCGGAACGCCTGTCGGAAAAATCACCGCCCCGCCCGACGGCCACGTCGTCGAAGGCCCGACCAACATGCTCGTCACTGCGACGGCCAACGCGACGAACAGCGTGGCCAACGTGCGGTTCCTGAACAATGGAGTTCAATTCGCCAGTGACGGCAACCCGCCATACTCCGCCATCTGGCCCGCGCCGTTTGGCACGAATGCCCTCACGGTCGAGATCACGGATGCCACAGGCTCGGTGGGCACGTCTCCCGCGATCACCGTCGTCGTCACCGTGCCGCCGACGAACGTCATCGCGCCGACCGTCGCCACCCAAACGCCGCTGGCGGGCGAAACGCTGACGAACCTCACCAGCCTCCGCGTCATCTTCAGCGAGCACGTGCTGAACGTGGACGCGGGCGACCTGCTCATCAACGGCGTGCCCGCCGCCGGCATGACCAGCAACGGCAGTCTCACCAATTACGTCTTCACTTTCCCGGAGCCGCCCTACGGCGCGGTGAACATCACCTGGGCCAGCGGCCACGGGATTACCGATTACGGCTATCCCGCCAACTTACCGTTCGACGAAAATGGACCGGGCGCGACATGGACTTACAACCTGATCGACAAGACGCCACCTCGTATCGCCGCACGTGCTCCGGCTCCCGGATCGCTCGTCACGAATATCAGCGAGATCAGCGTCACCTTCAGCGAGGCGGTCAGCGGGGTTGATGCGGCAGACCTGCTGGTCAACGGCATCCCGGCGATGAGCGTGAGCGGCGGCGGGGCGATCTACACCTTTGCACTGCCGGGCTTCGGCTCCGGCACGTTGAACGTCACCTGGTCAACGAACAACGACATCTTCGACCTGGCGCTGGAGCCGAACCCCTTCAATCGCGCGCTGGCCACGAACAACTGGAGCTTCACGCTCGACACGCGCTACATCTTCATCCAGACCAATTCCTCGTGGCTCTTCATCAAGGGGCTTGCCGAGGCGTCTGATCCGACCAACGCCTGGCGGCAACTGGCCTATGACGATTCCGGCTGGTCGAACGCGCCCGCGCCGTTCTTCTACGGCGAAACTTCACTGACCAACGCGGCCTATCGTGGAACGACGCTCAGCGACATGCAGAGCAACTACACGAGTATTTACCTGCGGCGCGAGTTCACCGTCCAGGGCCGCGGCAACATCACCAACCTCTTGCTTTTCGCGCAGGTCGATGACGGCTTCGTGGCGTGGATCAACGGCGTGCAGATGGTTCGCTTCAACGCGCCCGCCGGCGAAGTGCCCTACAACAGCGTGGCCACCGCGCAGGCCAATGAGCCGAACAACAACGGCGCGGCCTGGGTCGTCTATCAGATGCCCAACTCCGCCGCGAACCTGGTGGACGGGCGCAATGTCCTGGCCATCCACGCCTTCAACCAGAATCTCACCAACAGCACCGACTTCAGCTTCAACGCACAGCTTTACACCTACCTGTTGGATCCCGCGACGGTCGGGCCGCGCTTGCTGGAGCCGGAGCCGCGTCAGGGCGACACGTTCTACCTGACAAACATCCTCATCACCTTCAGCGAGCCGGTCAGCGGCGTGGACGCGGCGGACCTGCTCGTCAACGGCACTCCAGCCGGCAACGTGGCCAGCACGACGAACACGACTTACTTGTTCAGCTTTCCGCAACCGCCCTACGGATCGGTCGTCGTCAACTGGGACACGAACCACGGCATCCACGACTTCGACGGCCCGCCCCGGTCGTTCAACAGCGCGGCCACCAATGCGACCTTGCGTTACTTCCTGATCAATCCGAGCAACCCCAAGGTCGCCACGCAGACGCCGCTGGCGGGCTGGACCGTCACCGGCCTGACGGCGGTGGTCGTGACCTTCACCGAAGCGGTGTCCGGCGTGGATACGACGGACTTCCTGGTGAACGGCGCTCCCGCTTCAACGGTTCAACCCTTCAACCCTTCAACCTATCAATTCACTTTCGCCCAGCCTGCGTTCGGCGCGGTGACGATCCGCTGGGCGACCAACCACGGCATCGTCGATGTCGAGGCCGGCAATGCTTTTGACCCGACGCGCTTCGGCGGGCAATGGAACTATACGCTGATTGATCCCGTGCCCTCCGTCACTTTGACCAGTCCCACCAATAACACCTTTTTCCTCCCACCACTGAACCTCACGTTGCGCGCCACCGCGTCCGACAATGACGGGACTGTCGCGCTGGTCGAATTCTACCAGAACGGCACGAAGCTTGGAGAAGGCACCAACGCGCCCTACTCGCTCGCGCTCTCGAACCTGGACCTGGGCAGCTACACCTTCCGCGCCGTGGCCACCGACAACATCGGCCTGTCGCGCACTTCCGCGCCCGCCGTCGT